>ENA-OPYU01000457-OPYU01000457.1-human-gut-metagenome-genome-assembly--contig:-NODE-457-length-16409-cov-2.669451_pt1 | contig 16409 bp, 20 predicted proteins | sample MGYA00242637_ERZ504482 | MGnify/ENA primary metagenome ERZ504482 (study PRJEB26092, sample SAMD00036237) | human gut metagenome | host: Homo sapiens | study: EMG produced TPA metagenomics assembly of...
CTTTTTTTAACGGCAATTTTGTCTACCGTCGGTTTTTCCGGCTCTACCGGTGTGTCAGCTTTCACTTCAATACCGATTTCTACCGTCTTGCCCGCATATGTTACATCAACTTTGCTCACACCTTCTGTAAGCGCTGTATCAAGTGACGGATTAAATGCGAAGTCTGCCTTTGTTGCATCACTGTAAGCTACTTCTTTGTCCTCGCCTTTGTTATATTTCACTGTAAGCACAAGTCCTGCCGGGTCGAATTTCTCCCCTTCTTTGTACTCTGTCTTAGCAGGATTTGCTTTAATTTCAACTTTTTCTACCGTCGGTTTCTCCGGTTCTACCGGTCTTTCTTCCAAACCTTCAAATGCTGAAGTTAATACTTTCAGCGCTTCATCAATCTGAATCTGCTGTGCGGAAGAATCTGCAAATACTGTCTGTGCATCCGTCAGCGCTTTTGCAAATGCCGCATAAGAAGTGTCTGTGTACCCTTCTGCCGACGTATCTTTTACTTCATTGATTTTTGCTTCCAGGGCGCTTCTGTCAATCAGACCGTTTTCATTCTCGATTTCACCAAGTTTGAATTTTGCCTGTTTGATATAACATAAATCTGTTCTTACATTATAATTACCTGATTCAAATGCATTCTTAGAAAACTCTTCGTCAAAGTGTCCGTAAGAATCCATGATAAATGTTCCATCATCCAGAACTAAAATTCCCGCATATCCCGTATCACCGGATTTTGCATTCATTGCCCAGTCTTCTTCGATCAGTATACGGTATTCACCTTCGTTTTGCTCTAACAGGTCTTCATATGTTCCAACCCATGCAACCCAGTCGCCTGCCATCCAGTTGTTATCAAGCTTACCGTCTTTGTATACGATCTCACGGAATGTGATCAAAAGACGTCCGCTGATCGGATCATATACAGCTTTATGTCTTTCCCCTGCAAGCGAACCTTGCATTTCTTCCGGTTTACTCCATGTTTTTCCTTCATCATCAGAATAGAACATCACGGATAAGTTTGGTTTTTTATCACTTCTTGCCAGCGCCATGATCCGTTTTCCATCCGGTGAGCGGAACATTCCGACTTCACAGATTCCATATTTGCTTTCGATACTTCTATAATCAGCTAAATATCTTTCCGGCTCGCTCCACTGTTCATTTCCGTCTTCATCAAATGTCAGATAGCTCTTGAAGTTGACATAACCATAATCATGGAAAACACCCATCCATTTCTGAATGTAATTTCCCTGTTCATCTTTTTAACTGCACAAGACTTGCCATTGCTACGATTGTATGCTTTTTTCTCTGCTCCGTCAAAAGAAGGCCAGTGATTCTTATATTCTGTCCAAGTTTCTCCGTCATCATCAGAGTAGGCAGTATCCCATCCGCCTCTTTGTAAATCCCAGTTCGGACATGCTGAAATCAGCATAATTCTTTCTTTTCCATTACCCATATCCAATGTATATAAGGTAGGTGTTTCCTGACAAGTTGCAAACGATGCCGGAATATCTTTCTTCTCCGTCCAAGTCTCGCCTTCATCATCACTAATCTGCATAATAATCGGTCCATGACCGTGTCCTGTCGGATAAGCAGTAATCAGTCTGCCTGTCTTTGTCTGAACCATGTCCGGCTGTCCAAGATACTGTCTAGGTGTATTCGGAGCTTTTTCAATATCTTTCAGATATTTATCCGCCAATTCATACTGTGGAATCCTTGAATTTGCATACAATACTTTCTTACAGTTTACTGTAACTTTTTTCCGTATATCCGCCGCCTGTTACAGTAATGACCGCCTTTTCCTTTCTTGTTCGCCGTTACTAAACCGTCCTCATTTACACTTGCAATTTCCGGCTTGTTTGAGACATATGTAATCGTCTTATCTTCGGCGTCTGTTATCAAGTTTGTTGTAATCTGATACGTTTCTCCGATATTTACCGTTGGATTCGTATCCGCAATGTTTAATCCTTTTACTTTCATTGCGGAAAGTATTTCACTTTCATTCAATACACGGTTATAAACTTTCACTTCATCGATCAGACCTGTAAATCCAGTACCGCCGATCACATCCGCAGGTGTTTTAATAGGATTATTTTTTGTCCATGCATTGATATCACCGACTCTTGTACCGTTTACATACATGGCAAGACCCTGATCTTTATCCTGCACCCATGTAATATGATACCACTTGTCTTTCTCGAAATCATACTGATACGACAAGACGTCTCCGCCATTATTTCCTACACGGAATCCGGATACTCTGTCTGCCGCCATCTTCAATGAGAAGGAAAATGCTTTTGTGGAATCTTCCAATACAGAAATCTCTTTATTAAATTCTGACGTAGTCTTTACCCAATACGAAATCGTCCAGTCTTTGTCATTCAGATCGCCTGCCGTCTGCGTAATCACTGCACCTTTTCCGTCTTGTGTTACGTTCAGCGCTTTTCCTGATTTGCCGGCTTCGGTTGTGCAGGAAGCATCAAGAGTACCGTCACGTTTTCCCCATTCATCCTCTAACTTCTGTCCTTTCACATCGTCAAATGAATAGTAAGAAACCTGCGCTCCTTCTTCAACCTCAGCTTCTTTTACAACGATCGTAACAGAATCTTTCTTTTCTTCATTTTGGTTAGATGTCACCGTAATAACAGCGCGGCCTGATCCCTTCGCAGTTACCGCTCCGTCTTTCACAACTGCAACTGCCGGATTATCGGTCGACCATGTGACTGTGTTATTCAATACATTTTCCGGAAGGACTGTAACTTCAAGCTGAGTTGTACCTCCCTGCTGTAATTCAACCTCTTTCTCTCCGTTGATCGATACTGAGTCAACCTCGGTCACTCCCGCTTTCTTTAATGCGACATATTCTTCTGTCAGCTCGGCAATTTTTGTTTTGATCGTATTCATATCCGACGCAAGTTCTTGTTTTCCCGCATCTGTCAGATAATACGCGCTTGATGCATAAGTCGGTTTTACAGAATCCATCAAAGCATCCACTTTTGCCGCCATGCTCGGAGCATCTGATTTCATTTTAATAAGTTTATTTACATCGCGTACACCTTCTGCCATTTTTTTGCAAAACGTGTACTTGATTTTGTAACTTTTGCTTCAGAATCATCCGGGAATACAAGGAAATCAATCCCCGGACTTCAAATGCATTGTGAGTCGTATCTTCCAATGGATTCTCAACCCATGAGTCATATGCCCAGCGAAGATATCCTTCTCCGCCTACGGAATAAGAATACATCATTGTCCAGTAGCTTTCTCCCGGCGCACTTAATGAAAAGTTACCCGGTTTATGACCTGTACATGTATAAATAGTTGTACGAAGTCCCGCATCTTCACGAGCCTGTCTTATTTCTTCAAACTGCTGAGGATGGGCCTTTACCGCGATAGAACCTACATTCAGGTCGTCTACGCGCATTGCAAGACGTTTTTTTCTCAACAAATCCATCCATCGCTCCCGCACTCTTTAATTTCAAAGGTGTCGGAATGCCGCGTTTAATTGAATCGATCAAATCAAACGCCGCCTTATTAAATCCTCTTTCATCGATACCGATATAAGCGTCGTTAAACCAGCCTTTTTCATATAAATGGTCTGCAAGATCATTCAGAAATGCCGTCCATATCGTTGTCCATTCTTCTGAACCCGGAGTCAATCGTTTTTTTTACTGTTGTCTTTGTCGCTTCATCATAATAAACAACTGAGTTTGTCCAAGGCGCAATACTGTAACATACGATCTTGTCCCCGATTTTCATAACGTCTTTGTTAAACGTTACCCATTTATCAAAATCCGTATAATCAAAACTCCATTTTCCATCCGCTCTCTTTGTCCATTTAACCATAGAAGGGAATTTAACAGTTCCTTCCCCGTATGTCTGGCCTGCCCACGCCTCTTCTACGATTGTAGTTGTAATGGCATGTCCGCCGGCATTTTTATATAATCCCATGTGGGATTTTAAAATTTCAAAATGCTCTTCAGAAAACGGCGTTACATCATAATATTCTGCGATACGATACGGGTTCTGCCACAATTCCATATCAAAACCATCTTTAAACTTCGTCGCATCCGGAAGTTCTGCATCAGCAACTTTTAACGTATAAGTAAATGTAAGTGGTTCTGCTAATTCTTTTGCCGTTACCGTAACCGTTCCTGTATAACTACCTGCCGCTGTTCCTGCCGGAACTTTCACAGATACCCAGATATTCTGAAGTTTGTTCGTTCCAATATTCATCGCTGTTCCGGCATCCTGATAAAGCACTTCATTTGCTTCCTGTCTGCTTCCTTTCGGAACTTCTCTGTCAGGATCACCGTATCCCGGCATTCCTGTATAAGCCTGAACTGATTTAATAAATTTTAAATCCACATTTGCTTTCGGAATCGTATTGCCGTTTCCGGTGAAATCACTTGCCGTCGCTGTTACATCTGTATAAGAAGAATCTATCGAAGCTAAAGAAATCTCAGAAGTAACCGTATCATTCTTCCATGCATTCAAAGTATCTTCTGTTTTGTTTGCTGCTTTTACCTCAGTTAATTTATCCTGGGTATACTGAAGATTATTATCTGTAATTGTTCCGTGAAGTTTTGCTTCTTCCGGTTCTCTGTAAGTATATACATACACCTCAGCGGCATCGATCAGAATGTCCGAACCTGTTCCTGATGCATTTCTTTCCCCTGTAGCCACCGCTTTTAATGTGTGTTCTTTTTCTTCTAAATCGGAAATCGTTGTAATGAATGTAGAATTGATATTAGTAGCATTATAAAGGTCTCCCTCTGCTTTTTCCTCACCGTCGATCAGATACTTCACTTTTCCCATCATTCTGTTTTTACCGGAATAGATATCGATCTTATGTCCTGTAAATTTCACTTCATAATAGGTTGCTTCAGGATGCGCCGGATCTACTTTTTTTGACCATGTATGCTGCGCATCTCCTGCCTCCCATTTTCCTTCTGCGAATGTGAAGTAGTTTGTTTCTCCGCTCTGCTGTGTATGCGGAATTTTCACCTTTTCTTCAATCGGAGCTTTTTTTCCTGTAATCTTTTCATACATGCATTCTGCTATGTACAGATATCCTGCATCTGTAAAATGTACTTTATCTGTATTATAAAGATTTTCTTTTCCTTCGGTCTTTTCATACATATCAATGAAATCCCATGCGGCATTTTCTTTAATCAATGCCTTCTGAGCCTGATAGACTTTTTCGACCTTTTCCTGAGTGATATCGTTTCCCGTCGTCTGATAACATTTCGGAGACGTGGCAAAAATAACTTTGTTATTCTCCGTCTTATACTCATTATAAAACGCTGTCATCTGTGTTTTATAATTTTCTTCGTTCCAGTTTTTGGAATCATTCGTTCCAAGCATAATAATTACAATGTCTGCATTATAAGCTTTACTTTGTTCGTATTCTGTACCGCTTTTATATGGATTACTTGTCCCCTCCATCAAAAACGCACCTGTTTCCCCAAAGATTTTTTACTTCATATCCGCTTCCAAGTAAACTCTGCAAACGTGCCGGATATGCATTTGGTCCTTTCTTTCCTGAATTCGCGCCCGTCGAAGTGTACCCTTCCGTCAGGCTGTCTCCCACGCATGCCACCTTGATCTTCGCGGCGGCATCTGCCGTCTCACCTTCTGCCCATGCGATCGTGCCGCTTCCTAGAATACACCCTAATGTAAGCACAACACTTAAAACAATTCCCATTGCTTTTCGCATTAGTTTTTTGACATTTTCCACAACTATTTCCCTTCCTTTCTTAGCATTTGCCCACATACTCATACAGAACCATATACCCCTTTTGTTCAATGTGTCAACATTTACTTTTATCCCCCCCCGCTCCATATGTCGTATTTTCATCATTTTCCATATAAAATACATTTATTTTTATGCATAATGACGAGTTTTTCGAGGGCTGATTTTCTAACTTCTGCATATACTATATAAAATACTTTTCTGCTTATGAAAGGAGACTTGTTATGCTTGCTTCCTATAAACTTTCCGGTAAATACATCTTTATCTCCGGTTTTCTGTTCACGTCTGTTCTCGGAACACTGTCGCACTTTTTCTATGAATGGTCCGGCGATTCAACTTTTATAGGTCTTGTCTGCCCAATCAGCGAATCTGCATGGGAACATATGAAACTTTTGTTCTTTTCCGGCTCTGCTCTACTGCTTTCTTTTCAAACTAATATATAAAAACGCCGTTCCAAACGTATCTTTACCACTTTTATCCGGCATTCTGACAGGAACGACACTTATCCCTGTTTTCTTTTATACTTACTCAGGCATACTCGGCTTTACGGTTGTCTGGATCGATATTGCTAATTTTTTACCTTTGTACTGGAATCACTTTTTCAATGGCATCCAAATTATATGAGCAGAAAAATATCGCACGTTTCCGCTTCCTCATATATGGACTGACTATATTATATTCCATCCTTTTCTTTATATTTACCTTTATTCAGCCGGATATTGCCCTGTTTCAAAATCCATGACTTTTCATACCGCGCCCGCTTACGCCGCTTCCTTTTTTTCTATCTGTCTTTCACTTCATTTTTCAGTCTGTTTTCCGGTTCAATTTTTCCAAATCCACCTTTTCCGTCCTCGGTAAGAGAAGCGGCTTCCCGTCAAGAACAGCGCCTTTTTTAAAATATCTTCTATATTATAAACAAGTTTCAGAGAAAAGAAGCCGCAGTCTCTCTCCAACAGATCAAAGAAAATCTTATCTCCCTCCCATAACTTCAGCGTCTCGATCTTTGATTTTTCAACCCATTCCAACTCGCCCTCATCACAGTCGATCGGTTCTCCTTCAAACCCGTCAGCCGTATAAAGCGACATGTATTCTACAACATCTTCACCGTAAACAAATGTCACGATTCCCCGGTAAGCCCACGAAGTCAGCGTATATCCCGTTTCTTCTTTCACTTCTCTTAGCAAGCACTCTTCAGGACTTTCTCCATATTCAAAATGTCCGCCGACACCGATCCATTTATCTTTATTCACATCATTTTCTTTCACCGTACGGTGAAGCATTAAATATTTATCGTCTTTTTCTATATAGCATAATGTACTTAATTTTGTCATAGCCATCCTCCTTAATACGGTCTCTATATTTGTATCTTTATCCGTTTTCAGACTTTTTATTTTCTTCACTTTTATCATTTATCCTCATCTTTTCCCCTAAGTAAACTGCGATTCATACAAATGTCTGTAAAAATCCGTCTGCAGCCATCAAGCTCTCGTGATTGCCCTGCTCAATAACTTTTCCGTCTTTCATAACGAGAATCACGTCCGCCTCGCGGATCGTTGACAGACGATGCGCCACAATAAACGTCGTCCGCCCTTCCATCAATTTTTAGTAAAAGCCGCCTGTATCTTTACTTCTGTTCTTGTGTCGATCGATGACGTCGCTTCATCGAGGATCAGCATAGGCGGTCTGCACAGCATAACACGCGCGATGCATAAAGCTGATTTCTGTCCTTGCGACAGCCCGTCTCCGTCTTCTGTCACCCACGTGTCATATCCGTTTGGCAGACGCAGGATTACATTGTGAATATAAGATGCTTTTGCAGCTTCTATCATTTCCTCTTCTGACGCGTCGGACCTTCCTAAAAGAATATTTTCCCGGATCGTTCCCGTTTTCAGCCACGTTTCCTGAAGCACCATGCCATATGCACAGCGCAGACTTTCCCTCGTAACCTCACGCACATCCTTTCCGTCTACTGAAATACAGCCGCCGTCTACATCATAAAACCGCATAAGCAGATTGATCAGCGTTGTTTTTCCGCATCCCGTCGGTCCTACAACAGCGATCTTTTGTCCCGGCATAACTTTCAAATTAAAATCCGTGATCAGATTCTGTTGTGGCATATACGAAAAATCAACATGCTCTGCCAGTACATGTCCCCGGACATGAGTCAGAACCGCCGCATCTTTTGCATCTTCCGGCTGAGGAATTTCTTCTATTAACTCAAAAATACGACCGGCACATACAACCGCGTTTTTGGAACTCTGTCACAACTCCGGATATTTCATTAAACGGCTTTGTATACTGATTTGCATAACTCAAAAAACTTGTAAGCTGCCCTACTGTCAGCGTTCCGTTTACTACCGCAAACGCACCTGCGATCCCGACTCCCGTATATACGAGACTGTTTATAAAACGGGTCGCCGGATTTGTAACGGAAGAGAAAAATGTCGCTCTCAAATATGCGCTTCCTAATTTTTCATTAATCTTATCAAACCGCTCCGTCACTTTTTCTTCCTGCCCAAACGCCTGTACTACTTTCTGATTGCCGATCATTTCGTCGATCAGACCTGTCTGTTCTCCTCTGATTTCAGACTGAAGACGAAACATCGCAAATGTTTTGCGGGCAATAAAGTTCGCCACCAAAAAATGAAATCGGAGTGATCAAAACGACGACAAACGTAATATTTACATCAACCGACAACATAAATCCCAGCGTGCCGATAATCGTTGCAGCTCCTGTAAACAACTGGGTAAATCCCATCAAAAGTCCGTCCGCAAACTGATCTACATCCGCAATAACACGGCTTACTATTTCTCCGGATGGATGATTGTCGATGTATTTCAGCGGAAGGATCTGAATCTTCCGAAAAGCTTCGTTTCTCACATCCTGCACGACCTGATAAGTCATTTTATTATTGCACACATTCATCAGCCACTGCGCAAGCGCCGTAATACCCGTACATATTCCGATCTGAAACAGAATTCGGAATATCCCGGCAAAGTTTACCGCTCCTTTTCCTATGATCTCATCTACCGCATAACCGATCAGTTTCGGAATGTAGAGCGTAAGGGCGACGCTGACTGCTGCCAGCAAAACAGTAAAAAACACAAAAATCGATACTTCCCAGATGCCGAATACTTTTTTAATATTTCTCCCGGCTCATTTCCGATCTTTGCTCTGTGGCTTACTCTGCTCTGCCTGCACTTTTGACTTCTGTATTTTATCTTCATTGACTGTTTGATTTTTTAAGCATGTAAAACCGCCTCCTCCGGAAATTGTGAATAATAAATCTCCTGATAAGCCGAACAGTTTTGCATCAGCTCCTCATGTGTTCCGACCGCCACAGCTTTCCCTTCTTCCAGCACAACGATCCGATCTGCATATCTGACCGATGCCGCCCGCTGAGAGACAAGAAATACTGTCGGATTTTCTTTCATGTTTTTAATCGCGTCACGCAAAGCCGCGTCGGTCGCGAAATCAAGCGCCGACGCACTGTCGTCCAATATAAGAATATCTGGTTTTCTTACAAGCGCTCTTGCGATCGTCATACGCTGTCTCTGCCCGCCGGACAAATTTCTCCCGTTTTGTTCTATCATAAATTCAAGCTTTCCCGGCTTTGAATCAACGAACTCTTTCGCCTGTGAAATTTCAAGCGCTTCTTCCAGTGTTTGTTCCGATGCATTTCATCTCCCCACCGAAGATTCTCCGCAACCGTCCCTTTAAAAAAGCACCGCTTTTTGAGGAACCACGCCGATATGACTGCGCAAACTTTCAATCTCATATTCTCTTACATCATGTCCGAAAACCTTCACTTCTCCTTCCGACGCGTCATAAAACCGAGGGATCATGTTTACGATCGATGATTTTCCAGCCCCTGTTCCGCCGATAATCCCTATCGTCTCTCCCGGCATTGCCCGAAACGAGATGTTGCTCAACGAAGGCGCTCCCGCATTTTTATATGTCAATGACACATTGGAAAATTCCACCGCAGGAATCCTTTTTTCTTCTGTATACAACAAACTTCCCGACTGCATTTCCGGTTTTATTGCCAACACAGCTTCGATCCGTTTTCCGCATGCAGCCGCTTTCGTCACCGTAATGATCAGATTCGCCAGTTTCACAAGCTCCACAAGAATCTGCGACATATAGTTGACAAGAGCCACTACTTCCCCCTGAGTCAGACTCCCCATATTTACACGAACCGCGCCGACATAAATAAGAACTATAATACCCACGTTCACGATAATATACGTCAGTGGATTCATAAGCCCGGAGATACTTCCGACAAATTTTTGTTCCTTTGTCAACATTTGATTGTTTTCTTCAAATTCAGCCTTTTCTTTTTCCTCTTTATTAAAAGCACGAAGCACTCTTACACCGATAAGATTTTCTCTCGTTTTTAGAAGAATTTCATCTAAATATGACTGCACTTTCTTATAAAGAGGCATTGTAATCAGCATGATCCCAAATACAACTACCGACAAAAGAGGAATTACAACAACAAAAACCATTGCCGCTTTGACATCTACCATAAAAGACATTGCCATTGCGCCGAATACAATAAAAGGCGAACGTAAAAAAATGACGAAGGACAAGGTTCACTCCTGCCTGCGCCTGATTTACATCACTTGTCATTCGGGTCACAAGCGTAGAACTGCCGATTTCATCCATTTCCGAAAAACCGAAATGTTGAATATGTTCAAACAGCGCATGCCGCAGTCCTGTTCCGAACCCAGCCGCCGCTTTTGCCGAAAAATATTGAGCTGTAAGAGAACATATCAGCCCGACGATTCCCAATACAATCAAAACAAGACACATTCTTATAATATACGGGCTGTCTTTTTGAGCAATTCCTTTATCGATCACCGCAGCCATAACAAGAGGAACAAGAAGTTCAAAAGATGCCTCCAGCATTTTAAACAGCGGAGCCAATATAGTCTCTTTCTTATAAATTTTTTTAAATAAATAAAAAAGTGATCTCATGTCATTTTCTCCCTGTGCAATATTTCTTTAAGAAGCATTCCCCGCATTTAGGATTTCTTGCTGTACAGATACTTCTTCCAAACGTAATGATCTGAATATTATACAATATCCAATGATCCTTTGGCAGTTCCTTCATCAGATCCTGTTCTATCTTTTCGGGATCAGATTGTTTTGTAAATCCCAGTCTGTTAGAAATCCTTTTCACATGCGTATCCACAACTACGCTGGCATCATGATAGATGTTCCCTCTGATCACATTCGCCGTCTTCCGTCCGACGCCTGCTAAAGAGGTCAGATCTTCCAGACTCCTCGGCACTTCACCGCCAAACTTCTCCCTGATATCTTTCATACAGGCAATGATGTTCTTCGCTTTATTGCGATAAAATCCTGTCGGCTTGATATCCTGCTCCAACTCCTTTAAGTCCGCGTCGGCAAATGCGTCCACAGATGTATATTTTTGAAACAAATCTTTCGTCACAATATTCACTCTGGCATCCGTACACTGAGCGCTCAACATCGTTGCGATCAGCAGCTGCCACGGCGTCTCATAATTCAGATAACAAATATATTCCCGTCCATATTGTTCATCTAAAAGATTCAAAATTTCTTCGGTTCGCTTTTTCATGCAGCTTTTATCTTCTCCTTATTTATAATCCGTCAACTTGCATCTGTATACAACAAAATCAACGTCACTTGTATCGGTTGCAGTCCCTGTTGCAAAAGACCCAAATAGATCCAACCTTTTTACACCATTTGCTTTACAAATTTCCGTAACTTTATCAATCAATTCCGTTATCGGCATAACATTCATCGTCTATCACTCTTCCTTATTCTTCACTTTGTTATTAACACACTTGGAGTTTTTACAATTAATACTCCTTTATTTCATACGATCAGATTCAATGCAATATTTCATTCCCATTGTATCAGAACTTTTTACTCTTTTCTATTAATGTTCCGCACTTCATCGTCATATTTGCAATATTTTATATATCATCAGTTATCGAGGACAGCGCCTGACTAACGAAACTTAACTTGAGCCCAATCCCGGCAGGCTATCCCGCACGCACAGCGCTCCATACCCAAGCAGCGCATTCGGCCATCGCTCGTATCCCGCAAGCTGCTTTGCGCCTTTTCTTAAATAAGCTTTTACTTTTTCTCCATAAAGATATGGATCGTTTCCTCTGACAATTCCCCACTCCATCAAAAGCGCAGCGCTCCCGGTCACAAAAGGAGCAGCAAAAGAAGTTCCGCTAAAAGACTGATATCCGCCTCCCGGGACAGGCGCTGTAACGCGCACTCCAGGTGCGGCAATATCCGGTTTCAGCACGTTCTCACCTTCGTACATCCCCGCCGGACCTCTTCCCGAAAAACTCCGCATACGAAAATGTCCGGGCATCATATGCCGCCACGGTAACAGCAAGCGACGCCGTAGATGGAATCGTCAATGTCGACATACTGTTCGGCTGTAAAAACGCTGTCCCCCATAATTTGAATGACGTCTGTGTCGGAAGCCACATTTGATACTCCCCGTCCACAATACGGCCGGGAGTTAAAACAATTTTCCACACGCCGCTTTCTATATACTGTTTTCCGGGAAGAAGCGACAGATAAATCTCCTGTTTCACGCTGTACGGCTTCGTTCTCATATAATCAAAGTTCTGTATCTCCGAGTATATACCGCTGAGCTCCCAAAAATTTCATAAACGGTCCTGCCTGCCTTCCCGACGGACTGATCACCGAAACTCCCATCTCGTCAACATACGATTTCCATATTTGAATACTCAGCGCCGGTTCTCTTTGCTGAACGGCAAGTTCTACCGTCTCAGATATCTGCCGCCGCACTTTTCCCGACACATGACCTGCCGACGCCCCCTCATTTCCGCTTCCGATGCAGATTACATTTTTCCACATGTCCGCAATATCGTTCAAAAAAATCGTTCTACAAGAGAAGTTCCGTCATGAGATCCATATGTGTTGCCAAAACTGATGTTTATCGCCACCGGACGACGAAGTTCTACAGCCTTACGGACAATATAATCTACTCCCCGCATCAGTTCTGTTGTTCTCGGAAAACCGCCTTCTCTGGGGGCTCCCATCTTTACGATGATCAGTTCCGCCTCAGGCGCAGCTCCCCGAAACCTTCTTCCCTCACTTCCCCGGCCATTCCCTGCCGCGATTCCCGCCACCGCTGTTCCATGACCACTGACATCGGATGTTTTCACCATCTGCCGCCTTACCTCTTTGTCCTCTGTTGCTAACGCCGCATCGATCTGCTCCCGTGTATACTCTGTTCCTGCCAAATATCCTGCCGGAGGCCTCCCCATTAACAGACTGATCCCAAAGAGACACAATCCGCGTTGTTCCATCCTCATTTCTGAACTCTGCATTTTCATAATCGATCCCACTGTCAACAATTCCGATAGAGTCCCTTTCCTCTCAAAGATAACGGCATATCCTGTACAATATCTATGCACGACACCTGCCTGCCTACATCAGTTGAAATACTGCTTTTTCCGGTTTTTACTATCAATTCCACTTCCGGGAGCTGAGCCAGTTGTCCGATCCGTTCTTCCTCGATGACAATAACCGCATAGCCGTTCAACAGTTCCGTAACCGATCGCGCCGTTTGCCTGACCGCTTCAAGTGTTCCCCGAATATTTTTACGATCAGTTCCCCACACATTTTCTTCTTTATCATATCCAACATCCAGCTCTTCGGAGCGTTCTCTTTCCTCCTGATCGGCATCCAGAGCCAGATTTAAAAGATTTTCCCAGTTTTTTCGACTCATTCATTCTCCTATGACTGCAGCACATTCATTTTTTCGCATTATATGTACTTCAGGAAACTTTCAACATAAAAAAGTCATGATCTTTACCAACCTTTTTATCTCCGGCAAAGACCATGATCTTCTTTTTTCTTTATTACGTCGTCTATTTATTTTCTTTTCTTGATTTTCTTTTCTTTAGTTCCTTTTCTTTAGTTCCTCTGTCCGTTTACTTCCTGTATGCAAACAGCGGAAGTCCGTCCTGCTGCGGAACTTGTACTTCTCCTTGAATAAGCGGTTTCGCATAACGGATAAATTCATCACTTACGTCTGATCCGTCTTTAGTGATCCACCCGGCAGGCACACCTTTTTCACGATTGCAGATTTCATTCACATCTTTTGCCTCGTAACTAAGTTTATATTCTTCACCGTCCGCTCTCACAAAGGCGATCATCTTTCCGCTTTCGCCATGCAAAGCACATTTTACGCCATACGCTCCCGAATCAACCGCCTCCTGCAAATCCGTCGCAGAAAGCATTGCCGAAGAACATCTCTGACTTACGTTCAATTCAACAGAACGAACCTTTACGCCGAGACGGTCTTTTATCAGGTTTTCCAAATATTTTCCTGATCCGGTCAGCATTTTATGCCCGAAAGTATCCACTCCTACCTCGCTTGCAAGTTCACAAATAAACGTTCCTTTGCCATCGTTAATTCCTTCCGAGATACAAACGATCACATTTGACACTTTTTCAAGAGACGCGCTCACATCCTGTATAAACCGTTCTGTATCAAACGCCACTTCCGGCAAATAGATCAGAACCGGATTATCTCCTTCAAATTTTCGTGCCAATGCGCTTGCCGCTGTAAGCCATCCCGCATGACGCCCCATGATCTCGACGATTGTCACTGATTTTTTTATTATCATATACCGATGCGTCAACTGCAATCTCCCGCACGGTTGAAGCCACATATTTTGCCGCGCTTCCAAACCCCGGCGTATGATCTGTATTGACAAGGTCGTTATCGATCGTTTTCGGTATACCCAGAAAGCAAATATCGCTTCCGACCATCTCCGCATAACGCGACAGTTTGCTCACTGTATCCATCGAATCATTTCCTCCGATATAAAAGAAATAACCGATGTCATATTCCTTAAATCTTTCAAATAATTTCGGATATACTTCGTCGTTTAGATCTTTCGGTAATTTATATCTGCAAGAGCCAAGATATGAACCGGGCGTTGTCTTTACTAATTCCAGTTCTCCCGAGCGCTTCAATTCTTCCATATCCATGACCCGGCCTTCGGCAAACCCTTCGATTCCGTTAATCATGCCGAACACTGCACCAAAAGAATCCTTTCTGTTCAACGCTTCATTGACAACTCCGTATAAGCTTGCGTTGATAACTGCCGTCGGTCCGCCCGACTGTCCTACGACACACTTTTTTTTCATCTCTTCCTCCTATTTAATCACCGAAAGTTCGAAAAATCACATTCCAGGGTTGATAAGCATCTGCCAAGATTTCGGATAATCCCGGCCTTTAGCTTTTCGCTATTATAAAAACACATTTTACTATATATGGAAAAAATTGAAATTTTACAATATAGAATAACTAATGTATACTACACCTTAGACAACATGACAGATAAAATCAGGAGGTATGATATGAAATACATTTCATTTGCAATTCCTTGTTATAACTCAGAAGCCTATATGGAAAAAGCGATCAACTCAATCCTTATCGGAGGAGAAGATGTCGAAATTCTTATCGTCAACGATGGTTCAAAAGACGGAACGCAGGAAATCGCCGAACGGTACGAAGCTCAATATCCGACGATCGTCAAGGCGATCCAAAAAGAAAACGGAGGACACGGCGATGCAGTCAACTGCGGACTTTCTCATGCCACAGGAAAATATTTTAAAGTAGTAGACAGCGACGACTGGGTTGACGAAAGCTCTCTGTTTAAAATTCTTGAAACAGTAAAAACATTTGTGAAAGAAGACACACTTGTCGATATGGTAATCTCAAACTATGTTTACGAAAAAGTCGGCATGGAACATAAAAAAGTGATCCGCTATGACAATGTGCTTCCCGAAAATACGATTTTTCACTGGGATGAGATCGGACATTTCCGGCTCGACCAATATATTTTGATGCACTCCGTTCTTTATCGGACAGAGATGCTGAAACTGTGCCAGTTAAAATTACCGAAGCACACTTTTTATGTTGATAATATTTACGTGTATTATCCGCTTCCGCATGTACGCACCCTTTATTACCTGAATGTCGATTTCTACCGCTATTTTATCGGGCGGGAAGATCAGTCCGTCAACGAAAAAATCATGATCGGAAGGATAGATCAGCAATTATTTGTAACCAAGACAATGATCTCCATGTATGAACTGCGGATGATCTCAAGTAAAAAAGCTGCGAAAATATATGGTTAATTATCTTGCGATCATGATGACTGTTTCATCCATTTTATGTATCCGTTCTAAAAAATCCGGAGAACTTAACTAAAAAGAAAGAACTGTGGAGCTACTTAAAACGAAAAGATTACAAACTTATATGAAGATCCGCTACGGTATACTCGGACAGACGATGAATCTCCCGGGAAGATCCGGACGTAAAGTATCTTCTCTTGCATACAGCGTTGCAAGACGCCTGATCGGATTTAACTAACTTAAAAAACGGTGCATCGGAAGCTTTTCCATGTACCGTTTTCTTAATTTTCAATTTTTTGTAACAGTTCAGCCATACAGTGTACGGGAAGCACAAAACATGTCTGCATGTTTTTTGCTAACGGACATCTGTATGCGCTAAGCGCCCATTTATGAGTAAAACAGTGGCGTCAGCCACAATAAGCACGTGGTGCGGTTTTGCGAATGGCGCGTGCTGAATTTGTTATCAATTTTTTT
>ENA-OPYU01000458-OPYU01000458.1-human-gut-metagenome-genome-assembly--contig:-NODE-458-length-16388-cov-4.609188_pt1 | contig 16388 bp, 14 predicted proteins | sample MGYA00242637_ERZ504482 | MGnify/ENA primary metagenome ERZ504482 (study PRJEB26092, sample SAMD00036237) | human gut metagenome | host: Homo sapiens | study: EMG produced TPA metagenomics assembly of...
AAAAAGATAGAGATAAATCTGAATACCCACTTGGAGTGATAGTTGCAGAGAGCGGTTATCCATAAAATGACTAATGGTAACAGCAATATGTAGCAAGCTATAACATTGTCAAACCATAGCCCTTTTATAAATGCAGTGGCTTGCATGAGAAAGTTGTTTTGTATATCGGGAGGAAACTGATAATCTATTGAGGTGAACAGGACAAGCCGGAACAGGAAGAAAAAAAGTAAAGCAACTATATGTATGATAAATAAGTAAAGTAAAGAAAGAGTAAACTGTTGGATAAGCTTAGCTTGATTCTTACATGCTGTTACAAATTGCTGCATGAGTGAACGGAGATATTTCATTTGTTTTAGTAAAGTTTGCATTTGTTTGAATCAATTCGGATGATTAACAACAAAGGTAAACAGAATTTTAGAAATATCAAAAGAGGGTATGCCAAAAGTAAAATTGGCTGCCAATTTGTTCACTTTAGGGGCAAACATGTGAGTCCGCCCGAAAATATGGGCAAGCAGTTTCCGTTTCTTATTCTATTTTCGGGAAGGAGTAAGGCGGTCTCGTTTCATAGTCAGAACAAAAGGACAGAATAGCCGTGCTATCCGGTTGAGGCGCTCCAGACGTCCGTCTTTCCGCGTTCCGTTTAATTTCTGCCGGAGGAGTTCCCATAATTGCAGTTTTACTTGCTCTGTTGTGCTTAATTTGGCAATGCGGTTGTAAAGCATTCCTCTCCGTATACATCGTTTGTATCTGCTCAGGTGGGTAAGGTGTTGTTCCATAATGCGGACTATCTCAATATCTTCGCTCTTACCCCCTCCGTTGTTTTCAGCTTTGACGGTAACTTTCTGGGTATGTTGTCTGAAGTAGTTCAGTACTTCATATCTTTCTATAATGTCTCCTTGCATTGCCATATAAAACCAGAACAGCCAGTCGCCGCTGTAGCGCATTTGCAGACATTGTTCCATATTTTGGACATTTACCATGCTTTTTCTGAAAATGGCCGAGCTTGCATTGGCTATGTAACCACGCCAGTAAAGGTTATGTTCGGCATAAGTTTCCCCATTAAACACGGCGTATGGAGGTATGGCAGATTTCCATTTGTTCATGTCGCAACTCAGCACATTACCGTCTTTATCAATATACTTGGAACCGGCAAAGCATACGGCGGCTTGTTGGTATTTCTCCATTAAAGGAACTACTTTCTCTAAAAAAGTAAGCTCACACAAGTCATCGGCTTCGGCTATCCATATATATTTTCCTTTGGCTAATTGCATGCCTTTAAACCATTGTTTAAATGGATTTCCGGTGTTGTGTTCGTTTAATAGAATATGGCTCACTTTGGCATGGTCTTGATAGTCCGATAATACCTCTTCGCTACCGTCTGTTGAGGCATCATCAAGTAAAATCAGTTCGATATTCTGATAGGTCTGTTGCAGAATACTCTGAATTCGTAGATTGAGGTATCGTTTATAATTATAATTAGGTACCACTACACTGACCAAGGGAAGTGCATTCATGCTCTATTGTTAAGTTAGTTCTTGTTTTATTTCTACAAATGTAATGTTATACAGGTAAATAAACAAGTTGCTTCTTTGCTTTTTTTTTCAAAAAACAGGAATTTTGTTGAACTTTTAAAAAGAAACGATAATTAACATTTTAGTATGCAGTCTTTCTTGTACCTTTGCATTATACACTACATAGCATTTGCTGTATTAAACTAAAAATTAAATTAGACATTAGACTATTGTTTAAATTCAATTAGTATGAGAAAGAAAATTCTTTTTATTATTCCGTACATTCCTTATCCGCTGGATTCGGGCGGTAATCAAGCTTTCTTTAATATGGTGGAGTATTTGCGTCATAAGATGGCCGTATCTGTATTGCTTTATCCTGAAACAGGGAGACGTATGCAAGATGTAGAGTCATTGAAGAAAATTTGGGATAATGTGGATTTCTTTATTTATACTCCTAAAACTAAAACTGTCAGATTACCCAAAATTAAACATCCTTTTTATTATAAATGGCTGCAAAAGATACATGCGTCTGTAACCCGTAAAATGAACCGGCAACAGATATGGACGGATGAAACGGGCGAAGTTGTGGATTTAGTACGGGGAAAGAGTACTTTGTTCAGCTCTTGTTTCCAGCCGCTAGACCAGGGGTATGTGGAGTATGTTTCTCAGGTGGCTCATTCAGGTTTTGATATTATTCAAGTAGAGTTTTATGAACTGTTGTCATTGGGATTCTTGTTGCCTGAAAATGTACAGACTATTTTTGTGCATCATGAACTCCGCTACATCCGTAATGAAAAGGAGATTACTTTGTTCAGGGAACAGACTGCCGGTGACAGGATGTTGTTTCATATAGCAAAGGATTTTGAGCGCAGTGCATTATTGAAATATAAAGATGTTATTGTTCTGACTGAAGTAGACCGTAAAATTATGGAGGACTTCATAGGACGGAAAGACCATATCTACACTTCTCCGGCTGTGGTGCAAGTGGGTGACAGGCTGGAACAGCCTTTTGTTCCGGTCCAAAGCGGACGCCTGACTTTTGTGGGAAGTGAGGATCATTTTCCCAATCTGGATGCCGTGGCATGGTTCTGTCACGAAGTGATTCCGCATCTGCGTAAACGTCATTTTTCGTTTACATTGCAAGTAATTGGTAAATGGCGTGGAGAGTGTATCAATCGTTTGCAGTCCGAATACCCGGAACTGAAGCTGGTAGGCTATGTGGAAGATCTGGGCTCTTTTTTAAAAGGCAGTGTTGCTGTTGTTCCAATACGTATCGGTAGTGGTATGCGTATGAAAATATTAGATGCTGTATTGTCAAAAGTACCTTTTGTAACGACGGCAAAGGGTGTGGAAGGCATTGATTTTAAGGATGGTGAAGATTGCTTGATTGTTGATGACCCTGCCGGATTTGCAGAAGCTGTCATAGCCTTGTCAAGTAATCCGCAGTTGCAGAGACAGTTGGTTACCCATGTGGAAGACAGTTTGCGGCAAGTATATAACCCCGGACAGATGCAGGAAAGAAGGCTTGCCGTGTATGAACAAATATTAGGGGATAAAGTGGGGGTTAAATCTTGGGTGATTATTTCTTTTTTCGTTACCTTTGCGACATTATATATAATTGATAATTATGCTGAAACAGTTCTTTAGTTTGTTGAAGCGGTATATTCTTCCATACCGCAAATATTTGACATGGGCATTGATACTGAACTTTCTGTCGCAATGGCTTAATGTGTTTTCATTCATGGCGATTGTGCCAATTTTGAACATTCTGTTCAAAATTGATACCAAGTCTTATGAGTACATTCCTATGGATATTCATAATTTGGATAAGGATGTACTCATAAATAATGCCTATTACTTTGTGAGCAATTTTGTGGCTACAAATGGTGCGTTCTATACACTTGCCATGATGGGAGGAATACTTATCTTTATGACTATGTTGAAAACTGCCGGTTATTTTGCTTCTGCGGCTGTCATGGTACCTTTGCGTACAGGTATTGTCCGGGATATCCGTATTCAGGTTTATAATAAAGTGTTAAGTCTTCCTTTGAGTTTTTTCTCAGAAGAACGTAAAGGAGATATCATAGCCCGTATGAGTGCGGATGTTACGGTGGTGGAGAACTCGTTGACCAGTTCCATCGATATGCTTATCCGTAATCCTATCGCTCTTTTGGTTTGTTTTGTCACTCTGTTTTCGGTAAGTTGGCAAATGACGCTTTTTGTTATCTTTATTTTACCTCTGACAGGTTGGATAATGGGGGTTGTCAGCCGGAAGCTGAAAAGACAGTCCTCTACAGCACAGGCGCAATGGGGAGATATTATGTCCCAATTGGATGAAACATTAGGAGGTTTAAGGGTTATCAAAGCGTTTATAGCCGAAAGCAAAATGTCTGCCCGGTTCTCTAAAACAAACAATGACTTCCGCGATGCAATGAACGAGATGATTATCCGGCAAAGTTCAGCCCACCCCATGAGTGAGTTTTTAGGTACTTGTGTGATTGTGACCGTGCTGTTGTTTGGCGGTGCTTTAATCTTAAATACAAACTATGCTCCGATGGATGCGGCTACTTTCATATTTTATCTGATTATCCTTTATAGTATCATCAATCCTTTGAAAGAATTTTCAAGAGCATTTTATAATATTCCGCAGGGATTGGCCAGTATGGAGCGAATTGATATGATATTGAAAGCGGAAAATCATATCGTAGAGCCGGAGCAGCCTTTGCCATTGGACGCTTTCACAGATAAGTTAGAGTTTAAAAATGTAAGTTTCAGCTATGTAGAAGGACGTCCGGTCTTGAACCATATCAATCTGACGGTTCCTAAAGGAAAAACGATTGCGCTGGTGGGTCAGTCCGGTTCCGGAAAGTCTACTTTAGTGGACTTGGTACCGCGTTATCACGATGTATCGGAGGGTGCATTGCTGATTGACGGCAAGAATGTGAAAGATGTATCCATCCACAGTTTACGTTCTCTGATTGGTAATGTAAATCAGGAAGCTATTCTGTTTAATGACACCTTCTATAACAATATTACTTTTGGTGTAGAGAATGCCACTATGGAGCAAGTAATAGAAGCTGCCAAGATAGCGAATGCACATGATTTCATTATGGAAACGGAAAAAGGATATGACACGATGATTGGTGATCGTGGAGGGCGTTTGTCCGGTGGTCAGCGTCAGCGTGTCAGTATAGCCCGTGCAATTTTGAAAAATCCTCCTATCCTTATATTAGATGAGGCTACTTCGGCTCTTGACACAGAGTCCGAGCGTTTGGTTCAGGAAGCGTTGGAGCGTTTGATGAAATCGCGTACTACTATCGCTATCGCGCATAGATTGAGTACCATTAAGAATGCCGATGAAATTTGTGTACTTTATGAAGGTGACATTGTAGAAAGAGGAACTCACGATGAACTGATAGCCTTAAATGGATATTACAAGAAGTTGAACGATATGCAGTCTTTGTAAAGTGGAGCAAATAAAGAAATTGGCAATTGTTATTCCCGCCTACAAGGGGCGTTTCCTTAAGGAAACGCTCGACTCAATTGCAGTTCAGGCCCATAAAGATGAGTTCGTGTTATATATAGGTGATGATGCAAGTCCTGAAAGATTGGATAAGATTGTGGAATCTTATCAGAATAAGGTAAATCTGGTGTATCATCGCTTTAGCGAAAATATGGGGGGCAAAGATTTGGTGGCCCATTGGGAGAGGTGTATCCAGCTGTCTGCAGAGCCGTTTATCTGGCTTTTCTCGGATGATGATTTGATGCCGGCTGATGGTGTGGAACGTGTCATGGAGGCTTTGTCGCGCCCACACCATCAGCGAGGATATTTCTTTCGTTTTCCATTAGCTGTCATTGATGGTGAAAACAAGCGGATACGTGCCAATCGTCCTTTGGAAGAAGGAAGTGTGTCTTGTTACCGGCTGCTGCTAGATAAGTTACAGGGAAAGATAGATTCGGCTGCCGTAGAGTACGTGTTCAGTCGGGAGATATGGCAGTCGGCAGGTGGTTTTGTTCATTTTCCTATGGCTTGGTGTTCGGATGATGCTACGTGGGCTGCTTTTGCCCGTCATGCGGGGGGTGTTATTTCTTTGCCGGGGCAGCCTGTATGTTGGAGGAATGTTGAAGGTGCAAACATCAGTAACTCTGCCGGTCATGACAAAGATAAATTGCACGCTACTATTCTTTTCTTGAGATGGATGAGGAATATGTTTTCCGATTATGTGGATGATCCGGAGCTGATTAATGCATTGCAATGCTATATCCATACCATCCTTCGTATTTCATTGCATAAACATTATAATATATGTGGTTTGTGGGGGGTATCTATGGCTTTGGGAAGATTTAATAAAAGGGTGGCCTTTACTACGTTTTTCAGGAATTTTAGGTTGTTCTTTTAATTTCATTTATGCAGCCGCTTGCGATTTCTCAAGAGTGCCTGTATTTTCATAAAAAGTTTGGGTGCATATATGCCCTCACTTCATATTTCTGTCCTGTATATATAGTCAGATGTATATCTTCCTGTCATATATTGTTTCACTTTTTTAAAGAAGGACATTGGGGAGTTTTTTCATCCGTAAGGAATTGTGTGGTTTTAAAATCAGATTCATCCTTAAAATATCTTATCCGCATCCCTAAACATTTCTTGCTGTATGGTTAAGGGCTTTCTTCCTGTTTGTTTTATCTCCGCAAGCCTTTGGAGTTAACTCCATAGTCTTGGGAGATAACTCCAAAGCTTATGGAGATAGAATAGATGCATATAAAAAGGTTTAATCTGGAGATAGAAAAAACTTATGCAATAGGGCTGACTGCTATACACATCCATTTAATTCCGATGGTGAGTTGTTGCAAGTCTCTTTGCCTCTTGAATTTCATAATAGTGAGAAGATTGAATTGACAAATTTCTTTCGTATATAGTAAATATTTATATGGAGTTTTCAAAAGTACAAATGGGATGATAATAATAAAAGTGGTACCTATCTTTTATTATCTCTAATTATGAGTTTTTGATTATAAGATTACACATTCTCAAGTAGAGAAGTTAGGAATAATTAGCAAAATAAGAAATAAAATGTAAAGAGTCAATATAAATAGTATATATTGCAAAGGTAGATGGTATAATCTTTGAAGAATTATAGTGTTAATTCTCTTTATGTAATCAATTGGAGAACTTTTGGTCTAAATGAAGAGGGAGGTTTAGGCGTTTCAATACATGAATTAAGTTTTTTGATTGGTTTATGGTTATTGATAAATTTGTAGTGGTTTGAGAAAAATCATTATAAAAGAGAAAGTATTTGTGTTAGAGTCTATTTAAAAAAGTTAAAGTTTAAAACAAAAAGTAGGCTTTCCTTTCCGATGAAATGATTGTTATTAGCTTGCAGACTTAAATAATTATGTATTTGATGGAAATGACTAAGTTATAAAGAAACTCTTGAATGTGTAAAAGCAGAAATGAAAATGTAAATTGCGTGAAATTTAGAATGCTATATTTTACCTTGTCAAAAATAGCGTGTCAATGACGTATGCTTTCTTTAAGTTTTGTTTCTAGGAATAGTGTTTATTACTATTACTGTAAATGATCTTCCTTGGGATAGTTTGATTTGTTACTGAGTAGTTTACGAAATAAAATTCGTTTAGAATAGAGGGTAGAAGTAAGCATAAGCATTATGGACAACCAAAGTGTGCGTTGGAACGACAACTTTTTGCTTAATAGCGTTGAAGACAATAAGAAAGTGAAAGGTCTTAAGCGTTATGTCGTGGTGGATAAGAACGGTTTTATAATTGTCGTCATGATGGCAATAGCCTGTGTGTATGGAGCAAGGCTACTTATTTGCTGACAAGATACTTGGAAGAGTTGTGTTGCAACATCAAAGTGATATTGGCGGATATCGGTTATCGTGGAAGAACGGCAGAAATGATTAAAATCGGTATATACTGGAAATTATTGTAAGCAAGGGATAAGATAAATGTTTTAAGCCAATAGGAATGAGATGGATTGTAGAACGGACTTTCTTATGGTTGGATAATTATAGAAGGGCTCTGCCAGAACTATGAATATACATTTGACTCGGCAGAGGAAATGGTCAAAATTGGTTTCTATAAGAATTTTATTGAATAAAATCTAAATATACTTTGAGTTTAATATAAATTATATTTTTTGATTTTTAGATGGGGAAATGCAATATTTTTAGTATCTTGCCACTGTATTTCTTTTAGACTTGTTTCATATGTGAAGAAGTGTATTGTTTGAAGAATATATTTTATCTCAAGTTTGAAAGTTAAATAGTCGATGAAAATCAGTTTAATAATATAAAAAAGAACATTATGAAACGGACTATTTTTTTACTTATGATTACATTAATGGTATCTTGTAAGAATGATATACCTGATGTAAAAGAGAATTCTCACTTGCTTTCTACTGTAGAAAGTAGAGCGATAGCGATTCATCCTAAATATAATGCACTTGGATGGGGATATGATATAACAGGTAGTCAAATGAGTTATAGATCCGTGAAAGCACCAGTCATTGATATTTATAAATTTGATTCAGAAAAACCTAATGATATCATTATTAATGATCCATATCAAAGAACAGAAAGGGCATATTATGCAAGTGATTCAGAAGAATATATAAAAAAAGTAGGGGCTAATGCTACTCTAGGATATAATGATACATTGAAATTAACTGGTACTATAACAAATAATTTTTGATAAGATATCGTATTCGAAACAATATTCTTGGGCTAGCCTTGAGAAGCTTAATACTTTACGGCATGTTCATTTAGATCAAAGTGTTTCGGTGTTAAGAGGATATCTTACTAGTGAGTTTGTTAAAGATTTGGATATGTATTCTGATATTGAATTAAATTCAAAAATTATGGTACACATATTTTAACAGATATTAGTATTGGTGGAAAACTAAGTTTATTGTATCGGACGTATGCAATGGATACTCATAAGGAGCAAACTGTTAAAGCAGGCTTTGAAACTGCTTTACGTCATTATTCTCTTACAGCAAATTATGATATAAATACTACTTTAATTAATAAAAATAGAGAACAATTATTGGTATGTGAAACGATTGGAGGAACTGGAGGTATTATATCAAAGATAAATCTAGAAACAGGAATGCCGGATTTAGATATTAATAATTGGGATAAAACAGTAGATATATCTACATCTGGAGTCATTGATGTCAATTGGAAAAAACTTAATTCCAATTTATGAGTTGGTTTCGAATACCTCAAAAATGGGCTAAATTAAAGAAAGCTGTTGAAAGATATATAGAAGATGCTAGGATTGATATGCTTGTTCCATTATATCGGTATTTTAGTAATACTTGGAGAGACCATTTATATACAACGGATATTACTGAACTAGGTTATGATAATGAAAATTTTAAATATGAAGGAATAGAATGTTATGTTTATAGTGAACAGAAAGATAATACGGTTCCATTATATAGGTATTATTCTAAAGGAATGACAGATCATTTATATACTACAAATATAAATGAATTAGGTTTTAATGATAAAAACTATGCCTTTGAAAAAATAGAATGTTATGTATATGATAAGAATGTACCAAATACTATACCTATCTATAGATACTTTATAGATGGTTATAAAGATCACATATATATATCTGGCAATATGAATGATAATACAAGTGGTTGGCGAAAGGAAGGAATTGCTTTTTACGCATATTTATATTAAGTTACAGGTGTTGAAGTAGACAAATATGGAAGCCACGCCTATTTAATAGGCGTGGCTTTTTCTATTAAAAGTATTTGATATAGATGCGATAATTTGTAGAAGTATGTTTGTAGTGTTCGAGTAAGATCTAAGAGATAAGGTTGATAAAGTATATATTGTAGAATAGAAGACTTTTGCTCTACAATGTGTATTTTATCAATTCTTAAAGTCCTAATAATGATGTTGTAGAGAAAGAGTTTTGTTTCTTGATTTTGTTTGAAAAGAATTTCCAGCTCTATGAAAATTATAAAGATGCCTGATTACAATTACTTTTAAGTTCATATATTCCATCATTATGTTTATATAAACAGAATGATGGATGTTTGTAATAAAGAGCAATAAATATTGTTTTGTTTAAGGTGCCTGTTAGCAGGTTTCTAAAAAGTGTGATTATTCATTGATCACTTCCATCCATTTCTTTATGATAATTTCGATGGAAAATTGCTTGCTACTTTCAATAGCGTTGGCAGACATTGATTTACGTAGCTTTTTCATCTGTCATCAATAGCTTCATCTGTTCAATATATAGTGATATATCATCATTGGGGATAGCAAACCCATTGACTTTATCTGTTATTATGTCTGTCAATGAAGCAAAACTATTGAAAAGCTAAAGGAACGCAACCATATTGTTGTGCCTCGGTTAATGTCAGCCCCCATCCTTCAAAAGATGAGGTCATCATAAAAATAGAAGCTTCATTATAATAAGGTTCCGGATTTTTTGTCCCTTCAAAAAATGACACGTTGTAAGCCATAATGTATGACTAGACTTTTGTACCAGCTTTCCATTTTCCCATGTCCTACTATTTTTAGCTTCCATTCGGATAGAGTACGGTCTGTTTCAATTTCCTTCCAAATCTTTAAAGCCAGAGAAATTCTTTTAGGTTCTTCTTCCAGTCTGGATACAATAAGTACTTCTTTCTTTTTGTGATTATAGTTGGCTAAATCATAAAAATGAAGTGGAATGAAAGAGCATTATGGATTATTCTTATTTTACTATCATCTTTCAAATGAGAGTATTCTAGAAACGGCTTTTTGAAATGAGAGGATAATAAGATAACCTTATCGGCAAAATGATATGACTCTCTATATAAAATAGGTAGTTTTATTATTTTCTTATCTTTTGATATGGAAAGGATAAAAATTTGCTGATGTTTTCCTAATGTTCTTTCCTTCTTTTAGTTCTTTTTAGGATTATCTAAGGTGATGAAATTAATCTCCGTGGCAGGACTTACGTGGAGTGCAAACATTAGCTTGCATTTTTTATTTGAGACTGGTTTAAAGCAAGTCTTAAACTCTTAGTTAACTTATGCTCTCCTTGATTAATAATGACGTCAATTTTATTTTGTTCTATAAATTGGATTAAATTATTGAGATTGTGATAAGAATTGATTTAATTGTATTAACGAATTGCTGTTTAATAAAGGATTTGTCAATGTTGTATTTATAGGCAGAGTAACAGTTCACATTATAAAAAGTAGTTAATGCATTTGCAATATTAGCAGTAACTCTTTCAACACCTCCGTATTGTGGCGCAACTTCATTGGTAGTATAAAATAGTATATTCATTTGGGAACTTGTTTTAAATATAATTTTTGGAATCTTGTAGACAATTCCCATCTGGTTTGAATTGAATTTCCGTGCAAATATTTTATTAGAGTTAATAAGCGTTTGATAATCATGGTCTTGCCATATATAGGGGCTGCCATGCTCCCAGTCAATTTCCCGCATACTACCGGTATTGGCATTGTTCGTACAATGCATTCTTTCTCGAAAAGGAGAGTTCCATAAAATAGTTTGAATGAATATTTCATCTGCGCAAAGTGTATATTTCATACGATTTAATACAATCTCTTTGTATTGTAATAGATACTTGACTGCGTTTTTCGGTAATACTTATCCAATTTCCTCCTTTTTTGAATTCAAAAGTTTGTTTTCTGCGATAATGGCTTATTTTCTGTACTGCTAATATGAGGTTTCGGATTAATGCTGTAATTCCATGTAACAGATGTTCCTTATCTTTTAACCTTTTTGTAAAAAAATAGTATCGGAATACTTTGCGCTCCAAATCACGCTGATGAGCGGCATCCTGCCAAAAGCCTACAAATTCTTTACCGGCATTCTGCTGGAAAAAAGCATGAATGTAATCTTGGCTTTTTATGGGCAAATCCGTTCCGGATAATAAATGATAATAAGCATAGGAACCGTGTGATAAGGCCGTTTCAAAGAGAAGATATTCTACTTGTACTTGGCTGATATCACCCCAATATACTTCGATGGGATTTTCTATTAAATAAAAGCCGGCTTTCTGCATTTTGACTTTTTTTATTTGCTGAAACAGTTCTGTAGCCCGTTTGTCAATATGCAAATAAATGTCATTACGTTCATCGTCCAACATGGAAAGTAGTACCTCCAGTACCGGATATTCATTGTGGGCGATAATCAGAAATGCATGTTTCATTATATATCAGGTTTTAATCTTTTAAAGAAATTAGGAATCGTTACATCCGGAATAATGAATCCGTCTTTGCGAAGTGCTTCAAAATAAGCACTGCCGATAACACGTTCATATTCAGCCTCTAGTTTTCCTTCTTTATGTAACTGATAGAAGTAGCGCCAGTGGCGACCTCCGTGTTTGCCCTTGTGTTGCTCCAGTTGCTTGCCGCCATTTATCATCTTTTCCATAAACTGCTGCTTGCCGCGTATATTGTAATGATATACATGGATATGGCTGTCGGCAGAGTTTTGTGGGAACATGGTTACTTTATGGTTTCCCATTGAAATTTGCAGGTAACCGGCAGTCCGGTGAATGACTTTTTTGTTCTGACGCTCAAACAGCGAATAGAGTGACAAGTCATATTTTTCAGGTTCGGTTACCGCTTTTACAGTCTTATCCCATTGCCAAAAGGGCTTTTCTTCTTCAGGATAGACACTTCTCATTTCACAATTCAGCACATTGGCATTGGTGGCATATAATTCATCTTTCAAATTGCCGGTAGGGGCATACCATAATTCGTCGGCATCGGCATTGATAATCCAGTCGGCCTTATAAATGGTTTTGGCTTTCCAAATCATACGGTCTACCCAGTCCTTTTGTTCATAGTTGGTAGCCTTTTCTTCTATCACTTCTTTAATCCACCCTTTTTGTTTGTATTTACGGATAATGTCCGGAGTTGAGTCTGTGGAGTTATTATCAGTAATGATAAACCCGTCCACTCCCATCGCTTTATGGAACTGTAGATTCTCTTCCAGCATCCCTTCTTCGTTTTTTACCAGCAATGTCATGAATAATTTGACTTTTTTCGTTTGTTTAAAAGCCAAAGGAAATTCGGATATAACGTGCCCTATTTTGGATAGTAATAAATTGCTCATAATAACCAATGATTATTGATTTCTACCTGTCATATTAGAGATAATTAATACTATTGTCAAAAGAATTTGTTTTATTCTGAACTCATTATAATAGATAACGTAATCCTTAGTTTTCTCATAATATTCTGATATTTAATTATATAACAAATTTACTCTTTTTCTGTAAATATAGTATATAAATGCTAGTTTATTATGAAACATTAACTGGTAAGAGCGTTGCCGTTTTTTAACTCATAATTCCAAGTTTTTCATGTATTCCGTCGCAATAGGCTTTCCATAATCGGGGTATATCTTTCCATTGATAGGCTTTTGCAAACGGACTGGTGAACAACGCGATGAAAATATATCCCATTACTCCGTTGAAGCCGCGAAGATATTTCACTGCTATGTTGCGTCCGTAGTGATGGTTTAAATAAGTTGAATTACGGATCTGATAAAAGCGTTTCCACTTTTTCTTCTTGCTTCGCTCATTCCATGTGTCGTTGGAGAAGAATTTCTCTTTATCCATCAGGGCATCAGGTATATAGAGTATTTTGTACCCTGCCCGTATGGTGCGGAGACAGTAATCTGTATCATCACAGAAAATGAAAAGGTCTTTATTGGGAAGACCTATCTTCTCAACGACTTCGCGGCGGATGAACGGACCTTCGAAAGCTGTTCCCGTAATTTCTGTCGGTGAGGTGATGTGCCGTCCTGCCAGTTTCTTGCTGTACATGGATACAAAAGGATTGCTCAGGTTGTATGCCTGGAAGTCATGGGTGAATATTTCTCCTTCGAGCAACCTGCGAGGGGCCAGTATGCCGATATCTTTCTTGTCGGTATACGGCAAGAGTTGTTCCAGACAGTCGGCCCGCGGAAATACATCGTCATCCATGCACCAAATCCAGTCGGCACCCGCCTGATAAGCGTATTGTATGCCTGTATAGAATCCTCCCGCACCGCCCACATTGGTCTGATTGATTACTGTCAGCCCTTCCTGTGCGGCAAGCCATTCCGTTGTACCGTCCGTGCTTCCGTTATTTACTATTACAATGGAAGATATCGGCTTGTTTTGTTGCAGACAACGAATATTTCTTTTCAGAAGTTCCATTCGGTTGTAGGTTACAACTACGGCTATAATGTTCATGATGCATTTAGTTTTTAGTAAAGGTTATCTATTTTTCCCGGCTGTACGCTTCTATAGGCTCTCATGAGCTCAAAGCATTTTTCCACATCAAAGTTCCGTGTCTTGGCGTATTCTTCTGCCATCCATCGGTGCATTTGTGGAGTTGCCGGCAGGCGTTCAAAGTTTTTGCAGCCGGTCTTCATATCTATGGGGCCGATGTACATCCGGTTCAAATCGACAATTTCTATTGTTATGCCATTGGGAGTTTTCTGAAACAGGATGTTGGCACGTCCGTAGTCTTTGTGGGCGTATCCGTGTTCGTGAAGACGGGCGGTCACTTTGCCTATGGCGCGGAATACTTCCTCGGCGTAGTCAAATTGCTGTGTGAACAGGTTGTCGTAAATGTAGGGGCAGGTGGAGAGGAGGCTGATATAATAACTTTTATCGAACAGCAGCCCTGAACGTATATTCATATATCCCACCGGTTGCGGGGTGCCTACACCTATTTTCAGCAGCATTTCTGCATGGTCGTAAGAGCGTTTTGCCTTGGATGGACGAAATATGCCATATACAAACCGGTTGATAAGGTGGGGGCTGTGAAAGGATTTGATAACATATTCTTTGCCATTGTATTCCATTTTCCGCAATTCATTGCGCCCTTGGTGAATAACAGTACCTTCATTCCTTTGGAAACGTTCGGGAATGGATACTATAAATTCTTCCAGATTTTTGAAATCAGGGTGAATCACTAAGGTGCGGGGATGAAACAAACGCTCTGTCTTGCTCATATCATTATAATAGTGTTAAATTTTGTCTAGTCCTTTGGTATATTTCAACCAGTAATATTTTAAAGGATTCTTGTATTTCAGTTGTTTCCACGGACGGCTGCTATGGGGCCTGTGCCATACGGGCAACGTGGTGAACAGGTAGTTTTGGAAACCTCGTTTCAGTGACTCGTGCGAGATGGTCACATCATACCAGTTCTTGCTTGGGTCTAATGTCTGAAAGTCAAATGCTTTCAGCAGTCCGGGGGTGAGTAGTGAACAGCAGAAGCTGCAATGCTTTTTTTACCCGGGTATACTTGATTCTCGTGTCCCTTGGCGTGTAGGTAGGGGTAATTGATTATGCCTTTTTCATCGGTTGTCACAGCTGCTGCAATTCCGCATTGTTTCTGTTGCAATGCTCCATTGTATAGTGATTGCAATGTGTTTTTTTTGACAATAACATCCGATTCCACAATCAGCAATCCTGCATCTGCTTCGATGGCTTCTTTTTGTGCTGTTTGTAACACCAGTAGATAGTTGGGAGAGGGGTGGTCGGTCAGGTCTGATAAGTTGACCAGACGAAAATTCCATTGACGGGCGGCCTCTTCCAGCCGATGGGTATTTTCTTCCGTGCTGAAATCGTTATAGACAGTGTAAGTGAAAGGAACCAAAATATCCGATTCCATGATTGCTTTTACGGTTTCAAGCGTGGAGTCAATCGAATCTTTTACGGGTGTTATGATATGAAGGCACTTCATTGGTTTGTTATCTATATTGTTTGTCAATTTAGGAATATCATGCAAATTTAGCGGAAAACCTTGGGGAGTCCAAGGATTTCCTTTTATTTAAATGTCTTTTTGCATAAGGCGAGGGCAGCGGCTACGGTATCGTCCATGTCGGCGTATGCGTATTGTGCCAGACGGCCTCCGAATAAAACGTCTTTCCGCTCAGAGGCCAGTTTTTTATATTGGCTCATCATTTCGGTGTTCCGCTTGTCGTTTATCGGATAGTAAGGTTCTTTGCCCGGCGCGAAATCATCGGGATATTCATACGTGATTACAGTGGTGGGCTGTGTGCCGAATTCAAAGTGCTTGTGCTCAATGATTCGGGTATAGGGTACCTCACGTTCTGTATAATTGACTACTGCGTTGCCTTGGAAATCCTCTGTTTCCAGCTGTTTATGTTCAAAGCGCAGGCTTCTGTATTCCAGATGTCCGCATTGGTAATCGAAGAACTGGTCTATGCATCCGGTGAACAGGATATTGTCTGCCAATGCGTCCAGTTCATTGCGGTTGCTGAAATAATTGGTGTTGAGACGAACCTCGGTTCCTTCCAGTAACGCATCGATAAGGGCGTTGTATCCGCCTTTGGGGATTCCTTGGTAGCTGTCATTGAAATAGTTGTTGTCATAAATGAAACGGAAAGGAATACGTTTGATGATGAATGCCGGTAATTCTTTGGCGGAACGTCCCCATTGTTTCTCTGTATAACCTTTGATAAGGCGATGGTAAATGTCTTTTCCACATAGCTTTAATGCTTGCTCCTCCAGGTTGGCGGGGGTGGTGATATGGTCAAATTCTTTACGTTGCTCTTCTATCTTGGCCTTGGCTTCCGCCGGGGTCTTTACTCCCCACAGCTGATAAAAAGTGTTCATGTTGAAGGGAAGATTGTATAATTTCCCGTCAAAGTAAGCCAAAGGGGAGTTGGTGTATCGGTTGAATTCGACAAAGCTGTTTACATAGTCCCACACTTCTTTATTGTCGGTATGGAAGATATGTGCACCATATTTATGTACATGGATGCCCTCTATATCTTCACAGTAGATATTGCCTCCGCGATGATTGCGCTTGTCAATTACCAGGCAATGTTTATCTACTCGTTT
>ENA-OPYU01000459-OPYU01000459.1-human-gut-metagenome-genome-assembly--contig:-NODE-459-length-16387-cov-4.415252_pt1 | contig 16387 bp, 16 predicted proteins | sample MGYA00242637_ERZ504482 | MGnify/ENA primary metagenome ERZ504482 (study PRJEB26092, sample SAMD00036237) | human gut metagenome | host: Homo sapiens | study: EMG produced TPA metagenomics assembly of...
CGCCCGTGCCCAAATTCCGGCGCCTTATCCAGATCGTGTTTTCGATAATCGCCGCGGGGACCGCGATGCTCCTCGCCGGCCTCGCACCCGGGGGCATTTACGCCTTGGCCCTAAACGGCTTCGGGCAGATCGGGTACCCGATCGCCTTCTTCCATGACGGCGCGCTTGCCACCACGACCGCGGGAGACGTCTTCACGACCCTGCTTCTCGCGCTGCTTGCGGGCGGAACCTTGATATCCGTTTGCTCCGCCGTCCTATCGACCGCAACGAGGCGCGTCCTCGCGGGCCCCCTTGCCTCCGCGCTGCTTGTCGCGGCCCCGGCATTCCCGTTACTGTCCGATTCGGCGCTGGAGCATAATGCCGTGCTCAATCTCCTGCCGCTGGCCGTGTTCTCGCCTATCGAGGCAACGGGTTACGTGGGATGCTTCCCGACGGAATTCATTGGCTCCGGTTCAGGCAGAGCATCGATGCTTGCCGTGGCCCTGATATACGTCGCGGTCATTTTTTGCGGTCGGCGCCGTTGCGGCACGTTCGCCCAAACAGGCTGGACCCGCTAAAAAGCACCATGGGCTCGAGCTTCTAGACGCGAGCGTGGGATACGGGAGTACGACGATACTTTCAATCGGGTCGCTTTTCCTGAGCCCGGGAACGGCAGCGGGCCTCGTTGCCCCCAACGGCTCGGGGAAAACCACCCTTCTTGAAGCGCTGTCGGGCCAATTTCCCACCCGCATCCGCTCGGGAAGCCTGGTGGCAGACGGAATCAGCCAACGCCGATCAGCCGAATTCGCAGAACTCGTCTACCTGAGCTCTTCGGGCAGCGCGGATCTCTACCCCACGCTATCGGCCATCGAGCACCTTGCTTTCGTTAGGGAGGCGTGGAAATCGGCCACCGACATCGACTCGCTCTGCAGCTCCCTCGGAATCTCCCCATATCTCGACAAGCCGACCCGTAAACTCTCGACAGGAATGAAGCAACAGGTAAAGCTTGCCATGGCGATATCGACCGGTTGCCCGTACCTCATCCTCGATGAACCGCTGAACGGCCTCGATCCGGGAAAACGGAAAACCTCCTGCGACGCGATGCGCAGCGAAGTGGCGCGGGGACGCAGCGTGCTCATTTCAAGCCATCTGCTCGACGACCTGGCAGACCTCACCAACTCGTTCTACTTCATCGAGGCCGGCACGCTCGTGGAAAAGATCAAGTCGTCCTCGCAGACGCTCAAGCAGGAATACCTCGATACATACGAGGGAGGTGAATGACATGATAGGCAAGAGCTATGCAAAGATAGCGATTGTTGGCTTTGTACTTTGTCTTGCAATGGTGCTATGTGCATCATTTGCGAGGTATAGGTCCGAGCAGTCGTTCATCGATGGCGCTGAAAATGGGTTTGGCATAGACGGGATGTATGTCAACGATGGCGCGACCAGGCCGTCTATGGCGATTCTTGCAGGCGAAGACATGGAATGGCAAATCTGTAATGACGATGGCTCTTGTATGAGTGGTCGTTTGGCCGCAACGAGCGATCCGAATTCGTTTGATCTTCTCGACAATGATGGATCGGATTGCGGTTCAGTTCACCTGTCGTATGCATCACGAGACGGGATGGACGGCATTCTCTACGTCTCCCACGAGACTGGCGATTTCAAGATGCGCAGGACTAACCGAGTGCCGGCTTTTATCGAGGAGTGAGAATTCCTGGCGGTCTGCCGATCAGGCCGCCAGGGTATCGAACCCCGCATTCATCCGTACACACACGGATGAATGCGGGAAATGCCCGGATGAAGTTGATAATCAAGGAAACAAAGCCGTTCTGCCTGGGACGGCTTTGGCCTGGACTTTAACTACAACATCGCAATCGACACTTATCAGCTTGCGCAACGCGCATGGCCAGATCTCGGACGCTGGTGCATGGAGGACCTTCGAGATTTGCTGGACATCCAAAACGACGACGCACACCGCGTGCTCGCCGACTGCGAAGACGAGATGGCTGTCTACAATGCGATCAGAAACGGCGTGAAGTCCGGAGATCTTTCTGTGGAACCGCCGCGCCGTCGCGCGAGCCGACCGGGCAACCCGGGCAATCTGGTCCCGGCTCTCCTGGTCGTATTCCTACGATATCGCCCCTAAATCACCAATGTGTCAGATAAAGAATGATGCAATGGCTGTGATCACGCCTACGGCGGACGCAACGACTGCGCCTTTTTTCCTCTCCTTTAGTCCGACGATTAGGGTTGCCGTAAAGTAAAGGGCGGAAATGCAGTCTATGGCAAGCAAAACGAGTTCCTTGGGCGGTTTCAGCAAAAGGTCGCTAGCAAAGAGTGATGCGAGCAGAGTAAAGCCGATTGTGTCCAAGTATCTCGATTGATTTTGCGACAACATGGCAACTTCCTTTCAGAACATGCAAGTGAAATGTCGGTACGATGTCATTGCGGTTGCAAAAAAAGCCGCCGCCAGGACCCGGTTGTCACGAGACCGGCGATAACTTCTGCGGTGCCAGCAAGGTAGGGATCGCGCAGGCAAGCCTCCTCCTTCGCGTCCAGCTTGACCTTGTGAGGGACGGTGCGGTTATTTGCAAATCCGTGAGAATCGCACCACGCCTTGGAATATGAATCCGTGCAGCGCCCGCGCTCAAAAGGGGATATATCGTAATTTTCGTCGTAGTTGTCTCCGACGTAGATCTCGCTGCTCTCGGCGGGAGATCCCTCGTCGGCATGGGCTGCCGCAACGGGCACAAATGGTGTCATGACAAGGGAGAGGCAAAGAGCTGCTGAGAGATGGAGGGCAGGCACTTCTTCATGGCTGGCTCCTTAATCTGGCCTTTGATAGTTACTCGATGTCGCCTCCTTCCGCTTTATATCCGTTGTATTCGGCGTATTTCTTTAATAAGGCAAGAGGTTCTTCCTCTCCTTCGGATGGGCCGATGATGTTTCCTTGATCATCCAGTATGAATACGGACGAAATATGCTCAAGTTCATATTGGTCATACACAGCCTTATCTTAATCTATGTATATGGGAAAGTCTCCTTCATGGACCGAGGCTTCTTCAATTGTGCTGTCCTCGGAAACAGTGAAAAGGTTCTTCCTTAAGGCCGCGAAATTATCAAGTTGTTGCATATCCTCTATGAGAGATTCGCAGTGCGAACACCACGATGCCCAGATACCGCGTCATCGGTATCAACCATGACGACCTCGCCGACGGTAGCGGCAAGGCGGGGCTGACGTTTGAGACGACCAACGATGTCCTATACAAACACATCTGGAACGACACAAAGACCAATGTCGGCGGTTGGAGGTCCTCTAAGCTCCGCGCCCGCCTGAACTCCGGTGACCTCTGGGCGCTCCTGCCGGCCGAGCTCCAGTCCAAGGCGAAGGCCGTCACGAAGATGACGGACAACGAGGGCGGCGGTAGCGCCGGCACTCCGACGGCAACGAATGACAAGGTCTTCATCCTCTCGACGACCGAGATTTACGGAGACCTCCAGTCTGACGCCGCCCAGTACGAGTACTATGCGACGTCGAGGTATTCTGGACCTGAGATTGTGTGCTATTTCAGCACTCGTTCCGTGCCTCCGAGTGACTCAACGGACTTTATCTATGTTGACCCTTTCGGTCGCTGGAGCAGCGGTAGTGCCAACAGTGCCGGCAACCTGTTTCCCGCTTGGTGCTTCTAGATTTTCTTAGTGTCAAGGCCCGCGCGACTCCGCGCGGGCCTATCATTTTGGCAAGTGTACGAACGGTTTTAGGTTCGCGGCACAGGTATTCGGTTTGAGGAGAAATGGGGTCATACAGCGGCTCTCAGAGCGCCTGCTGCACTCCCCCGCCATTACCCCTGCGGCGTCCTCGTATGGAGCCCATCCTGGTTGGCATATCGTTGCAATCGCTCACTTGTCCACCGGTCAAGTGAACTACTGGAATAAATACAGCGACACGCTTGTCCGTTACAGTCGCTATATCTGTGTAAATCGCCGCGATAAATACAGCCCGTACTCGGCTGTATACCAGCTACGCGTATGTAGATTCATATCGCGTTAATAAATCGGCTCAAGCGCGTGCAAAACGCGCAAGTAGCCGCAAAAGGCGAATATCGCGTAGGTAGATTTTTAGCACCCTGTTGCTTAATCAAAATTAAGCAATTGCTTAAAACAAAAAAGGTCAGACACTAGGTGCCTGACCTGCAAACTTCTGGTCGGGACGACTGGATTCGAACCAGCGACCCCTTGACCCCCAGTCAAGTGCGCTACCAAGCTGCGCCACGTCCCGAAGCTTTTGTTTGTTGCCCTGCTCTCGCTCGCAACAGGGAGTATATTAACCCGAAACTTTGCCCTTGTGCAAGAACTTTTTAAATATTTTGAAGCAAGTCCAAAATTGTATCTGCGAGCTGGGGTTTTGTTAGCACGGGGAGTTCTTGCGTGCCCGCTGTGCTCACAATCCAGGCCTTGTTAGTGTCGGTTCCAAAGCCCGAATCGGCGCGCGAGACATCGTTTGCGATAATTACATCGCAACCCTTGCGGGCCAATTTGCGCTCGGCGTACTCGACAACGTTATCGGTCTCGGCCGCAAAGCCGATCACGCACCGCTCTCCCTTTTGGCGCGAGAGCTCGGCCAAAATGTCGACCGTCTCGACAAGCTCGATGCGATCCAAGCGTTCGTTGGACTTTTTGAGCTTATGGTCCGCAGGGGTGGCGGGGGTGTAGTCGGCGACGGCGGCCGCACAAATGGCCGCATCGGCCGTCTGGAAGGCGCTCAGCGCCGCCCGGAGCATCTCTGCGGCGGTCTGCACGCGTATGCACTCCACGTCGCGGGGAACATCGACCGATGTCGGTCCCAACACGAGCGTGACCGCAGCACCGCGGCGAGCAGCCTCCCCCGCCAGGGCGATACCCATCTTGCCCGAAGAGCAGTTGCCAATGAATCGCACGGGGTCGATCGGCTCGTGCGTGGGACCGGCGGTAATTACGATGCGCTTACCCGCCAGGTCCTGTGGCGCGGGGTTGAGCACCTCACAGACAGCCTCTACGATGTCCTCGGGCTCGCTCATGCGTCCCGTGTCCACGTCGCCGCAGGCAAGGTAGCCGCTGCCCGGACCCACCACATGGACACCGCGCTCGCGCAGCGTGGCCATGTTGGCCTGCGTCGCCGGCGCCTTCCACATGCCGTTGTTCATAGCGGGTGCGATCACGATGGGTCGCGGCGTCGCAAGCAGCGTGGTGGAGATGAGGTCATCGGCGACGCCGTTGGCCATCTTGGCGATGATATTGGCCGTCGCGGGCGCCACGACCACCAGATCGGGCTCCTGCGCCAGCGAAATGTGGTGGATGGGGTCGGAGGGATCGTCGAATAGGCCCACCGCGACCGGCTCATTGGTGAGTGCGCGGAAGGTAAGCGGCCCCACAAACTCGGTGGCATGCTCGCTCATAACGACCTTGACGCGCGCGCCGCGCTTTTGCAGCAGGCGCACGATATTGCACGACTTATAGGCGGCGATCCCGCCGGTAATGCCCAGCAGGATCGTATTTCCCTCAAGTTGCATTGAATTGTTGGGTGCCGCCATCGTTTAAGCTTCCTTGCTCGGGAGCACCAGGAGGCGGTGGCAGTACGGGCAGTGCGTAATCTCGCTGCCGTCGTGGTTGAGGTCGCTCATGGACGATGCCTGCAGCGCGGTGTGGCAGACCGTGGGGATGTTGCCCTGGATGGTCTCGACGGCCAGGCCGCGGAACTGCTTGAGCAGGCGCTCGTAGTCGGTGAGCACGTCGGCCGGCAGCGTTGCGGCAAGCGCGGTGCGCTCCTTAGTGGCGGCGTCAATCTGAGCCTGCAGGTCGGCAGCCTTGGCGCGAGCGGCCTTGGTATCGGCCTTCACGCCCTCCTCGAACTTGGCGATGATGGCCTGCGCGCGGGCCTCGCGGTCGAGCGCCTCCTTATGGGCGACAACGACGTCCTTGCGGGTGTGCTCAATCTTGTCCAGACGCTTGGCCAGGGTGGCGAGTTCATTCTCCAGGTCCTGAACCTCGCGGTAGTCGGAGCCGTCGACGTGGCGCTTCTTGGCAGCCTCGATGGCGTTGTTGGTCTGAATCTCGGTGGTGTTGAGATCGTCGAGTTCAATGTCCAGATCCTTGCGCTGGGCGTAGAGCTTGGTCATCTCGGCCTTGAGCTTAACGTAGGTCTTGCGCTTGGAAGCGAGCTCCTTGAGCTCCGGCATATTGGCAAGTTCGCTCTTGTTGCGGGCGAGTTCCAAATCGATCTGTTGCAGCTTGAGTAGCGTAGCGCCGGCGCTCATAAGTTCTCTCCTTTTGTCACAGTCCACCATTGGCAAGGGTTCAGTATTTTAATCGCATGACGGGGGTCGACCCCGGCGTCAACTGCAGAGTTCATCAATATATCAACGAACGGCTCCTCAGAGCGGTCGTGACCGAGCAAGATCACCGGTAGCCCGCGCAAGGCAAGGTCTTGCGCCACGTGGTAGCCCGCCTCGCCCGTCACGACAACATCTGCGCCCGCGGCGATGGCGAGCTCTCCGAAGTCGCCTAGGGAGCCGCCCAAAATGGCGACGGTGCGGCACGGGTGATTGGCCTCGCCCCACACGCGTGGGTCGCTGCCAAACGCCGCTGCTGCGCGCGCGGCAAGGTCACGCAGGCTGCAGGGGTCGTTCAACGTTGCAAGCGCGCCCAGTCCGGTCGCTTCGGGGTCGTCCACGTGCTCCAGTGAGCTCACGGGTGCGGCACCCAGCAGCTCGCTCAGGCAGATGCGGGCTTCGTGCGAGCGGTCCAGGTTGGTGTGGAGCGAGATAATGCTCACGCCGCAACGCGCTGCCTCGTAGAGCGCCGCACTGCATTGGGGGCGTGCAGCATCCGCCGGACAAAATGCCTCGGGCGCCTTGATGTATATGGGATGATGCGTCAGCAGCACGTTGGCACCGGCCTCGAGAGCACGGTGCACATTGGCTTCGGTCGCATCGAGTGCGCAGGCAACACCGGTAATCTGCGCGGCAGGGTCGCCGACGGAGAGTCCTACATGGTCCCAGCTCTCAGCATCAGTCTTGGGATAGCGTGCCAGCAGCGCGCGCTCAAGCTCGGCGACGATCATGCGGCGCCTACGATCGAGAGCAGCGTCTGGGCAAACTCGTCCAGATCGCCCGGATTCACGCGGTCATCAAAGGAAATGCGCAGTGCGCCCAATGCCTGCTCGCGACCGATGCCCATCGCGCTCAAAACGTGACTGGGGTCCATATTGCCGCTCGAGCATGCCGAGCCTGCCGATACCTCAAAGCCGGCGGCGTCGAGCTTGATGATGAGCTCCTCGGAGTCCATGCCATCAATGTAGATCGATACCATGCCGGGCAGACGGTCGGCCTGCTCGTAGTCGCCCATGGTGGCGTGAATGCGCGGGTGGGCCGTTAGCGTGGCGTAGAGCTTGTCGGAAAGGGCTTGCAGCGTCGCCCGCTCCTGAGCCACATGGGGCGCCAGAGACGAGGCGGCAGCGGCAAAGGCCAGCTGCGTGCGCAGGTCCTGCGTGCCGGCACGTCGTCCGGCTTCCTGTCCTCCGCCAAAGATGCGCGGGCGCAGCGGGGTGCGGGTCTTAACGTAGAGCGCGCCGGATGCCACAGGACCGCCAATCTTGTGGGCGGCGACGGACATAGCATCGACGCCCAGCTCGGCGGCATCGAGCGGAATATGCAGATAGCCCTGGATGGCATCGGTGTGGAAAAGGGCGCCCACGGTATGCGCGGCCGCGGCAAGCTCACGGATGGGCTGCACCACGCCAGTCTCGTTGTTGGCAACCATGATGCTCACGAGCGCCACGTCGTCGCCTAGCAGCTCGATAAGCGCGGCAGGCTCAATGTAGCCCGCGCGGCAGGGCTGTACCAGGTCGACGGTAAAGCCAGCGGCACGCAGCAGCGGCAGGTTGTCCAGAATCGAATCGTGCTCGATGGCCGAAACGATTACACGATCGCGCTTGCGATCGCGCTGACGAGCGCCCTCGGCAAGACCGAGCAGCGCCAGTTGGTTGGCTTCGGTGCCGCCGTTGGTCAGAACAATCTCGGACGGGCGGACGCGCGCGCCAAAGCTGCGGGCAATCTCGCGACGCGCCACTTCCAGGCGTGCAGCGGCCTTGCGGCCGAGCGAATGCAGCGAGTTGGGGTTGACGCCGGCAAGCTCGCTGTCGTCGTACTCGCGCTGCGCAAGGAGCGCCTCGGCGCGCATGGGCGTCGAGGCGGCATAGTCAAGATTAACGGGTATGCGGTTTTGACCTGCGGTCATAAGGGTTTATGCCTCCTGTGCGGCCTCGTTGCCCAGCTTCTGCAGCAGCGCAACCTCGGCAGCGGGATCTTCGGACTTAAATACGGCGGAGCCGGCCACGAGCACGTTGGCGCCTGCCTTGACGACCTCGGCAATGTTCTTGGAAGAAATACCGCCGTCGACCTCGATGAGGGGCGACACGCCGTGGCGCTCGCACATGGCTTTGAGCTCGTGGAGCTTATGCAGAGTGCCCGGGATAAAGCTCTGGCCGCCAAAGCCGGGGTTCACGCTCATGAGCAGCACCATGTCAACAATGTCGATGATGCTATCGAGCACGCAGACGGGCGTGGCGGGGTTGAGCACCACACCGGCCTTGACGCCGCGCTGCTGCAGATGCGTGAGCGTGCGGTGCAGGTGCGTGGAGGCCTCGTAGTGCACGGTGATCATATCGGCACCGGCATCGGCATACCAATCGACCGTCTCGTCGGGATTCGACACCATCAGGTGCGCGTCGACCGGCACGTCGGTGGAGCGCTTGACGGCCTTGAGGATGTCAACGCCAAAGGTGAGGTTGCCGGTAAAGTGACCGTCCATAACGTCGAAGTGCACGTAGTCGGCGCAGGCGATTTTGTCGAGCTCGCCCTTGAGGTTGGCCATGTCGGCCGAAAGGACGGACGGAGCGATTTTGATGGAACCCATGGTGGAAGCCTTTCTGCGTTAGTCGGTGAGTCCGTAGAACTCTTGGGAGGGTACGCGGTCGGTAAGAATCTCGAGCGCCCTATCCAAAGTAACACCGTTGTAGAGCGTTTGCTCCACGGCAAAGGTGAGCGGAATGTCTACGCCCAGTGAACGGGCGAGTTCGCTGACGCTGCGGGCCGCGACGGCGCCTTCGACCACCATATGCGTGCGCGTCTGATACTCGTTGAGTGACACGCCGTGGGCAAACTCGTAGCCAAAGGTGCGGTTGCGCGAATGCTCCGAGGTGCAGGTGGCAATGAGGTCGCCCATGCCGGCGAGTCCCATGCAGGTCATAGCTTGACCGCCGCGGGCGTGCACCAGACGGCTGATCTCGGCCAGGCCGCGCGTCATGATAAGGGCAAGCGTATTGTCGCCGGCACCGGTGCCGGCGGAGATGCCGCACACGATGGCGATAACGTTTTTCATGGCACCGCAAACCTCGACGCCGGTCATGTCCTGCGACAGGTAGATGCGGAAGGCCGTGGATAGGAGCAGGTCCTTAAAGGTCTCCCCTATCTGCGGATCTTTGCTTGCGATGACGGCGGCAGAAAGTCCGCCGCGGCAGATTTCCTCAGCATGGTTGGGGCCCGAGAGCGCCGCCACGCGCGACTCGTTGCCGATCTCGCTGGCGATGACCTCGCTCATGAGCAGGCCGGACTCGGGCCCAATGCCCTTGGTGAGGCACAGAACCGGCGTCTCGTCCGCGATGTACGGCGCCGCCTGGTGGCAGACGTCGCGCAGGTGCGTCGAAGGCACGGCAAAGATGATCGCATCGGCACCGTCGAGCGCCTGGGCGAGCTCGGTCGTTGCCACCACGTTGTCCGGCAGCTCGTAGCCCACCAGATAGCGAGGGTTTCGGTGCTCGCCGTTAATACCGGCGGCCGTCTGCTCGCTGTGGGCCCACATGGTCACGCGCTCGGCCCGCGCGGCGGCAAGGCCCGCGACGGCGGTTCCCCAGGAGCCGGAGCCAATCAGCGCAACATTCATGACTCTCTCCTACTTATCGTCGGGCTCGGTGACGCGCTTGGTAAACGAGAGCTTGGACTCCTTACCCGTCATGAGCTTTTTGATGTTCGCACGATGGGCCCACACCACAGTAATGCCGATCAGCGCCATGCAAAACTTAAGTCCGAGGCTGCTGTACGGAAAGACCGCGCAGGCAGCGATGGGAAGACCGATGGCCGCGGCAAGCGAGCCCACCGACACAAACTTGGTGATGGCGACGGCCACGATAAACATGCCCAACAGCGAAAGTCCGATGGGCCAGTACCAGGCGAGGATGACGCCCAGACCAACTGCGATGCCCTTGCCGCCATGGAAGTTGAGGTAGGGCGAGAAGATATGGCCCCACACGGCTGCCAGGCAGATGACGCCGAGCATCCAGTCGCCGGCGGCACCGGGGGCCATAATGCTCACGGGGAAGCCATAGCCCAAGTCGGCAATGAGCGGACGCGCGATAAGGACGCAGATGGCGCCCTTAAGGCAGTCGAGCAGCAGCGTGAGCGCAGCCACCTTGGGGCCGGCCACGCGCAGGGCGTTGGTGGTGCCGATGTTGCCGGAGCCCGCCTTACGAATGTCCGTGTGGTTGAACACGCGGCCCAGGATCAGACCAAACGGAATCGCCCCGATAAAGAACGAGACCACGGCGCAGATGGCGGTCAGAAGAATCGGATTATGCATCCTTTGCTCCTTCTTCCTAAAGAAGAGTCGAATGGGCGTGCCGGCAAAGTCGAAGGTCGAGCGCATGCGGTTCTCTACGTATCGCTGGTAGGTGTCGTTGACCAGGTCGCTGTGGTTGACGAAGAACGTGAACGTCGGCGGGTTGACGCCCGTCTGGGTCACATAGTGCATACGCAGGCGGCGCTTGCCGTCCACCACGGTATGACCGAACTCGCGCAGGTCGGTAAGGAACGTGTTGAGGCGCGAGGTGCTGATCTTCTGCGAACGCGTCTTTTCGGCGGCGTCGACCATCGCCCAGATCTTCTCGACGCTGCGGCCAGTGAGGGCAGAGATGCGCAGGTACTGGGCCCAGGGAGCCATGACGCCCAGACGGCGGTCGATGGTCTCCATGCAGGCCTCGCGCTTGCGGTCGTCGTCGAGCAGATCCCACTTGTTGAGCAGTACAACGATGGCGCAGCCGCGCTCGATGGCAAGACCCATGACCTTCTGGTCCTGCTCGGTAACGCCCACGGAGGCGTCGACGACGAGCAGCGCCACGTCGGCGCGGTCGATGGCGCGCAGGCCGCGGACCATGGAGTAGTACTCGATGTTCTCGTACACGGTGCTCTTCTTACGGATGCCCGCGGTGTCGACCATGCGGTAGTGCTTGCCGTTGCGCTCGACGACCGTGTCGATGGCGTCGCGCGTCGTGCCGGCAATGTTGGACACGATAGAGCGGTCGGCGCCCAGGATGCGGTTGAACAGCGACGACTTACCGGCGTTGGGTCGGCCGATGATGGCCACATTCAGCGCGTCGGGGAACTCGTCGGCGACTTCGTCCTCTTCCTCGGGAAGCAGGGCCACGATGTCGTCGAGCAGGTCGCCCGTGCCGTGGCCGTGCAGGGCCGAGAGCGGCGTGGGCTCACCGATGCCGAGCGAATAGAACTCCCAGATGCTGTCGTTCTCGCGATCAGGGTTGTCGAGCTTGTTCACCAGCAGAAAGACCGGCTTGTCGCAGCGCTTGAGCATGCGGGCGACCGACTCGTCCTCCTCGGTGACGCCGGTGCGGCCGTCGACCACAAACAGGATGACGGCGGCTTCCTCGGCGGCGGCGAGCGCCTGGTCGCGGATGGACGTGGCAAACACGTCATCGCTCTTGAGCGGCTCGATGCCGCCCGTGTCGACAATGGTGAACTCGCGGCCGTTCCAATCGGCCGTGTGATACGAGCGGTCGCGCGTGACGCCGCGAGACTCGTGGACGATGGCGTCCGAGGTCTGGGCCAGGCGGTTAACGAGCGTGGACTTGCCCACGTTGGGGCGTCCGACGACGGCGACGATAGGTTTCATCTGCTCTCCTTTAATGGGTAGGGTCAGTGGAAGTGTTAGAGTCGGCAGGCATTATGTCAAGGATGTGCTCCAGGGTATCGAGCAGCTCATGCGGCATGGTTGACACCACATGAACCTCGGCGCCGCGACTGGTAAGGCTTGCGAGTAAATCGTCACGATGATACTCGTCAAGCGTCATGCCGTCAGCGTTGAACATGAGCTTAGGCACAAAGAGCATAACCCCCGACAGATCTTGGGGCAGCTGCTCCAGAATGTCACACGCGACGATGAGGCCGGTTACGTCCACGTTGCCGCCAAAGTAGCGGTTCTTGATGGCTGTGACGGTGCCGGCGAGACCATACGGCGACTCCACAAAGCGCGCCACGGTGTCGCGCGCGCTGGCGCCGGAGAGGCACAGCAGGTGCTGGTTGCGCTCGGCGATGGCCTCGCGGACGCGGGCCAGACGCTCGGCGTCGGCGGCAAGCACGTCGTCGGTCTCGTCCAAATACGAGCGGATCATGCCAATGCCGTCGTAGTACTGCGGGTAACCGTCGTAAAAGTCCGCCTCGGGAGGATCGATGCCGGCGTCCAGATAGAACTCGTCGCTCATCTGGAAGGTGTGGCGGCCAAAGCGCTCATAGGCGCGGTCCTGGAACGGTCGAATCATGGCGATGGTCTCGCGCGCTAGCTCGGGTTTGTCGCTGTAGGACCAGCTAAAACGGTTCTGATGCTTGGTAAAACCGAGCGGCACAATGCCCAGGCTGGTGATTTGCTCGTGCTCCTCGCAAAAGCGCAGGGTCTTTTCCAGCTCCTCGCCGTCGTTCATGCCGGGGCACAACACGATCTGCGCATGAATCTCTATGCCGGCGGCCATGATGGCCTCGAGCACATCCATGCCGCGCTGGGCGTTGCGGCCCATCATGCGGCGGCGGACGTCGGGGCTTACGGCGTGGACCGACACGTTCATGGGGCTCATGTTGCGTTGGATGACGTTTTGCACGTCCTCGTCGGTGAGGTTCGTGAGCGTGACAAAGTTGCCCTGCAAAAAGCTTAGGCGATAGTCGTCATCGCGAATATAGAGCGTGGAGCGGCCGCCCTTGGGGAGCATCGTCATAAAGCAGAACACGCAGGCGTTCACACAGGTGCGCATGCCATCGAAGATGGGGCCATCGAACTCAAGGCCCCAGTCCTCTCCTGGGAAGCGGTCGAGCTCGACGGAGGTGACGGTGTTGTCGCGCGGATCGAAAACCTCCAGGTCGACGGTATCATCGTCGGCCTCCCAGAGCCACACAATCATGTCGGTGAGCTGCTCGCCATTGACCGTGAGCACGCGCATGCCCGGCTCGATGCCCACATCCCATGCGGGCGATTCGGGACGCACGTTCTTAACGAGCGCGCCCTCACCCGGCTCGGGGTCGCGGCTGCGCCCGTAATCGGCCACCTCGGCGGCGTATGCGGGTACGGTCTGGTCCATGGTTAGCGGCAAAGCTCCTTGATGCGCGTGACGGCGCGTTCGATGTGTTCTTGTGGGGTGGAGGCTCCGGCAGTGATGCCGATGTGGTGAGCGTCGGTAAACCACGCGGCCTGGAGCTCGGAAGCTTCCTCGATGTGATACGTGCGCTCGCAGGCGTCTGCGCAAATCTGCGCCAGGCGGCGGGTGTTGCCCGAGTTCTTGCCGCCCACCACGACCATGCAGTCGCAGCGGTTGGCAAGTGTGGCTGCTGCCTGTTGACGCTCACTCGTGGCGGCGCAGATGGTGTTGATCACACGCAGCTCCTGCACGCGCGTGGTGATAGCGGCCACGACTTCGGCGAGATTCTGCGCGGTCTGAGTGGTCTGCACAACGAGGCCCACCTTGCCCTTGAGCGACAGGGCATCGACGTCGGCGGCACAGCTCACGACCTGCGCATCATTGCCGGCGTGGCCCAGAATGCCCTCGACCTCGGGGTGACCCGGCTCGCCTATGACCACCACGCGGTAGCCCTCGCGCACCAGGCGCTCGGCGGCCACGTGGACCTTCTTCACGTAGGGGCCACGTGGCGTCGACCACGTTGAGGCCGCGCTCGCGAGCGGAATCGATGACCTGCGGCACCACGCCGTGGGCGCGGATGATCACGGTGCCGGATGTGGCGTCGTCCAAGGTGTCGGCCAGACCTACGCCTGCCTCGGCGAGCTCGCGCACCACGATGGGGTTATGGATGAGCGGACCCAAAGTATGGACCTGAGTGCACTCCCCTGCCTGCGGTGCGGCGGCCAGCGCCATATCGAGCGCACGCTGTACGCCGTAGCAAGTGCCGGCGTGGGCGGCGATCTCGATGGTAGGCGCGGTGGCCTGGTCGGACGCAGTCGTGGCGATGTTTGTCGCGTTCTCGCTCATGGCTAAAACCTGCCCGGATGTTCGTCGCACAGCTCATCTCGCATGGCGTAGACGCGGTTCATTGCCTCGGACTCAAACCATTCCAGGCGCTCCGTGCGCTTAAGCCCGGCCGGTGCGTCGGAAAGCGAGACGGCCTTGCCGGCGCGGATCCAGCACTTCTTGGGACGCATGATCATTTTTGCCCGCGGGCGTGATGTCGGACCAGCCGCAGATGGCGAGCGGGTTCACAGGAGCCTTGCCCATCTGAGCGATGAGCGCAAAACCGCCGTGGACCTCGGGCTTGATCTCGCGCGAGCGGATGCGCGTGCCCTCGGGGAAGATCAGAACGTCCTCGCCGCGCTGCAGCGCATGCTGGGCGGCGCGCAGGCACTTCATATCGGCAGTACCACGCTCCACGGGGATGCCGCCTACGCGGCTAAAGGCCCAGCGCACAATCTTGCTCTTGGCGAACTCGGACTTAAAGATGGGACGAATGCGGCGTCCCCCAAAGAACAGCGCCGTCTCCACGGCCAAGAGCTCGGCCATCGAGGTGTGGTTGCAGATGACCACGCTGCCGCGGCCTTCCTGGCGCTCAAACAGAAGATCAGCGTCCTCGACCTTCCAGCGCCACATGAGCTTGGAGAAGGCCCAAAGGATGGCCATGACTACGACGACGGTGCCTCGGATGAGCGCTGGAAACTCGGCGTAGGGGGCGTTGTAATAGTCCTCGGGCGTCTGCTTAAACAGGCGCATGGGCTACCTCCTTTTGTTGATGAGGTTCTCGATTATCGAGACGACCTCGTCGATGGTGTGGGCGGTGGAGTCGACGTGCACGGCGTCCTCGGCGGGCACGAGCGGGGCGACCTCGCGGCTGCTGTCGAGCTTGTCGCGCTGCTTAAGGGCGTCGAGGGTCTCGTCGACCTCGGCCTCGAGCTGCTCGGACGTGAGCGGCTGGGCATCGTTTTGGTGACGCTGCAGCACACGGCGACGGGCGCGCTCGCGCGGGTCGGCGGTCAGGAAGACCTTGACCTGCGCGTTAGGGAACACGACGGTTCCGATGTCGCGACCCTCGGCCACGATATCGCGGTCCTCGGCTGCGCGGCGCTGGTGGATGAGCATGGCGGCGCGCACGCCCGGGTAGGCCGAGACCTTGGACACGTTGGCGTCGACCTGCGGGGTGCGAATGGCGGCCGAAGCGTCCTGGCCGTCGATGGTCAGGCGCGTATCCTCACCGGTGCCGTTGGTAAAGCGAATTTCGATCTGCTCGGCGAGGGCGTCGATGGCCGCCTCGTTATCCAGGTCGATGCCGCGATCGAGCGCGGCGAAGGTGACGGCGCGATACATGGCACCCGTGTCGAGCTTGTTAAAGCCCAGCTGGCGGGCGATCTCCTTGGCGATGGTGGACTTGCCGGAACCGGCGGGGCCGTCGATGGCGACGATCATGCAATGCTTCCTTTCGATGGTTGACGTGCTGGTATGGTTCGCGGGCGTTGGGGCGCGGCTTGTTGCCTAGCCCGTGTAGCGCTCGCGATAGGTGTTGCGCTTGGGTGCGGAGCCGTGGCTGCCGTGGTGACGCGTGCGGCTGGCGGGCGTGTCTTGGGGCTTGCTGCCGTTGCGCTTGGCGCTCGCCTGCTTGGGCGGGATGCCACCGCTTTTGAGGATCTGCACCTCGCGGTCGGTGAGCTCGCGCCACGAGCCCTTGGCCACGTCCTTGAGCTCCAGGCCGGCAAAGTTGCAGCGGTGCAGACGGATTACCGGATGGTGAATCTTGCTCAGCATGCGCTTGACCTGGTTCTTGCGTCCCTCGCGGATGATGACCTCCACGGCGGTGGTGCCGGGCTTGATGCCTTGCGGAGCCACGGCCTCGGCCTCGCGCGCGTTTATGACGCGGCAGATCGCCGGCTGGCACAGGCCGTCGTCGAGCTCGATGCCGCGACGGAGCGGCGTGAGGTCGCGGTCGGTCAGCTGCCCGTCCACGAGTGCCTGGTAGGTCTTGTAGACGTGCTTACTCGGGTGCAGCAGGTCCTGCGACAGGTCGCCGTCGGTGGTAAAAAGCAAAAGGCCTGTGGTGTC
>ENA-OPYU01000460-OPYU01000460.1-human-gut-metagenome-genome-assembly--contig:-NODE-460-length-16361-cov-3.571270_pt1 | contig 16361 bp, 20 predicted proteins | sample MGYA00242637_ERZ504482 | MGnify/ENA primary metagenome ERZ504482 (study PRJEB26092, sample SAMD00036237) | human gut metagenome | host: Homo sapiens | study: EMG produced TPA metagenomics assembly of...
AGCAAAAAAGCATGAAAAACGAAGAATACGAAAAAATTATCAATCAACGAGTTTACAAAAGCAGCAGGAAGATATGAAAGTAACCATGCTGGTATTTACGAAATGTGCAAGAAGGATTATCCGGATATTCTGGAAGAATTAGAGAAGGAGCCATTTAGAGATTTATTGGATGCAGCTGCGGACCTGCTCCGATGATTTCTTTATTATCAGCAAAAATATCCAGACCGGCATTATACAGGACTGGATCTGACTCCTGCGATGATTGAACAGGCGAAAAAAGAAAAATATTCCAAATGCAACATTTGTTGTAGGAGACTGTGAGAACTTTCCTTTTGAAAAGGATTCATTTGATGCAATTATTTGTTCTATGAGCTTCCATCACTATCCAAATCCACAGGCATTTTTTGACAGTGTGAAAAGATGTCTTCGCCCAAATGGAAGATTGATTCTGAGAGATGTGACCAGTGACAATAAAGTATTGGTATGGCTGATGAATACACTGGAAATGCCTCTGGCAAATATATGCGGACACGGAGATGTCCAGGTACCAACAAGAGATATGGTCATGAAGTGCTGCAGAAAAGCAGGGTTAAAAGTAGAAAAATTTGAAATCCGTAAAGGTATGAGGATGCATTGTGTTGTGAGAAAGCCTAAGGGAGAAGGCGACAGGCAATGAAAGAAAAAGTGAATGTGACAGGTGTGTCGGAAACGATGGTACAGACTTTGTATGCAAGAGCAAAAGAAACAAAAAAGCAAAATGCGAAAATCAAGGATGAGATTGCAGTAGAACTTGTGGAGAAGCTGGACTATAACTTTTCCAAAGCAGATAAGGATAAAGCCATGAATTATGGCGTAATTGCGAGAACAATCGTATTAGACCGGATGGTTAAGCAATATCTGGAGAAGCATGCAAATACAGTTGTTATAAATATTGCATGTGGACTGGATACCAGATGTTATCGGATGGAGAGAAAATATCTGCACTGGTACAATGTGGATCTGTCAGAAACGATGAAGATAAGGAGTCAGTTCCTTACCGAAACTGGTCCGGTATATCAGATTGCAAAGTCTGCAATGGATGAATCCTATGTAGATGATATCGATTATCATGGTGAGAATGTTCTGGTAATAATCGAAGGTCTTACAATGTATTTGTGTGAAAAGGATATTAGAAAAATGTTTTCTATTATTGAGAAATCATTCCAGAAGGTAACCGTAATGGTTGAAACCATGTCCCCTTTTGTTGTAAAACATGTGAAAGAAAAATCTATAGAGGGGAGCAATGCAAAATTCACATGGGGAGTTAAGAATGGAAAGGAACTGCAAAGAATCATACCGGCATTTTCTGTTCGACAGGAAGTCAGTCTGATTGAAGGAATGAAAGAGCTTATGCCAATTTATCATGTGATAGGAAAGTTTCCAATCGTTCGGAACATCTCAAATAAAATAATAGTTATGGAGAAACGTGGCTGATATTATACAAGCAGGAGATGATATAGATGATGAAAAGACATTTTGATGTGAAATCAGATGGATTTTATGGTGCATACTGGAAATGCAAAACAGGTTCAGACTGTGCAATGATTGCCATGATCGGGGATGATCCGGAGGATTATCTGGCGCGTACATCCGTGAAATGGTTACATAAACTCGGTGTGAATGTGATGACAATGTCACCTGGAAAAAAGGATTATGGACATCATAATTATCCGCTGGAACGTATAGAGAAAGCAATCGATTGGTTAAAAGTACATGGCAATCAGAAGATAGGTATTGTCGGGGCATCTACTACAGGAACACTTGCCTTAACTGCCGCTTCTTATTTTGAAGATATTACATTGACGATCGGTCTGACACCGAGTGACTTTGTCTGGCAGGGATTTATGCAGGGCAAAAAAGATGGCTGTAAGGAATGGCCGATAGAGGGAGAATCTCTTTTTTCGTATAAAGGAGAACCACTTCCGTACATGCCTTTTTGGCTATAAACATCCGGATTACTGGCATGTGATTGAAAAAGAAACAAAGCGAACCGGTGATATGATTAATTCAAGAAAACTGTTTGACGATTCGGAAAAGGCTCATCCAATCCAAGAAGACGAGATGATCAAGATTGAAAAGATCAATGGAACATTATTGCTGATTGGTGCGGAAGATGATGTGTTGTGGGATACTGCAAAATACATCCGTCGAATGAAGCAGCGTATAAAAGAACATCCGCATACATGCAGATTAGAGTCTGTAATTTATGAGCATGGAACCCATTTTGTTTTTCCGGAGAGCATGCTAAAGACAATGCTTCCGGTTGGTTCCAGACTCTTTGTGAAACTGGCATTTCAGGCAGCAAGAAAACATCCGAAAGAATGTCGCAGAGCACGTCTGGATATTGACTGGCGGGTAAGAAATGCTGTTGCAAAATGGAAGAGAGTAGATAGATAAAAAATGGACAGAAGGTGGAAGTGTGGTATTTAAAACAACAGGAAATAAATCAAATTCAGTCATTCTGTTTTTCCATGCAATGGGAGTAACTGGGGAAAGCAGTATGCCGGTTGCAGAGAAAATGGCAGAAAAATATTATTGCATTATGCCAACATCGACTGTGTATTGCTCCGGACAGAGGTATCAAAGCAAAAGAGATGAGATACAACAGATTGTACGATTTTTTGGGAACCATGGAATCAAAGAAATAGAACTTATAGTTGCATCTTCGATTGGAGCAGATCTCGCCATGGCATTCCTGACAGAGATAAAAATACCGGTAAAGCATGTTTTTTTGATGGCGGGCAGTTTGCACAGATTGGAAAGGCAACACGCAGAATCATGGTTCCATTCTTATATATAGCAATGAAAAGTTTATATTGGTCAAAAGGAAAGACACTAAAGAGAATCATGTGGTGTGACGATGATAAAATTAAACCTTATTTTATAGAGGCAGGAAAGAACTTGACGTATGGAAATCTGAGAAGACAGCTGACAGACAGTTTGGAAGATAAGCCATTTTCAGAACTGTCAGAAGAATTGCAGAAACATACATTCTGGGAATTTGGAAGTATAGAAGAACATTTTAAATACAGAAATGCAGTGATGCAGACTTATATATACGGTAACTTTCCGGTTTTTTGAGGGATTCAACCATATGCAGTATCAAATTCAAAATCCGGAGGGATTTGCCAGAATGCTCGAAACAATTATTGAGACTGACCGATTACCGGAATTGGCATTTGCGATGTGGTATAGAGGAAAATAGTTATGAAAAATGCTTATGAGCTTGCTGAAAATATATTGAAGTCCAAACCCGATAAGAATATAGAATTAAAATCATCAGATTCTTTTGCCAGTATTGAGTTATATGGTACATCAGCTTGCAAAAAGGTACAGGATACGGAATTCTGTGAATGTTTTCATTTGGAAAATGAGAGCGGTACAGGAATGATTACATTGTATCATGTGTTTCCAGGAATTGATCTGGTTTATAATGATATGCATATGGAGTATTGCAACAAGGAGCAAAAGCCAGCTTCCAGTGTGATGGAAATAAACTATTGCATGGAAGGCCGTTGCGAATGCGTGTTTGAACAAAATGAATATGGTTATATAGCGGCAGGAGACTTGTCATTTTGTTCTTTGAAAAAAACTGGGCATGTGTCAGAGTTTCCAACATCGCGTTATCATGGAATTACCATTACGCTTGATTTTTCCATGATTACAGACGAAATGAAAAGGATACTGCAATTATTGTCTGTAAATCTGGAAAAGATTAGTAACATTTCAAAACACATAGTTTTACTATTATACGGGCAAATCAGTCAATAGAACATATCTTTTTGGAATTGTATAAAGTTCCTGAAGAAATCAGATATGGTTATATTCGTGTGAAAATTCTGGAACTATTATTAGTATTAACTGGATTTGATTTAAAGAAAAATAATTCTGAGCATGTATATTTTTCGGATGTACAGATTGATGCAATAAAGCAGGTTCATGCGTTTCTAAAGGGACACTATAGGGGGCATTATACGATTGAAGAATTGTCAGTGCGTTTTAAAATGTCACCAACTGTTTTGGAAAAAATGCTTTAAGGGTGTATACGGAAATTCTGTGTACGCTTATATGAAAAAGTACAGGCTGCAGATGGCGGAACGCCTTTTAAAAGAAAATAAACTTACGATCGCGGAGATAGCATTACAAATTGGCTATCAGAATCCGAACAAATTTACATCTGCATTTCGTACAGAATATGGTATGACACCAACGGAATACCGTAAGAAAAAGACACAGGAAAGTCTGAATGGATAGAAAAAGAGTCTGTTTAGTAATTGAGATTCTATATGGAAATCTATAAAATATGCGTTGTAGTTAGAAAAATCTAACTGCAACGATTTTTAATTTAAGGAGGCATCTCATGAAGCAGAAAAAACTTTTAACATTATTTTTAACAGTTGCAACGTCATTTTCAATGTTAGTTGCTTGTAGTAACGCTACATTTGCAGAAAGTACAGGTACGGCAACTGTTACAGAAAGTACAAATACGACGGACAAGAAACAGAAAGCAGATGAAAATCAGGATGCTGCAAAACAACTTTTGATTGATTTGACGGGTTCATATCAGGAACTATGGCCGGTAATTCTTGATGAAAAATATCAGCAGATCTGGATTGATGATTGTACAGAGTTGGTTGGTGAGGAAAATGCGGAGGTAGCATATGATAAGTTAGCATCCATGGTTTCAGGAACAATTTATGGAGAAGAAGCAGTAGAAGCATACAAAGATGGCGATGGTGTTTATGACTGCTCTTTTAAAGAAGGTGTAAATAAGCTGGAATTTGATGGTTCTGATTCAGTGATCAAGGGATATGATTCAGAAGGAAAAGAAATCTTTCCCATACATATCATTATGTTGGAATAGAAGAAGTACGTGGGTTATACGAATTTAAAAGTGACGATGCAGACTCAGGCGAATTTACTTATTTCTGCATAGCACCAGATACAAATGATACAACCTATCATATTGAATTGCGCTACGGCAGTGATTTGGAGGCACTTGGAAAATATGATGAAGGAGACTATGCATACTGGCTTGGCTCAGGTATTTCAACAGACTATGATCAGACAATGGTTGAGAACTGTATAGAACTTTTCTGCAAAGAAAATCTGTCTGAATAGAACAGACTTGTAAAACTGCAGAAAGCATCTGCGGAGTGGAAACTGAATACACGAGGAAAATAAAAAATGAAACACCAAAAGACTTGACAAATTCCTGTAATGAGTTAAAATATAACAGTGCTATATAGCACTGTTATATTTTGAAAAGAAGTTTAGAGGATACGAAAAGAATGTCGACGAAAGCAGAAGATACACAGAAAAATATATTAGATACAGCCAGAAACATTTTCTGAAAGATGGTTTGACAGGAGCATCTTTAAGAAATATTGTAAAAGATGCAGGGCTTACTACTGGCGCATTTTACAAATATTATCCGACGAAAGAGGCACTTTTTGATGCACTGACGGATCCTTATATGGAACATATTTATCAGATTTATGACCAGATCGTTGAGGAGTTTGAAAAGCTTTCTGCCAGTGATCAGACAAGGAATATGTCGGATACATCCAGTGATGGGATGGAGCAGATGGTTGATTATATCTATGATCATTATGATAATTTCAGATTATTGTTGAAATGCGGAGACAGTGGAAAATTTGAATTATTCATACACAATATGGTAGAGCGGGAAATGAAGTCCAGCCTGAATTATATGGAAAAGATGAAAGAGAATGGGGTGAAAATACCGATTGTAGAGGAAAGCCTTATGCATATGATCTATACGGGATTTTTTTCATCAGTATTTCAGATCATTGAGCATGATATAGACAGGGAGACTGCAAAGAAAAATGTACATCAACTGAAAGAATTTAATACAGGTGGCTGGGAACGATTGTGGAATATTAAATTTCCAGTATAACTGATGCAGGAATTCTGAATAGGTTATGTGTGTTGCAGGTCCTGGATTTCTGAATAAAGTTCAGACCGGATAATAATATCAGGTGGTTGATGCCAGTAAACCACCTATTTTATTATATGCTGGTTAGCGCGAACTAACAGAAGGCGAAACAATAAAACGAAACAATAAAACGAACGTAAGGAGTGAACAGATGTGAAAGAAAAAAAGAAGTCGGCAGTCAGCTGGATCCTGACGTGGGCCGGACAAAAAAGAATTGCCTATGTGTGGAGTGTGTTACTTGCAATAGGAAATGTGATTTTTAAGATTTTGCCGTATTTTATTATTGCAGATGTAGTAAAGGCTGTTTTTTTTAAATGGTGAAAAGGAGTTTGAAATATATCTTGCAAAAGCGGTTCTGATTGCATTATCGTTTATCATTGCAGAACTGCTTCATTCACTTTCGACAGCATTGTCACATAAAGCAACGTTTGCAGTACTTGCAAATATAAGAAAATCCTGCTGTGACAAGCTGGCGCGGGTACCTCTTGGCTATGTGAAAGACACACCTTCCGGTACATTTAAAAATATTATGGTGGAAAGAATCGACAGTATCGAGACAACACTGGCGCATATTGTCCCGGAATTCACGTCCAATCTGCTGGCACCGATTGTGATTTTGATTTATTTCTTCCTGACAGACTGGAGACTGGCACTCTGGTCATTGGTGCCGGTTATAGTGGGATTTCTTTCCTATTTTGGAATGATGCTGGATTATAAACCAAGCTTCGAGAGAACGGTTCAGACAACAAAAGATCTGAATGATGCGGCAGTGGAATATATTGATGGAATCGAAGTGATCAAGGCATTTGGAAAGACAGAAAGTTCTTATGCAAAATTTACAAAGGCGGCTATGGCTTATGCAGATTCCTTTATTTCCTGGATGAAACGGTGCTCGATCTTTCATGGACTGATGATGGTGGTCACACCTTATACGCTTCTTACGGTATTGCCGTTTGGGGTACATTATGTAGCCAATGGAACACTTGCGATTTCAGATTTTGTCATCTGCATTATTTTATCACTTGGAATCGTTGGACCGTTGATCACAGTGGGTTCCTATACAGATGATCTTGGCAAGATCGGAGTGATTGTTGGTGAAGTGGCAGGAATTCTGGAACAGCCGGAGCTTGAACGTCCAGAGAAAAGTAAAAGTGTTCCAAAAGATAACTCCGTTACTCTTGAAGATGTCAGATTTGGTTATCACGACAAAGAAATCCTGCACGGAGTAACTATGGAGCTGAAAGCAGGAACGGTAAATGCAATCGTAGGACCTTCCGGAAGCGGCAAGTCGACCATCGCAAAGCTGATTGCGTCCCTGTGGGATGTGGATTCCGGAAGCATCAAAATCGGTGGAGTTGATGTCAAAGAACTGGCATTTGCAGATTTTAATCGGAAAATTGCATATGTTGCACAGGACAATTATCTGTTTAATGAAACAGTCCGTGAAAATATCAGACAGGGAAATCCGGATGCTACAGATGAACAGATCATCGAGGTGACAAAGAAAAGTGGATGCTATGAATTTATCATGCAGTTGGAGAATGGATTTGATACGGTTGTAGGAGGTGCAGGAGGACATCTGTCAGGTGGCGAGAGGCAGCGTATCTCCATTGCAAGAGCAATGTTAAAGGATGCTCCGATCGTGATCCTTGATGAGGCAACTGCCTACACAGATCCGGAAAATGAGGCAATTCTGCAGAATTCTATCGCAAAACTGGTAGCAGGGAAGACCCTGATCGTAATAGCACACAGACTTTCTACTGTTAAGGACAGTGACCAGATCTTTGTTGTAAATGATGGAAATGTAACAGCACATGGCACACATGAGGAACTTCTGGTGTCATGCCCGCTTTATAAGGAAATGTGGAATGCCCATATTTCTGTAAAAGATACGGTGAAGGAGGGAGAATGATATGTTTGGGATTCTGGCAAAATTCTTTCGTTTTTCAGGCAGGGAAAATGGCAATAAATTTAAACTGTCGATAGTGATCGGACTCATAGAGGCTCTTGCCTCAGCAATGAAGATTCCGGCTATTATGTACATACTGATTGGTCTGCTGAGTGGGAAACCGACAGGAAAATATATTGGAGGCTCCGTTGCGATTATGGTTCTTGCAATTGTAGTCGACGTAATCTGCAAGAGATACTCTACAGTGCTTCAGACAGAGGGAGGATATAATGCAAGTGCTTTTATGAGAATCAAGATTGCAGAACATCTGCGATATCTGCCGATGGGGTATTTCAATTCCAATAGTATCGGGGAAATTTCTTCCATTACAACCAATACAATGGAAATACTTGGCGATGTGGCTGCGAGAGTGGTTATGCTGACAATGCAGGGAATTCTGGAAACATCAATGATCATTCTTATGCTGTTTATTTTTGACTGGAGAATCGGACTGATAGCTGCAGCAGGAGTACTTATTTTCTTTGGGGTCAATTCTGTGATGCAGAATGCGGGTAAAAAAGATTCAGAGCAAAAAGTGGTATGCGATACGGAGCTTGTAAACCAGATCATGGAGTATCTGCAGGGAATATCAGAAGTTAAATCATATAACTTGCTTGGGAAACAGGCGAAAAGATTAAATGATGCAAATGAAGCATGTGAAAAGATCAATACAAAGATGGAAATGCTGTTTGTGCCCTATCATTTTCTGCAAAGTGTGGTAACCAAAAAATCACAGGTGCTGTGATTGTAGCGTGCAGTGCATATTTTTATATCAATGGAACCATGAGTGCAGTCTATGCGATTGGTATGACAATCTCAGCATTTATGCTTTATGCCAGCCTGGAATGTGCAGGAAATTATTCATCCCTTTTACATGTGGTAAGCGTATGTGTAGATAAAGCAAATGCAATATTGGAGCTGGATACCATGGATATCGACGGTAAAGAAATACAGCCGGAAAATTACGATATCAGACTTTCTAATGTTTCGTTTTCTTATGACAAACGGAAGATCATTGATGATATATCGCTCTCTATTCCGCAGAAAACAACGACAGCAATCGTTTGGACCATCCGGTGGAGGAAAATCAACACTTTGCAATCTGATTGCCAGGTTCTGGGATGTGGATTCCGGGGAAGTGACACTTGGAGGTGTGAATGTAAAAGACTACAGCATGAACAGTCTGATGAGTAATTTCTCATTTGTGTTTCAGTCGGTGTATTTGTTTGCAGACACCATTGAGAATAATATTAAATTCGGACGCCAGGATGCAAGTCATGAGGAAGTGGTGGAAGCGGCGAAGAAAGCATGTTGTCATGATTTCATCAGCAAACTTCCGAATGGATATGACACAGTGATCGGAGAAGGAGGAGCCACACTTTCCGGTGGTGAGAAGCAGCGTATTTCGATAGCCAGAGCAATTATGAAGGATGCGCCAATCGTCATATTGGATGAAGCAACGGCAAATGTTGATCCGGAGAATGAAAAGGAGCTGATGGATGCAGTAGATGCACTTACAAAGGAAAAAACGATTATTATGATTGCCCACAGATTAAAAACAGTCAGACATGCAGACCAGATTGTGGTTGTTGAAAAAGGAAGAATTGCACAGCAGGGAACACATGAGCAATTAATGAAACAGGAAGGTATTTATAAGAGATTTGTGGATGCAAGGCAGCAGGCGGTAAGTTGGAAACTGGTGCACTGAGAAATAATCCACAGTTGGTGAATATCCAAAAGAATCACAAGGGTAGCAAAGAATTCACAAAAAATTTAGCACTCGACTCTTGACAGTGCTAACAATCGGTGATATATTAAAAACCGTAATAAGAAACTACCTATACAAAACGCAGCCCCTGCGAGTTACGTTTTTTTAAAGAGCCGCGGCAGCTGCGTTTTATATATAAAAATAGGTGGGTGGAATTATTTTCATTCACCCAAGCTGAAGGAGGAGAGCCTATGAACATCAGCAAATTTACGCAGAAATCCGTACAGGCTGTTCAGGATCTGGAGAAGGTTGCTTACGAATACGGCAATCAGGAAATCGAACAGGAGCATCTGTTATATACCCTCCTGACACAGGAAGACAGCCTGATTCTCAAGCTTATTGAGAAAATGGAAATAAATAAAGATTATTTTATTGATACTGTAAAGAAAGCTCTGGATGCCAAGGTAAAGGTATCCGGCGGAGAACTCAGATTCGGACAGTATCTGAATAAGGCTTTGGTAAATGCAGAAGATGAAGCTAAGGCAATGGGAGATGAATACGTATCCGTAGAGCATCTTTTCCTGGCCCTGCTGAAATATCCAAGCCCCAGCATGAAGAAAATCTGGAGCGAATTTGGCATTACCAAAGAACGCTTCCTGCAGGCACTTTCCACAGTACGTGGAAACCAGCGTGTAGTAAGCGACAATCCGGAAGCCACTTATGATACTTTAAATAAATATGGCGAAGATCTTGTGGAAAAGGCAAGAAGCCAGAAGCTGGATCCGGTCATTGGACGTGACAGTGAGATCCGGAATGTGATCCGTATTCTTTCCCGTAAGACCAAGAACAATCCGGTTCTCATCGGTGAACCTGGTGTTGGTAAAACAGCCGCTGTGGAAGGTCTTGCACAGCGAATTGTAGCAGGAGATGTTCCGGAAGCACTGAAGGATAAGAAAATTTTTGCCCTGGATATGGGTGCACTGGTAGCAGGTGCCAAATACCGTGGTGAATTTGAGGAACGTCTGAAAGCAGTTCTTGAAGAGGTAAAAAAAGAGCGAAGGTCAGATCATCCTGTTTATTGATGAGCTTCATCTGATCGTAGGTGCAGGTAAGACGGATGGCGCAATGGATGCCAGCAATATGCTGAAACCAATGCTTGCCCGTGGTGAGCTTCACTGCATCGGTGCTACCACACTGGATGAGTATCGTCAGTATATTGAGAAAGACGCTGCTCTGGAACGTCGTTTCCAGCCGGTTATGGTGGATGAGCCAACTGTGGAAGATACCATTTCTATCCTTCGTGGTCTGAGAGAACGTTACGAAGTATTCCATGGTGTTAAAATCACAGACAGCGCACTTGTTGCAGCTGCAACACTTTCACATCGTTATATTACAGACCGTTTTCTTCCGGATAAGGCAATTGACCTGGTAGATGAGGCCTGTGCCCTGATCAAAACAGAGCTGGATTCCATGCCAACTGAGCTGGATGAGCAGCGCCGTAAGATCGATCAGATGAAAATGGAAGAGTTGTCCCTGAAGAAGGAAACCGATAATTTAAGCAAAGAGCGTCTGGAAGAGCTTCAGAAGGAACTTGCGGAAATGCAGGATTCCTTCAATACCCAGAAGGCTCAGTGGGAGAACGAGAAACATTCTGTAGAGAAGCTTCAGAAGCTTCGTGAACAGATTGAGGATATGAACAAACAGATCCAGATCGCAAGACAGAACTATGATCTGGAGAAAGCTTCCGAACTGCAGTATGGCGAGCTGCCGAAATTACAGCAGCAGCTGGAAATCGAAGAGCGCAGTACAAAAGAGAGTGACAGAAGCCTTGTCCACGAAGTAGTAACAGACGATGAAATCGCAAGGATCATTTCCCGTTGGACCGGCATTCCGGTAGCAAGGCTGACAGAGGGAGAGCGTGCCAAACTGCTTCATCTGGAAGATGAGCTCCACAAACGTGTTATCGGTCAGGAGGAAGGTGTGCGCCGTGTAACCGATGCCATCCTTCGTTCCAAAGCAGGAATCAAAGATCCGACCAAACCAATCGGTTCTTTCCTGTTCCTTGGACCTACCGGTGTTGGTAAAACAGAGCTTGCCAAAACTCTTGCACAGACTCTTTTCGATGATGAGCAGAATATGGTTCGTATCGACATGAGCGAGTACATGGAGAAATACTCTGTATCCAGACTGATCGGAGCTCCTCCGGGATATGTTGGATACGAGGAAGGCGGACAGCTTACAGAGGCTGTTCGTCGGAAACCGTACAGCGTTGTACTTTTCGATGAGATTGAGAAGGCACATCCAGATGTATTCAATGTACTTCTGCAGGTACTGGATGATGGTCGTATTACCGATTCCCAGGGACGTACTGTAGACTTCAAGAATACAATTCTGATCATGACCTCCAATATCGGATCTCCTTATCTGCTGGATGGTATTGATGAAAATGGAGAAATCAAGGAAGAAGCCCAGAAAGAGGTTATGGATGATCTGCGCGGACATTTCCGTCCGGAATTCCTGAACCGTCTCGATGAGATCATTCTGTTTAAGCCGTTGACAAAAGATAATATTGGTAGTATCGTTGATCTGATGGTAAAAGAGCTGAATGACCGTCTTGCCGACCAGGAGCTTTCCCTGGAGCTGACAGATGCAGCCAAGAAGGATGTTATTGACAATGGTTATGATCCTGTCTACGGTGCAAGACCTCTGAAGCGTTATCTTCAGAAATATGTAGAGACACTGACTGCCAGGAAAATCCTTTCAGGCGAAGTCCATACCGGCGATACACTGGTACTGGATGTGGAGAATGGAGAGTATGTGGTTAAAGTGAAGTAAAGGAAAAGAAAAGGAGTCCAAGTCTTATGATACCAAAAGATCCTATGATTTTGCTTAGTTATGTAAATACCCAGCTTCGGGATTATTACGATTCTCTGGAAGCACTGTGTACCTGCCGCGGACTGAACAGGGAATCTCTGTTGGATAAGATGGATTCCATCGACTACCACTACGACGAAGAGACCAACCAGTTTATTTGAGATCACAATATTCAATAATTTAATACCGCTTGTCAAAGCTGTGAAAACCGCTTGGCAGGCGGTGTTTTTTTTGGCAACAGGAAATTCCTGTTACGTATTACATAAAAAGCCTACCGGGCAGGATTCTTTTTATCATGAAAACTCCGGACAACAGATACTGTGGTCTTATACATAATAATTAGCCGACAAAATAAATACATATTTTCAATTCAATAAAATTAAGCTATAAATCTGAAAAAAAATATAAACTGCACAAAAAACACTTGCGATTTTTTGTGTAAAAGTGTAAACTATAAAATTAGTCGGCTAACTAATACGAGAAAGCTGAACAGGAACATGAAACTGTGGTACATATTCTGAAGCCTGTATCCTAGAGCCTGTTTGAAAAATCATTCCTGCAATCTGCACGCCCCACTTTGCGGTATATTTCACCCGAATTCGGTTGTCGTAGCCCGCTACGACGCCCTCATCCGGGCAAAATCTCCCACAAATTGTGACGCACATCTTGCAGAAAGCCTTTTTCAAACACGCTCTAGTTTCTTTTCCCACTCATTTTTTAATTAATGTTTTTGTTCCTGTTCACAGAAAACCCGAAAATTGCGGCGCAAAATCATGCGAATGCATGATTTCTGTGCATCACGAAGCGTGCTGCCGGTCAGGTCATAAACAGCAACATGTTTTTAGCTTCAGAAATTGTAATACGGTTCCTCATCCCGTGCCCGATACTCATGCTTCTCATAATAGCCGATCAAAGCTCCATCCTCATCACGCAGGGCTACCATATATACGTCCTCGCCTGTTTCTCATTATAAAAAAGTATGGATCCGGTTGTGCTCCTTATCTTTCTTCAAAACCAGGCAAACCTACTTTTTCAATTATTTCCTTTGACTTCGGTATTGTGATCAATTCATAAGACTTTTTCCAAGCAGTGCCTCACCACCCCATTTATGATAACTCTCCACAGCATTCGGATTCATGTAGATAATTTCATGCTTCAGGTTGCAGATGACAACGGATGCAACATCCTGATCGATAATACTCTTAAAATATGGTGTCAGATTCATTTTAAATTTCTCCCTCCTGCTTTAGAGCCTTTTTCAAACACACTCCAGATAGTGGATCTGGTTTCTGTTTACTTCAATAATTCCCTCTTTTCGCATTTTTCCAAGCTCATTGGAAAGCGCACTTCTGTCTACGCCAAGATAATCAGCCAGTTCCTGCCGGTTAAAGGGAATCGTAAACCGGCTGCTGCCCTGCTGCACCATCTCCTGGGAAAAATAGGAAAGCAGTCTTCCCCGGATGGATTTCGGTGCCGTATGAAGGCTTCTTCTGGAAAGTTCCAGGTTCTTCTTCGCCATGACCATCAGCATGTTACGGATCAGTTTCTCGTGACAGGGGCAGGTATCCGGACAGGTGCGAAAAATCTTTCCCACCTCCAGAAAAAGGATCTGGCAGTCCTCTGCAGCTGTCACCCCTATGAGCAGCTTTTCCCCTGGAATACAGGCATATGTCTCTCCGAAAACCTGACCTGGCGCGATCCGGTTCAAAATACTCTTGTTTCCCATCATGTCAATGTTCTCAATATGAACACTGCCGTTAAGCACAAGTCCCATCGTCTTCACCTGGTCTCCCACCTGCCAGATCGTGCTGCCCTTGGCAAAGCTTTGCGGAGTGGCTTTCAGACAGGAAAGCATGTGCTTTGTTTCTTCTGGACTTGTTCCCTGAAAGAGAAAAGTCCTGGAAAGAAATTCATAATTCATTTTTCTCCTTTGTTGTTATAACAACATACTTGTTGGTTGGATTATATTATAGTATGCGTACAAAGTCAAGGGCGGAGGCAGAAATAAATTATCCATCTCTGACTTTCTCATGCGAAACGAAAAGAATTTCATGTTACTTTTCCTTTTGCAATTACAAAACATTCAGAACCCAATCAACTTATTTTTACGAAATACTTATACCTTATAGAACAATATGATCAAATTCAGGAGGAAACTATTTATGGAACAGAACATGTTTTGCTTTCAGTGTGAACAAACTGCCGGATGTACCGGCTGTACAGGTGCCAAAGGAGTCTGTGGAAAGACCGCGGATACAGCCAGACTTCAGGATGAACTTACCGGAGCTCTCATCGGACTCGCCCATGCAGCAGATGAGAATACACCACTTGCAGAAACCACATGGAAACTGATGGTGGAAGGTCTATTTGCTACCCTTACCAACGTAAGCTTCGATGACAAAGCCATCGCAGAAATCACAGACCGCATCCACCAGGAAAAAGCCCGGCTTCGCCCAGACTGTGGCGGCTGCGCTTCCCCTTGCGGACATAACGACGACTACGATATGAAGCTTCTCTGGAACGCCCAGGAAGACATCCGCTCCCTGAAATCTCTGATTCTCTTTGGAATCCGCGGAATGGCGGCTTATGCCTACCATGCAATGACACTTGGATATACTGACACAGAAGTAAACGAATTTTTCGCAAAAGCACTTTTTGCACTGGGCGAGGACTGGGATATGGACCTGCTTCTTCCTATTGTAATGGAAACAGGTAAATACAATCTTTCCTGCATGGAGCTTCTTGACCGCGCTAACACTGCCACTTACGGCACACCAGCTCCTGTTACAGTACCTCTTACTGTGGAAAAAGGCCCATTCATCGTCATTACCGGTCACGACCTGCATGACCTGAAACTTCTTCTGGAACAAACAGAAGGAAAAGGCATTAATATTTACACCCACGGTGAAATGCTTCCCTGTCATGCTTATCCGGAACTGAAAAAGTACAGTCACCTGAAAGGAAACTTCGGTACTGCATGGCAGAACCAGCAAAAATGAATTTGCAGAGCTCCCAGCTCCTGTTCTTTTTACCACAAACTGCCTGATGCCGCCGAAACCAAGCTACATGGACCGGGTATTTACTACAGGAACTGTCACTTTCCCTGGAACTGTTCACATTAATGAAGAAAAAGATTTCACACCAGTTATCCAGCGTGCCCTGGAGCTTGGCGGATATCAGGAAGACCAGCATTTTACCGGAATCAACGGCGGAACTTCCGTTACAACCGGCTTCTCCCATGGAACCATTCTTGGCGTTGCAGATCAGGTAATTGATGCTGTAAAAGCAGGTGCTATCCGTCACTTTTTCCTGGTAGCAGGCTGCGACGGCGCAAGAAGCGGACGCAATTACTATACCGATTTTGTAAAGCAGTCTCCTTCTGATTCCGTAATTCTTACACTTGCATGTGGAAAATACAGATTTAACGATCTGGACCTTGGAACCATCGGTGGGCTTCCAAGACTGATGGATATGGGACAGTGCAACGATGCTTACGGCGCGATCAAGGTTGCGGGCGCTCTTGCAGAAGCATTTGGATGTGGGGTAAATGAGCTTCCTCTTTCCATGGTGCTCTCCTGGTATGAGCAGAAAGCAGTTTCCATTCTGCTTACCTTGCTTCACCTTGGAATCAAAAACATCCGTCTTGGCCCGACCCTTCCGGCATTTTTATCACAGAATGTGCTGAATTATCTGGTAGAAAACTTTGGGATCGCTGCGATTACTACGCCAGAGGAAGACTTGAAAACGTTGTTGGGATAAGGAGGATACTCTCATGATCAGAAAAATCATTCATATAGATGAAGAAAAATGTAACGGCTGCGGGCTCTGTGCCC
>ENA-OPYU01000461-OPYU01000461.1-human-gut-metagenome-genome-assembly--contig:-NODE-461-length-16354-cov-3.610587_pt1 | contig 16354 bp, 14 predicted proteins | sample MGYA00242637_ERZ504482 | MGnify/ENA primary metagenome ERZ504482 (study PRJEB26092, sample SAMD00036237) | human gut metagenome | host: Homo sapiens | study: EMG produced TPA metagenomics assembly of...
CGGCTTTGCGTTGGACCACAGATAGGCCAGCAGCGCACCCATGAACACAACGCCTGCGGTGCCGTACTCGGCCAGCTCTGTTTTATAGGCCAGCAGGTAGGTACCGATGGTCACCACTGCAACACTTGCCGAAAGGCCGTCCACGCCGTCGGTGCAGTTGACTACATTGATGCTGGTCCAGATCAGAATAACGATCAGCAGCAGGTACACAGCATACGGCAGAGTGAAACTCCACTGCAGGAAATTCACACTGCAGCCGTTGAAGTTGAGGTAGGTCACACCTGCAACAATGGCAATGGCAAATCAATGATACCCTTTTTATACTCGTTCCATGCAGTTTCAGCAGCATCGTCAAAGTAGCCGGACAGCATGGATGCAATGAGCAGGATGGTGTAGATGACGTATTCCACCTTGAACGGCAGGAATGCCAGCGATACCAGTGCGATGCACAGCACGAAGATCAGGCCGGACCCACGGGCCTTACCCTTGGAAAGCGCACCGTTCACCGCAAACTCGCGGCCATGGTCGTGCGGAAGCTTATCGTGAAAAACGGAGTCCATCAAAGCCGTAAGGGCAAACGCCAGCAGGAATGCCAGAGCATCGACACCGCGCTGTCCTACGACCGAAAGCAGTGATTCGATCATATTCAAAGTTCCTCTTTCCTTTTAATTGTTTGTGAGAGAAGTGTATCACGCTATCCATAAAAACTCAATACATTACCGGACGAAAATCCACGTTTGATTGATCTTCTGCAGCACCGCACTTATAATAGTATATCAGTCTGTCGAAAAGTTATTGTTTCTATAAAGGAGAACTCATGTCCATCTCTCTTGAGCAGCTTTCGGCGCAGATGCGCCGGGGCGAACAGGTGCCGCTGCGGCACACCATGCAGGTGGTGCTCACACTGAGCATCCCATCCATCCTGCAGCAGATCGTGGTAACTGCGGTGGAGTACATCGACGCAGCCATGGTGGGGCATATCGGTGCATCTGCTACGGCATCCATTGGCATCGTCAGTTCCAGCACGTGGCTCATGCATGGAATGCTGGCCGGTCTATATATGTCCTTTGCCATTCAGGTGGCACAGTATCTGGGTGCAGACCGGCAGGACGATGCACGCGGTGTATTGCGCCAATCTATGATCTTCAACCTTGTGGTGGGCCTTGCAGCTGCGGCCTTCGGCATTGGCATCAGCCGTTTTCTGCCCGGATGGCTGGGCGCCGACCCTTCCCTGCAGGCGGATGCATCGGCCTACTTTGCCATCTGGTCGGCTTCCCTGCCCCTTTTTGATGATCATGGGAACCTACTCCTCCATGCTGCGTTCCTCCGGCGATGCCCTGACACCGGGCCTTATCAGCGTGCTGACCTGCGTGCTGGATGTGATCTTTAACTTCTGCCTCATTAATCCCACCCGTGAGATGGTGGTGTTTGGCCGCACAATGACCGTCTGGGGCCTTGGCTGGGGGGTACCGGGCGCAGCACTGGGCACCGCCCTTGCTACCGCTATCAGCGGTGTGCTGACCCTTGCCATCCTGCTGCTGCGGGACGGCCCGCTGTGCATCCGCAAGCCCGGCTCCTGGCACATTACCAAAGCCTGCCTGCAGAACCTGTGGAAGGTAGGCGCACCGCTGGCTGCAGAGCGTGCAGTTCTTTCCTCGGCGCAGGTGCTGCTCATCCGCATCGTATCCGGCCTTGGCACCACCGCCATTGCTGCCAACAGTCTGGGCGTGAGCGCCGAAAGCCTGTGCTACATGGCAGGCTATGGCATTCAGGATGCATCCCTTGCACTGGTGGGGCAGGCCGTGGGCGCAAACCGTCGGGATATGGCGAAAAAACTTTGCCTGGCTATGCACCGGCATGGGCATAGGCATCATGGCGCTGACCGGTGTTGGCATGTACAATTTTTTGCGCCAAACCTGATGGGTATTTTCACCGCAGATGCGGCAGTTATTGCGCTGGGCGCACAGGTACTGCGCATTGAAGCACTGGCCGAACCGATGTTCGGTGCCAGTATCGTTGCCAGCGGTGCCATGCAGGGTGCCGGAGACAGCACGGATGCTTTGTGCTGAACCTTGTCAGCATGTGGGGCATCCGGCTCACGCTGGCTTCCCTGCTGGCTCCGCATTTTGGGCTGGTGGGCGTATGGATGGCCATGAGCTTTGAGCTGACCATGCGCGGGGTGCTGTTCCTTGTGCGGCTGGTACGCGGCAGATGGCTGGACAAAGGGGCATTAGCCTGATCGACCGCTGGCGGATATAATTTTTCCTCTAAAATAGCAGCTCCCCGGCCGGGAACCGCACTGCGGGACCTGACCGGGGAGTTTTTGCTGTGGTTATATGATTTGAGAAGAAGAAAAAAATGGAGAACAAGTTACTTTCTGCCGTGCAGGATGGGAGACAGCGGCTTGTAGATCAGCATGCACAGCACTGCATCCAGCAGGCCTTTGACCAGCGTGAAGGGCATATTGAAGATGACAAGGCACTTGATGAGGCTGTCTGCAGAAGGCAGGATGGCCTGATACATGCCGAGGATGGCTTCCAGCGGCATGTGGTAGAACTGCACATAGGCCGGATAGGTGATGAAGTAGTTGGACGGTACGCTGAACACAGCCATGGCTGCAGCGCCTGCAATAGCACCAATGATGGCGGTCTTGCGGCTCTTGTGGTGCTTATAGATAACGCCTGCCACAGCGGAGAAAACCGCACCCAGCATGAAGTTGCACAGCTCGCCCACGCATGCAGTGGAAGTGCCCTTGATAACGATGTGCAGCAGGTTCTTCATAAAGCTGATGACCACACCGTACACCGGGCCGAGAGCAAAGGCACCCAGCAGAGCCGGCAGGTCAGAAAAGTCCATCTTGACGAAGGACGGGATGAGCATCGGAATGGGAAACTCAATGAACATCAGGATAAAGGCCACCGCACTGAGCATGGCGGCAACAGTAAGATTGTGAGTCGTGCTTTTTTTTACATGGTAATGATCCTTCCCGGGGTAAGATGCCCCTTACAAAAATTGTTCCGAAAGCTCTTTTCGTATCTGTTTTTTGGAACGGGAAGGACAAATAGAAAGTCGCCCTGTTGCAACAAAAACACTGCAACAGGGCGCGTAGACAACGATTTGCCTGCCGTTTCTTGCATCCGGACTATACCGTTGGTCCCGGAGTTGCACCGGGTCAGCACCCTTGCGGGTGGTCGCGGACTTTACCGCCAGTGGGGAATCTCACCCCGCCCTGAAACGAACTTTCTGGCACAAAGTATAGCGTGGCAGGCCCAGCTTGTCAAGAGGGCATCTTAAAATTTGTGCAAAAAATGTCAAAGTAATTCTTTCAAGCGCCCTTCTCTGTAAGCTCTTGCCCGGGTGGGCTGCGGTATGGTATCATAGATGGGTCGTATAAAATTCAGGAGGTTATCATGATCTTTTCTATTCGTGATCTTTCGTTTGAGCTTGGCTCTGTACTGCTGGAGGGCTGGTTTGCACTGGCTGCGCGCGCAGGGTGCGCACTGCTCATTCTGCTTGCCGCATGGCTGGTACGCCGCTGGCTGAGCAAAAGGGGCATTCCGGCACTGCTGTCCCGCAAGTGGCACTTTAACGGCACTCCCATCCTGCTGCGCAGCTTTGCGGTACCCATCCAGCGCATGTGCACTGCGGTTGGCGTATATCTGGCGGCAGCTTCCCTGCCCTGGGCCATTCCCGGCATTGCCAAGCTGCTGTTGGTCTGCTTCCGCCTTGTCATGACCCTGCTGGTCTGCGAAGGCCTGTATGCGGCATCGGATCTGGCCGACCTGCTGCTGGCTTCCTGCAGCCCGGAGATCCGCTCCAACAAAACACTCTGCTCTTTGCTGGACACCGCCTACAAGGTGCTGGTGATCGTGCTGTGCGTGGCAGCGTTGGCACAAGAAGTGGGCTTTCCCATCGGCAGCATTGTCGCCGGTGCCGGTCTGGTTGGTCTGACCATCTCGCTGGCCGCACAGGAAAGCGCCAGCAACCTGTTTTCCGGCATCGTGATTCTGCTGGACAAGCCCTTCTCGGTGGGCGACTGGATCACTGTGGGCGATGTGGAAGGCGAAGTGATCGACATCAACTTCCGTTCCACCCGCATCCGCTCGCTGGATAAAACCATCAATGTGGTGACGAACAGTAAGATCTGCTCTTCCACCGTGCAGAACGCCGCCCTGCGCACCATGCGGCCCTACAAGTTCAATCTGGGTGTCACCTATGGCACCACCCGCCCGAAGCTGGAACAGCTGATGAAAGACTTGCAGACCATGCTGGACGCAAGCCCTTACACCAACAAGGGTACCAACATCGTACAGCTTGCAAACTTTGGCGATTCCAGCATCAACATTCTGGTCTCCGCCTACCTGCTGACTAACGCCTACGCGGAATTTTTGCAGATGCAGAACGACCTGAACCTGAACATTATGGACATCATGCAGGCCGACGGTGTGGATTTTGCGTTCCCCTCCACCAGCGTGTATATCGAAAAGAACTGAGCAAACCTGTAAAGGGGCTGTTGCAAAATAGCGCCAACGAAAAGCGGAAAGCAAAAATCTCATCTTTTTCCCTCAAAAAGAGTAGAATTTTTCGGAACTGAAAATGCAAAAAGCTGAGCACCTGCTTTTTCACAGATGCTCAGCCTTTTTCTATACTCATTTTTTGAAATCTGCCTTTGAGGCCTCAACATTCTGCCCGTTTTGTACGGTGAATGCGGCGGCTATTTTCAATCAGTCAGCTCAAGACTGGCAGGCAGTGATCAGGCTCATCTTGTAGACCTCGTCGGCGTTGCAACCACGGGACAGGTCGTTGATGGGAGCGTTCAGACCCTGCAGGATGGGGCCGTAAGCTGCATAACCACCCAGACGCTGAGCAATCTTATAGCCGATGTTGCCGGCCTCGATGCAGGGGAAGATGAAGGTGTTGGCCTGACCAGCCACCTTGCTGCCCTTGCACTTGACCTGTGCAACTTCGGGAGCAACGGCAGCGTCAAACTGCAGCTCACCGTCCACAGCCAACTCGGGATCCATTTCCTGAGCCTTGATCACAGCGTCATGGCTCAAAGCAACGGTGCCGCCCTTGCCGGAGCCCTTGGTGGAGAAGCTCAGCACAGCAACCTTCGGATCGATGCCGAACAACTTTGCGGTCTTAGCGGTCTCAATAGCAACCTCAGCAAGCTTTGCAGAAGCGGCGATCTTGACCTCGCCGGTAGCCTTATCAATGGTATCGGTATAGTCGATGTTAACAGCGCAGTCGCCCATGGCAATGCGCTTCAGGCCCTCTTCACCGCAGTCACGGTCCAGAATGAAGCAGGAGCTGACCAGATGTGCGCCCTTCTTGGTCTTGACCAGCTGCAGAGCGGGACGAATGGTGTCGGCAGTGGAGTAAGTAGCGCCGCCCAGCAGGCAATCAGCCTTGCCCATCTTCACCAGCATGGTGCCGAAGTAGTTGGACTTCTTCAGCAGAGCGGTGCACTCCTCAGCGGTCTGCTTGCCCTTGCGCAGCTCCACCATGGTGTTGACCATCTCATCAAAACCGGCATAGTTCTCGGGGTCGATGATCTCGGCAGCGGAAATATCAAAGTTACCGGCGGCAGCAGCAGCCTTGCACTCAGCCTCGTTGCCCACCATGACGACCTTCAGCACGCCCTCGGCCAGCAGCTTTGCAGCGGCCTCCAGAATGCGGGGATCATTGCCCTCGGTGAAAACGATCGTCTTGGGATTTGCCTTCAGCTGTGCTACCAGCGGTGCAAACATATCAGCCATTGTGATTACCTCCGAATTTACTTTCCAATATTCACATCCAGATATCTGTTGGACACAAGGATGCCTTTCTCTTTTATTCTAGCACATACGGCAAAAAGTTCAAGACAAAATTGGCTTTTTATGCTACAATTTTTGCCTCACGCATCATCGTTATTTTCCTGCCAAAGTAGTAAAACACGCCCTGCGTATTCCTTCACAATTTCCCGTAAACCACCTTCCACAAATTTCAATTATAAGCTATGCACTTTTCATTCACGATTTTCTTTTTTAAAAATTGCAGAAAGTTCCAGTCAGTTCATGTATTTTTTACGTTAAAACGCAAAAAAAGAGCCATCCTCCCGATTCTTCGAGAGAACAGCTCCATAGTATTGGCTTTATAAATATCAGATAGAAATGGTGTTACACACGTCGATCAGCACCGGGTCAAGCGTCTTGGTCATTTCAAGAGCTTCATCCACAGGGTAATCCACCAGCTTTTCGCCCTTCATGCCGACGATGCGGTTATACTTGCCCTGCTCCAGCAGGCACACGGCATGGTAGCCCATTGCAGAAGCGTTCACACGGTCACGCAGAGTGGGAGAACCACCGCGCTGGACATGGCCCAGAATGGTGGCGCGGGAGTCGATGCCGGTGCGTGCCTGAATCTCGTTTGCGATCTCCTGTGCATGGCCGATACCCTCGGCAACGATAATAATGAAGTGACGCTTGCCGGTCTTCTGAGTCTCAGCGATCTTATCCAGAATATCACGCTGCATGTCAAATTCCTTCTCCGGCAGTAGAACAGCCATAGCGCCGGAAGCAATTGCAACATTCAGAGCAATATAACCGGCGTTGCGGCCCATGACCTCGACCACACTGCAGCGGTCGTGGCTCTGGGTGGTATCGCGCAGCTTGTCGATCATCTCCAGCGCGGTATTCATGGCGGTATCGTAGCCAATGGTGTAATCGGTGCAGGAAATATCGTTGTCAATAGTGCCGGGCAGACCGATCATCGGAATGCCGCGGTGGGCCAGCTCACGAGCGCCGCGGTAAGAACCGTCGCCGCCAATAACCACCAGCGCATCAATGCCCAGTTCGCGGCACTTCTCTGCACCCTTGTCCTGACCTTCCTTGGTCTTGAATTCCAGACAGCGGGCGGTATACAGAATGGTACCGCCTGCAGAGATGATGTTCGACACACTGCGCAGGTTCATTTCAAAGCATTCGCCGTTCAGCAGGCCATTGTAGCCACGCTGAATGCCGATCATGCGGTAACCCTTATGCAGGCCGGTACGGACTACGGCGCGCACGGCAGCGTTCATGCCAGGAGCATCACCACCGCTCGTCAATACGCCAATCGTTTTGATCTGCTTTTCCATACGAGAGTTTCCCTCCAATTTGTTTCTTCATTTACCCAATGGTATCACAGCGTTCTCCGTTTTAACGCTGTCCAAAGCACTTCATTTGCCTTGAATCATTATAACACAAACGCCTTATTTTGGAAACAGCCATCCCGCCGGATTTGCGTTAAGATTCGTGCACGGAAATGTCATTTTGTTGCAATGTTGTCCGTTCCGACCAGCCTTTCCAGCTCTTTGAACAGCAGCGGATGGCCGGATGCGTACAGATGGCGCGGCACACGCAGATACTGCTTGGTATCGGTCAGATACAGGAGCACCGGCATGTCCCCATCAAAAATGCCAAGCAGATTGACCACCTTTGCATATTCCCTGCTGCTGCGGGAAGGCACACGGATATACAGCTTCTTTGCTGCCGTTTTCATCGGGTCCGGCCTGCCGTTATCCAGTCGGGCCGGATCGTAATTATCGATCGGGACGATGCTCTCTGCCAGCAGCTTGGAAGCTTCATCCTCCCGTACCGACAGTCTGCCATCGATCACGACGACTGCATTTTCGTGCAGTGAATCCCGGAAAGCATCCAGCACCTTTGGGAATACGATCACTTCCATGGTGCCGGTCAGGTCTTCTACGCTGGTAAAAGCCATCATGCTGTTGGACTTTGTGGTCATCATGCGGCTTTTTACCACCGCGCACACAATGCGCACTTTTTCTCCATCCTTCACATGGGCATCTTCCCCTGTAAGATCCTTGATGGTGTGGGATGCAATGCGTGCCGATTGTTCCCGGTAAGCATCCAGCGGATGACCGGACAGATACAGACCGCTGACTTCCTTTTCCTGCTGGAGCAGTTCCTTATGGCTGTACTCCGGCAGCTGCTTTATTTCATAGTTATCCTCGGAAGCACCGCTCTGTGCTTCCCCGCTCATCACCGAGAACAGATCCAGCTGTCCATCCAGATTGCGCCGAGAGTCGGTCTCAATGCTCTTCAGAATGCCCTCTACGGCCTCCACATGGCTGTGGCGGTTGTTGCCCAGATGATCGAATGCGCCGGCCTTGATGAGGCACTCCACTGCCCGGCGGTTCAGTTCATTGCCATGCATCCGCTTGCAGAAATCGTACAGGCTGGTGTAAGGCTTATTCTGCCGCCCCTTCACCACATTCTCGATCAGGTTGCGGCCCACATTTTTGACCGCATTCAGGCCAAAGCGGATCTGACCGCTTCCATCCGCCGTAAAGCCGCCGTTGGAAACATTCACATCCGGCGGCAGCACCTTGATGCCAAGGCGGGCACACTCGCCGGAATATTCAATGACCTTATCCGTGTTATCCAGCACACTGGTCAGCAAAGCCGCCATGAACTCACTGGGATAATGGCACTTGAGGTAGGCCGTCTGGAATGCCACATAGGCATAGCAGGCCGCATGGCTCTTATTGAACGCATATGAAGCGAAACTGGACATTTCATCGTAGATCTCATTGGCCACTTTCTCAGAGATGCCGTTTGCCACACAGCCGGGGCATTCGTTGCCGGGATCGGTGCAGCCGTACACAAAGTGCTCCCGCTCGGCCTCCATGACGGCATGTTTCTTTTTGCTCATGGCACGGCGGACATTGTCTGCCTGACCAAAAGAGAAACCTGCCAGCTCCCGGAAGATCTGCATGACCTGCTCCTGATAGACGATGCAGCCATTGGTCACATCCAGAATGTGGGCCAGCTGTGGGGTCTTATAGCTGATTTTGTCCGGCTCGTGGCGGTTGCGCAGGTAGGTGGGGATCGAATCCATGGGGCCGGGACGGTACAGGCTGATCAGAGCGATAATGTCTTCTAGGTTCTGCGGCTGCAGGCCCACAAGCACCTGCTTCATGCCGGAAGATTCCAGCTGGAACACACCCTCGGTGTCTCCCTGCCCCAGCATCCTGTAGGTGTCCGGGTCGTCGTAATCCAGCTTCTGGATGGAGAACTCCGGGTGGTGCTTCTGCACAGCAGTTTCCGCGTCATGAATGACGGTCAGCGTGCGCAGGCCCAGAAAGTCCATCTTCAAAAGGCCCAGTTCTTCGATCTCGGTCATGTTGAACTGGGTCACAGGCAGGCCGTCGTTGGTGGCCAGCGGCAGATAGTAGTCCGTAGGCTCCGGGGTAATGACGACACCCGCCGCATGGGTGGAAGCATGGCGGGGCATGCCCTCCACCTTCAAGGCCGTGTCGATCAGCTCTGTGACCTGCGGGTCGGTATCGTACATCCGCTTAAGTTCCGGCGATACCTCCAACGCACGCTTCAGCGTCATTTTCAGCTCCATGGGCACCTGCTTTGCCACAACATCTACCTGCTGATACGGAATGCCCATCACGCGGCCCACATCGCGGATGGCGTTGCGGGCGGCCATGGTGCCAAAGGTGACGATCTGAGCCACATGGTCGGCACCATATTTCCGGTTGACGTAATCGATCACTTCCTGACGGCGCTCGTAGCAGAAGTCCACATCAAAATCTGGCATACTGACGCGCTCCGGGTTCAGGAAGCGCTCAAAGATCAGGTTATAACGGATGGGGTCGATATCCGTGATGCCCACACTGTAAGCCGCAATGCTGCCTGCGCCGGAGCCACGGCCCGGGCCTACCGGGATACCCTGACTCTTGGCGTAGTTCACGTAGTCCCACACGATAAGATAGTAGTTCGTGTAGCCCATCTTTTTGACCACGCCGATCTCGTATTCCAGACGGTCTTTGTTGGCCTGCGGAACATTGGGGCCGTAGCGGCGCTCCAGACCTTCCCAGCAGAGCTTTTCAAAAAACGCCTGATTATCCATACCGTTCGGCGCTTGTAATATGGAATTTTAGTGTGTCCAAATCAAAATCAAAGTTACACTGTTCGGCAATTTTGGCGGTATTCTTGCAGGCTTCCGGCACCATGGAGAACAGCTCGTACATTTCGTCTGTCGTTTTGACATAGAACTCGTCGGTCTGGAACTCCATTTTATCCGCATCCTGAATGGTCTTGCCGGTCTGGATGCAGAGCAGGATGCCCTGCATTTTGGCATCCTCCTTGCGCAGATAGTGGGAGTCGTTGGTGGCTGCCATGGGAATTCCGGTCTCCCGTGCAAGCTTGATGAGCTGCGGCAGCACAGTATTATCCTCTTCCAGACCATGGTCCTGAAGCTCGATATAATAGTTTTCCTCGCCGAAGAGGTCCCGATACCACAGCGCTGCTGCTTTGGCGCGCTCATAATCGCCCGCCAGAATGGCCTGTGGAACTTCGCCTGCCAAACAGGCCGACAGGCAGATCAGACCTTCGTGATATTTTTCCAGCAGTTCCTTATCAATGCGGGGCTTGGAATAAAAGCCCTCCACAAAGGCGGCCGACACCATTTTGATCAGGTTTTTGTAGCCGGTCTCATTTTTGCACAGCAGAATCAGGTGGTTGTTACCGTCGATCTTATTTACCTTGTCAAAGCGGGTGCGGGTGGCCACATACACCTCACAGCCGATGATGGGCTTGATGCCAGCCTTTTTTGCAGCCTTATAAAACTGCACGCAGCCGTACATCACGCCGTGGTCGGTGCAGGCAATGGCGGTCTGTCCGCACTCTTTTACGCGATCCATCAGCTGGTCAATGCGGCAGGCACCATCCAGCAGGCTGTACTCTGTGTGGATATGCAGATGGACAAAAGGCCGGGTATTGGCTAATGCTTCGCTCATGCTTTTGCCTCCTGTTCTAGATTCTGCCGCAGCGTTTCGGCCAATGCCTCCAGCTTCTTCATCCGGTGCGACAGGCCGGATTTGCTCACGGGTGGCTCAAAGCAGCCGCACAGCGCTGTGAGCGAAAGATCCGGGTATTGCATCCGCTTGGCAGCAGCCTCCTGCAGTACCTCCGGCAGAGTGCTAAGGGCATCCTGCTCTTCCAGAAAGCGGATGGCCTTCAGCGTCTGCGCATTGGCACGGGCCGTTTTGCCAAGGTTTGCCGTATCACAGTTGGTCTGTCGGTTGGTCTGGTTGCGCACCTGTTTGAAGGCTTTTTGCGCGTGCATTTCCTCTGCAGCGTTTCCAGCGCCCATAAAGCTGAGCAGCCGTTCCACATTGGCCCCGGTCTTGACGTAGATCAGGTTCACGCCGTTGCGGCGGGTGCGGTGCGGTGCAAACTCATGCTCTGCCAGCAGCGCTTCAAAGTCCCGTGCCAGATTGGTGCGGGAGGTAAGAAATTCCAGATTATATTCTTTCTGCGGATCAATGACCGTTCCACTGCACAAAAAAGCTGCGCCAATGTATGCACTGACGCAGGTCTGGCAGCGGATAAGGCGGGGATCGATCTGCAGGCTGGTCTCGCTGCCCGTGGTGCCGAACAGCTCGTGCACCCGGGCCACCTGCTCCGGTGCGCGGATGTTGAATTCATACAGCACGCCGCTGGGCCGCTGCTTGTGCAGGATCTCGCCCTGCACGCCGCAGCGTGCGAACAGCTGCTGGGCAGCCTGCACCGTCTCCTGCTGCTCGGTCTGCACCACCAGACCCTTTGCATCAAAATATTTGGCAAAGCACGCAATGCCATAAGCTGCCGCACGCACACAGCAATCCTTCTGGATGCTGCGCTGCGCGATTTCCTCCCGCGCGCGGGATGCAAAACTACTCATACTTCCTCGAATTCTGTCAGCGTTTGGCATCGCGGTGCTGCACGCCCGGCTCGTAGCCGAGTTGCGTGCAATACTCCGCGATCTTACGCGCAAATGTAATGGAACGGTGCTTGCCGCCGGTACATCCCACCGCAATGGTCAGTTGGCTCTTGCCCTCCTTGACGTACAGCGGCAGTGCATACTGCAAAAAGTTCTCATACCGCTTGAGCAGTTCCTGCGCTTCCGGGTGGCTCATGACAAAATCCACCACATCCTGATCAAGGCCGGTCTTATGCTTGAGTTCCGGCACGTAGAAGGGGTTGGGCAGGCAGCGCACATCCAGCACAAGGTCTGCCTCCGGCGGGATGCCGAATTTGAATCCAAAGGACATCACGGTCAGGCGCATGGCACCCTTGGCTCCGCCATTTTTTGCAAAAAGATCGCAGATGCGTTCTTTGTTTTGTGCTGTAGAAAGCAGGGCGGTATTGATGACGTAATCTGCACGCTCCTGCAAAGGCTTCAATATTTTGCGTTCCTTTGCAAAGGCCTCCCGGGTGGAAATGCCCTCGGCAATGCTGATGGGGTGGCGGCGGCGGGTCTCGCTGTAGCGGCGCATGAGTACATCGTCCGGGGCATCCAGAAATAGAATTTTATAATCCACACCCTGCTCATCCAGCTTGTCGAGCGCACGCTCGATCTCTTCGCTGGTGCGGCAGCCGCGCACATCCATGGAAAGAGCCACCCGCTCCAGCTGGCTGTCGCCCGCTTCCGAGAATGCAGTGATGCTGGGCAGCAGTCCGGCCGGAACATTATCTATACAGAAAAAACCGATATCTTCCAGCGCATTCATAGCCACCGACTTGCCTGCACCGGAAAGTCCGCTGACGATCAACAGCTCCATAATCTGATCTACTGCTCCTTTTTTCGCTTTTTCCGTTATCGGACGACCCGGATCTCTTTTCAAGGTCGTAGCCCGTCTTTTCCTTTACGATTGCGCGCACCTCGTCACAGAGTGCCAGCACATCAGCGCAGGTAGCGCCGCCAAGGTTTACCACAAAGCCGCAGTGCTTATCGCTGACGGCTGCGCCGCCGTGGCGATAGCCGCGCAGGCCGCACTGATCGATCAGCGCAGCCGCAAAAGCACCCGCCGGGCGCTTGAAGGTGCTGCCGGCGCTGGGCTTATCCAGCGGCTGCTTTTCCACACGCTTGGCCATCAATTCATCCATTTTTGCACGGATGTCCGCTGCGTTTCCGGGCTGCAGATGGAACTGTGCCGAGAGGATGCAGCCGCTGTTCTCTTCAAAAAATGCTGTGGCGATAGCGGAGATCCAGCTCTGCGGCAGGCACTTCTCTGACCTCGCCTTCTGCCGCCAGATACCGCACTGTGGTGAGCACGTCCTTCATCTCGCCGCCGTAGGCACCCGCATTCATATACACTGCACCGCCCACCGTGCCGGGGATGCCATAGGCAAATTCCAGCCCGGACAGGCCATGCTTCAGTGCCGCCTTACACAGTGCCGCAAGGCGGACACCTGCGCCTGCGGTCAGGACTGTATCTTCCACCGCGATCTCTGCGTCCAGTGCCGAAACATCGATCACCACGCCGGAAAAGCCTTCGTCCGCAAACAGGATGTTGCTGCCGTTGCCCAGCAGGTAATAGCGGACAGCCTGCTCTTTGCAAAGCGCAACTGCACTGCAGAGCTGCTGCTCGTTTTCCGGCATGACAAACAGCTGTGCCGGGCCTCCGATTTTAAAGGTACAGTGCGCCGCAAGCGGTTCGTTCTCCCTGAACGGGATCGCTGCTGCCTGCAGTTTCTGCTTGAATCGTTCCATGATAACTTGCTCCTTTTGCGGTGTGGGATCAATCCATTTTATCGTCCAGACCCAGACGGATCAGCAGTTCACGCGCTGCGTTGTAACCCATCTTCTTCTGGCGGTTGTTGATGGCTGCAGTTTCCAGCACGACAGCCAGATTGCGGCCCGGTGAGACCGGAATGCTGGTGCTGGGAATACTGACGCCCAGAATGTCGTAGTATTCGTTTTCCAGACCGGTGCGCTGGTAGTTCTTAGTGGGGTCCCATGCTTCCAGCTGAACCACAAGGTCAAGGCTTTCGCTCAGCTTGACCGCGCCCACGCCGTACACACGGGCCACATTGACGATGCCAATGCCGCGCAGCTCAATGAAGTGGCGGATATTCTCCGGGGCAGTACCCATGATCTGGCGGTTGGACACCTTGCGCAGCTCCACCGCATCATCTGCCACAAGGCGGTGGCCGCGCTTGACCAGCTCGATGGCAAGCTCGCTTTTGCCAATGCCGCTGTCGCCCAGGATCAGGATGCCTTCGCCGTACACTTCCACCAGCACACCATGGCGGGTGATACGCGGTGCCAGTTCCAGATTCAGCACACTGATCAGGCTGCCCATCAGAGTGCAGGTGGTCTCGTTGGAGCGCAGCAGTGCAACACCATGCTTCTGGGCCAGCTCCTGCATCTCCGGGAAGGGGGTCAGTTCTTCGCTGCGGCAGACGATAACAGCCGGCGGCTGCTGACGGAACAGCTGATCCAGCGCTTCGTAGCGTTTTTCCGGTGAAAGGCCGGACAGAAAGTTCATCTCGGCCAGACCCATGATCTGCAGACGCAGCTTATCAAAATAATCATAATAGCCCGCCAGAAACAGACCCGGGCGGTTCACTTCGGCGATCTCCACACAGATCTGATCCAGTTCCTTCGGCGTATAGACAACTTCCATGCTGACACGGTCGGTCAGCGTTTTGAGCGAGACATTGAATGTGCCCATTCTTGTTCCTCCTGTGCTCCCTTTTGCTGCACAGCCCTGCCTGCTGTCAGGTACCGTGCAGGATTCCTTCTTATTATTATAATAGAACGATCGGTAAAAAACATATTGTGCGGGCGGCTTTTTCGCAGCCCGGCAAGAATGCACGCAGCAGCGCAGCCATGTACTGACTTTTTTACATTTTTCTTACCTTACACGGATTTACATTCCCTCGATTTTGGATTTACATTGCATCTGTATACTCAAAATCAGGAGAAACACATCAAAAAACACGTCAAACAAAAGTGAGGAAATCTTTATGACCATCTTCAATGTCTTTTCCCTGCTTGGAGGTCTTGCCCTGTTCCTGTTCGGCATGGACATCATGGGCAAAGCACTGGAAAAGCAGGCCGGCGGCCAGCTGCAGAAGATCCTGAGCAAGCTGACTGACAACCCCCTTAAAGGCTTTTTCCTTGGCCTGTGCGTCACCGCTGTGATCCAGAGTTCCAGCGCTACCACGGTCATGGTGGTCGGCTTTGTCAACAGCGGCATCATGGAGCTGCATCAGGCCATCGGCGTGATCATGGGCAGCAATGTGGGCACCACTGTCACCAGCTGGATCCTGAGCCTTTCCGGCCTGCAGGGCGACAGCCTCCTCATCAATCTGCTCAAACCCACTTCTTTCAGTCCTTTGCTTGCATTTATCGGCATTTTGCTGTATATGTGTAAGAGTGAGAAGAAAAAAGGCGTGGGCACCATCCTCATCGGCTTTGCCGTGCTGATGACTGGCATGACCACCATGTCTAACGCCGTCCTGCCCCTGCAGAACGAGGCATGGTTCACCAGCCTGTTCACCCGCTTTTCCAACCCCTTCTGGGCGTTCTGGTGGGTGCCCTTGTTACCGGCATCATCCAGAGCTCCAGCGCCAGCGTGGGTATTCTGCAGGCGCTGAGCGCCACCGGCGTGATCACCTACGGCAGTGCCATTCCCATTATCATGGGTCAGAACATCGGCACCTGCGTTACCGCGTTGATCTCCTCTGTGGGTGCCAACAAGAATGCACGCCGTGCTGCCATGGTCCATCTGTACTTCAACATCATCGGTGTGACCATCTTCCTTGTCGGCTTTTACGGCCTGAATACGGTCTGCCACTTTGCTTTTGTGAACACCACCATCGAGGCATGGGGGCATCGCTGTGGTGCACTCGGTGTTCAATATCGTGGCAACGCTGGTGCTGCTGCCCTTTGCAAACCTGCTGGAAAAGCTTGCCATCCTCACCATTCCGGATTCGCCGGAAAAGGAAAGCTTTGCGCTGCTGGATGACCGCCTGCTGAACACCCCTGCCGTGGCCGTAGAGCGTGCACGCTCTGCAACTGCTGAAATGGCAGAGCTTGCCCGTGTGGGCGTGATGCAGGCCATGAGCCTGACTCATGATTGGAACGACATACTTGCGCAGAAAGTCCGCGAGGAAGAGACGCAGGTAGACCGTTACGAGGACGCTCTCGGCACCTATCTCGTCAAGTCTTTCCAGCCGTGAGTTGAACCATGCCGACAGCCAGAGCGTAAATACCCTGCTGCACACCATCAGCGATTTTGAGCGCATCAGCGACCATTCCGTAAACCTGATGGAATCTGCCGAGGAGATGCACACCAAAGAAATCCAGTTCTCGCAGGATGCCCGCGACGAGCTGCAGGTGCTGGAGGATGCGGTGCAGGATATTCTGAACCGCACCACTGATGCTTTCCGCAAGGGGCTGATCTGCATCTTGCCAGCAAGGTGGAACCGCTGGAAGCCGTGGTCAACGAGCTGGCTACGTGCCATTCAGTTAGCATTGAAACAGTGGCACCAGCACATCAATACCGGCCTAGCAGTAAGTTTAA
>ENA-OPYU01000462-OPYU01000462.1-human-gut-metagenome-genome-assembly--contig:-NODE-462-length-16343-cov-3.302664_pt1 | contig 16343 bp, 19 predicted proteins | sample MGYA00242637_ERZ504482 | MGnify/ENA primary metagenome ERZ504482 (study PRJEB26092, sample SAMD00036237) | human gut metagenome | host: Homo sapiens | study: EMG produced TPA metagenomics assembly of...
CGAAAAAGATGCTGGACTGGATGTTTACAATCAGGTAAAAGGAATCCAGCCGATCTGTTTTGAAAATGCATGCTGGGCTTACATTGTAGGTGCTGCTATCGCAATCCAAAAAAGACTGCAGAAGAGCTGCTGACGCTGCTGCTGCAATCGGAGAAGGTCTTCAGGCATTCTGTATCCCTGGATCTGTTGCAGACCAGAGAAAAGTAGGTCTTGGACATGGTAACTTAGGAAAAATGCTTCTGGAAGAAGAGACAGACTGTTTCGCATTCCTCGCAGGACATGAGTCTTTCGCAGCCGCAGAAGGTGCAATCGGTATTGCTGAAAAAGCGAACAAGGTTCGTAAAAAACCACTTCGTGTTATCTTAAATGGTCTTGGAAAAGATGCAGCAAAGATCATTTCCAGAATCAACGGATTTACATATGTTCAGACAGAGTATGACTACTACACAGGAGAATTAAAAGAGGTTTCCCGTACAGCATATTCTGACGGACTTCGTTCTAAAGTAAACTGCTACGGAGCAAATGATGTTCGTGAAGGTGTTGCAATCATGTGGAAAGAGGGAGTAGACGTATCTATCACAGGTAACTCTACAAACCCGACACGTTTCCAGCATCCAGTTGCAGGAACATACAAAAAAGAATGCATCGAAGCAGGAAAGAAATACTTCTCAGTTGCTTCAGGTGGTGGTACAGGACGTACACTTCACCCAGACAACATGGCAGCAGGACCGGCTTCTTACGGTATGACAGATACATTAGGACGTATGCACTCTGATGCTCAGTTTGCAGGATCTTCTTCTGTACCGGCTCACGTAGAGATGATGGGACTGATCGGCGCTGGTAACAATCCGATGGTTGGAATGACTGTTGCTGTTGCAGTAGCGATCGAGGAAGCAGCGAAAGAAGGTAAATTCTAGAAACAGCGGAAATCGCAGGTTTTGAGAGTATAAGGACGTGTAAGAGTGTATAGATAAGTGGTAATTTGCAGACTATTTGCACATTACTTGAACACACCTATTTGCACACAGTTCTAAACTGACAGATGGAGAGTTTATCAATAAGATAGCTCTCCAATTTTTGTACGTAAAATTCAGAGCATGAGATGTGCATGAAAATCGAAATTTTACAAAATGGTTCTATTTTTCCGGTGTTATACTAAAATCAGAGATTTAGAGAAGGGGACAGATGTTTCCGATGTGATCGAGATGAAAGATTATAAGGAAACATTATCAAGAACAAGAGACGTGATCAAGAAGACTGCTTATGGGGGTAGAATTTGTCGTGTTAGGGATTGAAAATCAGCAGCATATCCATTATGCAATGCCGCTGAGACACATGATATATGATGCCATGGGCTACTTGAAAGATACACGCAATTATAAAAGATTAGATGTGAAATCGTCAGATCCTGATGAATTTTTTATCGAAAATTGCGAAAAGAAGACAGGATGCAGCCGTTTTTTCAGATTATAAAATGAATTTGCTGGAGGTAAGAGATTCTGCAGGATATGCCTTTCGGAATGAAGATGTGCAGAGCGCATTTGAGATCACACGAGAAGTATTTGCAGGAAATTTTGCTGGGATCCGGGAAAAATACAGTGATAAGAGAATTAGTTCAGAAGCTCTGTCTTTGATTGGTCAGATGGCAGGTTCCACAGAACTGATTGAGATGGGAAAATCGATGGAGGTGACGAATATGTGTACCGCATTGGAACGTTTGAAAGCAGAAGGTGTTGAACAGGGTATCGAACAGGGTATCGAGCAGGGCATGGAAAAGGGTAGAAAAACAGTCATTTCTATGCTGAAGAAAAATTATCCGATTTCTGAAATTTGTGAGATTACAGAGAAAACAGAAGAAGAGATTTTGAAAATAAAAGAGACACTGTAGTGTATGGGAGATATCAAAAGGTATCTCCTATTTTTATTGTGCCGAAATTCGGCATAATATGAGTTTTATGAAATGTTATAGAGGTGAAGATGTGTAGTATATATGATAATTTAAGAAAAGGTTTAGGAAATGTATCAAAAGATAGATGTATATTTATATTTCTTACATTGCTCAGTATTTTTGCAGAGAGCTATTGCTGTGATATACCGGCATTGCCAGGATTTGAATGGTTTATTCATCATAGTGAATTTCTAAAAAATATTTCCTATAGCGTTGTGGCAGCGTACATTTTTTATCTGGTACAGTATGTAATATCCAATTATATTCTTGGTAAAAAGGCATTAAAATTACTAATACCTGTGCGGGGATGGTTTGCCGCAAAAGAGGGGGGATCTATAGACTTGAAGGGGTAAGATGTCGTCCTTTATGAAACTGCCATAAAGGGGACATTGGAACAGGAAAAATTTGTATTACAGAAAAAAATGCGGCACCGTTCAATCGTAACCGCAAAATAGAAAGTATCTTTTCAAAATCATCATATATGAGATAATAGGCTCATCATTATAAAGGTAAAAGGTTTAGTACTCAACTTTTTTGACTAGAGTGTGTTTAGAAAATTAAAATTTGCACAAAACATGTGTTTTCTATTCCCTTTTTACATGAATGAAATAAGAAAAAAGGGGGCATCCAACGAAATTGGACACAGTCGAGAAGGAGCAAGCACTAAAGCTTATGTTATTATAATCAAAAAGTGAAGGGAAAACTAAATGGGAAACTATATTTTCGGTACGGAGCTATGGGCAGCAGCAAGACGGCAAATTTGCTGATGGTTCACTACAATTTTCTGGAGAGGGGGAGACGTCCGGTTATTTTGAAGCCAAAACTGGATACAAGAGACGGAGAATATATTGTGAAGTCACGCATTGGCTTACAGGCGAAGTGCGAATTGATTGAAGAGTTTACGATGAAGCCGGACACGTATGATGCAATCCTGGTGGATGAAGCAAATTTCCTATCATCTGAACAGGTGGAATGGCTGGCCGAGATCTGTGATCAGTATGATATTCCGGTCTTATGCTATGGGCTGAAGACAGATTTCAGAGGTGTCTTATTTGAAGGATCAAAACGGCTGATGGAGCTGGCTGATGCGATCGAGGAGCTTCCGATCATTTGCTGGTGCGGAAAGAAAGCACATTTCAATGCCAGAGTTATTGATGGAAAAATGGTAAGGGACGGAGCGCAGATCGCGCTTGGAGCCAATGATATGTATGTACCGCTCTGCAGGAGACATTTTATGAGTGGAGAGATTAAACCATATCAGACGGTAGAGGAGAAATGAGTATGATTATTCAGAGACATTATGAAAATTTGAATATAATGTATGAAAATACAATGCCATATCGGTCCTATTATATTCCGGCCTCTTGCAACATGGGACCGTTGGTGGAGAACAGAGAAAAATCAGATCGGATGACTTTGCTTAATGGAAAATGGAAATTTTGTTATTTTGACAGTATTTACGATCTGCAGGATGCGTTTTACGAGGAAGGATATTCACTTGACGGGTTTGAAGAAGTGAATGTCCCCGGAATGTGGCAGAATTATGGGTATGATACGTATCAGTATACCAACGTGAGATATCCGATTCCGTTGGATCCTCCGTATGTTCCACAGGAAAATCCGTGCGGGGCATATGTGCGGACATTTGAGTATCAGAAGAAGGAAGATGCACCAAATGTATATTTAAATTTCGAAGGGGTGGATTCCTGTCTTTATGTCTGGGTGAATGGAACATATGTAGGATACAGTCAGGTGTCCCATGCTTCCAGAGAGTTTGACATTACAGATCTGGTGAAAAACGGAAGCAATACGCTGGCAGTACTGGTCTTAAAATGGTGTGATGGCACCTACCTGGAAGACCAGGATAAATTTCGGATGAGTGGGATTTTTCGGGATGTGTATCTGCTGCAGCGGCCTGATAATGCCATATATGACTATTTCACAACAACCAGGATTGTGGATGGAAACGCAGAAATTACTGTGCGGGCAAAGTACTTAAAAGAAGCAGCGCCTGTGAAGATTGCAATTTATGACAAAGAAGGAGTGTTGTGCGTATCCGGGAGACTGCAGGAAATATCGGATGGGGAATATACGCATCAGGTGGTATTGAAAATAGAAGCCCCTAAATTATGGAATCCGGAGCAGCCATACTTGTATACAATGGTCCTGGAAAACACAGGAGAAGTGATTGTTGACCGAATTGGAATACGGGAAATCTCTATCAGAGATGCAGTAGTTTATGCAAATGAGGTTCCGGTCAAATTCAAAGGGGTAAATCGTCATGATTCCGATCCGGTAACCGGATTTGTAATCGGAATGGAACAGATGAAAAAAGATCTGCAGATGATGAAAGAGCATAACTTCAATGCGATTCGAACCAGCCATTATCCGAATGCACCTTATTTTTATCAGTTGTGTGATGAATATGGATTTTACGTGATCGCAGAAGCAGACAATGAAAGTCATGGAACACAGTCACAATATCTGGAAGATTCCAGTTGGGAAAATATCAGCAAACGATGGAATGAACGGATTGCGGATCATCCTGCGCTTATTCCGGCGACGATGGACCGCACCAGGCTTTGCGTGTACAGAGAGAAAAATCGTCCCTGTGTTGTAATCTGGTCCATGGGCAATGAATGTGGATACGGATGTACATTTGAAGAAGCGTTGAAGTGGACAAAGGAATTTGATCCGTCCCGGCTGACTTGTTATGAAAGTGCTCTTTATAAAAGTGACAGGAGAAGATATGATTACTCCAATATTGATCTTTACAGCAGAATGTATCCTGAGTTGGAAGAGATTGAGGAATATATGGAGAAAGGACCGGATAAGCCGTTTCTTTTGATCGAATACTGTCATGCGATGGGGAATGGTCCCGGGGATTTGGAAGACTATTTTCAGATGATTTACAAGTATCCGTCTCTTTGCGGTGGATTTGTATGGGAATGGTGTGATCATGCAATCTATAAAGGGCAGGCGGAAAACGGAAAAGCAATGTATTTTTATGGCGGCGATCATAAGGAAGAAGTTCATGACGGAAATTTCTGCATGGACGGTCTGGTATATCCGGATCGAACGCCGCACACAGGGCTTTTGGAATATCAAAATGTGTACCGTCCGGCGAGAGTTGTTTCTTTTGAGCAGGAAAGCGGCTGTTTGGTGTTGAAAAATTATATGAACGAAGAGGATCTGAAATCCTATATTTACATCAGTTACGAAGTCAGTTGTGATGGGGATGTTTTTGGAAGGGGGCAGGTTGAAATTACGCAATCCATCTTACCACGTCAGTGCAAAGAGGTGTATGTGGATGTTTCTGTCCCGGAGACTGGAAAGTGTTATTTGAAGATTTTTTATCATCAACGCCAGGATACGGAGCTGATCTCGCAGGGAACGATCCTGGGGTTTGATGAGATTCTTCTGAAAAATGAGGATGGAAGAAATCAGAAAGCTGTGACACTGCTTAAGACGTTCAAACACCGAAAGGAAAAGTGAAGCTGTCAGAAACGGACAGATATATACAGATTAAGTCAGATGATTTTACATATGTTTACAATAAACTGACCGGAATGTTTGAAGAACTGAACGTAGGCGGAAAGAAGATTCTGGATGCTCCTATGGAGCTGAATATATGGAGAGCTCCTACAGATAATGACAGAATATTAAAACGAAAATGGATTGCAGCCGGGTATGACAGAAGTCTGGGAAGAGCGTACAATACACAGTGGAAACGAGAAAAATCAAAACTGGTTCTTCACAGTATTCTGTCTGTTGCGGCAGTTTCACTGCAGAAAGTGTTGGATGTAGATGCAGTGTGGGAGGTTTTTGATACGGGTGAAATCTGTGTAACAATGCGTGTAAAAAAGGAAATGGAGTTTCCGGAGCTCCCAAGATTCGGAATCCGGCTTTTTTTGAAGCAGGAATTTAATCAGGTGGAATATTATGGAATGGGGCCCCAGGAGAGTTATGTGGATAAATGCAGGGCAAGCAGTCATGGGATTTATCGATCATCAGTAGATGAGATGCACGAAGATTACATCAGACCACAGGAAAATGGGAGCCATGCAGATTGTGACTATGTGAAGCTGACAAGCAAAGAACAGAGCGTAACAGTCGTTTCTCCGCATTCGTTTTCTTTTTCAGTATCACCATATACACAGGAAGAACTGACAAGAAAAGCACATCATTTTGAACTGGAAAAGAGCGGAAGCACGATTGTTTGCCTGGATTACGCCCAGAATGGAATCGGATCAAACAGCTGTGGACCGAAACTTAGAAAACAGTATTGCTTTCAGAAAGAGCAGTTTGTATGCGAGTGGAAGCTGATGCTTGAGGAAAAGAGCGAGAAATTATCCGGAAATGATTGTTTCTGTAAGGAAGACAGGGTATAATGGACACAGAAATGACCGAAGGATAAGGAGGCAGTAACGTGTCAGAAGAAACGAAAGATATAGAAGAAACCAAAGTAGCGGAAGAAAAAAAGGATGGAAACAGAGCAGACCATACTTTCTCAGCCGACAGAGAAAAAGGCTGCAGAGACAGTGACACAGATTCAACAATCGGTGGAGATACAGGAGCAGAAAGAAAAAACTGAGCCGGAACCGAAGAGAAGTTTTATCCGATCAAGGAAAAAAGCGGCAGCGTCCAGAGAAGAACAGATTCTTTCCAGGATTAAAGATGAGGACTTGATGAAGTATCTGGAGATGGAGCATGAAAGACTGGAGATGATGCAGAGCATCAAAGAGGCAAGGGAAAAGAGAAGTTTTACAATGCTTCAGCTTTTAATTTCTCTGGCAGCTATTGTGATCGTTGTATTTTTGCTGAGAGATAATCCGACAGTTCTTGTAAACATTTTGTATATCGTGGGGATTATCATTGTACTCTGGATCCTGAAAGGACCACATGAGAAGAATCCATTTAAAGAGGAATAGGAAAATGCCGAAAGTTCGAAATGAGCTTTCGGCATTTTTTTATTCCTTGAGAAGAAGAGCACGGTAAATGCAAAAAGCGGATGCACCGATAGCTCCTGTATAAGGTGAATATGATTTGACGATCATCTGCTGGTTGGAAGGTAGTGTGAATAAATTTGGTTCAAAATCAAGTCGGCTTTTTAAAAGGGCAGTGGCCTGTTGGCTTTCGAACAGTTCTCCGTGAATGAAAACTCTGTCAGAGTCGATAATCATATTTAGGTTGGTGATAGCGATAGCAATACTTTGGATTGCGGCAGAGATTAGCTTTACGATGATGTCATCACCTAGTTCATATGCATTCAGTATGGTTTGCAGAGTAATCTCGTTTTCGATTTTTTACAAGCTGGTGGAGGTAAGTGGAGGGAGTGCTTTGGTAGAGTAGCCTTGCTTTGCTGATGAGCCAGGACTCACTGGCATAGGTCTGCAGGCAGCCTCGTTTCCCACACTCACATAACTCGCCGTCAGGCTGAACAGTCATGTGTCCTACCTCACCAATTTTAAAATTCTGTTTTCCGTATAAATCATCGTGATACATATGGGTACAGTGAATGCCTCTTCCTATATGGAAAAACAGGAAATTGCTATTGTCGGTATTTGGTTTGGTATAGAAAAGAGATTCTGCTCTTGCCATACAGTGGACGTTATTGGAAAAGTAGACGGGAACTGGGACACGGTTTTCAATTTCTGTGAGGTTGAAATCTTTCCAATACGCATTGTTTGTTAAAATCACATGGTTGTTTGATTTGGTATAATGTCCCGGAATTGCGATTCCAATCGCATGAATCTGCTGTTTGTGTGAGACATTTTTTATTGAAAACGGTAAAAGAATGTTGCATCAAAAAATACTGCATTTATTGGTTTGTGTCGGTTGTGCAAAAAAAGTATCCTGTTGGTATACGGTTCCGATATTGTCTGTCAGAACAAAAGAAAAGAATTTTTCGGATATTTCGGCACCGATATAATAGGAGTGTTCAGGTGCGATGGAAAGTAGGACTTTTTTTGCGTCCAACTTTATCCTGCAGATCTATCTCCTCACCGACTTCCTGAATCAGGTGATCGGAAAGCATTTCTGCAGTGATCAGACTAACAGTTGCAGGGGTAATCCCGGTCTCACGCGCGATATCAATTCTGGAAATGGTATGGCGGGTGTAGATTTTGTTAAGAATGGTAGAATACAACAATTGTTGATTTTTTGGTTGATTTCATAATTTGGTGTATCTCCTTGAAATTAAAGAATCTTTGTTAGATTATATCATGAATTCTTAAATTAGTCACAAAAAGATGAAAAAAATGGGATATTGATTATAAAATAAAATTAAAAAGGAAAATATGAAAAGAAAAAGCTAAAAATATAAGTGAAAATGCACAAAAAATGAAGTGCGAAAAATTATATAAAAAAGACGGAATTAATTATAAAATAAAACTAATTATATACAAAAAGAAGAAATTCTGTTATTGTATAAATATCAAAGAAACGTTATACTATCGCGAAAGTAATGGATCTTGAAACATATTTGTTATTATTTATAACGAATAGAATCAAAGAAAGGAAGAAAAGGAGAAAATTATGAACAAATTTTTGAATGAAAAATTGATGCCTGTCGCTGCAAAGATAGGAAGCAATAAGGGAATGATTGCTATTCGTGACGGAATTACTCTGGCAATGCCGTTGATTATTATCGGATCTCTTCTGATGATTATTGCGACTGGATTTGCAATTCCATCTCTGGAGGCATGGCTGAATGATGCAGGGATTGCAGCATACCTCTGGAAAGGGTCTGACAGTAGTTTCGGGCTGATTGGACTGGTAGCAAGCTTTGGAATTGCATACAGTATGACAAAACAGTACGGAGTTGATGGGGTTCCGTCAGGAATTGTCTCTTTGTCCACATTTATTGTTGTCACACCATTTGTGACAGGAGAGGCAGGAAACGGTATGCCGACTACTTATATGGCTGCACAGGGGCTGTTTGTTGCAATCATCCTTGGTCTGATCAATGGATGGGTATATCAGTGGTTTATTAATCACAATATTCAGATTAAGATGCCGGAGAGTGTGCCGCCTGCAGTTTCAAAGAGTTTTAGTGCAATTCTTCCGGGAGCGGCACTGATCGTTGGATGGCTGATCGTATATGGAATTCTGGACGCATTTAAACTGCCGAATATGCATATGCTTGCAAAGACAATTCTTGGAACACCACTTGGACTTCTTGGAAACAACCTGATAGGTGTTGTAATTCTGGTAATGTGCTGTAGCGGACTCTGGTTCGTAGGTCTTCATGGAGGTAATATTGTAAACAAGATCATGGAACCGATCTGGCTTGCCAATCTGGGAGAAAATACAGAAGCATTCAAGGCAGGGGAACCTTTAAAACATATTTTTACAACACCATTTATGGATAACTTTGTATATATCGGTGGTGCAGGAGCAACCATTGGTCTTGTCATTGCATTGGCATGGATGGCACGCAGAAAAAAGGCAAGTCAGCAGGCAAAAACACTGGCTCCCATCACACTGGTTCCGGGATTTTTCAACATCAATGAACCGACTATGTTTGGGATTCCGGTTGTATTGAATATTCTGTTGTTACTTCCGTTTGTGCTGGCTCCGATCGTGAATCTGATTCTGGCTTATGGAGCGATGGCAATTGGTCTGGTACCGCTTACTTATACAGCGCCTGGATGGACAACACCACCGGTGATCAGTGGATTTCTTGCAACAGGAAGCTTAAGAGCATCTTTGCTTCAGATTGTACTGATTGTAGTAGATGTGTTGCTGTATCTTCCATTTGTTGCAAATGTAGAGAAACGTTTTTAAAGCGCAAGAAGAAAATTGAAATTGAATTGGAGAGGATCACAGAGATATGAAACGATTGATTAGTGCAAATACTTCAGAAATGTTAGCAATGAATGCTGAAGAACTAAAGCAGAGTATTAAAGCAAGTGAGGGGCGTGTTATTCATTTCTGAGAAGTGTGGCTACAAGAGAAACTTACATAAGGGGATATCACCGAATGCAGAAATCGCACGTGCTTTCGGGGCAGATTTGATTCTATTGAACTGTGTGGATGTTCTGAATCCGGATATTTACGGATTAGAACATGACAGAGATAATTTTGTTTCAGAGCTTCACCGTCTGGTAGGACGTCCAATCGGAGTGAACCTTGAGCCAGTAGATCTAGAAGCAGAGATGTTAGAAGACCGCCTGGATATTCCAAAAGGGCGTCAGTTGAATCTGGACACAGTAAAGCGTTTGGAAGAAGTAGGATTTGATTTTGTGTGTCTGACAGGAAATCCGGGAACTGGAGTGACAAATGAACAGATTGAAAAAGCAATCCGCCTCACTAAGGAACATTTTTCCGGTTTGGTTATTGCAGGTAAGATGCACGGGGCCGGATCGGATGAGCCGGTTGCAGATCTTACAATCGCAAAACAATTTATAGAGGCAGGTGCGGATGTGATTCTGGTTCCGGCAGTGGGAACTGTTCCGGGATTTGATATGGAAGAATTGAAAGCAGTTGTAAGAGAGGTTCATCGTTGTGGAGGACTGGTACTGTCTGCGATTGGAACAAGTCAGGAAAGTTCGGATGAAGATACGATTAAGGAGATTGCAATCATGAATAAAATCTGCGGAGTGGATATCCAGCATATCGGAGATGCAGGATATGGCGGAGTGGCTCCAGTAGAAAATCTTCTTGCAATCAGTAAAGCAGTTCGTGGAGTACGTCACACAGTGTCTATGATCGCCCGTTCGATCAATCGATAGGAAAGGATATTTTAATATGGAAAAGAAAGTGATTATGTTGGCATGTGCAGCGGGAATGAGTACAAGTCTACTGGTATCAAAAATGCAGAAAGCAGCTACAGAGAAGGGCTTTGATGCAGAAATTTTTGCAGTGGCAGCAGCGGAGGCTCAGGATTATGTAGAAAAACAGCATGTGGATGTTGTACTTCTCGGACCTCAGGTGAGATTCATGGAGGCGGATTTTAAGAAAAAACTGGAGCCAAAAGGAATTCCAGTCGGTGTTATTCCAATGGCTGATTACGGAATGATGAATGGAGCAAAAGTGTTGGAATTTGCAGATACTCTGATGAAAGGATAAGAGCATGGACGAGAAAAAGGTACAGGCGATCATGAATCTGATCATATATGGAGGAGATGGAAAAAAGTTCCTCGGTGGAGGCGATTCAAGCGGCAAAAGAAGGGAATTTTGAACTGGCAGATGAAAAGATCAAGGCAGCAGAAGAATCACTGCTTCAGGCACATCATACGCAGACAGAGATGTTAACACAAGAAGCAAATGGAGATTCGGTAGAAGTATCACTTTTGATGGTACATGGACAGGATCACCTGATGACGGGGATGATGTTTAAAGATCTTGCGAAAGAGATCGTGGACGTATATCGTACGATTCGAAAAGAGCAGTAAAATATTCTGTACGAAAAAGAAAAGATAGGATATAATAGGAAAGAGATGCGGCGAATGCTGCATCTCTTTTTGGCGAAACATCACAATTTGACAGAGGAAGAGAATGATGAGTACAGAACTGGAAAAATATTATAATAAATTTTGCGAAGAGAAGAGGCTGACCAGAAGGCACGGGTATGTGGAGTATGTGACATCTATGAAGTACATCCATGAGTATCTGCCTCAGGGGAAGAAGGAAACGATCAAAATTCTGGATGTGGGAGCCGGTACAGGGCGTTATTCGGTACAGCTTGACCGGGGAAGGCTATGATGTGACGGCAGTGGAACTGGTAAAATACAATCTGGGGATTTTAAAATCCAAAAAGAGCAGTGTAAAAGCTTATCAGGGAAATGCCTTAAATCTGTCCCGGTTTGAAGCGGATCAGTTTGACATGGTACTGGTATTTGGTCCGATGTATCATCTGTATACAAAGGAAGATAAAGTAAAAGCGTTAAAAGAGGCAAAACGTGTGGTAAAGCCGGGTGGGATCATTTTAGTGGCATATTGTATGAATGAGTACAGTATTTTGACGTATGGATTCAAAGAAGGACATATGAAAGAGAGCATCCGGAATCAAAAAGTGGATGATAGTTTTCATGTGCGATCGAAAGAGGAGGATTTGTACGATTATGTTCGAATCGAGGATATTGACGCCATTGACCAGGCGGCTGGCGTAAAGCGGGAAAAACTGATCGCGGCGGACGGGCCGGCGAACTATATGCGAACCGTTTTAAACGCCATGGATGAGGAGACGTATCAGTTGTTTATCCAGTATCATTTGTCCACCTGTGAGCGGAAAGATCTGCTGGGGGCAAGTGCGCATACACTGGATATTGTCAGAAAGTAACAAGATCATAAAAAGCAGGAGAAAGTATGAGTCAGACAGAAGAATTGAGCAGAAGAGAAGAGCAGTTTTTAGAAAACGTGCTGGAGAATTTAAGGCAGAGGATCAGGAAGATCGCGCAGGAACTGGAAGAAGGACAAAAGATATTGAGAGTATGCATGAATATTACTGGGGAAAATTATACAGAGATGGACCAGTACGGATATGAGGATTATGACAACCAGCAGGCTCTGCTGCACCGGATCAATGCGAATCAGGAAAAGCTGGATTTAAAACACCGCTTTCAGAAGATGTTAGATTCTCCGTTTTTCGGGAGAGTGGATTTTATCTATGAGGGAGAGGAGGAAGCGGAGCCATTTTATATAGGAATCGGAAATTTTGCACAGAGGACAGGAGCTACACCTCTGATCTATGACTGGAGAGCGCCTGTGAGCAGTCTGTTTTATGATTATGACAGCGGTTCGGCATCTTACGAGGCACCGGCGGGTGTCCTGACGGGAGAAATCGCTTCCAAATGGCAGTATAAGATCAAAAACGGGAAAATGATCTATGCATTTGAAAGTGATACGAAAATCGATGATGAGATCCTGAAGCAGGAGTTAGGAAGCAGCGGTGATGTACAGCTGAAAAATATTGTGCGCACGATTCAAAAGGAACAAAATGAGATTATCAGGAATACCGGAGATAAAATACTGGTCATTCAGGGAGCGGCAGGAAGCGGAAAAACATCTGTTGCCCTGCACCGGATCGCCTATCTTTTATACCATGACAGGGAGCATTTAAAATCCTCGAACATTCTGATCCTGTCGCCGAACAGCGTGTTTTCTGATTACATTTCCCATATTCTTCCAGAGCTTGGGGAAGAAAATATCCGGGAGATGAGTTTTGATCTGTTTGCGTATAAGGAATTGAAAGACGTGGTTTCAGATTGTGAAGACCGGTATCATCACATGGAACGGCAGATGAAATTTCCGGATAAAAAGAGGCAGAAGCGCTTCCGCGACAAGCAGTCCTTTGCAATGACAGGGCAGATGGAAAGCTTTCTGGCGGTTTTGGAAGATCGGCTATTGGATTTTACTTCTGTGGAGTTTAAAGGAATGCAGCTTACGGAAGAAGAACTGATCGAGCTGTGTTATTTTAAATTTCAGGAGATCCCTCTTTTGGCCAGGATGGATGCGGTGAAAGAGTATTTTAAAGACCAGTATGAAACTCTCCATAACAGAGACCTTTCAGAGGAAGAAGAGGAAATCCTGCAGAGAAAATTCGATCGTATGTATGTAACAAAGGATCTCTATGTGATTTATAACTGGCTTATGGAAGAATGCGGGTATGAGAAACTTCCGGATGTTCCTTATGAGCGGCGGATTCTGGAATATGAAGATGTATTTCCGATGTTGTATCTGAAATATCGTCTGAAAGGGAAAAATGAACACCGCAACATCAAACATCTGGTGATTGATGAGATGCAGGACTATTCCTATCTCCAGTACGTGATCCTGCACACACTGTTTTCGTGCCGGATGACGATTTTGGGAGATAAGGCACAGACACTGGACGAGACGATGCGGGATGTCCTGTTGTTTCTTCCAAAGATTTTCGGAAAAAAGATGCGCACGATCGTGCTGAATAAGAGCTACCGAAATACGGTGGAAATCGCGACGTATGCAGGAGCAATCAACCAGACAACGGATTTGGAATTGCTGGATAGGCATGGAAAAGCAGTGGAAGAAGTGCATTTTTCCGGAGGAAGAGAGTATGCTCAAAGCCATTGGAGAAAATCTGAATGTGGGAGAGAACGGCTATGAGACAGCGGCAGTGATCGCAATGACAGAAGGAAAAAGCCAGAGAACTCTATGAACGTTTTAAAACGAAGAGGAATTCAGGCGTCTTATATTGACAGAGATACCTCTGCTTTTTGAACGCGGGCTTACAGTTACAACATTTTATCTGGCGAAAGGACTGGAATTTGATCAGGTTTTCAGCGTGTTTGAAGAGGAAGAAAATCCTTTGATGACACAGGCGAAATACATCTGCGCAACAAGAGCACTTCATGAATTGTATATGTATACAGTGAGTTTATAAAAATTTAAGAAATTAGACGTGATTGACAAGAGGAAAGACGGATGATATAATGCCTCCCCGGTAAGTTTACAACAAGGGAGGCAGAAGATATGACTCTATATCAGGAGTTACAGTTGAATCAGGCAGGATCCAAGCAGCTGATTCGAAACACACAGGATAAAAAAGAAAAAGCACGTCATATTGCGGTTTATCTATTTAAAAATTTTTCACTGACTATCTGGCTTTTTGTGTTGCATTTGTCACAGTATACACAAAGGTATTCGGCAGTGATAACAGCATTGTAGGAGTGGTAGTGCTGTTGAGCGTGATGACATTTCGGTTTGCAGATTTTGGGATTCATGCACCCCATGCGCTTAGTTCTCTGATGGTGATCTGGGGAATCATGACATTTGGTCCCCGGCTTGCAAATGCAGGAAATCTGGTGACGGAGCTGATCGTCAATATGGTATGTATTTTCACGCTGATGATTCTGGGATGTCATAATGTAGTGATGTTCAATCAGTCTACGCTGCTGCTTGGATATCTGCTTTTGTATGGGTATGATGTTTCAGGCACACAGTATCTGCAGAGAATTGCAGGGATGGCGGTCGGCGGCATCCTGACAGGGATTGTGTTTTACCGCAATCACAGACATCAGAAATACAAACGGACGTTGCGTCATATTTTTGAGGAATTTGACCTTCATTCCTCCAGAACCAGATGGCAGATTTGCGTGACCCTGGGGGTATCCAGCGTGATCATTTTTTGCCGGACTGTTTGGATTGCCGAGAGCGATGTGGGCAGGAATTGCGGCGATGTCGGTACTGGTACCGTTTCATGCAGATATGAAAGGAAGGATCAAGGGAAGAATTCCGGGAAATATCTTAGGAGGCCTGACATTTATTGTGTTATATCTGGTACTTCCGGAATCTATGTATTCTCTGATCGGTATTCTGGGAGGGATCGGAGTCGGGCTCTCAGCTACTTATGGATGGCAGGCAGTATTTAATTCCTGGGGTGCAATGTCCATTGCCATGACATTTCTGGGAGTGGGCGGCGCTATTTTTTACCGTATCTTTAATAATGCATTTGGAGCTTTCTATGCACTGGTTTTTTATCGGCTGTTTTCTATCGGTATGGACTGGATTACAGAAGTAAAGAAAAAGCGTGTTTCCGTTTAAAATGGAAACGCGCTTTTTCTTCATATTAATAAGCTTTGAGATCCTGACGGTAAAAGCAGATCCCTACGATCATAGTAAGAAATTCAGCGGTGGGAAATGCCAGCCAGATTCCGGTACTTCCAAAGAATACCGGAAGAATATAAACAAATGCCACCACCAGAATACATCCTCTTAACAGGCAGAGTGAAAGAGACTGAACGGATTTTGCTACGGACTGAAAATAACAGATAAAGACCATGTTGATGCCCAGAAACAAAAATCCGGTAAAATAAATCCGGATGGCCGGTGCTGCCAGAGTCAGGATTTTGCTCGTTGGTTCCAGAAAAATATAAGTAAACAGATTCGGAACAAATAATCCCAGAAGGACTGGCAGGGTACAGATGATCACAGATGTTTTTAATGAAAGTGACTGTACCTTTAAGATCCGGCTTGAAGCCTGCTCCGTGGTTGATCGACAGGATCGGCTGAGCAGCCTGTTCGATTCCTTTACAGAGGCAGATGACTACCAGAGCAGTATTACAGATGATGCCATATACACTGACTCCGGTATTTCCAAGATAGCGGATCAGCTGCAGGTTAAAAATAAAGATCGTAAATCCGGATGCAGCTTCGATGACAAAGCTGGTGAAACCAGTTTGCAATGATCTTCTGATAAAAAGGAAGGATGAAATCCTTTCAATGTAAATTTCAGCTGGTTCTTTTTCGTAAAAAAGTGCGTGCATAAAATAACCACGGTAAGGCTTGAACCAAGAACAGTGGCAAGTGCAGCCCCTTTCATTCCCATATTCATAGGATACAAAAAGATATAGTCCAGTACAATGTTGGTCACTCCGCCGGCAATGACTCCGTTCATGGCAAGTTTTGGTGCACC
>ENA-OPYU01000463-OPYU01000463.1-human-gut-metagenome-genome-assembly--contig:-NODE-463-length-16325-cov-4.766638_pt1 | contig 16325 bp, 15 predicted proteins | sample MGYA00242637_ERZ504482 | MGnify/ENA primary metagenome ERZ504482 (study PRJEB26092, sample SAMD00036237) | human gut metagenome | host: Homo sapiens | study: EMG produced TPA metagenomics assembly of...
AAGAGTAGAAAATAGATTAATACATTATGGTTATGTAAAAAATTGAACCTTTTATTATTAGCATTCCTAGTAGTTATGGGAGTCACTTTCCAATCATGTGATGATGGTGATGGCTACTCTCTTGGTGATGTGGCAGTGGATTGGGCTACTGTAAATGTGAAAGGTGCCCATGTATATGACTTTACCGGTGACAGATGGGACAAATTTGGCCTGCAACTACTGATTACTTTTTGGTATTCCCCGATAGATGGACAACGAGTTATTCTTTATTTCAATCCTCTGTATGATAATTATCCGGAAGGATATGATTGTTCAGTCAAAGTGTTGAATATAAAGGAAATTCTAACTAAACCTATAGAGGAGTTAACAGCAGAGAATGAAGAAACGTTTGGCAATGATCCTGTAGATATATTTGAAGGTAATATGTGGATTAGTGGTGGTTATTTAAATATTATTTTTAATCAGAATATGCCTTCTAAAATGAAACATTTGGTTAGTTTGGTAAAGAACACTACAATTACGCCCGACCAGGATGGCTATATTCATTTAGAATATCGTTACAATACGTATGCTGATACTACTGGTTATTGGAGAAACGGTGCGGTATCCTTTAATTTGAATTCTTTGGAAATAACATCGGAAACAAAGGGTATAAAGGTAAAAATAAACTCGGCTAAAAATGGTGAGAAGGAAGTCACTTTTGATTTAAAAGAAACACCGTCACCAGTAGGTTTGAGCCAAATGGATTTTTCTCAAATGGAAATCAAATAATTAGGGTTTGATTAGAGAGAGTTGTGTGTGGCCCCTTGCATCTTGTTGTGGTAGATGCAGGGGGCTGATTGTATTGTTGATAACGTTTTTCAGTTTGATATTTGTTGTTTATTGGTTGGTTGATGGAAAAAATTGTATGGTTACTTCGATTTTTTTTCTTATTTCAGTGCTTTTTTCATGAATTATCTTGTTTCTTTGTCTTTAAGAACCAAAAGTTGGACTTATGAAAATACTATTAGTAGAAGACGATGCTAATTTGCGTGAAGTGACTCAGCGTTCATTGGAAAAGGAGCGTTATGTGGTGGAAATTGCTGCCGATTACCGTACTGCATTACAAAAGATAGAGGATTATGATTATGACTGTATTTTGCTGGATATTATGTTGCCGGATGGGAGTGGCTTGGATTTGTTGGAAAAGTTAAAAAAAATGCATAAACGGGAAAATGTTATCATTCTTTCAGCCAAAGATTCTATAGAAGACAAAGTGCTAGGATTGGATCTCGGAGCTGATGATTATCTGCCTAAACCTTTTCATTTGGTGGAACTGAATGCACGTATCAAAAGTGTGATACGCCGTCATCAGCAAGGTGGGGAAAATAGTATCAAATACGGAAATATAGAAATTTTTCCCGATAAATATGGGGTGACCGTAGCTGGAAAAAAGATTGAACTGAACCGTAAGGAATATGATATTCTGGTTTATTTTATGAACCGTCCCGGCAGATTGGTTAATAAAAACACACTTGCCGAATCCGTATGGGGCGACCATATAGATCAAGTCGATAATTTTGGATTTTATCTATGCCCAAATAAAGAATTTACGAAAGAGGTTGAAAGAGGCAGGAGCTACTCCTGAACTGAAGGCTGTTTATGGTTTTGGATATAAAATGGTAGTGGAATAAATGAAATTGATTTATTATGTCATTATCCGTATATCGTTAGTGTTGTCGGTTTTATTGACTGGCTGGGCCATCCTTTTCTATTTTACTGTAATGGATGAGGTGAATGATGAAGTGGATGACTCATTGGAAGATTATTCTGAAATTATCATCATACGTGCATTGGCGGGAGAGGAGCTTCCTTCTAAAAATACAGCTTCCAACAATCAGTATTTCCTGCGTGAAGTGACAAAGGAATATGCAGGATCTCGTGATGATATCCTTTATAAGGATTCTATGGTTTATATTCCCGAAAAAGATGAAACTGAACCTGCACGAATCCTTACTACCATTTTTTAAGGATGATGGCGAAAAGTTTTTTGAATTGACGGTAGCGACCCCTTCTATAGAAAAAGATGATTTGAAAGATGCTATGGCAGGTTGGATGATTTTTCTTTATATAGCTTTATTACTGACTATAATTGTTATTAATGTGTGGGTGTTTTATCGAAATATGCGTCCTCTTTATGTATTGCTTCATTGGTTGGATAAATATCGTATCGGTAAAGGAAACGAGCCTTTACAAAATAATACCCGGGTTTCAGAATTCAGAAAATTGAATGAGGCGGCTGTTCGTTATGCAGAGCGCAGTGAGCAGATGTTCGAACAGCAAAAAACAATTTATTGGTAATGCATCTCATGAGATGCAGACACCACTAGCTATTTGTCGTAATCGGTTGGAGATGCTGATGGAGGATGAAAATCTTTCAGAAAGCCAATTGGAGGAGTTGATGAAAACCCATCAGACTTTGGAGCATATAACGAAGCTGAACAAGTCTTTGTTATTGCTTTCGAAGATAGAGAACGGTCAATTTACGGATACTACCCAAGTAGAAGTGAATAAATTATTGAGGCAATATTTGGAGGACTATAAAGAAGTGTATCAATATCGTGAGATCATAATAAGTGTAGAGGAAGAAGGTAGTTTTCTATCTTACGATAAATGAGACACTGGCAGTGGTGTTGCTTACCAATTTGTTGAAGAATGCATTTTGTACACAATATAGACGGTGGACACATCCGGATTGTCATTACTCCCCACAGTGTGATGATTTTTGCAATACAGGGGCGGCACAACCACTGGATGCCCAGCGTATTTTTGAGCGTTTTTATCAAGGAAAGAAAAAAGAAGGCTCAACCGGTCTAGGCTTGGCAATAGCAGATACGATATGTAAAATGCAGGCTCTCAGGCTTTGCTATGAATATAAGAGTGGGGAGCATTGTTTTATACTTTATACATCCACTCATAATCAATGAAAAAAAATCGTGTTTTTTTCAGAATTTCAAATTCTTTTCAGAATCTCCCTTCATATTTGCATCAGAAAACAGAATGTAGAACCAAATAAAAAAAAGTGACGATTATGAAAAAGGTATTATTATTGTTAGTGTGCTTATTTACGTTGCAAACAGTGGTATGGGCGGATGATGACAAACCTATTCAAGTAAACCAATTGCCTCAGACTGCACAAACTTTTATCAAAACTCATTTCCCCAATAACAAGGTGGCGATGGCTAAAATGGAAACAGACTGGTTTGATAAAAGCTATGATGTGATTTTTACCAATGGAGACAAATTGGAATTCGATAAGAAAGGGGTTTGGACAGAAGTGAATTGCAAATACAGCGCTGTACCTGTCGCTGTGGTTCCTGACGTGATAAAGAAGTACGTCACTACGAATTATCCCGATGCCAAGATGCTCAAGATCGAGAGGGACAAGTATGATTATGAAGTGAAACTTTCTAATGGTTGGGAGATAAAGTTTGATATGCAGTTCAATGTGATTGATATTGACAATTAATTATTAGTTATAGATCTGAAGTGTGGTTTATGTGAATAAACTGAAGCTTTGCAGGCCGTTTCTTGTTCCATGAAGAAACGGCCTGTCTTTTTTATTGATTTTAATAGCATAGTAATTCTGCCGACACGATCTTGTAATAGATAACATGGATATTTGCATAGTTTTAATAATAAAGATATGCATCTAAGAACGTATTATCCTACAGTGGTTTTATCGGATATCCATCTGGGAACCTCTCATTCCAAAACAATTGAAGTCAGTAACTTTCTGAAATCTGTCAATTGTGACCGTCTGATATTGAACGGAGACATTATAGATGGTTGGCATTTGCGTAAGGCAGGTACTAAGAGGTGGCAAGCAAAACATACTGATTTCTTTAAGGTTATCATGAAGATGATGGAGAACTTCGGTACTGAAGTAATTTATGTGTGTGGCAACCACGATGATTTTCTGGACAGCTTGGTCCCTATGACATTCTATAACGTAAAAATCGTCAAAGAATACATCCTTGAAACACATGGAAAGCGTTATTATGTGACACATGGCGATATATTCGACCGGGTTACTACGCAGATGAAATGGTTAGCCCAGTTGGGCGATGCAGGTTATACATTCCTCTTATGGGTGAACCGCTTTTATAACCAATATCGTACTAAGCGGGGGAAACCGTATTATTCTCTGTCACAGGCCGTCAAACAAAAAGTAAAGTCGGCTGTTTCCTATATATCGGACTTTGAGAAAGTATTGGTGGAGTTTGCACGTGTACGTAAATGTGACGGAGTGATTTGTGGTCATATCCATCATCCGGCTAATACCTATTATGATGGTATTCATTATCTGAATTCGGGCGATTGGGTAGAAAGCCTTTCGGCACTGACTGAGGATGCGGACGGGAATTGGAATATCATGGAATACCATCATGTACTAGCTGATGAGAATGAAGAAAATAAAGAGTTTACCCTAATACATACAGCCTCATGAAATTTTTATTTATAGTACAGGGTGAGGGGAGAGGACATCTTACTCAAGCCATTACGTTGGAGGAAATATTGCGCCGGAACGGTCACGAAGTAGTGGAAGTACTGGTAGGTAAAAGTAGTTCGCGCCGCTTGCCGGGATTTTTCAATCGTAATATCCATGCTCCGGTAAAACGTTTTGTCAGTCCTAATTTTCTGCCTACACCAGCTAACAAACGGGTGAGTTTGATGCGGAGCGTGGCGTATAATCTAGTGAAACTTCCTGTGTATATCAATAGCATTAACTACATTCGTCAGCGTATTGAGGACAGTGGTGCGGATAGGGTTATCAATTTCTATGAATTGCTGACCGGACTGACTTATTTCCTGTTCCGTCCCTCTGTTCCGCAAATCTGTATAGGGCATCAATATCTGTTCTTGCATAAAAGTTTTGAATTTCCAAAGGCTGATAAAGTAAGCTTGGCTCTTTTGAAGTTTTTTACCGTATTGACCAGCTTGGGGGCGAAGGAACGTTTGGCTCTTTCTTTTCGTCACATGAACGATGATCCTCAGAATCATATCCGTGTGATTCCTCCCTTGTTGCGTAGGGAAGTGACTTTACATGAACCTTATTCCGGTGACTATATACATGGCTATATGGTTAATGCGGGTTTCAGTGAAAATGTAATGAAATGGCACAGGCAACATCCCGGGATACCGCTTCGTTTCTTTTGGGACAAGTGGGAGGAGGAACCGGTGAAGAGAGTGGACAATACATTGAGCTTTTATCAACTGGATGATGTGGAATTTTTGAGGCAGATGGCGGGATGTAAGGCTTATGCCAGTACTGCCGGATTTGAATCGGTGTGCGAGGCCATGTATTTAGGCAAACCTATTCTGATGGTTCCTGCTCATATAGAACAGGACTGTAATGCATATGATGCCGAAAAAAGCGGTGCGGGTATCATTTCCTCAGATTTTAATTTGCAACAGTTGGACTGGAATTTGCGAAAGATTACCACCCCAATCGTGATTTTGTGTATTGGGTACGTGGAGCTGAATATACTTTGTTGAATTTGTTAGAGAGTGATTCTTCCAATTATCAACAAATTTTATTTAATGAGATGTATTTGGTTGAAGAGTTTATTTGATTTTCTTATAAAATCACGCCTTAATATTGGATAACGCTTGAAATAAGCGATTTAGAGAAGTTTTTTGTTTGAGTGGGTAATGACTTGGCAACGGTCATAATTTCAGCGATTTGCAACATTCGGCTTCGTATCAAACAACTCTTCTAAATGCAAAGTTAGAACAAATATTCAACACTACAATACCTCAATCGAAAAAAAACTATATGCTTCAATGTCAATTTGATAGGTATTATCAATCAGAATATAGTTATAGTTTCGTGACAAACATTGTTCTAAATTATACTCGTTTGTTTTTATCATCTCTTCTGAAACTACGTCAGAAGACAAACGGCTCTCTATGATTTTTTCAAATCGAAGAATATCGTCAAAATGAGCTTCTATATATTTTCTGCTTAATATCAAGCAAACATATTTGATTTGTTGCAAATCTTCAAGAGAGAAATCCTTTTCCCAGCCAAACGGTATATAGCATCCCTCTACTATTAGATTTTGAGAATTTTCAATACAGGTTTTTATCATTTCCCGAACAATCGGCCACAAGTATTCCGTTAGTTCCGTATCGCTGCTATCAGCGGAAAGACTGCATTGCCCACTCCTGACAAGTCCCATTTTCAAATGGTCTATTGACAGATAGGGGGATTTATATTTTTCCAACAGCCTTTGTGCCAATAAGGTCTTTCCTGTATGGGTGTCTCCTGCTATAATTATAATCATAGGGATATTTCTTCTATAAAGTGAACGGGGTATTTATTCCAATACTTCTTGTATATTCTGCCTTTGTTTCCGTCAAGATTAAGCTGGTACATTCGGAAAGTAACCAAAAAGTTTTTAGGTTGCCACAATTCTTCATAGGAATATTTATACTCCATGCCTATTGCCTGCATCACTTTTCCGCTTCTCGGATTATTCACATCATGTGTGGCTGTAATATAGGGAACACTAACTTCATTCAACTTGTTTACGATTGCTTGACAGGCTTCGGTACAGATTCCCTTATGCCAACAATTTTTGCTTATACTATAACCTAAGTCATGGCTTTCGTCTGCACTTACATGGATGCAACCGACAGGGATGTCATCTTCTTTCAAGCAAATCGCATAATAAAGTCCACCCTGCCGGATATAATCATCTATGTATGTAAGATAATTTTTTAGCCTCCGACAAATCTTTCAAAGGGAACATGGGAAGAAACTTATTCACTTCCTTGTCACTTAGGAGAGCAAACAATGCATTTACATCATCTTCCACAAAAGAACGCAAAATCAATCGCTTTGTTTCTATATAATTCATGGGTCGTTATAAGTCATTATTATTATCATAGACTGAGTTTTATCAATCCAAATACAAAATTAAGGAAAAGCCGTGATAATCTACTTAACATCGGTGGATTATTACGGCTTTTCTTTTGGTTTATGGTTATATACTTCTATTGTGGACTCGTTTCGGTTTCGGTATTCCAATTGCTTCCCTCCACTCGTTTCTTCTCATTCTGAACCATTCGACATGGGGCATTCCGTCAATCTTCAATTCATATTTCTTATCTGTCTCTTTCGTTATGCAGAATTCTGCACGTTCAGCTTCATACTCTTGGTTGAACTCATTGGAATAGAACTTGCCTTTCAACACAATCGGCTTGAATGTGCACAGCCTCCTTATTATCTCGTCTGAAAACCGAAGCGTGTTTTTGAGGAAGTTTACCATTGGCATGAGGCTTTCAACGAATGGAAAATAACGTTGTATCTTGGCGACATACTCGGAATGCTGCTTTTCTTCCTGCGCTCGCTGTCGGTTCATCTGCTCAATATATCGTTCCCGATTTTCAACCTCCCTTTGGAGTTCCTCTATGTGCAGCTTCAATTGTTCATTCTCGTTCTTCATCTTATTGTTACCCCCGAAAAGAGAACCGACACTTTCGGTAAAGTTCGTGGCTGTCGTGGTAAAAGCACCTTTCAACTTCTCGGCTTTCGCTTCCCTTTTCATCCGTTTCAGTTCGTCCCTTGCCGTTTCTTTCTGCTCTTGGAGTTCCTGTACGTCTGCCCGAAGTTCATCTGTCAGCAGCTGCATTTCACGGTAATACTGTTGGTTGGAGATATGTCGGGCTTCCGAGCCTTTAATACCCCGTTGCAGTCCGTAACCCTGCATAGCCACCGCATACCCGTCCTGATAGGATTTGAGTTTCTGTCGGGTCATAATATCATCGGCAGACAGCCTTACGGTGTCGGTCGGTTTCTTGCGGTAGCGTTTCTTCACTTGTTCCTCCCTCTTCCTCCGCTTGCGCTCACCCTTGACTATCGGGACGAGGGTGGCGTGAATGTGGGGCGTTTTCTCGTCCATGTGCAGGTGAGCCGAAACAATGTTCTCCTCTCCGAACGTGTCGTAAAGGTATCGCAGGCTGTCACCGCACCACTCGTCAAGCTTGCCCTCCCTGTCGATACGTGCCATGTCTTCGGGTGTCGCCGACAGGAGGATGCGGATTGCCTGTACTTGGTTGCTGCCGATTTTGCGTGTCAGCCCCGCATTGTCCAAACGGTATTGAATGGCTGCGGTGCGGTCTTTCACCCCATCGGGGTATTCAACCAGTTGTCGGTTGAGACACGTCCTTGCCGGGTCTGCGTTCTTCGGCATGATGGAACGCTCGATATGGGCGGTGGTTCCGCTGTCGTTACCTGCCGCCTTTTCCATGTGATATACTACAAATCCCATATATAAAATCCTTTCTTCTTTATTGGTTGTTGATGATGATAATTGAATTTACACGGCTCTCCACCGTTGGTCTCGGGGTGTGCAGAGGGGCTTGTCCCTTTGCCTTATTGGGGAATTTTCAGCGTTGCCCTGCAATGCGGCTCGGAAAATTCCCTAATAAGCTACGGCATTTCCTTTCACTGAAATGCAAACGCCAACCGCTAAGGTTTGAAGCCCCTCCCAATCTTCCGCCCTGCGGAATGGACTTGCCTTGTACGCTCGCTGTCAGCGATGGACTTGGTTGTCAGACTGCACTCGGTTTCCTGTGCCGACTTCCTGCCACACAGATAGTCGTTCAAGTCCTTGTACTCGGAATAGTAAGTGGATGCGTCCCGAACCTTGCAGGGAAACGCTTGCTCCATTTTCCGATATGCCGTCCTCCCTGCCGTGTCATTGTCGAAGAAACAATGAATGCGCCCGTAACTGTCCAGCCTGCTCATGGATTTGCCGATATTGGAAACGGAGTTCAGTATGATACAGTCCTTGTCCGTCAAGTCGGAGCTGTGTGGCTTCTTCCGTTTGTAGATGGTAAGGAACGAGAGGTAGTCCATGAAGCCCTCAAACAGGTAGCAAACATCGTTTCGTCCGTTTCCTTTTTGTATATGCGTTATCTCTTTGGGGGTCGATACAGGCTTTAAAGAGTAAATTGCGCACCTCGTAACCTCCTGCCACGTTCGGGAAGCCGATGGCGAAGTAGGGTTTGCCGTTGTGAGTGAAGTGCAGTTCCCTGCACTCGTTTCTGGCTGTTTCCGTATCTATTCCCCGTTCCTGCAAGTATCGCAGCAAGGCAGGGTGTGCAAGTTCCTTTACCTCCAGCCGTTGAAAGCTCGGTGTGGATGAATGTTGTTGGGGGTGGCACGGCATGGAGCGCACATTGGGGGATTGCCGTCCGATGCGTTCCAATAATGAGGGCAGACGGTTGTCTTGATAGAGTTGTTCGGCAAGGTCGATGATATTACCACCCTTGCCCAGCCCGAAGTCGAACCATTTGTTCAACTCGGTATTGACCTTGAACGAGGGCTCGCTCTCGGTTCTCAACGGGGATTTGTACCAGAGGTTACACCCTTGTCGCTTGACGGGTGAATACCCAAACTTTGCAGATAGTCTGCCAACGGGATTGCTTTCGCTTCTTGTATGTTCATGATGTATATTCCTACGGATTTAGTGGTGAATGAAAAAACGATGATTTGATGAATAAGATATCGTTTTGTCTGTGTATCAATGTAATAACCTCTCATCACGTTTTCATCAAAGTACTCACCAAAAGAGAAATAATGTCGGGTATTGCTTTCTCTTTTCATCAGCAGAATTTCTTTGATAAGAAGTTGATGAGAATGTAAGTGCTTGTTTTTTTAGTCTGCTTTTGTATCTATTCATCATTTCATCAAAAATAATCAAAGGTTGGTCAGCATTTCTTTCGTTACGGTATAGAAGCGACCGACTCTCCGAACGGATGAGTAGTGGCAGTCCCTGTTGTAATCGAATTGGTATGTGACATAAGTGAGGGTGTTCGGTGCAGGTGTCAGCTTCCAAAAATCCTGTATCACTTTCCGCACTTGGTGTTTCTCCGCCTTGACCTGCGTACTTGTCAGCAACGTCAGCATATCGTTCGGGCAAAAAGAAAACGTGTCAATACCCACACTATCCATAATGTCAAGTATGAGTTCCGACATCTCAATCTCCAATCGGTTACGGTTGCTTCGGATGATGCGTTGCAGGGCTTCGGTATGCAGCAGTTTCGGGTTGAACCACATCCGGCTTTCCTTTTCGGTGGACAGTTTCCTCTGTGTAAGGAAGTGCAGGAATGCAGGGATTTCCGTTTTCAGCTTTTGCAGGAAATCGGTATCATCGCTTTCAAGGTGCTTGATTTTGCGTACCCAATAGCGTGTCTCCCCTGCGTCTATGATGACAGGCAGGTGTTCGTTGTTGGAACACAACACGAACTTGGCGAAGAACGCTATCTCATCACGGTCTTTGCCTTTGGCTTCCACCTTGTAGGATAAGGTGGTACTGAGGTTCTTCAACCGCTCGCTGTCCTCCCTGCGGCTTAACAGCACCTCGTCCACCACAATCAAGAGCTTTCCAGCCCAGTCCGCATTGAACTGGCTTCGGAAATCTTCGTTGGTATTGAAAGTGACGTTGTTTTGGAACAGGGCTTTCAAGAAGTTCAAGAACGTGCTCTTTCCCGTGTTGCGCTCTTCCGACACCAACAACAGGATGGGTAGTTTCTGCACGGGTTGCAGGTAGAGCAGTTGCAGATAGTCCAGCCCCAACTCGTATTGTTCCCCGAAGATGTGCCGTACCAATGAACGGACAGAGGGGAAGTCGCCCTCCATCGGCTTGTGGTCTATAGGTTCGTACAGGTTCAGGAACTTGTCCACTACGGGGCGGTAGTTCACATGGTCGGGGACGGTACAGAAGCCGTCGAACTTGGGTACGTGCGCAATGTACCCCTTGCCATAGTCTTGGCGAAGCGTCTCGGCATTCCACGGGATGCGTTTCTTCACATAGCCACCGTTCAGTCGGGGCTGGTTCACTAACTTGTAGAGGGTCGTACCCACTCGGATAAACTCCTCCCTTTCGATGTTGATTTTACTCATGTTGTCAGTCGTTTAAATTGGTAATAATTAATCGGCTGCGAAGTTATTACGAGTTACACAAAGCCTTGATACGCAAAATATTGCAGAATGACGCAAATTTTACATGCAGAGAAGAAAATGCCCCATACGTCTATAAAATGCAAGCGGTGTGGCATAGGCTGGTGCCGTAAAAACATGGAAAAAGCCCGGAAAAAGATGCCGCTTGTAAAATGCACCATTTTCGGGCTGTGTCGATATACGTGTATGGATAATTACATCTATATCTGTCTGTCATGTTATTGCAAACATTGCCGATTGCAAACGAAAATTTATATGCTGATTGTAGGCGAATGATGTCGATTGGCTGCTTGCAGGATTACGACAAAGCCGCATTGTAGCATTTACCGCCAAAAGACAACACAAGCATCTGTCTCTCTTTTCGTGGGGACATCATCCTCTCTACAATGGATTTCCTTACTTGCCTTGCCCCGAATGTGTCGAAGCGGAAAGCGAGGGCGATAACCATTTCTATGTTGTACACCTCATCCAAGCAACCGTTATCCAATCGGATGGTCTGTCGGGTGTTGTAGTCTTTCAACGCCCCACTCTTATAAACGGCTTTGACGGCTGCACGGAAAGTCGGGGCGATTAACCCCGAACAAGTCCGTCAGTTCCGTTTCATGCATCCAAATTCCATCGGAATACGGCAGGAACACTTTGCCGTACTCGTCTATCGTGATTATTTTCCTGTTCATGGCCGACCTCCCTGTTAAATGGCGAAACGTGCGCTTACCTTATCCTCAAAAGCGGAAATATCATGGTCGAGTTTCGTACTCGTCACTTTTGCGTACAACTGCGTTGTGGTTATGTTCGTATGACCTAAAATTTTACTCACGCTTTCTATCGGCATACCGTTATTCAAGGCAAAAACAGCCATCGTGTGGCGACTTTGATGGAATGACAAGTTCTTTTCAATGCCACATTTCTTCGCTATGCTTTTAAGCCGTTTGTTGATGACGGACAGTGAACCGATATTGAACAGATGGTTGTCTTTTCGGAACGCTTCATACCGCTTGATTATCCGCAAGGGAACTTCCATCAGCTTGATTTGGAACGGCACGTTGGTTTTCTGTCTTTTGGACGTTATCCAAAGAGAACCGTTCATTTCCACGATATTCTCCGTGGTCAGGTTCTTGATGTCGATGAACGAGATACCTGTCCAGCAGCCGAACACGAAGAGGTCTCTCGCAAAGGCAAAATTCGGATTGTCCAGCTCCATATCCGTCATGGTCTTCAATTCTTCTTCCGTCAGATATTCCCTTTCCTTGAAATCGGGGTCAACGTGATACATCGCAAAGGGGTTTCTCGGTATCTTGCCGTTGTAGTGGGCTGCGGTGACGATGTGTTTCAACGGAATGGAGTATATCCAGACCGTTGACTGATTCAACCCGATTTGGTTGCGCAGGTACAGGCAGTAGTCACGGATGAAATCTTCGGTAAGCTCGTTCATCCCCACATCCGTACGCTTGTATTGCACTTTGATAAACTCAGCAAGGTACTTCCTCACGATAAGATACTTCTGATAAGTGCGGATAGAACGGTCTTTGCCCACCCGTTTGGCAAAGGCTTCGTTCTCCTTGTCAAAGGCACGGAGCAGTGTCTCGTATTCCGTACCGATACCTTGATAGGCGTTGCGAACCATTTCTGCTGTAACGTATGCCTCTCTGTCAGATATACGCTGGTAATGCTTGATGATTTGCGCCTTGATGTTGTCGAGAGCGAGATTGACCTCTCTCGCCTCCCGACTTTTGCCTTTCGCCCGATTGCCTTTCGCATCCCAAATATCCTTTGAAATGCCCTGTTTGCAACTGAACTGGGCGATAGTTCCGTTGATGGTCACTCGTCCCATGATGGGGACAATTCCGTTCTTCTCCTTGCTTCCGTTCACATAGAAGACTACCTTGAATGTACTTCTCATAATTCTACTTTTTTGTTTGGTGCAAAATTAGTTTATGAGAGTTGGATGACCGAATACAAAATTGCGCAGAACGCAGAAATTCAAACCGTTAGCGTTAAAAGTACATTAACATTCGGGTAATAGTTTGAAAGCGCATCCACTGCTGTGTTCTTCCATTTTTGATGTTTTACCCTTGTGCCACTAAATGCCAATTGAAGCCATAACTCTTTGAACAACAGTGTTACTTCTCATTTTTGCTCATTCCTGCGTTTTTAGGTGTTCTTTTCCGAAAAAAATCTCTCTTTAAGTCATGGCTGTATGCGTCGGCTGTGACTTTTTTCATTGTTATTGATTTGTAGTTATATTGACATGTTATTGTAATGTGTATGACGTATTTTTCGCTAAAACTATTAAAACCGTATGGAGAAGAAGAAAAAGGAAGATAAATATTATCTGCCGAGAGATATCAGTTGGATGTATTTTAATCGTCGCATTTTGCAGGAAGCCATGAAAGAACGTGTTCCTATACTGGAACGGTTGAGCTTTTTAGGAATTTACTCTAATAATTTGGATGAATTTTTCAGAGTACGTGTAGCTACTCAAAGCCGGGTGGCCGAGTGCGAAGATAAAGCGGCGCATTCTGAACGGGAAGAAGCATTGAAACTGATTAGACAGATAAATAAACTGAACAACAGGTACTCTAAAGAATATGAAGGTGCGATCAAGCAGGTAACGGCAGAATTGGAGAAAGAGAATATTTGTTTAGTCAATCATGTACAACTGGATGAGGAACAACAGTTATTTGTCGATTCTTTTTATCAACAACGGCTGAATGGGTTTATTAGTCCTGTTTGGCTGAAATCAGTAAAACAACTGGGTAACGAAGCGGATGAAAATATCTTTTTGGCTGTAAAGATGAGGAAAGAAGGACATAAAGTTGGAGAATATGCAATTATAGAGCTGCCTGTAGCACAGGCAGGGCGTTTTATCCGTCTGCCGGATAAGGATGGTAAAAATTACCTGATGTATTTGGATGATGTGGTACGCTATTGTTTACCATTGATATTTCATGGTATGAACTATAAACATTTTGAAGCGTATGCTTTCAAGTTTACCAAAGATGCGGAGATGGAGATAGACAATGATCTGCGTAACGGAATGATGCAGAAAATTTCTAAAGGAGTAAAGAGTCGCAAACGAGGTGAGCCTTTACGGGTTATTTATGATGCCAGTATGCCTAAAGATCTTTTAAAACGTGTCATGAACAAGTTGAATCTGGATAAGTTGGATACAGTATTGGGCGGTGGAAAATATCATAACCATAAGGACCTGATGCGTTTTCCAGACTGTGGCCGGAAAGATTTGAAATACCCTGAATGGACTCCTGTTTTGAAAAATGAGCTTTCGGGTAACGTTGGTATGTTGGAGCTGATTCGTAGGAAAGATCGTTTTATTCATGTGCCTTATCATAGTTTCGATTCTTATATCCGTATATTGCAGGAAGCGGCGATTAATAAAGAAGTAAAAAGTATCAAGACAACCCTCTATCGTTTGGCTAAAGATTCGAAAGTGGTAAAAGCATTGATTAATGCGGCACGCAATGGAAAGAAAGTAACAGTAGTTATTGAATTGCTGGCACGTTTTGACGAGGCTTCCAATATAGATTGGTCAAAGAAAATGCAGGATGCCGGTATCCGTGTGATATTTGGGGTGGAGGGACTGAAGGTACACTCTAAGATTACCTATATATCCATGAAAACAGGTGCGGATATAGCTTGTATCAGTACAGGAAACTTTCATGAAGGTAACGCCCGTATGTACACTGATTATATGTTGATGACGGCTGCTAAGAATGTGACGCGTGACGTGAGTTTGGTCTTTGATTTTATAGAACGCCCTTATTCTCCCGTTCGCTTCAAAGAACTGTTGGTATCTCCTAATGAGATGAAGCGAAAAAATTTATCCGTCTTATTAATGAAGAAATTAAGAACAAGCAGGCCGGAAAACCTGCTTACATTTTGATAAAGATTAATCATATTACTGATCCGGTAATGGTGAAGAAACTGTATGAAGCATCTTCGCATGGTGTTCGGATAGACTTGCTGGTTCGTGGTAATTGTTCACTGATTACGGGAGTGCCGGGAGTGAGTGATACAATTCGTATCAATGGCATCATAGACCGTTATCTGGAACATTCGCGTATTTTTATTTTTGCCAATGGTGGTGATGAGAAAATGTTCATTGGTTCGGCTGACTGGATGCCGCGCAATTTGGATAACAGGGTGGAAGTGATTGCTCCCGTTTACGATCCGGAAATAAAGGCAGACTTGAAGCGGGTAGTGGAATATGGTTTGAAAGATACTCTGCAAGGACGGGTGGTGGACGGAACAGGAGAGAATCGTCCTTGGATATCGGAAGATAAGACAGCTTTCCGTTCGCAGGAGGAATTATACAAATATTATTTAAATGAAAACAGAATAAAGGATTAAGATGGGAAAAGTGAATTATGCTGCTATTGATATTGGTTCTAACGCTGTGCGCCTTTTGATAAAAAGCATTGACAGGGAGGCTGTGCAGGAGGAAAAAAATTAAAAAAGTGATGATGCTTCGCGTACCCCTACGACTAGGGTTCGATGTTTTCTCCATAGGTGAATTGTCCGAGAAGAAAGCGGATAAGCTGAGACGTTTGATGAAGGCTTTCCGTCAGTTGATGAAAATTTATGATGTGGATGATTACAGGGCATGTGCTACTTCGGCTATGCGGGACGCGCGTAACGGGAGGACGATAATCAAGAAAATCGAAAAGGATACAGGTATCCGCATTGAGATAATTGATGGTCAGGAAGAGGCTCGAATGATTTATAATAATCATATAGAGTGTATGGAAGACCGTCTGGGTAATTATATGTATGTGGATGTGGGTGGTGGCAGTACAGAGATTAATCTGTTGACTAACGGTGAGTTGGTATGGTCGGTGTCTTACAACATCGGTACGGTGCGTATGCTGAGTAATGCTGTTAAAGAAGGAACTTGGCAGCAAATGGAAGAAGAGCTTATGAAAGTGACGGAAGGTGTTGCCGCGATCAATATCATCGGATCGGGTGGGAATATTAATAAGTTGTTCCGCCTGGCAGATAAGAAGGATAAGAAGTTGCAACGTTTGCCGGTCAGTTCGTTGCAAACAGTCTATGATGTGTTGAAACCGCTGACTCCGGAGGAAAGGGTAGAGGCATTCCTTATCTGTGTTCGAGGTGATTTTCCCAATCGTTTCTTTTGCTAATCCGGAATAAAATCGCTCTTTTGCGTCATTGTATCCCTCCAATCCTATCAATCCGGATAAAGGTTCAGCTTCTCAAAGGCGGCATCGTCCATGGCTGAAACTTTACGGAGAACCGAGTCTGCCAAAGCAAAAAGCTCTGACTCGTCCTCCGA
>ENA-OPYU01000464-OPYU01000464.1-human-gut-metagenome-genome-assembly--contig:-NODE-464-length-16296-cov-3.020038_pt1 | contig 16296 bp, 17 predicted proteins | sample MGYA00242637_ERZ504482 | MGnify/ENA primary metagenome ERZ504482 (study PRJEB26092, sample SAMD00036237) | human gut metagenome | host: Homo sapiens | study: EMG produced TPA metagenomics assembly of...
GATTTCATCGAGCAGCCCATTTTCATTTTGTTCGTAAAGCGAAAATTGTATAGCTGCTACACTTTGCACAGCTTCACTTTTTCCGTAAAGTGTTCAGATCATCTACGGTGAGTCCAATGCTTTCATTTGTGATCTGATAATCTCCTAAATGGTTATCTTGCAAATCGCTTGCAGCATTCAGCAGAGCAGAAAATCCTTGCAGTGCAATGAAAAAACCGTGATACTCATAACAAGGGACAAAATTGTAATTGCAGTACGGCCTTTATTTCTCTTTAAGTTCAGGCGGGCATAGTATGCTTCAAAATTATGGATTTTCTTTGTTTTACGCTTTCTGCGCCGAATTTTCAGATTTGTTCCAGACATCGCCATAATGGGAGATACCCTTGCGGCTGATCTGGCTGCTGGTAATGCTGCAAACAACGCAAACGCCAAAGTGATTGCTCCGCTTAAAACCAGTAAGGTTCCATTCAAAGAACTGTTCTCTGCTATTAGAGTTTTCAATTCAGAAGCATCCTGAACCAAGAACAATTCAGGGGAAACCAGGCCGGTAGCTGCCTCTAAAATTCCTCTGGCACTCAGGAAACCAAGAAGCATACCAATAGGAATCCCCATCAGGCACAATAGGATTACTTCAATTACAATGATCTGATAAAGCTGTCCTTTTTCGCCTCCAATAGCCCGAAGTGTTCCATATCCCTTTATCCGTTTTGATACAGATATTTTCAGAATGTTGTAAATCACAAGACCAGCAGCCAGCAAAATCAAAGTACCCACTAATATCCCTGCGACTGTCATAAAAGAGAATCCCTTATCATTAGCACCCTCGGAATTTGCAGTATAGGAAATTCCCAAGGCGTTCAAATATACAATATTATAGCTGGTATCAAGCTCATGGATATTAAATTCCTTATTGATGTCATCGACAACTGCTTGAAAATTCTTTTTATCGGCAGTCCGAATATCCACATTGTAATAAATATAAGATTCCGTTAAAAGTTGTTCAGCAGTTCCTTCCCCTACAACTCCCGTAACAGTGCCGCTTGTATATCCCAAGTAGTTATTTTTCAATATCCCTGTAAGAACAAATTCTGCTGTATAGGAATAGCTGTCCGCAATGTTGTGGCGAAGATTTTTTTTGCAGTGAAAGTGTAATCTTATCTCCAATACCGCCCTCAAAGCCAAGATATTTCAGAATATCTTCCGAAAGAGCTATTTCCATCGGGGCTTCCGGCAGACGACCTTCTTCTACACTGGTACTGGATGGATAGATAGCGGCAGTATCATCCCAATATTCCATCAAACCAAGGGTAAGAGATGTGGAGAGTTCTAAACTTCCCATATAAATAGATTTCCCTACATAGGAAAGGCGCTCATCCTGTTCCAGTGCGTGAAGCTGCTCTGCATTCATCTGCAAAAAAGTGGCATATCGGTTTCCTCCGATAGCGATGGCTTGCTGTTCCCGCATTGCACTAAGTACGCCAATGGATTGTCCTACAATGGTTGTCATCATAGTAGACAGCACAACGGCAATCAAAATAAGAATAGAAGTGACTTTTTGGGACAGCAGTTCTTTTAATGCTAATGTACGATAAGATTTCATTTCGCTGTCACCTCCGCAAGCACACCATCTACGATCTGAAACTGGCGGTCTGCCATTCGCGCAATACGGCTGTCATGGGTAATGACAACGAGAGCTTTCCCCATCTTTTTCCATACATTTTGAAGCAGTTCCATGACTTCGCCGCCGCTTTTGCTGTCCAGATTTCCCGTAGGCTCATCAGCAAAAAATCACATCTGGTTTTGCAATCAAAGCGCGGGCAATGGCTACACGCTGCTGCTGGCCGCCGGATAACTCATGGGGCAGATGTTCCAAGCGCCCCTGAATGCCAAGCAGTTCTGTAAGCTGCTTCAGGTATGCTTCATCCGGTTTTTGTTTATCCAGCAAAAGAGGCATGATAATATTTTCTTTCGCCGTCAGAACCGGAAGCAGATTAAATTGTTGAAAAAATAAATCCGATCCGTTTCCGGCGGAATGCCGACAACTCCTTATCGCTGTAACTGTAAATATCTTTACCATCGTAGGTCAGCGAACCGGAAGATGGCTTATCCAAGCCGGAAAGCAAATGAAGCAGGGTACTTTTTCCGCTTCCAGATGGTCCCATAATAGAAATAAAATCGCTGGATACAATTTCGAGATTCGCATGATCCAAAGCCACCACTCGGTTTTCACCATCACCATAAATCTTTGATAAATTCTTTGCCTCAATATTCATAAAAAACACTCTCCTTATTTGTGGTATAAGGAGAGTGTAAATGATAAATCTCAAAAATTGCTCAAGGATTACACGAATGAAAAATGGCAGTTGCGGATGCACCGCCCCCGGCCTGATTTCCCAAAATCAATCGTCCACCATGTTTTTTCACATAAAATTCTGCTGCTGTAAAGTCCCATTCCGAAATGTGAGGAATTGCTACTTGTCGTTTCAAAGGGATTTGGCCCATTCTGCACGAGAGACAGCGGATACCCCGCACCGTCATCCTCTACTTTCAAGACCAAAGAATCATTTTGCAGCGTTATTTGAATAGAGATTGCTTTTTCTGCAAATCGCGCCGCATTTCCAATCAGATTTTCTGCTACGGTAAGAAATAGCCCGTGATCTATACAAACTGTTCCACCTGATGGTACTAAAACAGAAACTTTTTTGGATAGTGCTAACAGCCGTGCTGTTTCCTGCAATTCACTCTGTAAAACTGATAGTCTGATTTCTTTTGGCTTAACAGAGAGTTGTTCCAATTTTTGAACACTGCTCATAGCTTCTACATACTGCTCGATCCGTAAAGTGTAACTTTCCAGCCGGTCTATGGTCTGTTCATCCTGAATACCTTGCCGCAAAAGTTTTACACTTCCTTTTAAGACCGTAATCGGGTTACGCAGATCATGGGAAAATGCGGCATTGAGCCGTTTGCGTTCCTCGGCCTGTTGCCACAACAGCCGATTCGATTTCAAAAGTTCACTCCGCATTTCTTCAAAGGCAGCACATAGCTGTCCCATTTCATCATTAGACAAAATCGGCAGCGAAAAAATCCAGATCATTATTCTGAATCCGCATAATGCCATTTTGCAGGCAGGAAATAGGCTGCTTCAATTTGAGATAATAAAAAAGAAAGACTGAAACAATCAATCCACCTACCGGGAAAAGAATACAGGAAAGCGTCTGCACAATATTTAGGATAGCCAAAATGCGCTGTTGTGACGCCGTAGGAGATGCAGGGGTACGATTGAACCATCCGATAGGATTTCTACACCGCCTAAAGGATAATAGTTTTCAATGCCACGGCAAAGAAAGATAACCGCACCAAGCAGGAGAAATGCCACCGCTAAACAGGAGAGGGATAATAACAGGAAGATTTCTTTAGTCCCATATTTTTAGGCGTTCCACCGATACCACACCCCCAAACTGTTTCAATGTAATTGTGCAATGTATGTGCTGCAAATTTAGCGCGTATTTTCCGGATATGCTCCATAATTGTATCGCTGTTTCCGTCCCCATCTAATCCCCACACACGCTCATAAATCCGCTCACGATCAAAAACCTGTCCTGCATTGAGGGATAAAAGTTCTACAATCTCAAACTCCCTCTTAGATAGCGGGATGTTCTGATTATTGATTGTAACTGTTCGGGCGGAATAGTCCAGTATCAATTCACCAAAGAAGCGTACTGCCGAATTATTTTGGCGTCGCTGCTCACGGCGCAAATGTGCAGCAATACGCGCCCCCAATTCATCCAAATCAAAGGGCTTGACGATATAATCATCCGCCCCGGCCTGAAATCCAATAATCTTATCGCTGGATTCAATACGAGCAGTCAAAAAAAGAATGGGACAGGCTATGTGTTCCCGTATCTTCTGGCATACAGTCAGGCCATCCATTCCAGGCATATTGATGTCTAATAAAATTAAATCTGGTTTGTAGGCTACATTTTTTGAGTGCTTCTTGGCCGCTATAAGCGGTCAGAATATCATATCGTGTTTGAAAATAACTCTGTATCATATCAACAATACCGCGTTCATCATCAACGACCAGTAATTTAGGATTCAAAATCATGCACCTCCATTCTTTATATGATACAGCCATGAGCAAAACTCAAAAAGTGTAGTGATTGCAAGGGATTCCGGCCATGGCTGAAACCGAAAATCACTCATATATTGTAGAAAGCGGAGCCTCTTTTTGGTAAAATCAACTTACAGAGAAAATCAACCAGAAAGGGGCTGGCCGCTATCTACCGACAGGAAATCATCCAGGATGTGACGCTGTTTACATCCCAAAGCGCCGCCATGTTCTACGACAAGCTTTTTAGCCGTCTGGACTTCACGCTGCCCAGAGCGGCAACCGGGCGGCGAGGCTTTCCCAAAGAAGCCATGGTCTGTGCTTTTATTGTTATGAAATGTGAGGGCTTCTCACAAATCACAGATTTGGTGGATTATCTGGACAACAACCGGCTCATTGCTCACTATTGTGGCTTCAATATCATGGAGCCTCTGCCGTCCTACTGGACCTATGACCGTTTTCTACGAAAGCTGAATAACACTGAGTTAAAGTCTATCATGGCGGATCTGGTACGGCAGTTGTATGAGCTGGGTATTGTGGATGCCTCTTTCATCGGCCTGGACTCTACTCCAGTCATGGCGAACACAAGGCAGAACAATCCAAAATCCTTTGTGAAAGACAAATTCTCCAAAAAGTCGCATCCGAAATGTGACCCGGACTGCGCCTTGGGTGTCCATTCCGCCTCTAACCAGCACAATGAACGCCGATATGAGTTTTACTGGGGATACAAAAGCCATGTGCTGGTAGACTGTATCTCCGGGCTGCCTCTATACGAGCTGACCACACCAGCAAACATCATGGATTCCACAGTTGCTGTTGGCATCCTTGCCGCAGCCGACCAAACGATCTCTTTGCAGGGGTGTTCTTTTCTTGCGGATAAGGGTTACGATGTGAAAAACATCTACAATACCGTGAAATCGGTCTATGCCGGAGAAGCCTTTATCCCCCTCAAAAAACACAAGACCAAGCATAGTGCGCTTTCTGCGGGTAATCTGATCTGTGATGCAGGTTTGGCTATGCATAAGGACGGGAAAACAACGGACAACGGGCGTACCCGCCAGAAATTCTGCTGCCCATTCCGCCAGTCCAAGCGCGGTGTTTGCCCCTGCAACCACAAGAATTGGAACAATGGGAGGAAAAACAGGGGCTGTGTCAAATACAGAATTGTTCCCTCAGATTACAGACTTTCTATTGACCGCCATTGTCTCTATTTCAAGAGAACTTACGCTTTGCGTACGGAGTGCGAGAGATACAACTCCCGCTTTAAGGCGTCCGGCCAGGAACGGCTATGGGTGCGTAACGGAAATAGTGTGGCAAACCTCAATACCTTGGCCCACATCTCCGCTTTAGCTGTTGCTCTGGCCGCTGTTTTGTCTGGCTCTCACTCCTACCGTGCATCTAAATCTTTTAGGCGGTCTGCTTAACCGATGATCCTATATGAATTTTTCGCTCGGTTTTCCTCCGGGCTTGGTTTTTGTGCGCTTTTTCGGCCTACCCGGCGTTTTTCCTTCATTGGCCTGTTTCGATTATCTTATTTAGAACTAGTTTTGCTCAACCCTATATATGATATATCAAAAATCTCAAAAATCCCTCAACTTTCTATGAAACCACAGCCGCTAACATTATAAGCACTCCATCAAAACCAATTCGCTTTTTCTGCTTTGAATTGAGGGGTATCGCCTTCCTGGTATGGATTATAGGTATTGCGATTACACCCAAATTCTTTTAATGCCTTTATTTTATTATCCTCTGTCCACTCAACCAGCGAGATTCCATCAAATTCCTCTATATCCCCATTATTCATTTCATTTTTGAAATACCACTCTACAACCGTTTGATCCCCCTTATGAAAAATTGCTTGATTTCCCAAATAACCACCTTGCCACGGGTATTCCATTCCTGAAACCAATGCTTTACTGTTTTTCGGTTGTTATACTGGGGACTCCAGCTTTCTGTATAAATCACATCTTCTGTAAATATATCATCAATCCCCATATCCTGCTGATTGAGCCACATCTCAAACCATAATCGGATCGTTTTTCTCGTTCATTCATAATATAAACACCTCACCACTCTATGAAACCACAGCCGTTCCCCTACATTATATGATATTCAGAACAAACATTGAAGATAAATGAATTAAAAATGGCGGCCTTGCTTAACAAAGCCGCCGAATAAAAAAGCTTCATTCCACAAAGAACAAAACTCGCCGGATCAGCTCCGGGATATTGACCGGGGCGGTGATATAGTCGTTCACGCCCTCATGCCGATATTCATATTCCGTGGCAAGGTCATTGTTCTCGGTGAGGATAAAGAATGGCAGAAGCCGGACAGGGGGATTCTTCATTTGGAACATCCCCGCCACCCGCCGCAGAGTATGAAACAGCTCCATTGCTGTGCCATCCGGCAGTTCCAGATTGCACAAGATCAGTTCAATTTCCTTATCCTCAAAAATACGGCGCTTGGCCTCCTCAATCGAGGAAACCAGAATCAGGTCAAAGCCCTTTTGCAGCATAGCAGCCCGCAGCACTTCGGCGTTGGTATCTTCCGTATGGACAAAGAGCAGCTTGTGAAAAGTCGGGGCCTTTTCGCCGGATAACTGCCGGTAGGCGTATTCCACCAGCTTATCTTGCACCAACTGCCCTTTCATTTTGTCCATGCACAGCGTCGCGCCCCGGCGCATGGCCTCCTGTTCGTAGTCGTCCTTGTCATGGCAGGACGCCAGAATAAAAGGCAGCTTCTTATCTGTGATCCGCACCTCGTCCAGAAAGTCCATGCCGGAACCTTCCGGCAGGTCGAGATCACAGCAGACCACCAGCGGCATTTCCTCTTGGATGACGGCCCTCGCTTCTTCCAGTGTAGAAGCCGTTTTTACTGGGTAGCCCCGGCGCTGTAAATACTTTCTCAGATTCCATATATAGGTATCACTATCGTCAATCAACAGTATCTTTTTCATATATCCACCCCTGATTTTAACTTATTAAAAATGATAATAGAAAAAAGCGGGGCGGCGCACTGCCGCCCCGCCACTTCAAAAAAGGTCATTCCATCGCTCGCATTTCTTCCACAAGCGATTGATTTTTCTGTCTGCGCATTGTCCAGAAGGACAAGATAATTTCCAGACCAAACAGCACCAGCACGAACAGACCCATTTGCAGGAAGGGGAAGGAATATGGCATGATGACTCCATGGAAAGTCATTTCACTGAATTTCCGGGCAGCAATCACTGCAATCGGGAGGCCCGCTGCCAGGGTTGCCAATGCAGCAAAAAACGCATAGCAGATCCCTTCATAAATGGTCATTTGACAAAGCTGTTTTCTGTTCAGACCAATGGCACGAAAGACACTGTTTTCCCGCTTTCTGGACATCTGGTTGGAGAGGGTGGTATTGATGAGGTTGACCACGCCAAAGAGGAATACCAGCCACGACAGCGCCTGAAACCCTCCAAAAACGACCCGGTTTTCCATTTCCTCATAATCCTTATGTATCCCAATGGTGTCCAGTGCAAGGTCGGGATCAGAAGAAATGATCGCACTCAGACTGTTTTCAATCTGCTCTGCCTTTTGGGGATCACTGACAATGCTCCAGGAATAATCAAAGCAATCGATCATGGGCATTGCTTCCTGAAACAGCTCTTTGGTCGCAACCATGCAGGTGTTGTCCAGCGCCAGAGGACCATGACCATTTTGAAGCCCGTCGTTTAGGAACAGACCCGAAACCGTGACCGGAATCTCTTGATCCCCAATGGAAAGTTTGATCACCGATCCTGCCTCTACGCCGATCATATCTTCTGCATATTCCATATCAAGTGCAATACTATGGGAATCTTGAGGCAAAGTCCCCGACACAAGCGCCGCTTCTATCTGATCTCTGTTTCTATCACTCAACAGATCGCACATTCCGCCGGAAGAACTTTCCTCATTCTCAAACCGCACATGAACCGCCTGACGATTCTCGATCACATCTGTCACGCCGTCCACAGCCAGCACCTCCTGCCGAAGCGCTTCATTCAAAGGATTTCCCTCCGACATTACCTCATATTCTGTTTTTTCAGAGTTCATATAGATTTTATAATCCCCATCCGGGAAAAACTGCCTTGCGATCCGCTCCGGCGAACGAACCAGAAGAATAGAGGCTGTCACCAAAAGGATCACCCCGCCCAGACTTAGGGAAGCCACGATGCTGATTGTCTTTTTGCGGTCACGCCTGAAATTTGCAATTCCCATGGAGAGGGGATTTAACCGCATATTCTTCTTATGTGTGTGGGTCTTTCCGCTCTGATTGCCGGTAAAGCGGACTGCTTCAATCGGGGAGATACCGGCGGCAATCTTTACCGGTCTGCGGATCGCAATGGATACCATAAACCTGCCAAGCAGCGCAGTCAAAACAACCGCAGCAGCATAAAACGGCAAATGAAACCCACGGGGAAACAGCGCAAACCCGGCTACACATCCCAGCAAAATACCGATTCCGATACCAGCCCATCCTAAGAAACGGCCTTCCTTTTTGACAATACTCCGGATCTGCTTTGGCGTTGTGCCGATGGTCCGCAGCTGTCCATAGCTTTGAATTTTGTCATTGATCGAGATTCGGAAGATACTTTGTATCACAACATACCCTCCGATGATGACCAGGACTGCGATTCCGGCAACCAGCGCAAGCATACTGACATTCACCGGCTGCTTATAGAATTTCATATAGCTGAGGTTCATGACCGGCATTTCCAGCTGATATTCCTTGGCAATCTCCCGGCTGCGGGCAGTCAATTCTGTTTCATCCATCTGCTGCTCATTCTTAAAATGCACATAGGCACGATAATCAGCGGGGTCGTAGCCGCTCCATCCCTTCAGGGCTTCTTTGGAAAGAAGGATGGATGTGCCATTTACCTCTTTTTCCTTATAGCCTTCCAGAATGCCAGTCACCGTATATTCTCCGTGAAAGCTCTCGCTGCTTAACATAACCTTTTCACCAATCCCGGCGTCTGCACCGTAATTGGAAAGGAAATAACGGCTCACCACCACTTCATCCTCTTTTTGTGGCAGGCGGCCTTCCAAAAGCTTCATCTGGTCACGGGCAATATACATCGTTTCCTCATCACAATAAATATAGGAGGCATTGTATCCCTGCTCCGCAGATTCCACAGCCAGCATATAATACTCTCCTACCCTCGAGAAGTCATCCAGCCCCTTCAGGGAGGACACATCTTCCTCGGTAATTTTCGTGTAGACCGCCTCATAGGTATCCTCCACATGATTTTCTCTATCTGCCGGGTAGACAAAGCCATCACAATCGAAAACAAATCAGACAGGATGCCAGCGCAACGGCGATCACCACCATGAGATTCCGACGCTTCTCACTTTTCAAACTTTTCTTGCCAGTTTCCTGACAATATTTCCTGTATCATTCTCAAATGGTACTGTCATTTTGATCATCTCCTTTAAGTCTTATATTTCTGCTGTCAGCAAAGCGGCGACTTCACATCGGAAGCCGCCGCCTCTGGTTAGTCCATGGTCTTGATCCGCTCTACAAGGGAAAGCCGTTTAGAGTAACGGACAGCAACCACAGAGAAGATTCCGGTCACGACCAAAAGTGCCAGAACAAAAACAACCGTTTCCATCAAAGGGAATTGATAGGACAGTTCCCCAAAAATATTAAAACTGCTGATCACATAGTCAAAAATCCTGCCCAGGATTCCGCCAATGCCAACCGACAAAAATACCGTAACCCCGCGTACCACAGGCATTCTGCAATCAGCATACGGGAAACCTGCTTTCCGCTCATGCCCACAGACTGCAAAATCCCAAGCTCCTGTTGCCTTGCCAGCAGATTGGTCATCAGGGTGTTGACCAGATTTACCATAGAGAACACAAACAGGAACGCCAGCAGCAGATAAACACCGCGGGTCATCATCTTTAGCTGCGATTCCAGGGAGGCCGCGTGGTCTGCTCTGGAAAAGACCGTCAGCACCGGATCTTCCAGCAGGCTGAAAATAGACGCCCTGAGCGCATCCGAGTCCTCCGATGTATGGACATTCCAAACAGCCTCCCTGTTCTCAATGTCCGGGTAGAGCTGATCGGCCAGTTCTTCTGTAAGGGTAAACAGTCCCCATGCGCCGGTGCCTGATGTTACTGACGGTTTCGCAATCCCCATGACCGTTACTTCTATGGCCTTACCGTCCATGGATTCAAAGGTCAGCACATCCCCGACAGCAGGCGTATAGCCATAAAACATACTTAAAAGATGATCTTCCGAATCAGTCACGACCACACCGTTGTTTGCGGCAAGCTCCTCATAATCTGCGCTGCCCTGTTCCAGATTTTCCTCCGGCAGCCATTGTTCCATCTGCTCTCTGTCAAATACAGGGAACTTTAATGCAACACTTTCCTGGGGGAATTTCACCGTTGCGGATGTTACTTCATGGCTGGTGATAGATTCCACACCATCTATGGCAAGAAGCTCCTGACGAAGTTCTTCTGTCAATGGATTTTCCCGCGCGATGGCAGGCAATCCTTCCGCGCCTCCCGAATCCATCCAGCTGACCTCATAGTTACAGTGATCTCCCATGGCTTCTATCGCCATCTTTTCGGGACTGATGGAGTTGAGTACCGTAGCGGCTGTTACCAGAAACACACCCGTCAATCCCAGAGATACCAGAGTGATGACCGTCTTTTTCCTGCTCCGCCTAAAGTTCATCTGTGCCATGGAGAACGGCGTAATGCGGTGGTTTTTCTGATCTTTGCGGTCTGTTGCCGTTTCATAACCACTGGAGCGGACCGCTTCGATTGGGGATACCCTCGCCGCCATTCGGACAGGCGCATGAATGGACAGAAATACCGTCAGGGCGCAGGCTGCTGCGGTCGCAGCCAGATAGGGCAGATTGCCCATCCAGCTCCAATGTGCCGGGAAAATAGCAAACCCGATAGACCCTCCAACCAAAAGCCCCAGCGGGATACCGCAAAGAGATAACAGCAATCCCTCCCGCCGCACGATCCGCCGGATCTGTTTTGGTGTTGTGCCAATCACTTTCAGGCGTCCATATTCCCGCATTTTGCCCTTTACGGAAATGAAAAAGATACTGTAAATGACCACGGCACAGGCAACCAGCAAAAGGATTGCCACGGGAATGTAATATTTCATCACGCCGGACTTAAAGCCCTGCATATCGAAATAGTTGGAACTGTAAAAAATCTGATCCTCTGAGACATCGTTGGCAGAAAGGAATGCTGCAATATCCGCCTTGAGCTGCTCCAGCTCCATACTATCAGCACCAGTATAACGAAGCCGAAATTCAAACAGCGGCTCTCCCTGCGCCATCTCCTCCACAAATGCTTCAGATACATAAGCTGGAACATACGGGAGTCATTCTCCACATCCATGATACCGCTGACGGTATAGGTCTGCTTTCCGTTTCCAAGATTCACTTCTATGGTCTGCCCGACTTCTGCAGGGATTTCAAATAATCAAGAAATGCCCGTTCTACCAGAATTTCATTGGCTGCCTGCGGAAGTGTCCCAGTAAAGGAAGGCTTCTTACCCCAATTCCATCCAGTTGGCATCCGCATACTCCACAGTCAGAACGCTGTCACCATAGCGGGCAGAACCGTAATTCTGGGAAAGGCCCCAGCGTTCCACTTCCGGGCAGTCTTTCAGTCTTTCAATCGTATCACGGTCACAATTCACCACAACCGCCTGATACTGTCCCCGAATGTCCGCCTCCAGTTTTCTGTCACTTCCCGCTCCTGCACAAAAATCGCTGCCATCAAAGCGGCTGCCAGAGCAAATCGTTACGATCACAAACAGGTTGCGCCGCTTATCTGTCTGAATGCTTCGTGACGCCAATTTTTTAATGACCGGCCCTGTATCATTTTCAAAAGGCAATGTCATGTCTGCCACCTCCTTTATCCAACGATTTTGCCATCCTCAATCCGCACGATACGGTCTGCAAGCTGGGCAATGGCATCATTATGTGTGATCATCACCAGCGTCTGGTTAAATTCACGACTCGTTCTCTGCAAAAGCCCCAACACATCGGCGCTGGTCCTGCTGTCCAGGTTTCCGGTGGGTTCATCGGCAAGGACGATAGCGGGCTTTGACACCAGAGCGCGGGCGATAGCCACACGCTGCTGCTGGCCACCGGAGAGGTTGTTTGGCATATTCTTCAGCTTATCCTCCAGTCCCAGCATGGACACCACATCCGCCATGAATTTCTGATCCACCGTATCCCCATCCAGTTCCACGGGCAAAACGATGTTCTCATGAACATTTAGGATCGGCACCAGATTGTAGTTCTGGAAAATAAAGCCGATATTGCGGCGGCGGAAGATGGTAAGCTGCTCGTCGTTCATCTTCGCCAGCTCCTTATCCCGCACCATCACGCTGCCGGAAGTAGGTGTGTCCAGGCCGCCCATCATGTGAAGCAGGGTGGACTTACCGGAGCCGGAAGTGCCGACCACCGCCACAAATTCGCCCTCCTCCACAGAGAAGTTCACGCCATCCAGGGCGCGGGTAATGTTCGGCTCTGTGCCGTAGTAATTTTTTAAGATCTAGTTGTCTGCCAAAAATTTTCATAACAGTTACCTGCCTTTCTTAATTTGTTGAGTATAGAGTAAAGGGCAAATGTTGCAGAATTGTCCTAAAGGTATGAAAAATATATGATGAATTGCTTCAATTTTAGGACAATTCAGTTTTTCAACTTCGCAAAGGGAACCCTCTGGTATCGCTTCCCGTCAATGAAAGTAATCTGATGAATAGCGGTAATATTCTTGTTATATTCTTGCCCCTGACTTTCCAGATAGGCTTTGATTTCTGCCGGATCTGTAATGTCGTTTACGGTGTAATCGGTAAATGTAACCTGATGAACAGCCATAATATCGGCAGTATATTCACCGCCTTGCTGCTCAATGTAGCTTTGAACTTCAACGGGGTCAGTAATATCTGTAATGGTATATCCTCCGTTAACAGTGTTCTCTTTGTTTTCTTGTGCCAGTACTTCATTGTGGCTCTCTGCTACATGACAAGCTGTACATGGTATCAATAGCATCGCAGCAGCTATAAATGAAATCACCATCGTTTTTTTGCATGGTCTTTGCCTCCTATTTGGGGTGAGGACATAATTGTATAATGATTTTCGCTGAGAAGCAAAAAAATTACAAGGTCGTTGTCATTATCAAGCAGGTAGCTAAGGCAATCGTAATGATAATGAGGATGTTTCGACTTTTATCTGCTTTTAAGTTTCGTTTGCCAACTTCTTTACAATGATACGGGTATCATTTTCAAATGGTAATGTCATAGCCATTCACTCCTTTCACTGTCATCCTAACCCCCAAATGTTGCAGAAATATCCCAAAGGCTCAACAGTTTAAGGGTGAATTGCTTCAATTTTAGGACAATTCATTTTCGTGTGTCTTTTTTATAAAGCCGGATAGATATAAGCAAAACCATTGCTAACTGAATTACAACAAAAAAACAGCGTCAGCCAAACGCTTTCATAATAAAAAATATCTGTCCAGAAGATCACCAGATCTACCAGAGCCACCACACCAGCCGACCATCTGATTTTTCTTGGAAAGAAGTGCCGGAGCAGCAGAACAACAACGACCGGCGGGATCAGCAAGCAAGCTGCATTGATGAGTAATGTCTTTGTGATTTCCATAAGGCCACCTCCAATTTCATGATGTTGCTGTCAGCATAAATCCCAAATGTTGCAGAATTGTCCTAAAATCCATTGTCCTCTAAAAATTTTTCAAAAAAGGCAGCCTGCCAAAAACAGACTGCCTCAGAATTATTTTTATGGGCAGGAACACGGAAAAAGTTGATCCTTCCCCAACTTTAGACTCGACGGTAATATAGCCGCCCTGCATGGTAATGATCTCATGGGCAAGGTATAAGCCGATTCCGACCCCATCTATATCATGCACCGCTTCATCCCGATAGAAGCGTTTGAAGATCGTGCCCTGAGAATGCTCCGGGATGCCTCTGCCTGTATCCGTCACATCTATCCTCAAATACATTTCCCAATCCCGTACCCTCACCTGGATGCTGCCACCGGCAGAGGTGTACTTTACCGCATTATCCAGAATGTTAAACAATGCTTCGGAAGTCCAGCGGCTGTCATGGGATATTGTCAAATCAGATGGGCAGTCCACCGACAGGCTGATCTCTTTTTGTTCCATCGGAGCCAAAACACCATTGATGGCGCTCACCAGCGTATCCCCGATCACAGCATCTTGTTTCTCCAGCGTAATGACACCCGTTTCCAGACGGGAAGTTTTCACCATTCCCTGAATGAGAAAATCCAGTTTATCCAGCTGTGTGCCTGTGGCCTGCAAAAAACTCCTTGCGCTTTTCTTCTGTCAAATGGCCTTGTCAGCATCGTATCGTTGATCAGCTTCAAATTTGCGATGGGGGTTTTGGTCTGGTGGGAAATATCTGATACCAGGGATTGCAGTTCTTCCTTTTCTCCCTCTGCCGTATGTCTGGTTTTCTGCATCACATTATAGAGCCGTTCCAGACGATGGCTAATCCGGGACAGCAGTGTTTCCGCTTCATAGTCTACCTGGGGCCGATCTGTACTGTCCATCATGTGATCCAATGTCTGGCACAAACCATCGGTGAAAAGAGAAAGTTTCTTTTGAAAACTAGTGCAGAAAACCCATGCCCAAATGTAAAATGCAGCTGTCAAAATAATGCCGCAGATGACAACACGCACATCATTTCGTCAACAGGGAAAAAAATCAACAGCAGCAAAGCGGCAGTGAGCAGAGTCCCCGCCACAATTTTTCTCAAAAATGCCCTGACAGATAAATTTTGCAGCTTCATCGAGGCTCACCGCCGATCCACTGATAGCCCATTCCATAAGCTGTCTTAATATATTTCCTCTCGTCTGTTTCGAATTTTTTTGCGGATACGGCTGATGATCGTCGTCAGCGTATGCTCATCCACAAAGTCCCCATCAATGTCCCACAGCTTCTCTAAAATCTGCCGCTTGGTCAGAATAATCCGGGGGTTCTTTACGAACAGGAACAGGGTGCGGTATTCCTTCGGTGTAAAGTCCAGGGATTCTCCGGCAAGGGACGCACTTTGTTCGGAGAAGTCGATTTTCAGAAAGCCATCATCAAACAGATCATGCCGGGGTGTCCGCAGTTCCAGATTTGCAAAAATCCGCCGCTACTTTTTTGCAAAGCACCGTCACAGAAAATGGTTTGGTCACATAATCCGCACCGCCGACTTCATATCCCTTGAGCATATCGCTCTCCTTATCATTGGCTGTGATAAAGATGATATAGGTATGCTGACCGCGATTCCGGATTTCTTCACACAGATCCAGTCCGCTGCCATCGGGGAGGTTAATATCCAACAGTGCCACATCAAATTCATTTTCGCGCAGCTTTCTTACCGCGCTGTCAAAATTAAAAACAGAAATGACCTCATATCCATCAGAGGTCAGATTGTATGCCAAGGTCCGATTCAAAAATGCTGATCGTCCTCTACAATTAGAATCTTCTTCAAGACATTCACTTCCTTCCTTATTTTTCAGCTATACTGATAGGATAAACACAAAATGTTACAGAAATGTCCTAAATCTAAAAATCAAAAACATTTTTTATTTTTCCTTACTATTAGCATTGTAACATAGTTCATCAAGGATACAACTGCACTTTCCCTATTCCCTCTCATAAAATCAGTATAATCATATCTGTCAATAGGCATAATAAGGTTATTCCTTTGCGTAAATCGGCACGATACAATATATTTGAGGTGAATGATTATGCCGATTGATGATTTGACCGCTTTGGGGCAAAAATGCGGGAAGCCCGAAAGAAAAAAGACCTGACACAACAAGAACTTGCGGATCTAAGTCATGTATCTGTAAAGCAAATCGCCAAAATCGAAAAAGGGGAAATAAACCCGTCCTATTTGATTTTGAAGGCATTGGCAAAGGTGCTACCGCTCTCTCTGGACACTCTGATCAATCCAGATGTTTCACCAGAAGATGAGGGAGCCAATCAGATGAAGATGCTTTATTGCAGCTGTCCATCAGAAATGCGTGAAACCCTCTTGCGCCATACGCAGGAGACCGCGAAAGAACTAACAGAACTATCCGAGAAATTTGAAACGAATTGAGCCGGTGAGTGAAATTTGACTGTTTCCTCACTGGCTCCTTTCATTTCCGGGTAAAAAGGGGCAAGC
>ENA-OPYU01000465-OPYU01000465.1-human-gut-metagenome-genome-assembly--contig:-NODE-465-length-16251-cov-3.048499_pt1 | contig 16251 bp, 15 predicted proteins | sample MGYA00242637_ERZ504482 | MGnify/ENA primary metagenome ERZ504482 (study PRJEB26092, sample SAMD00036237) | human gut metagenome | host: Homo sapiens | study: EMG produced TPA metagenomics assembly of...
CCAATACGTTTAATTCCTTCTGCCTTTTGCGCAAATTTTTCAAATGTATCCCCAGTAGTGTAATCTCCTACCCAAAGCTTTGTGGCAATATGTTTTCCAGTATACATCTGATTTTTTGCATATACCCTTACGAAATATGAATCTTTTCCATACGTTTTGATAACGTTTTTTCATCATCTGCAAGAAGTAAATATCCCCCTGGAAGCGGAAGACCATCCGCTTCTCCTTCTAATACGACAGAAAAGAAATCACTATACAATACATTATTGGATAATTTTCTGTATTTTACTGCATAATGGACATAGTCCATCTTCGCTTACTTTCCCAACATGCTTACATACTTTACATTCTTTCGTATAATCATCAGCCTTTTGGCTATTTAACCAAATAATTTCGTCCGCTTCATATCGATGCATTTTTTCCGCTGACAGTTTTTCTCCCACCCCGCGAAACATTTCAGAATAACTTCCCTCAGGTAATATTCCTCAGAGAATTAGCACTACATTTGACATATCCACATGCAACGAACAGTTCATTTTGAAAATGCTTTAGGAACCATAACTTTAACTCATTTTTTCCAATCTTCCAATTTATGTAGCGTATCTTCCGTATTTGCCAATAAAAGATAACAATGTCCGCCACCAGAATACAATAAATTCGCTCTGGATAATTCTAATTTTTCAAGAAGCGTATCAATAATGTGCTCCATCATTATTTCTAAATAAAAAGAACGTGCTCTTAATGTACGTAATGCATTTTGGGAAGTAATTGTATAAATAAAATTCTGAATACCTGAAATATCTAAAGAGCAAAGTAAAAAAGCCTGTCTGTCATAAAATTCTTTCTCTTTCGTGAAAAGTTCATCCTTACAATTCTTTTTTCCAGCATTTAAATAATCATAAATGCAACTGGCTACTGCTGCTGTAAATTTTACATGATCAAATAATGAAATATCTGCCAGCTCCGCCTTTGCTGTAGATGACGGTACATATGACAAATTTGCCTCCATTACAGCCAACAGGGAATTCACATATTCATCATTCCAGTCTATTCCTCGAAGATTATCCGTTATTCTCTGACGGATTTTTATATAAAATGTCTGTGAAAAGGTTTTTCTTCTCTTCTGACGGATAATTGATTCCACTTTCCGGATCCATGTCTCCCGGTTGATAATAATATTCTTGTTTATTTCCATTTAAAATATTAAAAATGCTTTGAAGTGGAACCGCGATTTCAAATCCTTTGTCATCGACATTTTCTTTTTCTCTTCTATCTGCAAATGCCGCGATATTATCAGCTATATATGTTATATACGCCAGGTTATCATCTTCAAGATTTGCACTCTTTAATAGCAGTGCATGATGATATTTAACACAATCCAAAATTTCCTTTTCTTTTATGTCAGCTTCTTCTTTTAAGTAATCATATCCACTTACGCTGTGGTTTCTTTTGTCACCACCTTCTCTGTAGATTACTTTTCCAATATCATGTAAAAGGCTTCCTATAATCAGCTTCGCTTTTCGATCATTCATCCTTTTTCCCTCCGCATCTTATAGCTCCCATTCCCATTCCAGTTTTTATTCCCACTCCTGAAAATTCCCCGAAATGAAAAAGAAGCCTTATATATCTTGCTATAGTCTCTGAACCTTTCACTTTAATTCCAATTTTTCCAACAAACCCAGTCACGTTTATTTTTTCCAATGGAAATGGTATTGTTTGTAAACGATAATTTACGACTTCACTGCTCCTGCACAGTTCCTCTAAAGTGTCTTTATCTTCCATTGTCATCTGCTGTGAAAATGCACTATATTTACGCATTAAGCTTCCATATATCAGACTTAAATCCGGATAAAAAATATAATTTCCATCATGCTTAAATGCTGTAGGTGTTAAAAAATATACCTCAAAATACATAGAGCATTTCTTGTCATAAAACTCATCCAATAGAGTTTTCGCTTCCATCATTTGTATTGTTTTTTTCTCAGGAACAATTGTAATTCCTCGTTTTCTTAGTGTAATCTCTTTCAGCTCGGACATTGGAAGTATAATATTCTTATATGCTTCATCTGTAATAGTCTTTATATGCCAAACTACACCGTTCTCTTCTTTTGACACATATTGACTATACGGATTAAGCTGATTTCCATGAAGAATTCCCGCATACTCCGTGCTTATATTCTCCATAATGACACCTTGTAAATTTGAAGATTGCTGAAAATTTATTTCTGTTTTTCCAAACTCCATGCATAATTCTACATACATGTTTCATTCTCCGTTAAAATAATTATCATTTTGGTCAAGTATGCAAATATTATAATACAAACGCACTATAAAATCATTGTTTTTTGCATTTTTTGTATATTTTTATATTATTTAAAGTGTCTAATCTATTATCTTGCAAAAACATGACATCCAAAAAACCGTTACCTATGTCTGCTCAAACATAAATAACGGTTATGCCTACTTTGATTTTTTCACTCTCCAATATTCCAACATTTTTCAGTCTTCTATCTTTCATTCATTACTATTAAACAAAGAGCCGGATCACTCCGACTCTTCGCTCGTTTCAGCATATAAAATTTTTACAACCGCTTATTTCTCCAGCATATAATCCTTAATCACATCATGGTCTCTCAGCACCTTCTCCACCAAGGTTCCCTTGATTGCTTTCAGTAAAGGGTTTTTTCACCAGATTCAGCGGTCCAGGAAGCTCAATTTCAAGTGGTGATCTGCCATCCATGAGTTTTACGCTGGCGTCAAGGAGTTCTCGCACGTCGTATACGCTGCCCCATACTTCCGGAACGCCACGGTCTACGCCCATAAGTCCGTATACAGCTTCCATTGCGGTACGAACAGAATATTCTGTAGTGAATATAGTGTCTCTTGGAGTCTCAGCGAACTGGCCAAGGAATGCGAAGTTCACACAGCCATCCGGGATTACGTCCGGTCTGTCGCCTTTGGCTCTTGGCATAAAGAATGCAGTGATGTAAGGCATCATGGTCGGTACGCAGACTGCGCTGTTTTCAGCCAGATCCTCGATCTGATCAGTCGGTACACCCATATGGTACAGCCACTCTTCCGTGATTTCTTTACCGGTACACTCTTTCATCGGTTTCTTTACATAATCGCCAGGTACATCTGTGAAGAGACCGTATACCCAGACGCAAACCTTATCTTTGTCCTGATCCTTGAACTGACCCTGACGGTTGATGGTCCAGCTTAACAGCCAGCTGGAATCCTGACAGCTTACAATACCGCCGGTAACAACCTTTCCGCTCTTCGGATCTCGCTTGCAGATGTCGGTAATATAAGGAATGATCTTGTCATCCAGTGTGGTAACAGTTGCAGATTCCCAGTTAGTCTTCGCGATATCAGAACAGAATTTCTCCGGATGTCCGAAGGACGGATCCTGTTTTGCAATATTTTTCCAAAGGCTCCAGCAACCGCTTGTACGAACCTCAGCATCTCCGTTTGGAGCGTGGTTCTGGTCACCGTAGATGGTTCCCTCTGTACAGCTTCCGTTGGTAACAAATACATAGTCATTCTCAGTAAGAAGGATTCCCTTCTCAACACCCTTTACCTTGCACTCAATAGCAGTTGCCACTTTTTTACCATCGTGAATATCGAAGATTACATTGGTAACCTCTGTGTTGAACTGGAAGTCAACACCTGCATCCTCCAGATATTTCTTCATTGGAAGGATCAGGGACTCATACTGATTGTATTTGGTGAATTTCAGAGCACTGAAATCCGGAAGTCCGCCGATATGATGGATGAAACGCTGGATATAAAGCTTCATCTCCAGTGCGCTGTGCCAGTTTTCGAATGCAAACATGGTTCTCCAGTATAACCAGAATGTGGAATTCAGAACCTCGTCATCGAATACATCCTCAATGGTCTTGTCATAAAGATCCTCGTCCTTTGTAAAGAACAGCTTCATGATTTCCATGCAGCCCTTCTGGCTCAGGTTAAATTTTGCCATCTGTGTGAGCGTCTTGGCCCTGATTTACAGTAGCACGGCAAAGAGAATAGTTCGGATCATGTTTGTTCAGCCAGTAGTACTCATCCAGTACAGAGGCGCCTGGTTTTTTGCCAGGGAAGGAATGCTGTGGAAAAGATCCCAGAGACATTCGAAGTGATTCTCCATCTCACGGCCGCCTCGCATGACGTATCCTCTCATCGGATCGAAGATACCATCACATGCACCGCCTGCAATGTCCATCGCTTCCAGGATGTGAATGTGGTCACCAGGCATCTGCGCGTCTCTTACAAGGAAGCAAGCTGCTGCCAGAGCCGCAAGTCCGCTTCCTACCAGATATGCATGCTTGTCATCTACGCCTTCCGGTTTCTCTGGGCGGGCAAATGCTTCGTAGTTACCGTTTGTATAATAAATGCCCTTGCTGTTTTTCTCATTTTTGCCACGCTCTGTATTGCGGTAATTCGGGTCTACGTGTGCTTCTATGATCTGTTTCTCTTCGCGGCTCTTGTTTGCCAGAACTGCTGCTCCTGCACCTGCTGCAGCAAGTGCTGCCATACCTAATACGGAATGTTTTTTCTTTGACATAAAAATTACCACCTTTCTGAAATTTGCCGTTACATTATTTCCGGCTATCTGTGTTTATTCTTGTTTTAACTTTTCGAATCAGCTTCTAAGCTTTCTCAGTTTTGTTTCCTAACCTTCAGATAAAAGCTTTTATTTGACTAATTCGAAATTCTGCTGCCTTTTATTTAGTATTTCCTGTTTCTGAGTGTATTCTACGTCAAAAAATAATTTTCCTCAATTTACAAAACAAGACGGATGACAAAAAACTTATCATCCGCCTTACTTTGTAAAGTTGATTTCGAAAACTTTATGTCCCGCCCTTTCAGGATTAAAGCTGCTATGCCATAGTTATCCCTTATTTTCCGGATAAACTTAATCTTTATTGCCCTTCCTTCTCCATATTCCGCAGAGAATTCCCAATATTTCCATGCATGGTCACGCAGACCATATTCGCGATTTCTTCTGGGGCTTCCTTCATTCCTCTCTTGATCCAATCAAGCATAACACCTACGAAACTGTATTTGTAAAAATCCGCAATAAATTTCTTCTGTTCCTCTGTAACCCTCAGATTCTCGCTCTGCTCTTCCACCACTCCTTCGATCAGCTGATAGGTCAAGCTGTACAGATAATTTTCCACCTGCTCTCGTTTCACAGAGCGATACACGTTCAAGATAAATGGTTTATTTTCCAAAACAGCCTCAAAAATCTGCTGAAGCCCTTCCTGCCAGGTGTCGTAAGTCTTTTTTCCCTGCAAAGCCCGGGAAGCGTCCTCAATACAGGACCATTCTACCAGGTCATAAATGTCTTTAAAATGATAGTAAAAAGCCATTCGGCTAATTCCGCAATCTGTAGTCAGGTCGCTGATGGTGATCTTGTCCAGAGGCTTCTGAAGGAGAAATTTCTTCAAAGACTCTTCCAGTGCATTTTTTGTGATATTGTTCATTCAGATGTGCTCCTCTTGATGATTTTATTATGCAGTACGGCATCATGCAATCCATGAGGTCCGCACAGATTCTAGAGCGTGTTTGAAAAATCATTCCTGCAATCTGCAGGCTCTAAGGATTTTATAAATCCTTTTGATTTTTTGTCAACAGGAGCATTGTTGAAAAAGCCGCTTTCACACCATTTTCACAAAGAAAGGCATGGGAAAAGCCCCTTTCGCGGAGGGCACATAAAGTGCTTTCCAGAAAGGGGCTAAGGGAAGCCTTATTTCATTATATCTTTTCATCTTTCTTTTTGAGAAAAATGATAAGAAGGATTGCAGCGGAGGCTGCGAAGAGCATAAATGCAAGCTGGGTAAGAGGTGAATCGTCACCGGTCTTGACGCCATTTGTTGTAACTGCCCTGTCCTCTGGCTGCTGTGTGATCTGAGGAGCCTGGGTGGGCTCTGCAGGAGCTTCTGTAGGTTCCTGGGCCGGCTCTGCTGTCGGTTCCGGTTCTTCCTTTCTGGATGTGTTGAAATAAGGACTGTTGCATCTTCTGAAATGTCTCAGAAAATGTGTTACAAAAGCCGTCAATTGATTTCCACATCATATTCAAAGGTATCGTTCAATGCTACCGGTGTACCATCTGCTGTAACCTCCGTTACATACAGTTTTATTTCTTCGCCGCCTACAGGAACTGTAACTTCTGTTTTTGCTGTTGCAGTGGATTCACCGTCCATAACAAGTGGAACAATGTTCTGGCTTACGCCGTCTGCAAGCTGTGTACAGTCTTCATCTTTGAAAATTCCTGCATAAAAGGTCTCATCAGATTTCAGGTCTTCGCCGTTTTTCTTAACAACCGTCTTATTAATTGTGATAGTTTTCACAATATAGTACTCATCTGGCAGAAGCAGGAACTGATTATCAAACTGGAACTGTGCTGCTGTTCCGTTCTCCGTAATCTCTACTTTATTGCCTGCCTGATATTGTGCTACATAAGAGCCATTGTTGTAGGTACCCTCTGCAACGACTTTGCCTTCTGCGTCAGTCTCTGCTACATAGTAGGTACCGCGTTTCAGCTGATCAAATGTTACCGAAGAGGTTCCCTGATTTTCATCAAAGTGAATCATCTTTGTGTCAGCTGCCTTCTGAGTCATTGCCTCGTCGGAGAACAATGTCACATAGAAGTCTGCTGCACGGACTGCAAGGAGTTCACCCTGGATATTGGTAAGCCGTTTAGTTACTGTAATGCTGCAATTTGCCGAATCTTCTGTTGGAACTTCTTTCTCATCTTTGCCTTCCGGTTTCGGGGTGTCGGCCGGATCCTCCGGTACGTCACCTGTTGCGGTTGCTGTATTGAGAATGGATTTTCCAAGGTCAGATTCTTTCACCTGATAGGTGTAGGTTACGGTCTTTGCCTCTCCTGCTTCCAGGATGCCAAGGTCAAAGCTCTGGCCTTCTGCAAGCTGGATTCCTTCTAGACTGTCTGTAATCTTCACATTTGTGAGTTTCATGTTTCCGGTATTGGTTACAGTTACGCTGTAGGTAATGATGTCGTTCAGGTCTGCTTTTCCTGCTTTGTCCTTCTGGGTTCCATCTGCTGCTGTGATGGAAACAATGTCTTTCCTCACTTCAAGCTTCGGATTTTCTACCGGGTTATCTGTGTTGTCTCCTGGCTTCTCGCCATCTGGATCCTCTGGATTTGCCGGAGTTCCTACTGCTGCGTTACTGATCGTATTGCCTTTATCTGCTTCCTGTACCACATAGTCATAAATGATGGTTGCTTCTGCTTTTGGTGCAAGGCTGCTGATTGTGAAGATTGTTACCTTTCCATCCTGCTTACTGTCTGCGCCCTGAATGTTGGAAATTGTTCCGGCTGCATTCAGAGTATCTGTGATCTCTACATTTTCCAGAGTCTGGTTTCCTGTGTTGGTCACAGTGAGGGTGTAATGGATGGTTTCGCCTGCTTTGAACATTCCGTTTTCGTGAGTGCTCTCACTGGATTTCTTGGTGAGTGTATAACTTCTTACCGGGTCAACGGTGATTACTGTATCAGTGTTTTCAAATGATTTACCGCCCTCGAATTCCACTTTTACTGTATTTACAAAGCTTCCGTTGGCAATGTCTGTCTCTGTAATTTTATAGGTTGCTGTTGCTGTAACAGTTTCACCTGCAGGAACCTTCTCGACTGTGAGAACGTTCGGAGTCTCCTGCGGTGCACCTTCAATTACAACACCGGGAATTTCAATGATCCTTACGGTTTTCGCTTCGTCATAGATATTCTTTACATTGATTGTAAATGTAACATTCTCATCCAGATCATAGGTTTTATCCTCATGAGTCTTGGTTACAACCTGGCCTGGATCTACCGGATCTTCTTCGCTTCCGTCTGTAACCTTCAGAAGTCCTGCAAGAAGAATAATGGAATAGTTCTTTGTCACATCCTGTGCTTCTGTCTCGCTACCCTCAGTTTCCTGACTTGCTGCATTTACAAAAATCTTCAGATCTGTGATCTTATTCTCGCTTTCGCCAACCAGTGTCTGGCTTCCTTCTACATGTGCGATTTCCTGCTGGCCATCTGCCAGAGTTCATCTGCCAGTTTCCATGTAGGAACCGTAAGCTCCTCGCCGTCATATTTCTTCTCGCCGCTGTCAGACTGGAAGGTTACCTGGCGTCTGGTGATTTCAAGAGCTCCGTCCTCCACCTTAAACACAACGTCTGTAAAGTTCGGGTTGATGTTCTGGAAATCTTCTGCCTTCAACTCCATATCGTAGATTCCAGCATCTGTTCCTTTTACCTCATCATTTCCAGTGAATGTGAAATCTTTGTCCGTATACAGCTTGTTACTGATGTCTGCTACAGTGTAGCCGGTAACTGTTTTCTCTGTTCCGTCATAGACTTCTGTACCACTGTTTTCTTTCAGTGTTACCACAACCTGATCTGTTACAGGTGTAACAAGCAGGCTGCCATTCGCAGTTTCAATGGTGTAGTTATCAGCGTTGGTATTTTTCATTCAGCTTATAGGTGAATGTATTCTCGCTGTCACCTACAGTTGTCTGGGTTCCAGTTACATCATAGGATGCGCCTTCGCCCTTGACAAATCCATCGCCACTTACCGTTACATCCTTTGCTGTTAACTCTGTTCCATTGTAAACCTTCTGGGCACTTGCACTGGTAAGAACCAGATTCCGTTTTTTCGATTACAAGAGAGCCATCAATTACGTGGAAGGTAACTTTTGCGAAGTTCTTATTGGTATTTGTAAAGTTCTCTTCACTCAGTCCCATCATATAAGTATCTGCATTTGTTCCTTTTACAAGAGCTGTACCCTCAAAAGTGAAATCGCTTTCTTTATACAAAGGACTGGTGATGGATACTGTGTAGCCTTTTACTGTTTTCTCTGTTCCATCGTACTTCTGAGTATCTTTGTTACCTGTGATTGTTACTACTACTTCATCTTCGCTGGAGGAAACAGTAAGGATTCCTTCAAATGGTGTGATGTTGTAGTTATCCTGTTTGGTATTATCTTTCAGCTCATAGCTAAAGGTATTGTTGCTGAAGCCTGCCTCTGTCTGACTTCCGGTTACGTTGTATACTGCACCTTCTCCTTCTGCGAAGCCGTCACCGCCAACTGCCACATTATCATTGGTCAGTGGCTTTCCATCATATGTCTTGCTGTCTGTTGCACTGGTCAGAGTCACATCTCGTCTGGAAATATTCAAGGTTCCGTCTACGATTTTGAAGGTAACACTTGCGAAGTTATGGCTTATGTTGTTAAAGTCAGATGGTTTCAGTTCCATGTTGTAAATGTCTGCATCTGTTGCTTTAATAACATCATTTCCACTAAATGTAAAGTCATTTTCTGTATACAGTTCATTGTCTATTGCTACGTCATAACCGGTTACTGTTTTCTCAGTGCCATCATATTTGGCGCTGCCACTGTGTTCGGTAATGGTGACAATTACGTTATCTGTAACCGGGGTTACCTTAAGGGTTCCCGGAGTAGTTTTGATATTGTAGTTGATTGCCTTGGTGCTGCTGTTCAGTCTGTAAGTGAATTCATTATCACTTGATCCTGCATTTGTCTGGCTTCCGGTTACATCATAATCTGCGCCTTCTCCAGGAACAAACTGGTCACCTGCGATCAGAATGTGATTCTTAGTCAGCGGAGTTCCGTCGTAAACTTTCTCGTCAGAACCACTGATCAGTTCCACATCTCGTTTGGTAATCTCAAGCTGTCCGTCTACAATTTCAAATACTACATTTGCAAAATTTTTATTCTTGTTTGTAAAGTCTTCTGCTTTCAGATTCATCGGATATGAACCAAAGTCAGTTCCTTTCGCTGTGGCATCTCCGCTGAAGGTGAAATCAGTTTCTTTATAGAGGGTGTTGTCAATTGCTGTGTCATAACCTGTAACAGATTGTTCCGCTCCGTTGTATTTCAGGGAAGCGCTGTGCTCTGTGATGGTTATGGTTACTTCGTCAACAATTGGAGTGATCCTGAGGGTTCCAGGTTCATACTTAATATCGTAGTTTTCCGCTTTATAGCCAGTTTTCTGAGTAAAGGTAATTTCATTCCTTACATCCTTATCACTTACATTTAAAGCACTTCCAATTGCTTTGACATCAGACACTTCGCCATTTACGAAGCCATCCCCACCTATAGTTACATCCGGACGGATTAATGGAGTTCCGTCGTAAACCTTAGCAGCACTCTCGCTGGTAAGAGTTACAGAACGTGGGATAACCTCTACATAACCATCCGTAACTACGATTGTTATATTTGTGAAATTCGGATTTCCATTTGCGAAAGCGTCTGCCTTCAATCCCATAAATGTGGTTCCTGCATCTGTTCTTTCTGCAAAAGCACTGTCATTACCAATGACTTCAATATCGTCTTTTTGGTAAACACCAGATGTGTCTTCCACAATATTGATAACATAGCCTTCTGCCACTTTCGGAGTGCCATCATATTTCTCACTTGCATGATTTCCAATGATTTCAACTTTTACTTTTGTGGTAACCGGGGTAATTGCAAGTTCTCCCTCAACCTGTTCAATGGCATAATTATCTGCATTGAATTTTCCTTCAACAGGTGTAAAAGTAATTGTGTTTGGTTTTGGACTGTCGACTACATTTGTAACGCTGCCGATTGCTTTGATATCTGTTACTTCACCATCTACGAAGCCACTTCCAGTTACGGTTACATTTGAATTGGTTAATGGAGTTCCGTCGTAAATCTTGCTGGCACTGGCGCTGGTGAGGAGTACAGAACGTTTATTAATCGTTACAGTTGCTTCTCCCTGAACGGATTTGTAACCATACAGGCTCGCCTCAAATTTCACAGTTGCCGGAGTATCTGCCACATCCCTGTATTCAGGTGATTCGTCCAGATCATATGCATTTGTCTTTTCATTCCAATATTTGATTGTTATATTTGGATTCTCAATTTCTGCATTTTTAATCCGTGCTGTCGCTGTTACTCCATAGCTGTTTCCATCGTATTCCTTTACTACATCTGCTGCACTTACTGTCAGACCATTTTCATTTTCGAAGATGGCAAAGTCTGCGGGGATAATAGTAAAGGTGTAGTTGGTATATTCTTTTTCCAGAGCTTCTTTGCTGTTCTGGATACTCAGCACATTCTCATGAACCTTTATAGTATCGTCTCCTGCATCACTTCTGATTACTGCAAGATCAAGATCTTTAAGCTCATCTCCTACACTGTTTTCCAATGTTGCCAGGTCAAAGGCAGGATCTGAATTTCCGTATACCTTGCTGGACTCTTTGGCTTTGATGGTTACCGGGCGTCTGGCAATTTCAAGAGTTCCATCTACAATTACAAATTTTACATTTGTAAAGTTTTTGCTGATATTCTCGAAATCCGCTGCCTTCAGTTCCATATTGTAACTTCCTGCATTAGTTCCTTCTATAACCGCATTTCCGTTGAAACTAAAATCTTTTTCAGAGTACAGCGTATTGCTGATATTCGTTACATCGTATCCTGTTACGGTCTGTTTGTTTCCGTCATAAACACCTGTACCGCTGTGTTCTGTGATCGTAACTACAACCTCGGTGTCAACTGGCTTCACTTTCAGTTTTCCATATTTTTTTGGATTTCATAGTTTTCTGATTTGGTATTTTCCTTCAAAGTATAATCAAATACATTGTCAGATTCTCCTGCTTCTGTCTGTGATCCTGTCACTCCATAGGAAGCAATACCTTCTCCTTCTACGAATTCATCTTCTCCACCAACTACAATAGTGTCATTCGTCAGTGGAGTTCCGTCATAGAATTTTTTCGTCCTTTGCACTTGTAAGTGTTATTTTACGCTGTGTAATACTTATCTTTGCTTCTACTGCAGGTCCCACATTTCCATTATTAACAACACGAACCTTTATTACAGTAGTTCCGCAATCTTTATATTTCGGAAGATTGGTAAAATTGTCATTGAGATCAGTCCACTGACCGTCTCCGATCTGATATTGAATCACATCTCCCTCAATACCAGGCGCTGTAATAGTGATGGTATGCTCCTGGCCATCGTACTTGCCAGTATAATCCTTTACAAAAAGAGACTCTCTGTTATAATAAACTTTTAAGGACTAAACCACCGCCTTTTACTACAGCTCCACTGCGCTCGATTTCTCCACTTACACAAGTAAACCCAGTATAACCTTTAGGTGTCGCAGATACCCATGCACCAATCTTTTCTGCACCCTGAAGTTCAAATTCTTTCTTATAGTAAGTTCCATCTGGGTTCTGAAGCCAATGTTCTACTGTGTATGTTGCTTCTGGGGCTACATACGTGAAAACGATCTCAGTAGTCTGGCCTTTAATTGCCTGTACTACCGCCGGAGAAGTTAACTGATAACCCTCAAAAACCTTATATACAACAGTTTTCATATTATCAGTTGTGGTCACAGACTCTGCTGTTTCTATTTCTTTTCCACTCTCATCTACATAGCGAATCGTATAAGTCCAGCTTTCAAGAGGTTTATAGATGAAAACAATCTCCTGTTTATCATTGTTTATAATTACACTCTTTGAAATGTTCCTGCGGATAGTAGTCGTCTATAGGCTGCGCGTTTACACTTGCATTTTTTCCTTTCTCAATGCTCTGTGCTTCGCTTCTCCATAATTCCTTTCCATCTACATCCTTTGCCACAATATAGTAAGTGATAATATCAGAACTTTTCCATTTCGCATAAAGGGTCTGATCTTTTACAATCTGTGACTCTTTTACAAATTTGTGAGTAAAAGATTCATCTGTGTACCAACCGAGGAATTCATCGCCTTCTTTAGTTGGTGTTGGTAATGTATCTCCAAGTGTCTGACCTTTGGTCACTGTCAAAGTTGACTCAGTTACTGTTCCACCATTTGGATTAAAAGTTACTGTATATGTTGGGGCTTCCCATTTGGCATATAATGTGATGGTATGGGATGGCATTTTTGTTTGCCAGTCAAATTCTGTGCCATCTTCACATGCCGGTGATGTATACCAACCAGCAAAAATGTAATCACTGTCTACGTTTGCTGGAGGCTGTACATCTTTATCCAATGGTTTATAACCGGAGACATTGGCTTCAAATTTTATACTTGCATCTGCAACACCGGTACAATTGGCAAAATGAAGTACGTACGAGTTGCGAGAGTAATATAAAAATCCACCATATCTGGTTTCTCCTGTTACTTTATCAGCAAAATATGATACATCTTTTACATAATTGTTGTTATTTCGGTACCACCCATAATTCAATGCATCATTCATATCAAAAGAAAATCCATTTATAGGCTGAGCATCCTCGCTTGTTAAGCGAACATATTTTATATCATAGCTTTGGTATTCTTTAATTTTTCCATCTAGTGTTTCTATATAATAGACAATATCAACTCCACTTTCTTTGACAAATCCATACATAGAAATATTCTTTGCAGGCATATTGGAAAAATTTGTATAATACGTGCCGCCTTTTGATGTGGTCGCCCAAATCTTGTCAGAGTGCTTCTTGTCATTCCACTGTGTTGAAACATCCTCACCGTATCGTGCTGAAATTTCTAAGTTATTGTCTGCTTTCCAATCAGTTGGATTTCCAAAATAATCTCGTCTTTGTGAAACATAAAATTTTATTGTATATGTCTTTCTGTTATAATAAATATTCTTAACAGCCAGCCCATCGGCTGTAACCTGAATATCTCCTTTATTCTTTTCTACAGCAGGTTCAAATCCCTCATAGCGATTTTTTTCTACGCTATAGGTAAATATTTTTCCAACAACATCAGTACAGCAACTATGTCCGCTTCGCCATTCTTGTTCTTAGCCATCTCATATGTTCCTGGAGTTTCCAATGATTCCTGCCAGTAAATAATTCTGTATGCAGCTCTTGTATTAATTTCCCATTTCGCTGTTACAGTAGTGTCTTCTGCCGGCATCGTTGCAGGGCAATTAGCCCAGCCTTTAAATGTATATCCAAGCTTAGTTGGCTCTTTCGGCAGTGTTATAGAAGCACCATACAGGATATCACTTGGCTCAACATAACTTCCACCGTCTGTATTCCAGGTAAGACGATAGCTGTTTCTGTCATATTTAATTTCAACGACAGTAGAACCGTCCGCATTTACTTTTGCCTGACTCACCTCTTGTGAGGTAAAGCCTTTATATGCTCTCGCTGCAGCTACAGTTGTAGTTCCTGTAGTACCGTCAATTGTTTCACTAGCATCTTCTGTATACGTTTTTCCATCTGTATTCTGAAGCAAATGCTTAACTGTATAAGTTGTTGCAGTTCCTGTATAGGTAACTGTAATTGTCTGATCTGTCTCTACTTTTCCACTAAAAGTTACCGTTGACTGGTCAACACTAAAGCCCTCTAACTGAGGTGAAGTAATCGTATTCTCATAAGTTACACCTTTTTCAAATTCAGCTACCCATGGCTGCGCTGCTACAGTTCCATCTGTATATTGATAAATAATCTGATATTTTACCTTGCTACCAATTTCATGAATACTGAGCTGTAACTTCCATATCTGCTGTTACATTACTGAAATCTTTATCCCATCCGATAAAACGATAACCATCTTTTTCAGGTGCAGCAGGTGCTACTGCAGCTTTTCCACTTTCTATCTGCTGAGTAGTTAAGGTATGGAAGGTTCCGTCCTTATCCTCGTATTTAAATACAACTTCATAATAAGTAATAACGTTCTGTTCATGATCTGTTTCATCAAGCATTAATAATGCGATATTATTCTCTGCAGCTGGTGGCTCTGCCACTGGCTCCTGAGCTACTGCTTTGTATGTAACAGTAACTTTCTCATCTTTTGTTACCGCCAGGATCTCGTAGAGACCATCTGCATTTTTCTGAATATCTGCCTGAGTGTCTGCAAAGCAAACATGGTCTACTTCATATCCATCGTTTGCTTTAACAGAAAAAGCAAAACTTTCATTTTCTTTTACTTCTTTTCTGTAAGAAGAAATATTCTCCACCGGAGCCCCTTCGCCGCGAACCTGGATTTTTCCAAAATCTGCTGCGTGCTCGTCGAAAGTTACATGATAAAGAATTTCTTTCGCTTCTTCTGAAGGTTGGCTTTCCTGAGAATTCTCGGCTCCATTTTCGACATTAGTCTGGTCTTTATTTTCCCCGAGAGTCAGATGCAGCAGGCTGCTCTTCTGTTTTACTCTCTTCCTGGCTATTGTTCTGGGCAGGTTCTGGGGGGTTCTGCCACTGTCTGACCCGTCGGTTCCGCTGGCTTTTCTGCCACTGTCTGACCCGCCGGTTCCACTGGTGTCTCTGCCACTGTCTGACCCGCCGGTTTCTCTGGTGTCTCTGCCACTGCCTGCGCCGCCGGTTCCGCTGGTGTTTCTGCAACTGCCTGCGCTGCCGGTTCCGCTGGCTTTTCTGCCACTGCCTGCGCTGCTGGTTCCGCTGGTGTCTCCGCCACTGCCTGCGCCGCTGGTTCCGCTGGTGTCTCTGCCACTGCCTGCGCCGCCGGTTCCGTTAGTGTCTCCGCCACCGCCTGCGCCGCCGGTTCCGCTGGTGTTTCTGACACTGCCTGCGCCGCCGGTTCCGCTGGTGTTTCTGCAACCGGTGCTGATTCCTGAACTGCCGGTGATGCAGACTCTTCAACCTGAACCCCCGGTTCCTGAGCCTGCTCTTCTACAACCACAGCTGTATTATCAGCCACATAATTCTCAGCGGTGGTCATCACTGTATTCTGCCCGATCATTGCTACAGCCAGCAACGTTGCCATCGCTCTCCTGAACTGTAAAAACTGCTTTTTCCTCATAATGTTCCTCCTTTTCGCAACCTTTTTTGTTGGCAGTTGCTTAACAGTTACTGTCCACTGATAACGTTTTGTATAATCTAAAGCGAACAATAACATTAAAGCATTTGAGATCCGGTGAATATTTACGGTCCTTCACTGGATGCTCCGGAGCATGCTTGAAAAAGATTTCTGCAAGGATTGCGGGAATAATTTTTCCAAACAGGCTCCAGCCTGTATGGCACTGTGAGCCATACGGCTAAATCTCTACTATGTTTCAATTATAGCACCTCCTTTTCCACTATCCTGATTTTGGGGAATGAACTGCACGCTTAGGGAATGAAATGCACAAAAATTTACAGAAAATGTGCATCTTATATTCGTAACTAAGGACAGATATCCGCCTCCGAACTTATATATGCACATATTTTCTGAAATATTTATCGCTATTCTGGAATGTATTTGAAAAATGATTTTCTAAAAGATGTGCATCACAATTTGTGGGAGAACATCCTCCACTTTACAAGAAA
>ENA-OPYU01000466-OPYU01000466.1-human-gut-metagenome-genome-assembly--contig:-NODE-466-length-16232-cov-2.322322_pt1 | contig 16232 bp, 22 predicted proteins | sample MGYA00242637_ERZ504482 | MGnify/ENA primary metagenome ERZ504482 (study PRJEB26092, sample SAMD00036237) | human gut metagenome | host: Homo sapiens | study: EMG produced TPA metagenomics assembly of...
ACCTGGAAAAAGACAAAGGTTCTGGGCGGTACCTATGAGCTTCGTGAACTTCTTATCCCGGTGATCCGGGAGGGAAAACGGATTTACACCTCGCCTGAAGTTATGGAGCTTCGCAAATACTGCCAGAAGGAGCAGGAAACTCTCTGGGATGAATCCCGCCGTCTGGTCAACCCCCAGAAAGTTTATGTAGATCTTTCTCAGAAGCTCTATGATCTGAAAAAAAAGTCTTCTGGAGGAAATGAGCGAAAAGGCCCTTGATTAAAGGGGGCATATCCCCTCCCTGCCTTTCATATCATAAAAGGTAAGGGGGGAATTTTTCATGGACAAAGATTACACGATTCTCATTAACAGGAAGCATCCGCTTCCTGAAGATTTTATACCGGAGCATCTGGTTGATATCGGACTGCCCTTTGATGCTGTTCCCGGAGAGCCTAAGCGTCTTCTGGAAGAAAAAATCAGCCCGCTCCGCTCTTGAGCTGATCACACGCAGCCGCTCCGAGGGACTGAATCTGTACTGTATCTCCGGTTACCGTTCTTACAGGCGTCAGAAAGAACTCTTTACAGGTGATTCTTATGTGGCGCCTCCGGGCTCCAGTGAGCATCAGAGCGGTCTTGCGCTGGACATGTCCTGTCCTGCAGTACAAATGGAGCTGACTGAAGCCTTTGCAGAAACAAAAGAGGGAATCTGGCTGAATCGCCATGCCGCGCTTTTTGGTTTTATTATACGATATCCCAAAAATAAAGAACATATCACCGGTATTCCATGGGAACCCTGGCATATCCGCTATGTAACCAGATCTCTTGCCTCTTATCTTTCACTGACCGGTCTGACCCTGGAAGAATATCATATGCTTGAAAATCCGGTGGACTTTTCCAATTTAAAGTGATATACTGTGAATGTTTCGTAAATAAAAGTTTCCACTGTTGTTTACACAGTACTGTCCCGCAGGTTTTCCCACATTTTATTAAAAATCCGAAACCCTGCAGACTGAATTTTTTGATGAAAATAATGTAGAACATATTTTAATTGCTGCTGCAAACAAAACCTTACTGTTCATGACCTTCACAGCAACTTGGTCAAATGCCATGTGAACTGTAACAATAAAACACTTTGCAGCTTATCTGCAGTTAACTATTTTATAACTAATCTACTTACGGAGGAAATCTATCATGTCAATGAACATCAACCACCAGCTTCCTTTACCTGATGTGCTGAAGGAACAGTATCCCTTAACGGATGAGCTCAGATCAGTAAAATCTCTGAGAGACAGCGAGATCCGCAAAATTTTTACCGGAGAGATCTGATAAATTTTGTTGTTCTGGTCGGTCCCTGCTCTGCAGACAACGAAGATACTGTATGCGAATACGCAAACCGTCTCAAAAAAGTAAACGACCAGGTTTCCGATAAACTGATGATCATTCCGAGAGTCTATACCAATAAGCCCCGCACCACAGGCGACGGCTACAAAGGCATGCTCCATCAGCCGGAACCGGACAAGGCTCCTGATCTCCTGGCAGGCATCATTGCCATCCGCAAAATGCATATCCGTGTGCTGGCAGAAACCGGACTCTCTACCGCAGACGAAATGCTTTATCCTGAAAATCGCAGCTATCTGGACGATATTCTGTCTTATGAAGCTATCGGCGCCCGCTCTGTAGAAAACCAGCAGCACCGCCTTACTGCAAGTGGAATGGATATCCCTGTGGGAATGAAAAATCCTACCAGCGGAGATCTTTCTGTTATGTTAAACTCCGTTACCGCTGCCCAGCATTCCCACCATTTTATTTACCGGGGATTTTGATGTTGCTACCAGCGGAAACGAGCTTGCCCACACCATCCTCAGAGGCGGCGTAAATAAATTCGGCCAGACTCAGCCAAATTATCACTATGAAGAGCTTGTACGCCTTGCAGAATTATATAATCAGTGGAATCTCAAAAATCCGGCTGTTATTGTTGACGTCAACCACTCCAACTCCGGCAAACAGTATAAAGAACAGATCCGTATTGTCAGTGAGGTTCTCCACAGCCGCAATTACAATTCCGACCTGAAAAAGCTTGTAAAGGGTGTTATGATCGAAAGCTATCTCTTAGAAGGCCGCCAGGATATCAGCGATCATATGATTCCAGGCTGCTCCATCACCGATCCCTGCCTTGGATGGGAGGATACTGAAAAGCTGATCTATGAAATTGCTGAGAAGTGCTGAGAAATCACTCTTGTACTTTCTTTTCAGATATGTTATATTGAACCCATAGAGGAAACAACCGCCCACAAGGGGGTTGACCTGTAGTATTGTTTAGCATAGAAAATGCCACCCAGACTGAAGGTATCATATCACTGGTCAAAGTTATGATATGATACCCTGAGGGTGGTTTTTCTATGCCTGTATCAGTGACAAAATAACTCTTTTTTTACTGCTCCATCTGTCTTCCCAGAAATCCTGCCGCTGTCTGTACCAGCATTTTCTCCGGGGTTCCAAACATATCCTTTTCACTTTTGCCAATAAGAATAACTGCTCCTATGGCGTCTCCGGCGCAAATGATCGGCTGAATGATCTGCGCATATAAAATTTCTTTCTGACTGTCTGTAACAGGAACTTTTCCTTTTTCTCCAGGATTAAAACACTTGCCTTCCCTATCCGCAATAACTTTCTCCAGAGGCCGGCTGATCTCTTTTCCTGCAATTTCTCTGCTTCCATGTCCCGCAGCCGCCACAACCTGATCGTGATCGGTAATGCAGACAAGAACTCCTGTTGTCTGTGCCAGAGCCTCTGCATACTCTCTGGCAAACGTACTGAGTTCACCAATAGGAGAATACTTTTTCAGGATGATCTCTCCCTCTCTGTCTGTAAAAAATTTCCAGTGGAGTTCCTTCTTTTATTCTTAATGTTCTGCGTATTTCCTTAGGTATCACCACTCTGCCCAGGTCATCTATACGCCTTACGATTCCCGTAGCTTTCATATAAAATCCTCCGTTTACTGTACTTTCCGATTCTGGAAATAGTATCTGTAAATGGAGGATTTTTATGCATTTACTCTAATGTAATTTCTTTTTCTATCATCTTTCCACGATCCAGCTGATGACGGAGCTTTCGATTTTCTACTGTATCAAATATAATAGAAAAATCATAGTCCTCCGGATAAAGTTTTTCTGCTGCAACCACAAGCTTCACTCTTTTGTGATTAATATAAATCTTCTTGCCCGGAAGCTGAACTCTTAAAACGCCCTTTTCATTTTCCGGCTGGCAGACAATACCGAATTTTTTTATCCGGCAGGATCATAACACTGTCCCCGGGATGAAACTTTGCTTTTGCTGTGGACAAAATATTTTTCTGCTTTTGAATACCTTCTGTACGTTCTTTTTTTAACTGATTTCCCGATGTCAGGTTTCTGAGATCCTCAGGAAGCTCATCCTTTCCATATGCAGCCATAGCGGCATTTTTAATCATATGCTCCGGCATTCCCATTTTTCCTGCAATATAAAAAGCGCAGCTTTCTCCTGCCTCACCGATCACCAGCTGATATTCCGGCTTCAGGGTTTCCCGGTTAAAAGTCATTCTGGCATTCTGAATGCCTTCTGTCCGATCTGCATACTGTTTTACCTCCGGATAATGCGTTGTTACCAGAAAAAAGCGCTCCACTGTTTCTCAGTTCTTCCAGAATTGCAACTGCAATTCCCATTCCCTCGGCCGGATCTGTACCCGATCCCAGTTCATCCATGATCACCAGGCTTTCCCTTCCGGCTTTTTTCAGTATGTCCAGAACATTGGCTATATGAGCAGAAAATGTAGAAAGATTTTCTGACAGATTCTGTCCGTCCCCGATATCACAGAGGAAATTACTGTTCATACAGATTTCTGCCTGTCTGCAGGTTACGTGAAGCCCAGACTGAGCCATCATACAGTTCAGAGCTACTGTTTTCAAGGCCACGGTTTTTCCGCCTGTATTCGGTCCCGTGATCACAATTCCATTCACTCCGTTTCCAACAGAAAACTGCAGGGGAACGCAGATATTTTTATCCATAAGGGGATGCCGTCCGTCCTTGATTACGATCCGCCTCTCTGTATTGATAACCGGCTCTGTGCCGTCATACTCCAGACTGAGCTTTGCTTTGGAAAAAATAAAATCCATTTTTTTGCTATCATGCACAGATCCTGTTCAATTACTTCTTTCTGCTGATAAAGCATATCCGTAAGTGCATAAAGAATCCGGCGTACCTCATTTTCTTCCTCAATGTAAAGAAGCTGAAGTGCATCATAGTGGCGGGCTGCTGCTGTCGGCTCTATAAATACTGTACTTCCGGTTGCGGAACGATCGATAACATTTCCCTTGATCCTGCTTTTAAACTCTGATTTTACCGGAATGCAGATATGCCCATTTCGCAAAGTGCTGAAGCTGTCTGCCATACAGGATTTGTTTGCCCGGAGCGCATTGTCTGCCTTTTCTCTCATGGTTCGTTCTTCTTTTTCAATGTCCTGTCTGCAGGATTTTAACGTACGTGATGCTCCGTCGCATACCTGACCGCCCCGGATCTGCTGGCTGATGGCCTCCCTGATATCCTCAAAGCTATATAGATTTTCCTCATAAAATGCCAGAGGAATATGATAGTTTTTTCCCTGGCAGAGATATTTTTTCATCCGCTCTACTGCCACAAGAGCTTTTTCTGCTTCCTCAAGCTGTTCCGGTGTAAGACAGCCACCTGTTTCCGCAATATGCATCCATTCCCGGATATTACTCATGGCTGCCAGCGGAGGCTGTCCGAACTTTTCTATCATATTCTTTGCTTCAGAGGTTTCTCTCAGCCGGGCAGCAACCTCTCTTTCTGACATCATTGGCTCTGTTTTTTCAATTTCTGTTCTGGCACTTTCTGTCAGCGCAAAAGTTTTCCAGGTTTCTTTTATTTTATCAAATTCTAAAATATGTTCTGTTTTTATCACGATAATCGGTTCTCCTTAATTATGAAAGCTTTATAAATCAAAAAATACCCTGTGTAAAGACTGAGCAATTCAGGATGTCTGCACGATGCGTAGATATTTAAAACGTGCTAAAAGCGTATACAAAAACGCAGTCTCTGCCTGTACTGACAAAAACTGCGTCTGAATTTCTTTTATCAGAAATAAAATTTTGTGTATAAAAATCTCTCCGGAAATATACTCCGGACTGTGCATACAAAATTTATCTGAAAATCCATATGTTCCGTATATCTGCTGTCAGCAGGCAAAAACAACCGGTATCCTGAATACCGAAAAAAAGGGTACACAAATAAAACACGTTCTGCGTGTATCCTTTTTCTATGCAATTGTTTATCAGTCTTTACAAGACACTGCCGACATCAACATACCTGCCTTCATAATTATTTAACTCTGGCTATTATACAAAATCTGAAAAACAATGTCAATCCATTATAAACATCTTGTAATGCTCACTTTTTTCCAGCTTCCAGATTCCTCCCCTGAATCCTTCCGCCTCTATTTTCAGCCTGTGCTTTGTTCCTTTTCCATAAAATCTTACGGAGAAAACCACTTCTCCTTCATTCACATAAATTTCTGCTGCAGAGGTATCTGCAAGTATTCGAATACTCCTCAATTCTTCAATACAGGCTTTTCTTGTTCGGCGGCCTGCCCCTGCCTGCTGATCCATTTCCAGAACCAGAATTCCGTCCCTGTATTCCAGCTTAAAAATATCTGCAAGAACTACTTTCGCAGGGCCTTTCTGAACCTGAAGTTCCAGATCAACGCGCCGTCTGTCTCTGTTTCTCTGTCTGCGTCACAAAGCATTTTTTTCCAGCGCGAGATTCATCAGCTCTTCTACAGGATACTGATATACTTTTCCGTTACAGTATTTCAGTTCTCTTGGAACTGTCAGACAATGCTGCCATCCTTCCTCCAGCGTATTATTTACATACTCTTCTTCCGCATCCGGCATTCCCATCCAGCCAATCAGTATTCTTCTTCCCTTTTTTATCCACAAAAGTCTGAGGCGCATAAAAATCAAAGCCCATATCCCATTCCCGGAAATCTTCTTTGAATACTTTGCCGTCTCTTAAAATAAAATATCCGGAAAGGTAGATATTCTGATAACGGTATTCCTCTCGTTCCACACCCTGAGGCGATACAGAAAGGATTTCATTCCCACTCAGTTCAAACATGTCCGGACATTCCCACATGTAGCCAAATTTTTCTTCTGTGGTAAGTTCCCCGTCCAGATTCCACTGTTTCAGATCCCGGGAAGAATAAAGTAAAACAGCTCCGTGATCATCCTTCCTTCTTCCCCCAAGAACCATTCTGTATCTGTCGCCTTCCTTCCATACCTTGGGATCACGGATATGACAGGTGTAATCCTCAGGATACTGAGTACAGGGAATCACATTTTCCTTTATCCCAAACTCTATGCCGTCCTTACTTTCCACATGAAGCGTATTAGCGCAGCGTCCGTTGTTAATATAATCATAATCCCCGTCCAGCTTTACGTTTCCTGTATAAAATAAATGCAGAGTTTCTTCTTCTGCCAAAGCAGAACCGGAATAGACACCATGGCAGTCTGCCGGACTGTCAGGATAAAGGGAAACACCTTCATATGTCCAGTTGATAAGATCCTCACTGGAGTAATGTCCCCAGAATTTCAGCCCGCCCTTTACCTCAAAAGGAGAATACTGAAAAAACTACGTGATATCTGCCCTGATACCAGCTGAGGCCATTGGGATCATTCAGCCAGCCGCATGGGGGCATCAGATGATGCGTAAGCCGGTATGGCTTACTGACCATCTCTGCCCAGTGGGTTTCTTCAATTTTTCTGATTTCGTCTGTAAAAACCTTTGTTAATGCACTCATGATCCTTTTATCTCCAGTACCGCATCCTGCTTTGTTACATTTCCTGTTTTTAAAATTCTTATTTCCTGATAATCATCTGAATTTGTTACGATCATTGGCGTTGTCACATCATAGCCAGCCTTCTTTGATTTTTCCATATCAAATGTAAGCATAACCTGTCCGGTCCTTACACGATCTCCCTCTGTTACATGTGAGGTATAAAATTTTCCGCCAAGCTCTACTGTATTAATTCCAACATGGATCAAAATTTCCACTCCATGATCTGCTTTCAGTCCTATAGCGTGTCTGGTAGCAAAAACAGTTTCCACAACAGCGTCGCACGGCGCTGTTACTTCTCCTTTTTTGGGAATAATGGCAATTCCCTTTCCCAAAACCTCTGCTGCAAAGGTTTCATCTTTTACTTCACTCATCGGAATGGCCTCGCCCTCCATATGACTGTCCAGAAGAATTTCTCCCGTTACGGATTCCTGGATTTCCAATTTTTTCAGCCTCAGCTTTTTCTCCCTGAGTTTTTCCTTTTCCGCTTCCTGACAGGTTTCGGAAACAGAATCCTTATATCCAAACATCCATGTAAGAACAAAAGCCACTCCTATGGAAATCGCCATCATCAGAAGATAAGACAAAGGCTGATTCAGACAAAGAAGAATACCGAAAATACCGGTAACTCCTGTTCCGGTTGCCCCCAGTGCTGTTACAGAGGCAAATAAAGCGCCGCATGCGCCTCCGATACATGCCATAACAAAGGGCTTTCCAAAGCGGAGATTTACACCAAAAATCGCAGGTTCTGTGATTCCCATACATGCGCTGAGCGCAGACGGAACTGCCATAGACTTAATTTTCTGATCTTTTGTTTTCAATGCTACCGCCAGCGCTGCTCCGCCCTGTGCCAGATTTGCCGCGGAAGCAAGTGGCAGCCAGAAAGTCATTCCAAATTTTGCAATCTGTCCAAGGTCAATGATTGTGTACATATGATGAACGCCTGCCACAACTGTAGGCGCATAAAAAGCTCCCATAATAAAGCTTCCGATTCCAAAAGGAAGTGCGATCAGATACTGTATACCATCCAGAAGTCCGTTTTCAATGGTTACAAAAATCGGGCCTATAATAGATAAGGTCAGATAATCCTGTTACAAAAAACACTTACCAGAGGTGTCACAAAAAGATCCAGCATTGCAGGAACTATTTTATGAAGCATTTTTCTCAATCTGAGCCAGTACCCATACTGCGATCACAACAGGGATCACATGACCCTGATATCCAACCATGTCAATAGAGTAAAGCCCGAACCACACTTTCTGGGTTGCCTGAACACCTTCTGTAGCAACTGTCCATGCATTCTGAAGATTCGGATGAATCATGATCATTCCAATTACTGCTGCCAGATATGGATTTGCTCCAAAGACCTTTCCGGCGCTGTAAGCAATCAGAATAGGCAGAAAAGTATAGGCAGTATTGCTGAACAGCTGTGCAAACGTATAAATAGAACCACTGGTATCAATATTCAGATATCCGTTATTGACCATAAAGTTAAGGGCTTCCATAATGCCCATAAGGAAACCGCTTGCAACAATGGCGGGAATAATAGGAACAAAGATATCTCCCAGAGTCTTTATCAGTCTCTGAAATGGATTCGCTCTGGAAGCAGCCACCTGCTTCAGCTCCTCCTTGCTGCTTTCAGAAATTCCTGCAATCTGGATAAACTCATCATAAACCTTATTTACAACTCCTGTACCCAGAATGATCTGCATTTGTCCCTGTGCAAAAAATACGCCTTTTACTCCATTGATATTTTCTACTGCATCCTTATCTGCTTTTTCATTGTCTGCAATTACAAGCCGGAGACGGGTAGCGCAGTGAGCTGCTGAAATAATGTTTTCCTTTTTTCCTACATGCTCATAAATTTCCCGGGCCGTTTTTCTGTAGTCCATAACTTCCTCCTTTTTATTATGTTATCGTTTCCATATAAATCTCTTTATATTCTGTCAATTTTTTCTGTTTTATATACGTTTATTATATGGAATCGTTCTCATATCTTGTTTTTATTATATTCCTGTATTCTCTGATTGTAAAGCCGTAAAAACCAATAATCTCCATGACAAAATTGTATATAATCACCAAAATATCCGTTCTTTTCCCGGTAAAAAACAAAATGAAGCGCTTTTATTGACCGGAAAAGTCCGTACAAAATATGCTGCTTTCCTGGCAAATAAAAGCAGGAAGATCTGGCTTTGTTTACCCAGACTCTCCCTGCTTTTGAGAATTTTCTTACATCATTCAGTTTTCTCTATGTGAATTTCTGAGAACGATTTCACATCCCATTTTAATTTCTTTTCTGATTCCTTCTTCGTTTTCCATCAGATCTGCAAGCATAGATGCTGCCTCCATACCGCTTGTTTTATAAAAAAAACTGTACAGTTGTCAGCTTTGGTTCAATTATTTTGCCAAAAGAACTGTCTCCAATTCCCACAACCTGTATATCCTGCGGAATTCTCAGCCCCAGTTCCTTTATACAGGTAATTGCCCCCACAGCCATTGTATCTGTGGCGCAGATCAGAGAATCAATAAGAGGGGTCTGCTGCAAAAGCTCTTTTGCACACTCATATCCTGATTCCATGGTAAAATTGCCGATTTTCATTCGCTCGGGCACAACAGGAACCTTTTTCTTATGAAGAGCAGCCTCAAATCCTTTGCGCCGTTTTGCTCCAACTGCTTCGTCTCTGTCTGTAACCCCGATATATGCCGCGTTCTGACCTTTTTCCAGAAGTTTTTCTGTTATCATATAAGAAGCATAATAATCATCCTGATAAACGCAGGGATATCCCTCCAGCCACTGTCCCAGAATTACAATGGGAACTTTGTATTCCTTCAGCATCTGTTTATGCTTTCTGGTAAACATGGTGGCAATAAAAAATCACTCCGTCCACCTGATTGTCCCTGAAAAGAGACAGAGACTTCAGTTCCTCCTCAATATCATTATTTGTATTTGCAAGAATGATCTGATACCCTCTTTTTGCAAGAACATCACTGATTCCTGCTACCTCGCGGCTGATCGTGTCTGAATTGATTTTAGGCAGTACAACTCCTACCAGCTTTGTTTTCTTTGTACGAAGCATCTGCGCCTGAGTTGACGGCTGATACCCTGTCTCCTCAATCACTTTCCTGATTTTTTCCTTTTTTTGCTTCGCTGACATAACCGTTGTTCAGATATCTGGATACTGTTGTTCTGGATACTCCGGCAAGCCAGGCAATCTCATTAATATTCATGATACCTCCCGTACCTTTCGCCCGTCTTTACAAAACATCATCTGAAATATACGGACTTTTCCTTTATTTTATCATTCTATCAAATTGCCTTTATCATTACCACCCTGATTTTTTCTGTATTCTTTCTATAGTTACTGTCAAGTAATCGTTGACACTTTTTTCATACACCTTCTCTTTACACTGTCAGCACGAATGACAACATCTGCGACACTCTACGTTTCCTACACGGTTCGTGTATCTATTATCCGCCATTCGCAAAATCTCTCCTTCAGATCAAACACTCTGCTCAGTGACGGAAATTAACTCCAACCGCCTTACGAAAGCCTCGTCTTTATCTGGTAAATCTTCTGCTTTGATTAAAAAATGAACGTAAAAACGATTCTGTCCGGGCTATACTATATTCCATGAAACTTACTTTGATAATCAAAAATATTAAAATTCTGTAAAATCCCTTTACTTTTATGTATGTTTGTAATATAGTTGTCATATGCTTAATATGTAGTTTTAAATACTACTTCTTAAAACATCTAGGTTATACTTAAATCAGGAGGCGATTTACATGAAATTGAAACTGAAAGATCCATGGAGCGCTATCACCCACGGCATAGCCGTACTTCTTGCGGCAGCGGGAGCGGCTCCGCTTCTCATAAAAGCAGCGCGGACTGAAGATACTCTGCACATTACTGCTCTTGCAGTATTTATACTGACAATGATCCTTCTCTATACAGCAAGTACCGTTTATCACTCTGTAGACTCCTCAGAAAAAGTAAACCGCAGACTTCGCAAAATAGATCATATGATGATTTTTATTATGATCGCCGGAAGCTATACACCTGTATGTCTCATTGCACTTCACAATAAGATCGGCTATATTCTCTGCGGTCTTGTATGGACAATAGCCATTGTGGGAATCCTTCTGAAAGCACTGTGGATCAACTGTCCGAAATGGGTTTCCTCTGTTCTGTACATTGGAATGGGATGGCTCTGTGTCCTTGCTTTTGTGCCAATCTTCCATGCGCTTCCCAGAGCAGGCTTTAACTGGCTTCTGGCCGGAGGAATCATTTATACCATTGGCGGTATTATTTATGGATTAAAGCTTCCGATCTTCAATGCCCGACATAAAAACTTTGGTTCTCATGAAATCTTTCATGTGTTTATTATGCTTGGAAGCGCCTGCCATTTTATTGTAATGTATTTCTTTATTGCCACCATGCCAATATAAACCCCATAGCCATTTGTCTGACAGACAGCTTTTATCAGACAAATGGCTGTTTTTATTACGGCATATCCCGTTTAAGACATCTGCACATCGTGCAGATATCTTAAATACCTTTGGCCGCTTTCTTGCCTTGCTTATCTTATACACAATATCATTTCTAAAAAATTTCTCAAAGCATCTTTCTGCTTTCTGGTAAGCATTTTTTATTTCGCATTCGCGTCTCATGGCCTCTTCTCTGGTAGCAAAACCCTCATAATATGCAAGGTGTACCGGACGCTTTGCCTTTGTATATTTAGCCCCGTCTTTTCCCTCATTGTGAGCCTTCAGACGTTTTTCCAGAGAGTTTGTCCACCCTGTATAAAGGCTTCCGTCTGCACACTGCACCATATATGTGTAATTCATTTTTTCACTCCATCCAGGTATATGTAAAGGATAACTGTCGCTCTATTCCAACAGTCATCCCCGAATCTATATAAAAGCAGCCGGCCGGACAAAGTATATCACAGAAAGATAAAAAGCAGGTAGGAGAACTGCCGACTGCGGATTTTTGTTCCCACCTGCTTTTATTATACGTTGTTTCTTATTTTTTGTGAACAGTTCCATAGAAAACCAGAACAGTATCTCTTATTTTTATTCTGGAAGATAGGCGATCGGATCAACCGGTTCTCCGTCCTTTTTCATTGCAAATAAGTACTTCTTCTCACGTAATACTTGGTAGGAGCTGCAATATAGCCGATTACAGTACCTTTATCCACTGTGGCTCCCTCTTCTACTGCAAGGTCTTTAAGCTGCCCGTATACGGCCTGATAGCCGCTTCCTATTTCCATTGTCACTGTTGTTCCTGTCTGTGCATTTTCTTCGATCGAATATACTGTTCCGGGCACAGAAGCCAGCACCGGAGCCCCCTCAGCCGCCTGCACTGCAATAGCAGGACTTAATTTATACTGGTCGAGAGTTGGAAAATATACAGTCTGATCCATATTATAATCAAGCAGGATATTTCCATTTACCGGCCATTCCATTTGTGTTTCTTCCGAAAAATTCAGTACCGGGGCTTCTACTGCGCCTGCCGCTGCATCTGTTACTGTATTTTCTTCTGATTGAGCAAAAGTTCCATCCTCCGGCTGCTGACCGTTTTCCTCCACAGCGGTTTCTTCCTGTAAAGGCTCTTCCTCATTTCCGTTAGCTCCGTCTTCCATTTCTGTTCCTGCCAGATCTCCGGATGTATTTTCCATATCCGCTTCTACCTCAGTAGTTCCCACATCTACCATGGGTTCTTCCTCTGTACTTTGTTCCATTTCCACAAATTCCTGTTCTTCCTGGATATTTTCCTCTGGTTTTGATGTACCAAGCTGATAAGCTCCAATTCCGGCTGCAGCCAGAACTGCTAAAAGGGCTGTGTTTGTGGCATACTTTACAATTCTGTTTTTTGTCATATTCCTTTCACCTCTGCTTATAATCATTTCTGTATTTATATGGTGTCCAGAATACCTGAGTCTATTCACTTTTAGTGGTTATAAATGAACAAATATCCAATATCACATAATACAGACAAAAAAGAAGCGTCTGTCTCCATACCTCAACGGTATCTATAATACTTTTGTAAATTTTAATCATTGACAGATCTTTCATTTACCCATTTATCTGTCAATGATTAAATACAGAATTTCGTACAATAGAATCTGCAGCCAACACCAAGGGCTTCCTTTCCTGTGTACATACAGCACACAGAGAAAAGCAGGCGACAGCTTTCAGTATATGAACATTTGCCGTTATTCCCGGAATTTTATTCTTCATATGCAGCAACTTCCATTGCAGGAAAATATGTTTCCAGAATTTCTTTCCAGTTTTTTCCCTCCCTGGCAAGCTGATTTCCTCCATATTGGGAAAATCCCAGTCCGTGTCCTCTTCCTTTACAGAGGAACCGAAACTCTCCCCCCACCTTCTGAATACTAAAATCCGAAGAGGAAAGTCCCATTCCCTGTGCAAAAGGGCCTCTCCCTCCAAAAGTATCCTCATCTGCCAGAAGGCTTACCACATGCCCGCTGGCGTCTCTTTGCTCTATATTCAATTCAGAAGGCATTTGCTGTTCCGGTATATATGTACTGTTTAAATAAAATGGAGAATTTTTTGATCTCCGCTGCTGTCTACAGATTTCAGATAAGAATATTCTTGGTCATGAAAGGCCTGTGTTCCATCCCTTGTCTGACCGTTGCTGATCTCATGATAGGGAACAAGTTTCAGTTCACCCTCTGATATCAGCACCTGCCCCCGGGTCTCTTCAGCCGCTTTTTCATAGATTTTTCCGGAAAAAACACGCAGTTTTTCTTTTTTATTTCTCCGCTGATCTCTCCCAGCACATCGGAAATATTTTCTCCTGAATCTTCCTGAAAAAATTTGTTCTGGCTATAACCGCCTGTGCCTTTACTGCTTCTTTTTCATAATCATCCGGAATCTGCAGGGAAAGAATAAGAGGAATATATTCTTCCGGTTGGGGAGTTCTGTTTATAATTGCAGCCTCCACTCCATTGACTGCCATGACTCCAATATAGGGTACAAAAAATAACATCAGAAAACCGGGAATCCAAAACCTTTCTCTTTTCTTCATATATTTTCCCATATGTACTTTGTCTTAATATATGTCTCTTTGTAATGTTTTATAAGCAGTCACTTTATAAAAAGTTCTTTCTTTCCTGATAAATCACAGAATCCGGTTAATACAAGATTGTTTGTCTGTAACATACTGTAACCATATTGTTATTTCATCATTTATTGGACGGTTTTCCATTCAGTTCCGCTTATCAATCCAGATGCAGACTGCATGGACACATGCATCAATTCTGGCTGGCAGATATTCTGACCGTGTGATCAGAATATCAAAAGTATCATCCGGTTGTAGGCACAAAAAACTCCTGTCCGGATTATGAAAAAAACCAGACAGGAGTAAATAGAATTTTTATTTCAATCACACAACCCGAAGCTTCCGGAATGTCAAGTTACCGTTTATTCAGGACTAAATGAAACAACATCTCTTTTTCGTTCCAAATCCTTATTTTCACTGGAAGATTTACTATTATATAGTCTGTCACCGGGTCCCTGAAGCCAGTAAAAGACCCTCTTCAGAAATAAATGATATTGGCTTTTATTTATACTATTCCCTGTATAAGATAATTCATCAGCTACAGAGCTTGTCATTTCAGTACACACGCTGCCGGTCTGCCCTTTATTGTTTCCATATATTCTGTTTTCTTCTATTTTCGGATAAATTGACGCATTTTTTTCTTTCAGTATGTTCTCAAATATACTTCCGGAAAACACTTTCATTCCAAAACAGATTACAGCAGCAACTATCTTACAGAAAAATTCTTTTAATCCTCTCATAATAGCCCTCCTTATTCTGATGCCTGTCCCAGCAGGACTGCGCCTTCCCTGCTATGTTTCAGGTACTATAACTCTATGCAGGGTATTTAGAAATATAGAACCACAAAATTTGATTTTTTATTATAGTCCCTAGAAAAATGGACTCTGTATTTTACAAAATCCCAGTACAAAGCGTATAATAACCACATTATTATAAAAACAGGAGGATTTTTCCATGTATAAGAAAAAACTGATACTTAGCGCAGCAATACTTACTCTCATCTCATTTTCAGCATTAGGATGTTCCAGTACAAAATCTTCTGCACCGTCTGATACAAAAGCCTCTTCTGATACATCCTCTGTATCGCCTGCAGTCTCACCTACATCAGCTCCTTCAAAAACATCTTCTGATGCAGAAAATAAGGATAAACTTACCAATAAAGAGGATGATAATGTAAAAGAAGAATCTGATGATGAAGAATATTATGACACTTCAGAGGAAGATAATTATGATAATGAAAATGCTTCCACTTCATTCTCTAAGGATTCTGCCGAAGAAAACGATATGGATGTTCCAGAATACGATCCGGCTAAAACTAATCCTGAAGAGGAGGATGGGCCGAATTTGAAGATAAATATTGAATAATTGAAATTGGAAGCATTTTTTAAGATGAAAAAACCTTCAAGAAAATACTTGAAGGTTCTACAATGAGCGTGCGGGGATTCGAACCCCGGACAACTTGATTAAAAGTCAAGTGCTCTACCGACTGAGCTAATACCCCATATTATTAAATTATTTATTTCATACTGGAAAACATACTACTTTCCAAAATGAAATGCCCAGAGCCGGAATCGAACCAGCGACACGAGGATTTTCAGTCCTCTGCTCTACCAACTGAGCTATCTGGGCATAAATAGCGGGAACAGGATTTGAACCTGTGACCTTCGGGTTATGAGCCCGACGAGCTTCCAGACTGCTCCACCCCGCGGTATTATTGAATTGAAAGCCGATGATCGGACTCGAACCGATAACCTGCTGATTACAAATCAGCTGCTCTGCCAATTGAGCCACATCGGCTTACCATGAGCCTTTGACATTAGCTCTTAACCTTTTCAGGTTAATGGGTGGAGAAGGATTCGAACCTTCGAAGGCGGTGCCAACAGATTTACAGTCTGCCCCCTTTGGCCACTCGGGAATCCACCCCTGATTTCTATGGGGCCTATAGGGCTCGAACCTATGACCCTCTGCTTGTAAGGCAGATGCTCTCCCAGCTGAGCTAAGACCCCATATTATTAAATTATTTGTCGCTGCATCATATTGATGAAGCAAGCGACCCAGAAGAGACTCGAACTCTCGACCTCCGCCGTGACAGGGCGGCGCTCTAACCAACTGAGCCACTGGGCCATTATAGAAAGTATTGCACTTTCAAAACCTACATACATGTTGACATTGAGATCATTTTTGACCTTGCTTTTTGGTCAAGCCCTCGACCGATTAGTAGCAGTCAGCTCCATACGTTACCGCACTTCCACCTCTGCCCTATCTACCTCGTCGTCTTC
>ENA-OPYU01000467-OPYU01000467.1-human-gut-metagenome-genome-assembly--contig:-NODE-467-length-16217-cov-1.825730_pt1 | contig 16217 bp, 22 predicted proteins | sample MGYA00242637_ERZ504482 | MGnify/ENA primary metagenome ERZ504482 (study PRJEB26092, sample SAMD00036237) | human gut metagenome | host: Homo sapiens | study: EMG produced TPA metagenomics assembly of...
GATAAAATGAAATGATGGTGCGTTAGTTCAGTTGGTTAGAATACATGCCTGTCACGCATGGGGTCACGGGTTCGAGTCCCGTACGCACCGCTTCTCAAGAAAGCAAAATTAGAAAAAGCTCTGATTCTTAATAGAATTAGAGCTTTTTTCATTTGTTTGAGGTGAAGCAGAATATAGCGTTTCTGAGAAGTATGCCAGGTGCAAATCCAGGGTCCTTTTAGGAGCAAGTGAAAAAGCACCTGAAACGCATAATAATCGGAATAGTCCGAGATAACGGATGGGCTGACTTTTACCCCTTGCCGGAAAGCGCAAGAGGCTATTCCGAAAAGAGGAAACCTGCCTGACTTTTCTGACTTCAGATAGAATCTTTTTATTCCCAATACCCATAACAATTCATTTTCTGCTGCTTACCAAAACAATATCGTCCCGATGTTTCACAACACCGGGACAACACTATCAACATTTTTGACGAGAACACTATTCTCTTAAACATTATCAATACTAACTTTACACAACTATAAGCTTGGAATAATTCAGTTAGTCTACATCTTAGGACATAAAATTCCGAACAAATGCTGTGCCAAAATTAGAATTACAAGATAGAAAACTAAATATCAACAAGATAGAAAACAATAGTCTTTCATCTTAATGTGGAATTGTGGAATATTAATGTGGAATTATAGTATAATTTTCCACAATAGCGCAAAAGCCATCAGCATTATATAACTGATATTAAACCACTTATCTTTTTATACCATTTTTGGCACAGCCTTTGTTATACTATCATTGAAACCTACAGTAGATTTGTAAGATAGCAACCAAAGTATTAATTAGAACGTATTAGTAAAAAAGGTAAAAAGATATTCTGATCTCTCATTCATAAAACTCTTGTAACATTATGCTTTCATTCCGGGCTGTGAAGTACCGGAATGATTTTTTTCAATATCCCTGCTTCAAACTTGTACAACGCTTCAAATGTCATTCGTGTCTTTCTTTTCAAGAGCAACCACTTTATTATAAGAATAGTGCCATACCTGACAGCACAATTGTTAAAATCGCATTTTTCATAATTATTTTTTTCCTGTTGTCTCTTATTTGTCACTTCTTCAGTATAGCCTCCGGTGCATCTTCTTTTAATGAAAGCACGTTCCCGCCATACAGTTTTGAAATTAAAAAAATGAAAGTACACTGTAATACAGAAATCCGAGACATATTGGTACATAAGGTTTTTCAACAAACAATCCTCCGGCACGTACTTCACGGGTATAGGATGCCGATTCGGAAAAAGCGGCTCCTAAGCTGAAAGAAGGAATGACAGATTCTGCACATACCACCGATACCGTCAACACAAAATAAACGGCCAAAGGCAATCATCGATTGTTTGACTACCCGCTGCTTGACCGATTTACTGACATTGAAAAAAAGCGAAACGCATTCTGTTGAGCACAGTTGCAAGGTAAAGAATGATGATTGTATAATCCCCCTCCCGCATTGAATGCCCAAATGCAATGCAAAAAGCCCATACAACGGAATAAACAGCCGTACTTGAAGCCATTGAGCGGCATAGCTGCCATAAAAAGTCCCGAATGCACCATAACAAATTCAAATGCCATCAGGATTGCCAGCGAATATACCTTATAGGCATCATCCGGTCCGGCAAACAACCATAAATATAGGTATTGGCAGGCAATCAAGGCTGTCTGTGCCACTTCTACATATTCACAAGGTCTGTCTATACGTTCTATGATATTCATAATTCAGCCCTCATTTTACTTATTTTCCTCAAAGCAAATCTATTGAATTCTTTCTTATAGAGTCATACGTTTTTCACTAATTTCTTTTTCACTTCTTATCCGCTCTTTCCCTATAATCATCCGGAACAAAGACAAACCTATTTCTCTACCGGATGTAATTCAATTTTAAATATAGTACAAAGTTTTAAACTATAAGCACTTGCTTTAAATTATTTCAAGAAAAAAGCATGAAAAGCATCTGTATGATGCTCTGCTTACTATATCATGAGGTTGAAAAGAACCGGATAACGGAAGAATTACTTTTGTGTATGCAACATGAAGAGGACGCACAGGAAAAGATTGAAGCATATAATAACGTTCAGAAAAAGGCGTTTGTTGATTGGGTTAATTCTACAAAAACAGAACAAACTAAAGCAGACCGTATTACCAAAATCATTATCATGGCGATGAATGGAGTTATCGGATATATTTGATAACCTTAGCCGGTACTCCCCCTACGATTGCATCCGCCGGAACATCTTTTGTCACCACCGCCCCGGCTGCCACCACCGCATTATCGCCAATCGTCACGCCTTGCAGAATAGTGGAATTTGAGCCTACCCACACATTCCTGCCAAGTATAATAGGTGCAGGATAAGTCGTATGGCGGTCTTCGGGAGCAAGTCCGTGGTTGAGGGTTGCAAAAAGCGACGTTATGCCCTATCTGGCAACCGTCTCCCAATGTAACCCCACCGTGATCCTGAAAAATTGACAGCAGGCATTGATAAATACGTCATTACCGATTTCAATATTCTTTCCGAAATCCGTATAAAACGGCGGGAACACCCGCAGTGAGGGTGGAACGGGCTTTCCAAAGAGTTCGGAGAGCAATGCTCTCACCTCATCCGGAGCATGGGAAGATGCATTCAGTTTGAATGTGATGCGTCTTGCCTCATTGCTCATTTCATCCATAAAACGATGTATATCTTCCGTGTCAAGGGCATTTTCGTGTCTTTACATATTCTCAAAAAAATTATCAAGTGTCATGGTTCTGAATATTACATAGATTACACTGCAAATGTAAACGAATGGCGGCAGCGCTCGTGTGAATGAATTACGGACATTTGTAACCTATTTACTGTTTCTGTGCGGAGAGGTGTACTACCTATGCTTTTATTCTCTACATTTGCGTAGAACTAAAGAACAATACCTTATGAAAGAAGTTATTAAACTGGACACGGTAGACCAATACAACCGACTCTTCGGACTCGAAACACTACACCCGCTGGTAAGTGTGGTAAACCTGTCGGAAGCCACCAGATTTCCAACGCATTTCACGATGAACTATGGGGTGTATGCCCTTTTCCTGAAAAACGTCAAATGCGGAGACATCCGTTATGGCCGGCAGATTTACGATTATCAGGAAGGAACGGTCACCAGCTTTGCCCCGGGACAGGTGGTTGAGGTGGACATGCCGCAAGGAGTACGGCCGAACGCCTACGGCCTGCTGTTTCACCCCGACTTGATTAAAGGAACTTCTTTAGGACAAGACATCAAACATTATTCATTCTTTTCGTACGCCTCGGCCGAAGCCCTGCACCTATCCGAAGAAGAAAAAAATGCATATTCACAGATTGTCTGGAGAAAATAAGAATGGAACTCCAACATCCGATCGACAAGCACAGCAAACGTCTGATTTCACGGAACATCGAACTGCTGCTGGATTACTGCATGCGCTTCTACGAAAGACAATTCATTACCCGTTCGGAAAGCAACAAAAGCGTACTGGTAAAATTCGAAGCCTTGCTCGACGATTATTTCCAAAGCGACAAACCGCAAACAGACGGACTGCCTTCCGTAAAAATACTTCGCCGACAAAGTGTTCCTGTCACCCCAACTACTTGCGGTGACCTGATAAAGAAAGAAACCGGAAAAACGCGCACAGGAATACATCCAGACCAGAATGATTGACATAGCCAAAGAGATGATTGCAGGAACGGAAAATGACGGTCAGCCAGATTGCCTATGAACGGGATCCAATATTCGCAGCATTTCAATCGCATCTTCAAGAAGAATACGGGATATACACCCGGAGAATACAGAAAGCTGCAAATATAAAGGATACCGATAAGATTATCCTTATGAAAAAAATGAAATACTGAATATAGAGACCGTACATCAGTGTAACTGTTGTATGGGCTGCAAGACGCTGCATCCGCTGGTAAGTGTCGTTGACCTATCCGAAGCCAATCTGGAGCAACGTACCATCCGATGTGATTTCTATACGATTATCCTGATAGAAGGGGAAGCCGGAAAACTTATGTACGGACGCAAATACTACGACTATTCCAACGCCACACTGATATTCCGTACGCCGGGCGAGTCCATTAAGCTGGATATAGACAATATGCTTGACCCCCAAAGGGCGAATGCTGGCTTTTTCATCCGGATTTAATGGCGCACACTGCATTGGGGAACCACATCGGAGACTATTCCTTCCTTTTTCTACAAACCGAACGAGTCACTGCATCTTTCATCGCGCGAAAAGATGAAAATCACAGAGTGCATCCGCAATATCGAAGAAGAACTTCGGCATGCCATAGACCGCCATAGCAAAACTTTGATATCGCGCCATATCGAGCTATTGCTGGATTATTGTGAGCGTTTCAACGAACGCCAGTTCATTACCCGTTGCGAGGCCAATAAAATAATTCTGCACAAAATCCATTCACTTCTGAGCGGATACATCTTGTCCGGCAGGCTGGAAGGCGGTGCGATGCCCACAGAAGAATATTGTGCAGACGCTCTTCACTTGTCACCTTGCTATTTCCGCGACCTGCTCAAGTTCGAGACCGGAAAAAAGCATGCACGAATACTTTCAACTGATGCGGCTGGACATGGCTAAGAAGATGTTGCGGAACAAGGATTATACGGTCGGCATGACAGCCAGGAAGCTGGGATATGCAAATTCACAGCACTTCACCTGCCTGTTCAAGAAGATAACGGGAATGACACCGACGGAATATAAATATGCCCAGAATTAAAAAGGATTGTCTTGCCGGCATTGGCACAAAACAAACGCCACAAACGGTTAAATCGCACGAATATACTGCAAACATTCCCGAATATTTTAAAATACTCCAAACCAAGTGCCTTTACCGATTGTTGTCCCCCACATAACTCTAAAACTTAACTGATATGATTAATTATGTGGATAAAATGGCGGATGCCCTGGTGGATGTGCTAAAGTATTCGAACCAGGATGTGGAATGGGTGGAACCCGATGACATGAAACCCAATGACGGCGTACAGCCCGAATGGTTCTATCCTGCCATAGAAAATGCGGAGTATTCCGAAATTACCGCTATCCTGCAATATACCCAGCAGGAAGCCGTCTTTGAAGATGAAATCGGCGAACTGATGCTGGGCATTGCCTTGGTGGAAATGAAGCATTACGCACACATACGGGACGCCATCGTAGCACTGGGCGGTACACTTCCCAAACCGTATGACAGCAAGAACGTCAATATAGGCGAAACACCCGTCGAAGCGCTCACCCTCGCCGCGCACTCGGAAGTGGCCACTATCGGGTTCTACAAGTCGGTGAAGGAACGAATTACCGCAAGTACACCAACCGCAGACATTGCCCGCAAGCTGCTGACAAAACTGATTGCGGACGAAAGCCTTCACCTCAAACTGCTTACCCGGCAACTGAAGGTCATGGCAGGTGACGACAAGAAGTATGACGAACTCATGAAGAAGATACTGGACTGACAAAGTATTACCGTTTTTCTCAATAATTCATTACCTTTGCAGCAAAATTACAAATAAACGAATCAAAACAATAGGGAACAATGAGTGTACACGATTTATGCTGCATCGGTTATATTACACAAGACAAGATAGTTACCACCAAGAACACGATATACATGCCGGGCGGCACTTCCTTTTACTTTGCACATGCCATCAAGCATCTCGACCCGAACGGCTTCTTATTGGTCACATCCCTTGCCCACACGGAGATGAACGTTGTGGAAGACATACGGAAAGAGGGCATTGAGGTAAAGGCTCTGCCCAGTGCCCGTTCCGTCTGCTTTGAAAACATATACGGAGAAAACCAGAACGAACGTACGCAACGCGTCACGGCAAAGGCCGACCCGTTTACAATGGAAGGCCTGCAGGACGTCAATGCACGGATTATCCACCTGGGCAGCCTGCTGGCCGACGACTTTTCATTGGACGTCATCAAATACCTGTCGGGCAAAGGCCTGCTTTCGGTAGACGTTCAGGGGTTCCTGCGCAAGGTGGACAATGAAAAGGTGCTGCCCGTAGACTGGCCGGAAAAGAGAGAAGCCCTGAAGCACATCCATATCTTAAAGGCCAACGAAACCGAAATGGAAGTCCTTACCGGCTGCAAAGAGCCTCACGAAGCCGCCCTGCTCATTGCAGACTGGGGTGTGAAAGAAGTGCTGCTGACGTTGGGAGACAAAGGTTCGCTGATATATGCCAAAGGACAGTTCCATGAAATTCCCGCCTACTCCGCCCTGCAGATAGTGGATGCCACCGGATGCGGAGATACTTATATGGTGGGCTATCTGTATATGCGGAACAAAGGCGCATCCTATCGGGAAGCAGGCTGCTTTGCCGCTGCCATGTGCACCATCAAGCTGCAAACACACGGACCATTCTGCGGAACAGAGGCTGAAATCAGAAGGATAATCAATCCTGCATAAAAGACAACAAACGTTTCATTAAGGAGAAACTTCGGTTTCCCCTGATGAAAACAATAATTTCCCCTGATGGAAACGGAAGTTTCCTCAGGAGAAACTAACCGTTCCCCGCCGTGGAACAAGTCGTTCCCCACCGGGAAACGGTTTGTTTCACGGCGGGGAACATATCTGCCGGAATCTTAGCCAAGTCCGGAGAAAAGGATGCAGGCAAAGTAAGGCCTGAAAGAGATACAAATTATAGGTAGAGCAAAGAGCTGCCCTTATCGGTTCGGTGCGGCTTTAGCCTTGCGGCCGATACGCCGTATCCACAGATAATAGCCCGTCAGCGGAAGCGTTCCGCCCAGCAATGCGGCAATGAATGTCAGTACACGGGTGAACATACCGCCCCAACTTCCCACATGCACGGAATATATCCAGCCGCGTATCTTGCCCGAAGCATCGGCATCCTTATACAAGGCAGTTCCGGTGATTTCGCCGTTACCCGGATTAAAGGTATAACGGTCGGAAGCCCGCTGATTGCCGAAACGTTCAAAAGATACGGTGGCAGAACCGTTGGAAACCGTAATCTGTTTATAGCCGTCGTTACGTTCTTTCAGTTCCTCATAAACCTGCTGCCAGCAAGTATATGAAGTGGCAGTCGCTTGCGGGGCATCATGATGCCCCGTCCCTTGTTTGGCCTCTACTCCGAATACCCTATAAAAGCCTGCGCGATACCAGGGGAAAGACCATGTGAGCCCGGTCAACGCCATTGCCAGAAGCAAGATAAGTGCATACATGCCTCCCGCCACGTGCAAATCGTGCCAAAAGCGGAGCCGGCCTTTATCGGCGACAATCTTCAGGCTGTTCTTCAGAGCTTTCTTTGTGCGGGGCCACCAGATGACAATGCCCGAAACCAGTACGAACACGAACATCAGCGTACTTACCCCCACAACCATCTTGCCCCAGAATATTCCGCCGTCCGGCTTCATGCTGTCCAGCAGCCAGCGGTGCAGGCGAAACATGGTGAGGAAGAACGGCGCACGCTCATACCTGCCTTTTACCTCACCGGTATATTGGTCTACATAAACGGATGCACGCCGCGGTTTCGACAGACTGACCCGACAGGGCACGTTCCGCATCGGAAGAGATGGAGATGCCTGTAACAGCAACACCGTCCGGCAGTGTTTCGGAGACTTTCTCTATCAGGTATTCCACGGGCAAGCGGAGCGCCGCTTACCTTTTCCACATAATAGAGGTCGCGCCTGCACAGCTCCATTACTTCGTCTTCAAATACCAGCGCAGCTCCCGAAAAGCAGATAACCGTAATAATCAGCCCGAAAGGGACAGACAGCCACAGATGTATTTTACGAAATGCTTTCTTCATTGCAGTAGTTAAGAGGGCCTCAACTTGCCGATACCTGTAATCTGCGTAGCCTCTACCGTAACACCTTTTGTAGCAGTAGCGCTGGACGGGTCTATCTTGTAAACAGCCGGATGGCCGTCGGTAGTAGTCACAGCCATATAGGCATAACCGTTCTCCGTATACGGCGTGTTGCCGAAACCGGAAATCAGGTCTGCCGACGGAAGGCCGGTGACATAGGTAAGTTTCTTGCTTTCCGCTCTGAACACCGCCAGTTCTTTGGCTTCAAAGCCCGTCTCCGTCAGAGGGCGGTCGTACATCAGCAACAGGAAATAGTCGTCTGCTATATGCCAGCAACGCAGGAAGGATTTTCCGCCGCTCTGTTTCTCCAGGTCGCAGTAGTAGCTGTCGAAGTCTTCCCGGCCATTGGGGATGCGTACCACACCTGCCGGCAAGATTGTCTGCTGGCGGGCATCCTTCATCGTCTTGGCATAGCTTGGAGAGAATACGTAATATCACCGTTACCGGCTTCCCAGATAGTCTGGTAATACTGGGATTTGAAACGGCCGCAGGCATAACTGATTTTATCCGTACTGATGAGTTTCTTCGTTGTCATCGTAGCATCATCAAAGATTGCCACCCAGCATTCATTGGGATACTGTGTCCACTGCAATTCGCCTTTCTTATACGAGCTGCTGTTGGAACCGCCGTCTTCGGTCTTTACCAAATCCTCATTGCCCGGCAATATATACTTACCGCCGTCTACGGCAGCGCCATACTGGCTCAGCCCCATCGGAACAGCTGCGCTATAAATCTTGTTGCCGTGTTGCAAAATACCAGCCAGCGTCACAAACTCACCATTTCCCAGGAAATTCTCTGAGAGATAGGCCTTATTTTGAGTATCATTGGTCTTATAAGTTTCGGCCTCTACATCCAGATAAGAAAGCAGGAATGTTTTAGGTAAGTAACCGTTATCATCGGCATACCCCGTATATCCGTCACCTGTAGAAGAAGTGATGATATATCCCTCGTAAATACCATAACTGGTGAACCGCTTCACTGCATACTCGCCCGACCGTGCCACCATTTCATAATTTGAGTTCATGACGAATGAACGGGTAGTACCGGCATTACCTTGATTATAGGTCAAACCATACAGATATTGATCTTTATAAAATATCCACTGTGACGCACCGTCATTCACAAGGCCATTGTTTATGGCGGAAACCGTTCCTTTATCCAATGTTTCGGAAGTCAGCAGAACGTTCGTAGTATTTCCCGAAGCTGTCACTGAGGATGCTATCACATACTCACCTCTACCTTCGGTGCCACCACCAAGGCTCGGCTCATTGTCAGTACATGCTGTCAGCGCCAGTCCGGTTATTGCTGTTGCCAAAAAATCCAGTCAAAAAGTTATTCTTCTTCATCTTACTTTTACCTTTAATTTTAATCTAAACTATATAATCTATGAATCTTTAATTACCAAAATACACACGCACATTTCCCGTAGAATGCCCGCCCGGGCTTCTGAAGACTGAAATTGTCATACAGTTTCTCGTTCGTAAAGTTGCGGCATTCAAACGACAAATTATACCGTCCGTTGCGCAGACTATAAGAAAGCGCCAGATTGTGCGAGAACTGATTAGGCACCACATAATCGTTCTTATTCGATCCGATATTAGATGAATAATAAGTAAAACTATGCAGATACTGGTTGTCATAGGAAACCGTCAGCGTATTACCTTTCTTCCAAAGGTTGCGCCAATAGAACGTCACATCCGAATCGGCAAACATATACGGCAGATTGGGCATACGCTCTTTATAGGCAAGATTGGCCGCACTGCTGGAGATCGAGGTCTTCATGTTGTCACGCACGTTCATCTGCGTAAAGTTTCCTCCAACACTCAGCCATCTTCCGAAACCATATCGGGCGGAAACATTAAAGCCTTTCGTCAACACCTTACCATAATTTATATAGGTAGCAGCTGATTTACCTCCACTCAGGTCGGCAATGTTACGCTGAATATAGTCTTTTGTATTACGGTATATCAAGCCTCCTTCCACATATACGGAGTGTTTCCCGAATGTCCGGGTATAGCTGAGGTTAAGGTTCAGGTTGTCGCTATTCTCAGGCTTGATGCCGATATCTCCCATTTCCAAATCCTCATCTCCAAACATTTCTTCAATAGTAGGCAGTCGATAGGCTTTCTCATAGGACAATTTGGCCTGAAGGCCGGGCAATATGAAATAGGTTCCGGCTGCACCATAACCCATGGAACTCACATCGCGAGTAGTGCGCACATACTCACTCTGATTACTGGATGTAGCCATCGGCCCTCCTACAAACTGGTGGTAATATTTGCCGAATACGGAGAAGTTCCAGTTTTCAGACGGCATCAGGCGATAGGACAGGCCGGAAATATTCTTGCGTGTTTCCTTGGCGATAGCCTCTTTTTGCTCTTCCTTGGCAAGCAGCGAAGTGTTAGAACGGTGGAAAGCATTCAATACATGATTGAAAGTCAGCATCTGTACCCTATTGATGCGGTAGTTCACAGTCAGCGTACCATTCCAATTGTTATTGTCCGCCCGTGAATATTGATAAGACTGTTCACCGGGAGAGTTCATCAGTGCCTTCTGCCCATACCAATTGTACTTGTATGAGGCAGTATCCACATTAGTGGTTTCATTCTTATTGTAATTGACGGTCAGTGCCACATCCAGACCTTTGGTGAGCAGGTCACGCTTGCTATATTCCAATGAAGGCATCAGTGAATGACCTTTACGATGCTTCTGACCGTATACGATTTCCTGACGGACACCGGTCTGTATATCCTTATACATGTGCGAATAGGTGAAACCCAGCAACAGACGATCCGCCCATTCCTTATCTACAAAACCAATCTTTCCGATAATGGCTTCGTTATGGTACGTATCGTTGAAGCGCTTTACACGTACCTTCTTATCCCTGTCAATTCTGCCGGTTTCGAAATCTTCTACCGGTGCCTCTACATGATAGTCGTTATCCGAATAATTCTGGAAACGCATTGATTTCATAAGTAAAACCATTCTTGAAGGTTTGGTCCGAAGTTGACGTATGATTTATGTGTATTAAATGAGCCATAAGAATAGGAGGCATCCAGAAACCAGCGGCGACGTTTCTTGTTAGTTACAATATTGATGACCCCACCGATAGCATCGGTACCGAATTCCCACAGGTACCACTCCTTTATAGACCTCAATCCGATCGGCAAAGTTCACAGGAATATTGTTCAGTCCGAAAGAATTTCCTACGCCTTCCTGCGGTACACCGTCAATGAATACTTTGACGTGCTTTCCACTGAATCCATCCAGCATGAGTTGCATATCCGAACCCACACCACCCGATTCACGAAGTTTCATACCCGGTGCCTTGGTTAAAGCATCACTCAGATTCTTAGTAGTGTTCTGTAACTCTTTCGTATCGACAGCCACTGCATTAAAAGCTGATCTCATTCAAACGAGTCACCCCTGTAGAAACAATGGTCACTTCGTCCAACTGCTGTGTCTCGGGAGTAATCGTGAGGTTCTGTTTCACCCGCTCCCCTGCAATCAGCTTCACTTGTTTCTCTACTGTCTTATAGCCGATGGCAGACACAATCAATGTATAGTTACCGGCGGGTGCTTTTATATGGTAAATACCTTCCTGATTGGTAGTTCCACCATAACTGGTACCCTTCAGGTAGACAGTCGCAAAAATCAACGATTTCCTTCTCAGTAGACAGTATCTTACCGGAGATCATTGCTTTGTCTTGTGAAAAGACAGATAATGAGGAAATTAACAAGACAACGAGAACGGAGAGTTTTATTATATTTGCTTTCAATTTACAAAGAGTTTTATACGATTAATAAATCGCTGCAAAGGTCTTTATAAAAGGGAGGCAAACAATCGCTATATGCAGGTAAATTTCTAATCGGAGTATTAGATAGGAGTATACGCCGCAATCGCTATTAATAGGTATATTGCATTAGCACAAAAGAATCTCATCATAGTTCTTTACAAAAAAGAGGCGGCATACTCATAATGAGCATCCACCTCTTCATCCACTAACTAACCTTATTACCCCTATTTATTTTCTTTCCAAATCTTATTCCAACTATTCTACCCATGTTTCCCCGGTCTTTCTTATCTACAAAAGGTTGTTCTTTCGCCGGATAAACCAAACCATCAGAAGTAAAGTCAGCACGGATAAATCCGATTTTCTCCCGGAAATGAGATTGGCTGTCATTGCCGAAATAACTGCACCACCAATTACCTTCTTTATCTTTAAAGAATCCGGTGCCACCACCGCAAGGTATCGATTCATGGCGTTTTTCGATAGGGTCCGTAAACATTATCAGAAATTGCCAAACAAGTAGAATATCTTCCTTCATAATTGTCAGCCGCTCCCAGATAGTATTTCCCATTCCGCTTGAACAATACCGCGCCCTCATGTCCCAGATCATTCATACCACGACCTACACACTTCTTAGCATGATGGTCCGGATTATGATCCGGTTCAGTCAGGACAACCTTACGAAAGGGTTCAGCCAGGCCACTCATATCATCTTTCAACAGAGCAATCTCAGTTGCCTTCCCGTATGTGAAATAGACTTTACCATCCTCATCCTCGAATAAAGTGGCGTCAATTCCCTCAACAATGGGACGATCAATAGTAAAAGCGTTTACGTAAGGCCCTTCCGGCTTGCCTGTACTACTTTTCAATATTCCAATCCCATCCGGGCACATGCTGAAACAGATGAAATAATTGCCTTTGATGTAATGAATTTCAGGTGCCCAAACAGCACGAACTGCACGTTTCGGTGCTTACGCCATGCTTTCACCCAATCGTCCGCTTCCTTATCAATATCCCAAACCAGACCTAAATACTCCCAATTATGCAAATCCGCAGATTTCCACAGTTCTATACCCTCAGCCCAAGCCCAAATATTATCACCGGAGGAACCTGTAAGATAGTAATTTCCATCGCCACCCAAAGTTACAACTCCATCACGCAAATGTAGTTCCCACGCAGGCTTAATGGGAGGTACCAATCCTTTTTCCACAGCTGAACCCGTACACATCCGGAGATTTCCTTCCTGATATTCCGGACGGGATGATTGCCATAGTATACAACTCCTTCAGTACCACTTCTCCAGCCTCCACGACCATCTCCCTCTACAGGCATTCCCGGTCCGCTAACGCCAGAGAACTGTTTAGCCCACTCTATTTGTTCTTGCGGTGCAATATATATATCTTCCTGAGCAAATGCCCAACAGGAAAACAAACAATTTACCACAAGAAGGAGACTCCTTCCAAAGCTTGAATTAAAAGAAAACATTCTCTGATTCACTCTCATGTTTTTCTATATATAAAATTAATCTACTTTTACACAACGCACGGAGAAGGCATTGGCACGGCTATTCTTCCCTGCCGTATCTACCTTATCCTTGCCCACGTTCATGTAACTTGCATCTGCCCCATTGGATGCGAAGGCTGTACTTTGCCAATAGTAACCGGATTTCTCCGCATCCTGAAGTTTCCCTGTTTTACGATTACGTAAGCCACCAAGCGGATACCACAACTCCTGTCCATTATAATTTAAAGAGTAACCTAAATTCTCCGCATCCCAATTAGAGGTAGAGAGAAAAATCACTCGCCTCAATGCCGGATGTAGAAGAAGATGAATTCAACCATGTATCACGTGGTGCAACCATATAACCTTCAGGACAAGGATCGTATACAGATTTCTGAATAGAAGCAACTGACGGATAATCATATCCTTCGGGATTTCCCCAGAGAGCATTATCACCCCAATAGAGCCAGTCATATGAATAATAGTAAGGTGGGGCGGAAACATTGCTCTTGGAACGTGAATACTTAATATACGTAGCCGGATTCTGGACAGAATAGGCCACCGTACCTCTTTCTTCACTACCACTTTCTATTTTCAGGCTAACTACCCCACTCTGGTCATACATCTCAGCTTCAGTATTCTTTCCTATTTCACTGGTTGTTACAAACGGGTCCTTACGCCCCATTGATAAAGTAACCCTATGGCTCCCGCATCACCCGGAGTAGCAGAAACAGCACCCAGATTACGATCCATAACTGTATAACTATTGCCTTTGCTATTTACTCCGAAAGGCTGATCTGCAACATCAGTAACCCAAATATGATAAGACCAGAGAATAGTAGCACCTTCTGCATCAGCATCTTCCATCGTCATAAATAGCGACAACCGCATTACCCGGTTGCCCATTCAAAGTAGCTGTAAAAGATTTACGGTCGGAAGATAATGACACATTGCTTATAAAATCGGTAGAAACATCATTCCAAAGTAATTTGGCAGAACGAGCTAATCGGCTATCGTCCGAAGCATGATTCTCGTAAGTGTACTTCAGACTGGTAGTATAGTAAGGAGTACAATCAACAGTTACTGAAGTTGTACCGGGAGCCACTATGATTGAATTGGCCTTACCATAATAATTGGTCACCGATACCCATTCAATGCTCTCTAAAGCAACAGAAAGTACTTTACCGCGTTCAATGCTCTTTCCGTTCAAGTCTACAGAGCAAGTCCCCATTCCTTTAGGAGAAACAAGTGTTATATCCAACGTACTGCTCAATGCCATCGGCGGAAGGGCAAGATACAGTTCCTGACCTTCGGATATGTTTATATCGCCTTTCAACATAAGTGTTTTAGATGTATTCTCCAGGAAAGTAACCTGTCCCGTCGTTGCATCTACACGTACATCTCCCGCAAGCATATCGTTCTTGGACTCAAAAGTAACGGAGGTAAGAGAAGCAAAATCTTCATTAGCCGGAACTATCAGTTTCAATCCTCCACAGGCTGCATTCATTTTCATATTATTCAAACCGTCATTATCCGTCAGGCAATAAAGCGGACAAGCGGACTGGTCTATCGCACCTTGTGTATAAGTCTGAACCGTCGGTAAAGAATAATCCAGATTATTACCCGAAAGTTGGGCATTAGCAGGATAATAAATCAGATATTGATTGGCAACAGGAACATCGTACATACTAACGCATGCATTCGACAATACAGAGTATTCCGTTCCATTGATGCCTATTTTTTCTCCGGTCTGGATTTCTACCTTCAATTCATCTTCCTGATTAAGGGTTAAGTAAACGAATTGGGCTGTTCATAAATTAATTGTTCGGTATCGTCACAACTAACCATAATTACCACTAATGCAGCAACGAGATATTTTATCAGTGTTTTACATACTGTTCCTTCTCCTTATGTTTTAAGAGTTTAATTATTAAGTTTAGCATCAAGTGTAAAGATATAGTTTTCGATATTCGTATAACCGTTGTTTGCTATCTTTGCAGCATCAGAGGGGTCATTCTTATCCAAGCCATATTTGTCTTCAAATTCATCAGGCATACCGTCATTGTCGCTATCCAAAGGTTTCTCCCCGTTTTGAATAGTACCTACACCTCCCAATGAAAACTGCTGTACATCTTGTTCATTCTGAATAATCGTTCCCTTTTTACCCAGTGAAGTCAGCTCATCAATCAGATATTGGTCCACTTCGTCACGAACCGGAAGACTGGCACCTACATTCTTTACAATCCAGTTATAGGCTTCTGTTGCAGATGTTTGCTGGCTAATAGCAGGATGTTTATCCGAAGGCGCACTCAGGAAAGTAGGTTCCCCTTTGCAATATTCGGCCCAGTTGGCTTGCGTCAGTTCAAAACCATTGAGCGAACCATCCTTATCATTATCATAATAATTTCCTTTATAATAAGCTCTAAAGTCGGCATTACCTCCCAGAAACGGCGGAGTAGGACTCATCAGAACCTTTTTCCACCCTTAATAGAGTTATCTTCTTGTCTTACATTCTGCCAGTTGTCCACAGGCCCTACAATGAAGTAGTTATCCTCAATAGTTGTTTCCGACTGACCGGACGAATCACCGCCCATATTATAAGCGGCACCACTTCCCCAGTTATAAACCACATTGTTTACAAACTGATTCAGACCTTTCACTTTCGGATTACGTGTTTTATTATCAGTATAAAGATTACGGAAAAGGGTAATGCCTGATTCTGTATCTGTTTGAATCAAACCACCGCAAGAATGATTTTGTAATCCCTGACCAAGAATTGAATTCTGAATGGTAATATTGCGTGGAAGTGTTCCTTTACTATCCCAGTTGATGGAGAAGTTTTCATCACGTCCCCAAGTAACAGATAAATGATCGAAAATCATATTTTCACCATTTGCTATTCCGGCAGCGTCTTTTCCATCAGGCCCATTCGTTCCCATACGGATACGCAAGTGACGACAAATCAGATTACTGGCTCCAGTAAACGAAACGCGGTTACCATAAAGGACTACACCATCTCCAGGAGCTGTTTGAGCTGCAATAG
>ENA-OPYU01000468-OPYU01000468.1-human-gut-metagenome-genome-assembly--contig:-NODE-468-length-16202-cov-4.115023_pt1 | contig 16202 bp, 15 predicted proteins | sample MGYA00242637_ERZ504482 | MGnify/ENA primary metagenome ERZ504482 (study PRJEB26092, sample SAMD00036237) | human gut metagenome | host: Homo sapiens | study: EMG produced TPA metagenomics assembly of...
TTTTGGCCTGCCATTTTTCCTCCAGCCGCTCCTCTGCCTGTTTCTGCACAGAAGTAATAAGAAGCTGCGGACTCATCCCTTCCTCATTTTGAGAGGAAGAGGTGTGAATCACCAGACAGCAATAATACGGTCCTGTAAAAAAAATCTGGTAGTCTGACAAATATTTGGGGATTTCCTCCTCATTAAGCCGCCCTTCAATCAGTGTGGAGTAAAAATTCACCTGAAGAAGAGGCAGTGATTCCATATAATATTTCTGCAAAATTTCAGCATTTCGTTTTTCGCTGATTTCCTGATCCAGCTTGGTCTTCAATTTTTCAAAAATCTCTGTTAATTCCACTGCATTTAAAGGCTTTAAAATATATTCCTCCACCTCCAGATGAATGGCTTCTCTTGCATATTCAAATTCATCAAATCCGGTAAAGAACAAAATCTTAATATCAGGATAACCGGCTTTTATCCTTTTCGCCAGTTCCATACCGTCCATATAGGGCATCTTGATATCTGTGATTACCACGTCCGGCTGATATTCCTCCACCATCTCAAGGGCTTTTACCCCATTATTCGCATGTCCGATTACAGAAAATCCGATTTCTTCCCAGGAAATCTTCTTCATAATAATCTGAACTACTTCTTCCTCATCATCTACCAAAAGTAATGTATACCGCTCCATGATTCCTCTCCATCTCGTCTCTTCATTTGTCTAATCTGATTATAACAAGTGGAGTAACAAAAGTAAATGAACACATAAAAAGAGCTGTCGCACCAGACGCAACAGCTTTCTTTTTAATTTAAAAGTTTAATTATTTCTTCTGAACGTATTTCAGACAGTCAAGTGTTACTGCTACCAGGATAATGATACCTGAGAATACGAACTGCAGGTTTGTATCAATACCAAGGATAGTAAGAGAATAGGTCAGTGCTGTGAAGATGAATACACCTACTACAACGCCTGAAATCTTACCAATACCACCGGTGAAGGATACACCACCTACTACGCAGGCAGCAATGGCATCCATTTCCCATCCCTGTCCATAAGCTGCGGAACCGGAACCTACCATTCTGATACATTCAAGCCAGGAACCAAATCCGTAAAGGATACCAGCCATTACGAAAGCGCCTACTGTTACAGCAAATACAGAGATACCAGATACTGCTGCTGCTTCCGGGTTTCCACCTACTGCATACAGGTTTTTACCAAAGGTTGTTTTATTCCAGATAAACCATACAATCGCAATCGCTGCTACTGCCCAGAGAATAATGGTCGGGAAACCATTTACTTTAGGAATAATCATATTTGGAATCGTTGGCTCAATGGCACCAAAAGATACACCTTTTGTTGCATAAGTAACCAGACCAAAGATTACCAGCATGTTTGCCATAGTAGAAATAAATGGATGCATTTTAAACTTCGCGGTAAAGAATCCTGCAATGGTAGTAAAGAATGTACACAGTACAATACAAACAACCAGAGCCAGAATAACTCTTCCAACTACAGACATACCTGTAAAGTCAAAGATATGTCCGAACACACCACCAGTATTAATACCCTGATGCATAATAATGGTTGCTGCTGTCATACCCATACCAACCATACGTCCAATAGAAAGGTCGGTACCGGCAAGGAGAATCAACGCTGCAACACCAAGGGCAAGGAACATTCTAGGTGATGCCTGCTGCAGGATATTTAAAACGTTGTTGTAAGTCAACAGTGGTGTATTTTTAACAATTGGAGTAATAATACACAGTGCGATGAAGATAATGATAATCGCAATATACAATCCATTCTGAAGGAAGAATGCTCTACGGTTAAAGGTATATTTGTAGTTTTCCCATTTCTGAGCTCTGGACTCCAGGAATGTAAACTTGGACAGACGGAGCAGGTCAATCAAATGGAATTTATGATTGTATGCAGCATGTCTGCGGTCTTTAATCTGCTGAAGGTCTTTTTCCAGCTCAATCTTTGCATTAGAAATTCTGTTTTTGTAAACATAGTTTTCATCTTTGATTTCCTGATGATCTGTCAGCTTGGAAAGAATATCTTTGTGTTCTGCTTCCAGTTCTTTTAATCTCTTCTGATATCTTTCCTTTGCAGCTACTTTTTCCACCTGGCAGCTTGCCAATACAGGCTGATAGTATTCTTTATCAAAATGAGCATTCAGATAGCTTTCTGCATCTGCAATTAATTTGGAAATCTGATCTTTATTTTTTTGCTTCAACTGCTTTTGCTTTCTCAAGCTCTGTTTTACACTTTGCAATCTCGGATTCTTTCTCACTCTTTGAGATACTACGGTCTCTTTTAAGACCATCTATTTTATTCTGAAGAGCAACTACTTTTTCTGTACCATCTGCTCTGAGGCCATCGATTTCTTTCTGAATCTTGCCCACATAATCATCAATAGGCTGACGCAGCTTTGCTTCCTGATCTGCAGTCAGAATCTTGCTATTTTCATTTGCCATATCTATTACACTCCCTCATTATAGGTATTTTGCACTGAGTCTTAACAGTTCTTCCTGATTGGTTTCTTTGGTATTTACAATACCGGAAAGCCGTCCATTGGACATAACACCGATACGATTGGTGATACCTAAAATCTCTGGCATTTCAGAGGAAACAACAATAATGGTTTTTCCTTCTTTTGCCATCTTGATAATTAATTCATAGATTTCATATTTTGCACCAACGTCAATACCTCTGGTAGGTTCATCCATCATAAACACTTTCGGATTTCTCTCTAGCCACTTACCAAAAATAACCTTCTGCTGATTTCCACCGGAGAGGCTGGTAATCATATCGTCTGGTCCCATACATTTGGTATGCATGACTTTAATTTCATTGTTGGTAGCTTTTACCATTTTAGAATCAGAAAGTGCAATTCCGGACTTATACTGATTTAAGTTTGCAATGGTGGTATTAAAGGTAAGGTCACTCTTCAAGAAGAGTCCATTTGCCTTTCTCTCCTCTGTAATCATGGCAAAGCCATGCTCCATAGCTTCTTTTGCACTATTGAAGTTCATAAGGCGGTTATTAAAGTACACACGTCCTGCTGCCCTGGTTCTTACACCAAAAATGGTCTCCAGAAGTTCTGTACGTCCTGCACCTACCAATCCATACAGTCCGAAAATCTCTCCCTCTCTTACATCAAACGATACATCACTTAAATGAGGTTCAAATTTTGTGGAAAGATTCTGAACAGACAAAATAACATCCTTTGGCGTATTGTCCACTGGCGGGAATCTGTTTTCCAAAGAACGTCCAACCATAGCTGCAATCAGTTCATTCATGTTGGTATCTTTAGAACTTTTCGTCATAACTAGATTACCATCACGAAGTACAGAAATCTCATCACAGATTTCAAAAATTTCATCCATTTTATGAGAAATGTAAATCAGAGAAATACCCTGGTCTTTTAACATTCTCATCATTTCAAACAGCTTCTCTACCTCCTGAATATTCAGAGAAGAGGTTGGCTCATCCAAAACAATTACTTTTGAATTATAAGAAATTGCCTTTGCAATTTCACACATCTGGCGCTGGGAAACAGACATGTTTCTCATAGGCTGGGTCAGGTTTACTGTCATGCCTAACTTACGGAAAAGCTCAGAGGCTTCTCTCTTCATTCTGCCCTCATCAATAACCCCCATAGAATTACGCGGGTATCGTCCCAAAAACAGGTTATCAATTACATTTCTCTCCAGACACTGATTCAGCTCCTGGTGTACCATTGCAATACCATTCTCAAGAGCATCCTTAGGTCCGGAAAAACTTACCTCTTTTCCATCAAGGAAAATTTTTCCGTCATCCTTTTGATAAGTACCAAAAAGACATTTCATCATCGTTGACTTACCGGCGCCATTTTCACCCATCAGACCCATAACAGTTCCCTTTTTCACATCCAGGTTGATGTGATCCAGAACACGGTTTCGTCCAAAGGATTTACTCATATCGCGTATCGATAAGACGATATCCTCTTTCTTATCTGCCATATTTTTTACTCCTGTATCTTACTATTTTGAATATCCTTAATCGGTTGTAGGGAGAATTTCTTCTCCCTACAGAACCTCTTTCATGTGATTTGAAATAGACTTACTGATTCAATAAAGCAGTGTAAGAAGCTGCATTATCTGTTTTAACCATGTTGATTGCAAATGCATCATACTGACCTGGATTTCCAAGACGGTTTGTAATGTTGGACTCTGTCTGTCCATCACCACCGATATATTCAACATCCAGATTCAGAAGGTCATCATAGTTCTGAAGCAGTGGCTGATATGTAGAGCTTAAGAAGTTATCAGAAGCATTGTAAATGTTAAGCCATACTTTCTTTTTCGGAGATTTACTTTCATCTAACTGATTGGATACTGCTTCAAATGTCTTAGTAGAATCTGTGAAATCTTTATAGTTATCTGCTGTTACTGCTACGTTTAATGCATAGTAAGAACGTTCTTCTTCACTATATCTGTATTCATTTTCACTCAAAACGTTTCCAGCTTCATCTGCTGTACCAATACCTGTATCAATATCAACACCATCTAATGCATTACGCAGTACACGAAGTGTCAGATAAGCCTGAACGTCTGCATGCTGGCTGATAGTTCCGCCGTAACCTTCTGCAATAGCTGCTACAGCGTCGCTGTTAGCATCGTATCCGAATGTAGGAACTTTGTTATCTTTTGACCATGCATTGAACATAGACATTCCCATACCATCGTTGTTAGAAACAACAACATCAATGTCTTTTCCAAAAGAAGAAGACCATGTACCGATTGCGTTACCTGCTGTAGCAGCATCCCATGTAGCACCTGCAGAGTTCTTCATTTCCTGGGAACCTAACTCACGAACTGTAAATTTCTTTCCGCCTGCTTCTAATGTACCATCCTGAACTGCAGAAGCTTTTCCATCTACGTTTGTTCCAACTGGTTCACTGTTGATATTGCCGTCTTTCTCTACGCCTGTTCCAAGAGCTTTACGAACACCTCTTGTACGTGCAATAGAGTCATTATGTCCGATATCACCAATTGCAAGAACATATCCAATTACACCGTCGCCGTTACGGTCAATAGTATCTGCGTTTTTCTCAATATATTCTTTAACCATCTGACCCTGAAGTTCAGCACCCTGGTTAGCATCGAATCCTACATAATAAGTATCTTTGTTGAAGTTTAAAGCATTCATGTCCAATTCTCCTGTGGAGCTGTTGGATGGCTGACGGTTAAACCATACTAATGGTTTGTCCTTATTTGCTACAGAAGAAGTATCACCCTTTGATGCAGATTCTTCTTTTTTGGGTTCCTTCATCTTTTGTTTCTGTTTTTTTCCAGAATCTCCAGAACCACCACATGCTGTAGCTGAAAATGCTAACAGAGCTGCCATTGTCCATACCACGAATTTTTTTCTTCATAATAATCCTCCTTCGGCGCACCTTTTCTAGGTGCCTCTTGTTTATAATGGCAGTATACACAATTATTCCAGGAAAAAATATAGAATAATTTTTTTCTATTCATTCAAAGTTTTTAAGGGTTTTTTTCGGTTATATCTAATAAAACTATAGACTTTTTTTGTCGAATTCTGCGCACTCTGGACAAAAGAAAAATCCGAACAGAGCCAAAATCAGCTCCATTCGGATTTTTCTTGTATAATTTGTACTAAAAAATTAAATTTCTTTCCCTTCTTTTACAGCCGGTGCTATAGAAAGTTCCGGTGTATGGTAAGGAATCAATGTTGCCTGGAACGCATGGTATAAATCAGATTTTCCCGGCCATACGGTTCCAATCACTTCATTTTTCTCGTTCATCTGGTGGAACCAGGAACCATGTACATGATCCAGAACCTTCTCATCCAGATATTCCATAAATTCTGCATAGTTTTCTGCATATGCTTCATTTTTTTGTCACATGATACAGTACAGCAGAGGTGTTAATAGCTTCTGCCAGAGTCCAGTGCATTCTGTCATGAACCACTGGTTTTCCTTCCCAGTCTGTGGTGTATACAATACCAGGCGCTCCATCTGCATTCCATGCATCTTCTACTGCGCGGTTAAACAGATTTTCAGCCGCCTCGATATATTTTTTGCACCTTCCTGGTCATTTTTATAAGTAGATAATGCCCACTGGGTAATGAGTCTTGACCACTCAATACCATGTCCCGGTGTTGCGCCGTATGGTTTGAATTGGTCTGCAGGCTGTTCTTTGTTGCATTCTAAGTCTGCTACCCATTCTTTTGTGAAATGTTCCGGAATTCTCCAGTTATTCTCAGCAGCCCATCCAAGAACATGATCAATGATTCTTCCTGCGCGGATGCGGTATTTTTCATCTTTGGTAACATCTGCTGCTGCCAGAAATGCTTCTACGGTATGCATGTTGGCATTTAATCCTCTGTAATCATCCAGTACCGTAAACTCTGTATTCCAGGTATCGCAGGAAAGTCCTTCTTCTTCATTCCAGAAACGCAGGTCATAGAGATTTAAGGCATCTTCTAACAATTCTTTTGCCCCTTCTACACCAGCCAGCACACCAGAAGAAGCAGCTAAAATCACAAATGCATGAGCATAGCACTGTTTATTTGGAAGAATTTCTCCCTCTGCAGTCAGTCCGGCATACCAGCCGCCATTTTTGTCATCATGAAGCTCTTCTCTTAATCCGCGAATTGCCGCTGCTGCCAGTTCCCCACTTCCTTCATGTCCTAAAAAAGTACCAATACTGTACACATGAGCCATACGGGAAGTAATCCATGTTTCACGGTTTCTGTCTTTCCATGGAGTTCCGTCATCTCCCAGATAATAAGAGCTTCCCTTTGGTGATGGAAAACCATGTCCAAAGCTTAACAGATTCTCTGTGATTCCTTTTAAAAATTCTCTGTTTTCCTCTGTGTCGATTCTATATTTTCTGTTTCTTTCACCCATTATATTCTTCCTCCTGTAAGATATTCTATATTCCAATTTTATCAGATTTACCCTTGAAAATACAGTGGAAGAATTATAGAAACCTTATCTTTTCCTCACATTCTCATGATTCTATTTTAAATTTTCCACAGCCGCTCTTTCAATAGCCAGTCCAGCCTTGTATCTTACCATAAATTCATTGAAACCCTGAACATCTCTTGTATCCGGCTGTACTTCTTCACCTTCCTGTCCGGCAAATACTTTGTGGTTCAGATAGTCCTCCAGAGATTCCCCTGCCTCTTTATTCACCAGATAAGACGCCAGCACTGCAATCCCCCAGGCACCGCCTTCTCCTGCTGTTTCCATAACAGAGACCGGTGTATCAATCGCGCCTGCAAGCAATTTCTGTCCAACCCCTTTTGTCTTAAACAAACCGCCATGGCCCAGAATCTTATCCAGCCTTACACCTTCTTCTTTTAAAAGAATGTCCATGCCTGTCTTCAATGCACCCAAAGAGGTAAAGAGATTTACTCTCATAAAGTTTGCCAGATTAAATTTGCTTTCTGGTGTACGGACAAATAAGGGACGTCCCTCTTCAAACCCTGTAATATGCTCTCCTGAGAAATAATTGTATGCCAAAAGTCCGCCGCAGTCAGTATCTCCTTCCATGGCTTTATGATAAAGAGTCCCAAACAACTGATTCATATCCACCTGTATTCCCATAGCTTCTGCAAACTCTTTAAACAGATTCACCCATGCATTTAAATCTGAGGTGCAGTTGTTGCAGTGTACCATAGCCACCAGATTTCCTGTTGGTGTGGTAACAAGGTCAATTTCCGGATAAACCTTAGATAAGGGCTTTTCCAGAACCACCATAGAAAATACAGAAGTACCGGCAGACACGTTTCCTGTACGTTTTGCAATACTGTTGGTAGCTACCATACCGGTTCCGGCATCACCTTCCGGAGGACAGAATGGGATGCCAGCCTCTAATTCTCCTGTTGTATCCAAAAGCTTTGCGCCTTCCTCTGTCAGTCTGCCTGCTTCTTCGCCTGCCAGAAGAACTTTAGGAAGAATCTCCTCCAGTTTCCACGGAAATCCGTAAGGTGCTGCCAGCTTATCAAAGGCTGCCAGGCATTTAGGGTCATAATTTTTGATTTCCATGTCAATAGGAAACATACCGGAACCTTCACCTACTCCAAGGACTTTCTCTCCTGTGAGTTTCCAGTGTACATACCCCTCTAAAGTTGTCATAAAGGTAATATCCTTCACATGAGGTTCCTGGTTCAGCATGGCCTGATACAAATGGGCAATGCTCCATCTCTGTGGAATATGATACTGAAACAGCTCTGTAAGCTCCTCACTGGCCTTTTCTGTCATAGTATTTCTCCAGGTGCGGAAAGGCACCAGAAGCTCTCCTGCTTCATTAAAAGGCATATAACCATGCATCATAGCGCTGAATCCAATGGCTGCAAGTTTTTTCACCGGAACACCATATTTTTCCTTTACATCTTTTACCATGTCCTGATAGCTTTCCTGAATCCCTGTCCAGATTGCTTCCTCACTGTAAGTCCAGATGTTGTTCACCAACTGATTTTCCCACTCATGACTTCCGGACGCAATGGGCTGGTTCTTTTCATTTACCAGAACTGCCTTGATTCTGGTAGAACCAAGCTCAATACCAAGCACCGCTTTTCCACTTACTATTATACTTTTATTTGCTTCTAAACTCATATGTAGCCTCCTTATATTTTACGAATTCTTCTACCTTCTATTATACCTACTTGTATGGTTGTAATGCTACTTGTTTTTTATAAAAAACCCTCTTTCTTTTTGATAACCTGTATGTTAAAATAAAGAAAAATCATTATTTTCTTATTATCTATGGGTTCTGCCAATCTATTTTCAATTCTTATTTCGGAAAATTCATGCTTTCCCAACATAAGAAGCAGGAGATTCCGAAATAACAGGATTTAACCATTACACTGGTAAGCGAATCCTACCCCAGGAAGTTAATCCGGCATTTACAGCATTTACTTGCTGAATATAAAAAATAGCATAAAAAAGATATCCTTTATGAATCCGTCATGGACATTATTGTAAAAGCAAACCCTAAAATGTTTGAAAAGGAAGGTGACGTTATGTGTGAAGCGTTAGAAGAGTTAATGAAAGACGAATTAGAAGCCCAGTTGCAAAAGGGCAAGGAAATCGGACAAAAACTTGGTGAAATGCGTGGTGAACGCCAGGGTGAAAGCCGCGTAAACCAGCTCAACCAGAAGCTCATTGCTCTGGGACGAATGGATGATATGTTAAAATCCGTCTCTGATACTATATTTCAGCAAAAGCTATTCAAAGAATTCAATCTTTAAAACCAGACAGGCGGAAGTCTATACTTTCGAAAAGCACGTACTTCCGCCTGTTTCACCAATTCTTATCCTATTCTAGTTCTATGATATCTGTCATTAATTTTCTTAATTTCTTCCAAATCGCATTTTGGCTTTCTTTCATACGTTACCAGTCCATTAATTTCCTGCTCTACGTCCGTCAACTGAGTATAGCAATAGCCCCATAAGCCTTTTGAGGCATAGACTGCATCCATGATTCTTCTGTAATCCTCTAAAAATTCCTCCGCTGAATTTACAGACGAATAACCCCATCCTTGCTGAGCAGATACCTTAAACCCTATTCCACCAAACTCTGTCAAAAAGAACAGGCGCTCCCTGATGGCTGTAACCTTGGGCATAAATGTCCCAGCAGGTAGGTGGCTGCGTAATGAGATTTTCTGTTGTAGCCAGCATTTCCTTATATTCTTCATACTTTTCCGGCTCGTCTTTCTGTCCATGACTATAATTGTGAATAGCACAAATATCCGTCACAGTCATATTCCAGCCATCATTAGAAATAACCAAACGGGTATTATCCACTGCATGCAAATAATGATACATGGTTTCAGAAAAACTCTGCTGCTGCTTATCCCTCTGGATATCCGGAACGCCCCAGCTTTCATTAACAGGAACCCAGGTGACAATGCACGGATGATTATAATCCCGCTCCATAATCTCAGACCAGTCTTTCAAAGTGCGATTCACAGCTTTCCGGTCATACATGGTGGCGGCTGCACACTCACCCCATACCAGAAAGCCCAGCTTGTCCGCCCAGTACAAAAAATCTGGCTTCTTCTACCTTCTGGTGCTTCCTGCAGCCGTTAAACCCCATTGCCTTGGCAATCTCAATGTCCTTTACCAGCGCTTCATCATCCGGTGCTGTCAAAAGTCCCTGGGGCCAATATCCCTGGTCTAACACCAGCTTCTGGTAATAAGGGCGGTTGTTCAGATACACCATTCCATGTTCTGTATGTACCTTCCGAAATCCAAAATAAGACTGTACCCTGTCAGTAGTCTGCCCATTCTCTTTTCTTACTTCCAGTTCTACATCCAGCAGCACCGGATGCTCTGGTGTCCAGGAAATCCCCGGCTCATGATAATTGGTATTAAAAATTCTTCCATTAATAATATCCACCGAAAAGTTCAGGGTATCCCGAAGCCACACCTGGCTTCCCTCTGCCAGAACCTTATCTTTTAACCGGATTTGATAATGCAGACAATCTCCCTGGCAGACTCCTGTACCTTCACATTGCATCTGAACCTTACCCTGGTCATACAGAGAAGTAACTCTCACACCTTCCAAACGTTTCTTTGGCACCCATTCCAGCCACACCGTCTGCCAGATACCTGTACTGTTGGTATACCAGATACTTCTGGAGTCCCCATCCCAGAACTGCTTTCCTCGCGGAATCAATTCATCAGTATGAGAATCATATACCCGAACTGTAATTTCCTGTTCTCCCTCTACCAGATAAGGAGTCATATTTACAGCAAAAGGTGTATAGCCTCCTGTATGCTTCCCTGCCTGCTGGCCATTTACATACACCACTGCTTCGTAGTCAACTGCCTCAAAATGAAGGAGAAGCTCCTTTCCTTCTTCTGGCTTTTCCACAGAAAATCGCTTTTTATACCAGACAATATCATGAGGTGTCTGGTCATTGATTCCACTAAGCTCACACTGATAGACAAAAGGAACCTGAATCTCTCTGTCCAAATGTTTCCCAGTCTCATACCATTTTTCTTCGATTCCCCTGTCTGCATCATCAAAAGCAAACTCCCAGGTGCCATTGAGATTCTTCCACTGTGATCTTACAAACTGAGGTCTTGGATATTGATTTTTTCTACTCATAATGACTCCTTTCTGTCTTTATATCTTCTTAATGTTCTCAAGAATTCTATTCCGTGCATATAGTATTTTGATACTGTTTACAGTATCTTATCCAAAATTTTCTTTAACGCAAGATAAGCAGTTGTGTAGGCCTCTTCCCCTGACATTTTTTCTTTTTTCTCACCATTTTGTTCAAGAGCATCAAAGCCTGTAAAATCTGCCAAATGAGGTTCTAATGATAAAAATCCTTGATATCCTTCATCTAATAAGTTTGCCAAAATTTGTTCTACATGTCCATCTCCATATCCGGCAGGAACTACCATACCTGATTCTGATTTTGCATCTTTGATATGAATATAAGCAATATAAGGTTTCAATAATTCAAAAGCCTCTTTTGTATCCTGGTGACACTGAACAAAATTAGCAAAATCAAATACTGCCTTAAAATGTTCGCCATAAAATTCTTTCATAATTTCAAGACATCTTTTTGCATTATCACCATAGATTTCCTTCTCATTCTCATGAAGTAAAATAACATTCTCTTGCTTCGCATAATCTACAAATTTCTGCAGTCTTTCAAATACTTCATCGCGGTATGTTTCTGGAGTTTCTCCTGCAGGAATAAAAAAGCTAAACATCCGAATATATGGAGTCTCCATGATTTTTGCAATTTCAACCGTCTTTTTATATAATTCAAAATGTTCATCAAATGCTTCTATAATCTGTATTTTTCCAATTGGAGACCCTATGGAAGATAGTTTTATTCCCTGCTCATCCAACTGTCTCTTAATTTCTTTAACCTCTTCCAGACTATGCTCTACTAAAGGCTTCCCATTAACTCCACGCATTTCAATATAAGAAATTCCAAGTTTCTTAATTACCTCAATTTGCGTTTTCAAATCTTCTGCTATTTCATCTGCAAATCCACTGATTTCAATTCTGTCTTTCATTTATTTTCTCCTTTTCCGCTTCCATAAGAATTCTCCGTATCAAACACTACGCTTTCTACTTCTTCTTTGATTCTGGAATTTGCTCTTCTTTTGTTCAGTTCTTCCAAGAACAGTTCTTCATTAATCGGGAGTTCTACTGATTTTTTCCAAGCCAGCTTGAAAGATGAATTGCATTAGAAGCTCTAAGCCTCTGATTCCTTCTCTTCCATCTGCTACCAAAGGGGTTCCTTCTAAAATAGCGCCCACAACGCTTTCATAACCCCCTACATGCTGTTCATTCTGTCCATCGGTTTCCACTTTTCAAAACCTCCCACTGAGGTTTATCGAACCCACCTTGACAGGAAGCGCAATGATGTGCCAGATTTTCATTTAATTTATAGAACGTCAATTCCTCGTTTTCACACACTAATTTACCTAATTCTCCGGTAATCTCAAAACGATTGGTTCCTGGTGCATCTCCGGTTGAAGTGATAAATACGCCGGTGGCGCCGTTTGGATATTCCAGATATGCTGTTACATCATCTTCTACCTCAATATCATGCCACAATCCTTCTTTACAAAATCCTCTTACCTTTGCAGGCATTCCACAAATCCATTGTATCAAATCCAGATTATGAGGACACTGATTTAACAGTACACCTCCTCCTTCTCCTTCCCAGGTTGCTCTCCAACTGCCGGAATCATAATAACTCTGTGTGCGATACCAATCTGTAATAATCCAGTTGACACGTCTGATTTCTCCAAGTTCTCCATTTTTTACCATCTCATGCATTTTTTCGATAGATACAGTTGGTACGCTGATTAAACATCATTGCAAAAACCACATAATATTTATCTGCTTCCTGATTCATTTCCCGTACCTGTTTTGTATATACTCCCGCCGGTTTTTCACACAAAACATGTAAACCCTTTTTAAATGCCTCCTGAGCCAGTGTCGGATGTTGATAATGAGGCACTGCAATCAATACCGCATCACAGCACCCACTCTCTAAAAGCTGTGTTCCTTCCTCAAAAATCTGTACTGTCTCTGGTAAATTTTCTCTGCACCATGCTCTTCTGTTTTTCTGGCGGTCTGCCACTGCTGCCAATTCCAGCCCTGGAACCTTACCTTCTAAAACATTTTTTGCGTGAGATGTACCCATATTTCCCACACCAATAATTCCAAGTTTCACCTGCTTCATTTCTCATTCTCCTATCTGCATCTTACTACACTATCAGTTCCTGCCGATTCATAAATATCCATTGTTAATAAAAAGACTTTCTCTGTTGATTCTAAATCATTTTGATACTTTTTTTCTACTCTCAAGACATGCATAATAGTCACTAATACATTTTCCATGAGAACTTCCCCAATAAGCTTTCCCAAGACACGGCTTTTCCTCATAGTGATATCTTACTTTTGTCTCAATTTTTCCTCATAACGAACAATTCATTGCCTTCCAGGCGTATTTTCCCTTTTTCACAGACAATTTCCAACAATACAGGAGCATCCTCCACATAAGCATTGGTAGCAAAAAAACACGCTGGTCCATTTTCAAATTCTATATATGACTCTACCGTATCTTCCACATCAATAACAGATTTCAAATGGTAATTCTTTACTTCCGCCTCTACTTTCAACGGTTTTCCCATAAACTGCGTTAAAAGATCTAAAGTATGAATAGCTTGGTTAATCAACACGCCTCCACCTTCTGTACTTTTACTCCCATGCCATCTGTCCCTGGTATAATAATCTGTATCCCTGCTCCATGTTACAAATGCTCTGGCACCTTTTATCTTTCCCATACTTCCTGATTTCAAAATGCTACATGCCTCCAGAACTGATTCGTTATAACGGTTCTGAAAACAAACACCTACGGACAGCTTGGTCTCTTGCACTTTTTTCTTTAATGTCTGAAATTCATCTTTCGTCAATGCCGGTGGTTTTTCCATAAATACATTGACTCCATTCTCTATTGCTGTTTCTGCAGCCTTCACATGAAGATAATGAGGTAAGCAAATATGTAGAACATCCAGTTTTGTCTCTTCTAACATCTCATCTAGAGATGTATAAATTCCTGCATTATTTGATCCATATTTTTGGGCATATTCCTCTGCTTTCTGTATATTAACATCGCAGACCCCAACGAGCTCGACATTCTCCATTCCATGTAAAATCTCTGCATGTAATTTCCCTATGTTTCCACATCCTACAAGACCTGCTCTATACATAGAATCATTCTCCCTTTCATCCTTTTAATCCAGATGTTGCAATCCCGTCTACCAGATATTTCTGGAAAACAAGAAATATAATTACAATTGGTATAATAGATAACGTGGACATAGCAAAAACCGCACCATAATCAGAGGATGCCCCTGGGTCACAGAAAAGTTTCAAAGCTAAAGCTACCGGATATTTGTCCGCATCATTAATGTATAGTAAAGCAGACATAAAGTCATCCCATCTCCACATAAAAGAGAAAATTCCCCCTGTAATCAGTGCTGGTGACATTAATGGCAATATAATTCTTCCAAAAATCCCGTAATAAGAACATCCATCTATTTTAGCTGCCTCATCCAATTCTCTTGGAATACCTCCAATAAAATTTACCATCAATAACAAAAAGCCCTGATTGCAAAAAAGAATGGCACAATCAGTGGTGCAAAACTTCCTACCCATCCTAACTTTTGATACCATAAATACTGTGGCACCATCAGAATCTGTCCTGGAAGCATCATAGAAACAAGCATGGCTCCAAACAGAATCTTTTTCCCTCTAAATTCACATCTGGCAAATGCATAAGCTACACAAGCAGAAGATACCAATGTTCCTATAGTACCAACAACAGCAATAAACAAAGAATTGCTGAAAAAGGGTACTAAAAGATACGCCTGCAACCCCTTCCATCCATTGCTATAATTATCTAGTACAAATTTTTCAGGTATCAGCTGTGCTGCTGTTGTAAAAATCGTTCCTGTTTCTTTAAACGAACTCATAAACATCCAAACAATGGGTATAGCATAATAACCCCAATTCCCATTACCAGAATGTGATAAATAACTTTTCCTGTTGCTTTTTTAGCCTTCATATTTCTCACTCCTGTTCAAATACCCAATATTTTTTGTTTTAAACAAATAAACGTTGTGACTCCAATCATAGCCAGCATGGTCCATGCCATTGCTGAAGCATAACCTGCATGATTAAAAGAAAATGACTGTTGATACATATAAACTGCATAAAACAGTGTAGAGTTCATAGGATTTTCCCTGGGTAATAATAAGACTCTGTGTAAATGCCAGAAATCCATTAATCATCTGCATAACTAGATTAAAGAAAATTGTTGGTGTAAGAAGCGGAAGTGTAACCCTCCAAAACTTTGTAAATTTATTTGCTCCATCTACATCCGCCGCCTCATAAAGTTCTTTTGGAAATTTGATTTTAATGCAGACAAAAAGATTAGCATAGATGATCCAAACTGCCAAACTGCCAACAAAATCAAAGTCCATATTGCTGTTTTGGTATCTCCAAGCCATGAGAATTTCGTATCAATACCAATAACGCCCAAAAGACTATTTACAACTCCATCAGGTGAAAACATTCTTCTCCACAAAATAGATACTGCAACAGATCCTCCAATAATGGAAGGCAGATAGTATGCCGCTCTATAAAATCCTGTCAATTTTGTAGGTTTTACAAGAATCATTGCAACAATTAATGCAAAAATCAAACGTAATGGAACAGACACAAACGCAAAATAAAAAGTAGCTTTTAGAGACGCCAGAAGGTTTCATCTGCGGTAAACATTTCAATATAATTATCCAGTCCTGTAAACCGTGGTGGAGAAAGAATATCATAGTCACAAAATGAATAATAAAGAGAGAGTCCCATAGGAACAATTAAAAAAAGTAAAAAACCAATAATAAAAGGCAGGCAGAAAACAATTCCTGCACTACTTTCTTTATTCATAAATTTACGTATCTGAAATTTTTTTCTTTCAAAATATTTCTCCTTTCTATCCAGAGGATAACGAAGCTGCCAATTCTCTATAAGGAACCGGCAGCTTCATATTTAATTTTTTATTTTCCGGAATAAATTTCATTACCGTTTTTCGAAAAAAACTCATTTTGCTGCCTCTTCAGCAGTAATTTCTCCATATCCAACTTTTTTCTTCCAAGTTTTTTA
>ENA-OPYU01000469-OPYU01000469.1-human-gut-metagenome-genome-assembly--contig:-NODE-469-length-16196-cov-5.969071_pt1 | contig 16196 bp, 18 predicted proteins | sample MGYA00242637_ERZ504482 | MGnify/ENA primary metagenome ERZ504482 (study PRJEB26092, sample SAMD00036237) | human gut metagenome | host: Homo sapiens | study: EMG produced TPA metagenomics assembly of...
TGTATGGCATTCTTCGCTAAATTCAGCACACCATTTGGAGATACTGGCTTTTGATACACCATACTCTGCAGTGATGCTTTTGTAAGTACGTCCCTCTTCGATATGAAGGCGAACGATTTTCATTTTTTAAATTCAGGTGTGTAACTTTGTGACATAATACTTCCTCTTTTCTCTGTAAGATGATTATATCTTATTAGCCACTTCTGTTACAACTTTATTATAGCACTTCATATACAAGTATTATTCCCGTTCACCGCCTGGACCGTTCTGTAGACTATATCCGGGATAAAGAAAAGACTCAAAAGAAAGGGAATACTGCCGGTTCTCTGGAAGAAGCAATCGACTATGCATTGAACCGGGATAAAACAGAGCAAGTGTTTTTTGAAGATGCCATTGGCTGTACCATAGAACAGGCATATCAGGATATGATTGCTACAAAAAAAAGATTTCATAAAACAGACAAGGTGCAGGGCTTCCATCTGGTACAAAGTTTCGCAGAGGGAGAGGTTAGTCCGGAACTGGCACATTTGATAGGAGTGGAGCTGGCAGAGCGTCTGCTGAGAGGACAGTTTGAAGTGGTTATCACCACTCACTTAAATACCAGTCATTTCCATAACCATCTGGTCTGGAATTCCGTGTCTATGGAAGATGGGCATAAGTATCATAGTAATGAACAAAGTTATTATATGGAGATTCGAAAGATTTCTGATGAACTTTGCCGAAAATATGGGTTGTCCGTAATCCAGACAAATCAGAAAAAAGGGATACATTATGTACAATGGAAAGCGGAGAAAGAGGGAAAACCAACCTGGCGGACAGCCATCCGTTCGGATATTCGTGAGGCAGTGAAAGCAAGCTACAGCTGGACTCAGTTTGTAAAAGAAATGGAAACAAGAGGTTATGTATGGCGGACAGATAGGAAATATCTTGCTCTAAAGGCTCCTGGAATGGAACGATATGTACGCTTACGATCTTTGGGAAAAGGATATGGAGAAATGGAAATCCGGGAGTGGATTTTAAGACCAAAGATTCGGGAGACAGAAAAAGTATATCTGCAATGGTCAAAACAAAGAAAGAAACGGACCGGACTACAGGCATTGTATTATTCCTATTTGTATCAGATGGGTGTTTTTCAAAAGAAACCCAAGCGCATTCCTTATGAAGTGCGGGAAGATATCCGCAGGCTGGATCAGCGGATTGCGCAGATAGAATTTCTTCAGAAACAGGACATTTCCACCATAGAACAGCTGCAGGAATTCCGGCACCCGCTGGAAGAAAAAATGGCACAGTTGCTATTGGAACGCCGGCAACTGTATCGCAGCCAGCCCGGATGTGAACGGATTGGAAAGATTACAGAAGAGATGAAACAGATCCGCAAGGATATTCGGATGTCGCTGCGGATTGAGCAGTATTCCGTAGAAATGGAGCAGCGGATGAAACGGGCAAAGGAGAGGATGGAACAGGCAGAGAAGAATATGCAACGAAGGAAGGGGCAGTTAAAGGAATCCTATGTGAAGTAAAAAATCGAGGAGGTGAGCGGTATGAATTACGGTGGTGATGCGGCAGATCAAATTGTTCGTTATTCGATGGAAGGGATGGAACATACGCTTCGGATTTCCGGGAGTATCGCAAAAAATCTGGCAGTTTTCATCGTAGCAGTGTTAAAAGACCAGAAAAAGACTTATGGAAAGACACAGATGGTACGTATGATCAAAGAACGAAGGCCGACCAAATTTTTTACCGTGCCGGATGACCGTATGAAAGAATTTGCCAGAGAAGCAAAAGCAAGAGGTCTTTTATATGTCGTCATTAAGGATAAAAAGAAACCGATCAACAACGAGATTATGGTATTTGCAGAAGACGCTGCCAAAATGAACCGGGTATTGGATCGCATGGATATTGACTATGTAAAAGCAGAATCCGGGAAAGTGGAATTTGATACAGGAGATCCTAAGAGAGAAGAAACAAAAGATATAGATCTGGGAGGAACATCAAAGCAAGGTCAGGAGAAAAAAGTTCAGACCGTATCCATGCCAGAGGGAACTATTGAATTTGAAATTGATGAATCGGATCAGAAGTTTGATTTCGGGGATATGTTCTTTGAAGAAGGAAATTTTACGCAGGGGAAGGAAGAAAAGCTTCCGTCCGGGACTTCCTCGCCCAGCAGAGATTTTTCTTCCGGTCAGAAAAATAGGGAACATGGAGTAAAGCCTTCTGTGCGTGCAGAGATCAAAGAGATAAAAAAGGAGCAGGCACAGAAGAATCGGCAGAAACAAAGCAGACAGCGTCAAAAGACGAAAGGGCGAAATACAGAAAAAGGGAAAAGGGAGGTAATGCTATATGGATTTAACAGGGATGATTCAGAATCCTGTGGAGGATCAGAACTCGGAGCAAAAGTTATCGAAAGAAGAGTATGCAGCTTTAAAGAAACAGGAGCGGGAAGAAACGTGGATGCAGATCGATGGACAGGCACAGTCGGTGTTCCGGGATGGAGCGTCCTTGCAGAAGTTTCTGGATTTTATGGCAGGGCAGTATAATATGCCAAAGGTTCCGAACCTTTTGCTTTTATATTCGCAGAATCCTGAAGTAAAGCTGGTAAAATCTTTTGATGAGTGGAAGCATGACAGACGTTCCTTAAGAACAGGAGTACATGGCTATACTTATATTATTGATACGAAGTATGAGAAGGATGGAGAAATGCGTTCCGGTTATGCGATCAGCAAGGGTTATGATATTACGCAGACCAAAGGAAGGCCGTTAGAGGAACGTCCTCAGAGAGATATCCACACATTATTGGAAGCAGTGTTGAAAAATCAGAATATCCGTCTGCAGATTGCGGATAATCTTCCGGATAAGATTCAGGCACAATATATTCCAAATCAAAGGACGATTTACATACGAAACGGAATGTCAGAGATTACTACTTTTCATGCTATTAACCGAGAACTTGCCTGTGCAGCACTAGACCAGCATGATGGAAACTACGCCAGAAACAGAGTTAATGCACAGGCATTTTGTGCCACATATATATTAGGAAAAAGGATATGGTGTGGATGTCTTCGGTTTTGATCTTGAGAAAGTGGCAGGAATTCAGGAGCATGGTCAGAAAGATCCACAGGAGTTAAGGTTATTCTTAAATGATGTCCGGACAGCAGCTTATGGAATCCGTGGTCATATCGAACGGAATTTACGGGAGCCGGAACAGCAGATTTGTGACAGAGGATACCTTTACAGTAGGAGAAAGCGAGGAAAAAATCTCCGGACAAAGGGAAAAAGAGTAAAAATGAACCAGAGCGATAAAGCGCAGTAAAAGTTGGATTTGTGATAGCTATTGCGGAACGTGTGTGATATGGTTGGTGTAAGAAAGGCAGGTGTCGTATATGACAAAATATTATATCGAAATGAAAGAAACCAAAGAAATATGATGTCAGATGCATTGCTGAGTCTTTACCGGAAAAAAGGACCTGAATCAGAAGAGGCAAGACAAATGGGTTTAAAACTCTGGGATTTTGATCTGAAAGAAAAGAGGATGGAAATCACTTCTGATGAACAGAGGGTTCTTCGCCATGCCTTAAACGATCTCCGCAATCAGCGTTTAGAAGAAGGAAAATATACTGATGGTGTGGAAGCAGCTATCATGGAGGTTATGAAACCCCATAGGACCAAGCACTTCCCGTGGTAAAAGGAGGGGTGATCATTCAGATATTAGATCGAAAACAGGTAGAACGCATACGAAAGATGTATCCAGAAGGAACGCAGATTTGCTTAGATGAGATGGAGGGTGAAAGGAATATGCCCTCTGGATTAAAAGGAAAAGTATGTTACGTAGATGATGCCGGACAGATCCATGTGAACTGGGAAAATGGTAGTTCCCTTGCGGTATTGCCAGAAGTGGATTCGTTCCATAAAATAGGAGAGCCGCATAAGAGAAAGGAGCATGGCATGCAGAGGTAACATTTAGAAAAACAGACCTTATTGTCTGGGGGATTTTTCTTCCGATTGTCTGGTGGATGGGGGCTTCCCTTGCCTGTGCGATTCAACCAGGGAAAAATATATTTGAAATTTTAGACAGGCTGAGTCAGATTCTTCGTCAGCCTTTTTCTTTGCACTATACCGTATATACGGGAAAGTGTTTCTTGATTCTATCATTTGCATATATCACAGGTATCTGTATCTATTATGCCCAGCAGAAAAATTATAGAAGAGGTGTGGAACATGGTTCGGCAAAGTGGGGAGATGTCCATCAGATCTGCCGGAAATACCGTGACAAAGACTATGTCCAGAATCTGTTACTGACACAGAATTTCCGCATGAGTCTTGACTGCTATAAACATAAGCGGAATTTGAATGTATTGGTAGTGGGAGGTTCTGGAGCCGGAAAATCAAGAACCTATGCAATCCCTAATATCATGCAGTGCTGCCTGTCACAAGGGGAAAGTGTCAGGGGATGTTCTATGGTTATTACAGATCCTAAAGCGGAACTGCTCCGAAAAAACGGGTGGACTGTTGGAACGGATGGGATATGAGGTTCGGGTGTTTGATCTGATCAACCCAGATACCTCCTTTTGTTATAACCCATTTTGTTATGTCCATGATGACAAGGATGTGTTAAAACTCATCAACAACCTGATCCGCAATACCACACCGAAAGGTTCACAGGCATCGGATCCATTTTTGGGAGAGTGCGACTTGTTCGTAGGCGGTAAAAAAGCCTACGCACAATCGTAAAAATATGATTGTGAACTGATAATTTGATAAGTGGAATGATGGGGTAACGCCCTGAAACGCTTACACTTGGTGGGCATGCAGTTTCTGTAAAGGAGATTGTATGAAGCCCCACGACAAAGACTGAGAGTAACCGTAGTAGCTTGCTAATAAAGTTGCCGAAAGCAGTCCAGAGGTGGATTGTGTTACCTATAGGTCGAGTGTCTATAAAATTTCTATGGTTAGAATGTCTGCTCTGGCGTGCAGACTGACGAATCTGCGAAGGTACGGTTCTAAAAGAAGACCATATAGAAATGTATGGGTGCGTTAAAGCGCAGTCAGTGTGGTTTAGTAGAAATTTTCCCTACGAACGACCATGATATGTTACAGGCATATCCAAGCTGACAGGACTATAGCAGAAACCTAAGGATATATATGCATAGATAGAATTGTCGGAACAAGGAAAGGTACCAGGTCTCTTTTCAGAGATTTTCTGACGAAGAATATAAGCAGATTTACTGGTGCTGAAAGGTGGAGATCGAACCGTTGAGAACTCCTGTAATGGGAGAAGGAGGAATGGTCTCCAGCCGATTGTGAAAAATCAGATATTATTCAGTCCAACATAAGGATTCGAATAAGACCAAAAGGGTCACTTTCAAGGAGGTGATGCCTTATGCCAAAGAAAAGCAAAAGCCTATGTGTAGATGATCTTCGGCATGCAGAATATTATGATATGCAGACTACTTTTGATACATTATATCAAAAGAGCATGGACGGTGAAAAATTCGAGCATCTCATGGAGCTGATACTAAGCCGGGACAATATACTGCTTGCATATAGAAATATAAAAGCCAACAAGGGAAGCTATACAGCAGGAACAGACAATCAGAATATCACAGTAATCGGGAGAATGACACCCGATATGGTAGTGAAGAAAGTGAGGTTTATTGTCACAGAAAGTCAGCATGGTTACAGACCCAAACCTGTAAGGCGAAAAGATATCCCAAAGCCAAATGGAAAAACACGTCCATTAGGAATTCCCTGTATATGGGACAGGCTGGTACAGCAATGTGTGAAACAGATTTTAGAACCAATATGTGAAGCAAAGTTTTATAACAACAGCTATGGGTTTAGACCTAATCGGTCTGTAGAACATGCAATATCAAAAACCTATACGATGTTACAGCGAATGAATTTACATTATGTCATTGAATTTGACATAAAGGGGTTCTTTGATAATGTGAATCACAGCAAGCTGATAAAGCAGATGTGGGCAATGGGAATACAGGATAAGCAGCTGCTATTTGTAATCCGGCGAATTCTGAGCGCACCTATACGAATGCAGGACGGTTCCACGATTACCCCTGACAAGGGAACACCGCAGGGAGGAATTATTTCCCCTTTGCTGGCAAATATCGTACTGAATGAACTTGACTGGTGGGTAGCGAGCCAGTGGGAAGAAAATCCTCTGGCATTGCAGAAAGCGAAGTATCGGATTATCCGCACATCCCCAGTTCTGGACAAAGGCAGTGGATACAATATGATGCGCAAAACAAGATTAAAAGAAATGCACATCATTCGATATGCGGATGATTTTAGAATTTTCTGTAAAACCAAGGAAGATGCCGTAAAAACAAAAGAAGCTGTTACAAGGTGGATTGAAGAACGACTGAGGCTTGAAGTATCCCCAGAGAAAACAAGGATTGTAAACACCCGTAAAAGGTGGTCGGAGTTTTTGGGATTCAAGATAAGAGTTATTCAGAAAAACCACAGATATATCGTGAAGTCAGCAATTTGTGACAAAAAGGCTAAAATTGAAAAAGAGAAGTTAGTGGAACAGGCAAAACATATCGCCAAGCCAAGGGAGAAAATGACTTGTTTAAATGAGATAAGATTATACAACTCCATGGTGTTAGGCATACAGAATTACTATCAGATTGCAACCTGTATCAGTATTGATTGCAGGGGATTCCACAGACAGGTGATGACGGTACTGACCAATCGGATGAACACTGAAAAAGGAAGTATGCTGAAACGGGAAGGTGGGACAATGACAAAAAGCGAACAGGAAAGGTTTGGAAAATCGAAAATGGTTCGTTATGTTGCTGGAATTGACCAAATGATATACCCAATCGCATATGTGAAATATAAAGTGGCTATGCCGAAAAGAATCAAAGTATGCAGTTATACAGCGGAGGGCAGAGAGCCAATCCATACAGAATTAAGCCTAAATAAGGCAGTTCTGTATGGATTGAAAACAAAGAAACCTCAAGAAGATAGCATAGAAGTTCTGGACAGCAGTCTGTCACTATTTTCTGCACAGAAAGGGAAATGTGCTATCAGCGGGGAAGAATTTACAACTGCCCAAAGCATTGCTTGTTGGTATAAAAAGCCAAAAGAGCAAGGTGGTTTGGAATGCTACAAAAATATGACTCTGATTCATGACAGATATTTACCGTTATTACAGAAAACATCTCTGGAACAATTAAAAGCCTTAGCCAAAACATTGAAAGTAACTACGAAAATGATGTCTAAGATAAACAGTCTGCGAAAGCTGTCTGGACTTCCTACAATAGGATAATGTGAAAATTTGGAAACTGATTAAATATCTGAGAAAAGCAATCGGTGGGGCGCCGGATGCGGTGAAAGTCGCATGTCCGGTGCTAGTCGGGGGAAAAGCTGGAGATTACATCAAAGGCTTACCTATCGACACAGAGCGAAACCGCGCTGTTGCAGGCTCTGATGCTGTACCTGTTACATGAGGCACCGCCGGAAGAGCAGAATTTCCCTATGATCATGGAGATGTTAGGCAGTGCCCAGGTTAAGGAAGAGGATGAGGAATATCAGTCTCCTCTGGATATCTTGTTTGAAAGGTTAGAAATGAGAAAGCCGGATAGCATTGCGGTGAAACAGTATCAGATTTACAAGCAGGCAGCGGGAAAAACAGCAAAGTCTATCTTGATTTCTGTTGGTGTCCGGCTGGCTGCATTTAATCTGAAAGAGATTGCAAATTTAACCTGTACGGATGAGCTGGATCTGGCAAGCATCGGAGAAAAGAAAGTGGCATTGTTCTGTTGTATTCCCGATGCCGATACTTCTTTGAACTATCTGGTAGGCATGATTTATAGCAATCTGTTCCAGACACTATATTATGTAGCAGATCGGAAATATGGAGGGAGATTGCCGGTACCCGTCCACTGTATCATGGATGAGTGGCCGAATGTAGCCTTACCGGATGATTTTGATAAGATCCTTGCTACCATGCGGTCACGTGCAATTTCCTGCAGTATCATCATCCAGAATATGGCGCAAATGAAAGCCCTGTTTAAGGACTCATGGGAAAGCTTGGTAGGTAATTGCGATGAACTTTTATATCTGGGAGGCAACGAAAAAGAGGGACATAAATATATTTCGGAACTGTTGGGAAAAGAAACTTTAGATACAAATACTTATGGACAGACAAAAGGACGAAACGGAAGTTATTCTACGAACTATCAGCAGACAGGGCGGGAACTTTTTACACCGGATGAGATCCGCTTACTGGATAACCGGAAAGCAATCCTGTTTGTCCGAGGGGAACGTCCCATGCTGGATGACAAATATAATTTAAAGAAACATCCAAATGTGAAATGGACAGAGGATGGCGGTGCGCCCCCGTATGACTATGCGAAAGCTCCGAGGTCACATGATGATTTGAATATTGATATTGAACGCTTAGATGATTATGAGCTGCTCTGTGAAGAGGACATCCTCGGCAAAGAGCAGCCTTTTTAGATGGGAGGAATGTGTATCGTGCATATGATGCAGAAATTGTTTAAGAAAAAGAATCCGAAGACGAAGCCTTTGCGAATGAGTGGTGTACAAAAACGATTTTTTGTCAGCTATGCAGTAATCGTATTCGCCATGATGTGGTGTACAACCCCTGTTCTGGCTGCAGGAGATCCATTAGCAGTGGTGAATAACTTGTCTGATTTTATTTTTTCCTTGATCCGGGCGATTGGCTTGATCTTGTTAGGATTTGGTGTGATGCAGATCGGCTTGTCTTTAAAGTCGCATGATCCAAGCCAGAGGGCAAATGGATTTTTGACTTTAGCAGGCGGCGTCATCATTACCTTTGCAAAAGAGATTTTGGATTTGATCATGGTGTAATCTGATATCAGCAGTACAGCGGGAGAGCAGACACTGTGCTGTTCTCCCTGTCTGTAAATGGAAACAACAGGGAGGTGAAATGCTACTTGGAAAGTGATAACTGGATCGTTCAAAATCTAAACAATGCGTTAGAAACATGGAATTCTAAGCTGTCAGAAATCTGGCAGCTTTTAACGCAAAGCCCGGAAACCTTTAAAGGCGGAGATATCTGGAGTGTGATGCTGACCATTCATGATGCTCTAAAAGGAATCGGGTATGGACTTTTAGTACTTTTTTTGCAATCAGTGTAGTGAAAACCTGTAGCAGCTATCTGGACGTAAAAAAGCCAGAGCATGCGGTGAAATTGTTTATCCGGTTTGCACTGGCAAAAGGGGCAGTAGGGTATGGGCTGGAATTGATGATGGCACTTTTTTCTGTCATACAGGGAATGGTATCCACAATCATGCAAAATTCAGGATTTGGTGGGGATTCAGATGTAATCGAACTTCCGGCTGAAATGGTGGAGAAGATTGAAAGTGTAGGATTATTAGATTCTATTCCTCTTTGGATTGTTACACTGCTTGGCAGTCTGTTTATAACAGTCCTGTCATTTATTATGATCTTGACCGTGTATGGAAGGATGTTCAAGCTGTATATGTACACAGCCATAGCACCCATTCCCATTGCGACTTTTGCAGGAGAGCCTACACAGAACATAGGGAAGAACTTTGTCCGTTCCTATGCAGGGGTTTGTATGGAAGGAGCAATCATTGCACTTGCCTGCATTATTTTTTGCTGTATTTGCTGCCAGTCCGCCGGCAATCGCAGACAGCAGTTTATCTGCGGTGAATATTGTATGGAATTATGTGGCAGAGCTGATCTTTAACCTATTAGTATTGGTAGGGGCAATTAAGGCAGCGGACCGGATTGTAAAAGAAATCATGGGGTTATAAGTAAGGAGGCAGGAGTATGAAAGAACAACCAATTTTAGGATACGATTGGGAAATGGGACATGAAGAAATTAAACTGGAGATAGGCACTTACTATACAGGAAAAGGTCTGTATATTGGAATGCTGGCAAAGGAAGATGGTGTATGGGAATCTTTTAGTGATCTGACGGTAAATTTACCGTTTGAGAGATCGGATGTTCATGAGGCCTTTATCCAGGACTTTGGGAGTAAGGAAAAATTGAAATTTATTCAAAAACATAAGTTGGGTAAAATTCTTCCAGAGCGAGGACATTCTGGATTCTGTACCTATGCAAAAGTGGCATTTAATCTTAAGCGGCTGGAGGAATTAGATCCAGAAGGAATGAAACGTTTTTATAAGGATCATCCAGAACTTGAAGAAAAGAGCCAAGTGCCGAAAAAGAAAAAACAGAAATCAATGGACGGTAAATGTAGGAATACAAAAGGAAAGGGTTATGACAAGAAAAGGCCGTACCCCTGGCTTATTTTCTGTTATTTGTATTGACAAAATGGAAGTAAAAATGAACAAAGAGATCCAGGAATTTCAGGAGTCCCTTTTTCTTTGGGCTGAGCATGCGGCAGTGTTTCTTTTCTGTATTGGCGATTGCTGCTGCAGTAGGTGTTTATCTAGGGACAAAAGATACCTGTGGAACGGAGATTGCCGGATGGCTGAGTGTTTTTGCTGCAGCCCCTTTTGCGGGATGTGGTTTTTTCCGCTATCACCAGATGACACTGGAAAAGTTCGTATGGGTGTGGTTAAAATCAGAGATCTTATGCCCCAAAAAGCTGGTGTTTCAATCGGAGAATCTCTATCTGAAATGTCTGGAAGAGACAATAGAAATCGGAACACGTTCCTGCAGAAATGGAACGGAGCTGGTAGAACGAAAGAGAAGCAAAAATTAGAAAAAATGAAAGGAAGGGGGGATACGGTTGATTAAAACGCTGCATCGTACATTAAAACTAGAAAAAGAGAAATTTAAGATTCCGAAGTCTGTACAGCGGGCAATCCCGATACAGCGGATCTGGCCGGATGGCATCTTTCAGTCCGGCAGGCTGTTTTCAAAATCGTTCCGTTTTACGGATATCAATTATTCCATTGCAAGCAAAGAGGATAAGACAGAAATGTTTCTGGATTATTCCGAGCTTTTAAATGCATTGGACTCCGGCGCATCCGCCAAACTTACCATTAATAACCGCCGCATCAATAAGGCAGAATTTGAACAATCCATTCTGATCCCTATGAAAGAGGACGGATTGGATGAATACCGAAAAGAATACAATGAAATGCTGTTATCCAAGATCAGTGATACCAACAACAGCATTCTTCGGGAACGGTATCTGACGATCAGTGTCCATAAGAAGAACATTGATGAGGCAAGGACCTACTTCGCACGTGTGGGAACAGATATTACCACACACCTGGCGAAACTATCTTCCATTGGGGAAGAACTGGATGCTGGAGAGCGTCTGAAGATTTTCCGTGATTTCTTTAAAGAAGACGTTTCTGCGACAGCAGAGTTTGATTTTAAGGAAGCTGTAAAAAGAGGACATGATTTTAAAGATTGGTTTGCACCAGATTCTATGGAGTTCCTGCAGGATCATTTTAAGATTGATGGGCGATATGGGCGTGTTTTGTATATGCAGGATTATGCAACTTACGTCCGGGACAGCATGGTATCGGAACTCTGTGATCTGAGCAGAAACTTAATGCTGTCGATTGATATCCTGCCAGTCCCTACGGATGAAGCGGTCATTGAGATACAGAACAAACTGCTTGGTGTAGAAACTAATGTGACCAACTGGCAGAGAAGGCAGAACGAAAACAATAACTTTTCTGCAACCATTCCGTATGAGATGGAGTTGCAGAGAACCGAAACAAAGGAGATGTTAAATGACCTGACCACTAGAGATCAGAGAATGATGTTCGGGGTGTTGACCATTGTGCATATGGCAGACAGTTATAAGGAGTTGAACTCAGATACGGAAACCTTGAAATCCATTGCACGGAAAAATCTGTGTCAGCTGTCCACTCTGCGGTGGCAGCAAATGGACGGTCTGCATACGGCGCTGCCTTTCGGACCACGAAAGATCAATGCCCTGCGTACCCTGACCACAGAGTCTACGGCTGTCCTGATTCCTTTCCATACCCAGGAGATTATGCAGGAAGGAGGGATTTATTACGGGCAGAATGCGGTCAGCAAAAATATGATCGTTGTGGACCGGAAGAAACTGCTGAATGGCAACAGTTTTCGCTTAGGAGTCAGTGGATCCGGAAAAAGTTTTTCTGCCAAAGAAGAGATTGTTGCATTAGCACTTGCCACGGAGGATGACATCCTAATTCTAGATCCGGAATCCGAATTTGGAAATCTGACAGTAGCATTAGGGGGAGAAGTTGTAAAAGTATCGGCAACTTCTGGAATGCATCTGAATGCTATGGATATGGACAGCAGCTATGGGGATGATACCAATCCACTGATTGAAAAATCAGAATTTCTGTTGTCTGTTTTTGAACAGTTAGTAGGGGCAGGTAATCTTGGAGCAAAGGACAAATCCATCATTGACCGCTGTACAGCTGATACTTATCGAGATTATATCCGCAGCGGATATACAAAGGAGGTACCTACCTTAAAAGATTTGTACCGACAGCTGATGCTGCAGGAAGAGCCAGAAGCAAGAGCTCTTGCCTTATCAGCAGAATTATTTACCAGTGGAAGTCTGAACACGTTTGCACATAAAACAAATGTGGATACGAAGAACCGTATCATGGATTATGATATCCGGGAACTGGGGTCCCAGCTCATGCCCCTTGGCATGCTGGTAACACTGGATGCCATTTTCAACCGTGTGATCCAGAACTGGAAAAAAGGAAAACGGACCTGGATCTTTTGTGATGAGTTTTATCTGTTATTCCGCTATCCATACAGTGCAGAATTTTTTTATAAGTTATGGAAGCGTATTCGAAAGTATAATGGGTTCGTGAATGCTATGAGCCAGAATGTAGATGAGGTTCTACGTTCCGATACGGCAAGACTCATGCTCGCAAACAGTGAGTTTTTAGTTATGCTGAACCAGGCAAGTACGGACCGGGAAGAATTGGTAAGACTTTTGAACATTTCCGACAACCAGTTAGGATATATCACAAATGTGAAAGCTGGAAGTGGTTTTGATACGCTGTTCTGGAAAATCTGGTTCCATTTGAAAATACATTCCCAAGGAATACAAAGTTGTACCAACTGATGACAACAAAACCAGGAGAAAGTTTGAAAGCTGTATAGCATAGGTTCGCTCATCAAATGTGTTTTACAGTACGTCATAATTGAATCAAAAAATATGAAAGCCGTTACATGGGGGACTGTGTAACGGTTTTTAATTCATAGAGAAAGGGTGTGTAAATGTGATAAAAGATGTACAGGAAAAGAAAATATCTTTTTATACAGCTGAATGCATGGAATTTGAAACAATGGGAGAAGTGACAGAGTGCGCCACATTAAAAGAAGCCTTTCGGATATACCAGAAAATGGAACAGAAAAGATCCGGTATGGGGGTTGGGATTGGATTTATTTTACATGATCCAGATGTGCCTGAGTACAGTGATATCCACTATCCTTTATATCAAGGAAATGGGGTGGAGCGGGATTTAATTGCACTTGTGGAGGCTTATGAGAAGCACCCACTGGTACAGAAAGCACAAAAAGATATGCAGAAACTGTTAGATAGGAAAAAACAGGTGGAACGATAAAGGAGGAGAATAAGGCAGATATTAAAACAAAAGAGGTAGACCGGACGTTGAAAGTCCGGGAACATGCCAAACAGCTTCCCAAAGAATTGATCAAGGATATTACTTTAAAATCTGCAGAACGTTCCCTGCTATCTACGCATGACGGTTCCCATTTTTCTCCCAAACAGTCTCCGGAACAGTATGCTTCTGACCGGCTGGAAGAAGGAATCAAGTAGGTCGGCCAGTAAAGGGGAAACCATCGTTTCTCAAGGCAGTAAAAAAGCGGCGAAAAAAAAAGGCAGAGAAGACCTGGAGAGTCATCAAAGAACGAAGGAGTAAAAATGCGGATCGTACTGCTGAACAGAGTAGAAACAGTGGAACTCAAGGAAATTCACAAACAGAACGTCAAACTGATATACGAATTAAAACAAAAGAAGCGGTAAACAAAAGAACAGCAGGAGTAGCGAGAGAGAACATTGCAGAGGTAAAAAATGCGACCCCTTTGAGAGATTCTGCAAATCGTATCAAACAAGCACATACAGCGAAAACTTCAAAGGAAGCGTCAAAATTAAAGAAACAGGCAGAACATGCTTACCGTTCTGGAAAAAAAATTAGCTGTCCAAGGGAAAAAGGCTGCAACACAATCTGCAAAGGCAGCTAAACGGACAGTATCTGGAATAAAAACAGCGGTTAAAACGGGAGTTACCGCAGTAAAATCATTAGGAACCTTTCTGGTGGCAGGCGGCTGGATTGTTGTGCTGTTGGTAATTGTTCTGGGGGTGATTGGTGGAATTGCAGGAAGCTCCGGGAGTACTAGTGCGGAGCCACTAAGTCAGGAGGTACTGGCTTATACATCTACCATTCAGAGGTATGCTTCACAGTATGGAATTTCGGAATATGTACCTTCAATCCAAGCAATCATGATGCAGGAATCCGGAGGACGTGGAACAGATCCTATGCAGGCAAGTGAATGTCCGTACAATACCCGCTATCCAAATAGTCCAGGGGCGATTCAAGATCCAGAGTATTCCATACAGGTAGGGGTACAATATTATGCAGATTGTGTAAGACAGGCAGGATGTGAAAGTCCATTAGATATCAGCAGGCTACAACTCAGTTGGCAAGGATATAATTACGGAAATGGTTATATTGGATGGGCTTTAGAACATCATGGCGGTTATAGTCTGGAAAATGCATTGCAGTTTAGCCAAGAAAAGGCAGCGGAACTTGGTTGGCCAAGATGGAGATCCTCAATATGTTCCTCATGTTCAGAGATACTATTCTGGAGGTGGTATCCTTGGCGGAATATTTGGAAACGGACAGATTGTGCAAGTGGCAAAACAGGAAGTTGGGAGTAGTAATGGGGAAAAATACTGGAGATGGTATGGATTTGATTCTTATGTGGAATGGTGTGCCTGCTTTGTCAGTTGGTGTGGGGAACAAGCTGGATTGATAGAATCTGGTGCAATGCCGAAGTTTTCTTTGTGCGAAAATGGAATTGATTGGTTTAAAAGTCATGGAAAGTGGCAGGAAACAGGCGGCATTCCGAGTGCAGGTTCCTTGGTATTTTTTGATTGGAATGGAGATGGCATATCGGATCATGTGGGAATCGTGGAAAATATGAAGGTGGAATCATTTATACAGTAGAAGGAAATACAGGTACTAACATTGGTGGTAATAATGTCCGAGGGGTTTGGAAACATTCATATTCTGTTGGAAGTGCAACTATTCTTGGATATGGGATTATTTAAATAAAGAGAATAAGAAGTGCTATTTTATACAGGCACTTAATAAACATAATAAAAGGAAACAGGCAGACTTGTGGAGTATAATATTTCACTAAGTCTGTTTGTTTAAAGTAGTGTTTTTATAAAGTTTTTTTTTAAAAATCTTTAAATGGAGATTGTTTTGACTGATATCTTTTCCTTTACGCAATTATTTGTGTCATAAGGAAAAATTTAGTGATTAAAAATTGTAGACAGGGAAATTAAAAGGCGTATAAATTGACTATAGATTTTTACTTAAATATATAGAACCTTTAAATTTTTGTATTCAGAATATCTAAATTTTGAATTTATACTAATAATCTTGACTTTATAGTTATATACATATAATATTATATTTTGTCTTACAAATGTAATATTAAGGAGAAAGAAAAAATGCAGAAAAAGTGGAAGATAATGATTATACTTCTCACAATATTGATTATATTATATGCTTTGACCAGTTGCAAAGAAAAGATACAAGAAAAAAAAGGGTAATGAAGACAATTGGAAAGTATATCAACAGTTAGAAGAAAAAGAAGAACAGAATATCCAAAATCCATTTATTAGAGAAGAAACGAAATGTATTTTAACAGAAAAAGAGAAGCAAGAACTTCGAAATCAATTATTAAAAATAGTAACTCAATGTAAGGATATTTATCATCCAATTATTGATCAAACAACAGGATATCAGAGTATTTCAAGAGAGGAAGTAAAAAAGATAAAAAGGCGTTTTGGCGAAAATGGTTTGGTATGTGTGGCTGAAAATATGAATATGGAAAATTATGAAAAAGTGGAAGAATTTTATCTGGATTATTTAGAGGATAGAGAAACAGATGTTACAATATATGAGGTAAATAATGATGGTTCTTTTTGTTCTGAAACTTTTATATATCGAAATAAAGTGTTGCAAAC
>ENA-OPYU01000470-OPYU01000470.1-human-gut-metagenome-genome-assembly--contig:-NODE-470-length-16195-cov-2.109099_pt1 | contig 16195 bp, 15 predicted proteins | sample MGYA00242637_ERZ504482 | MGnify/ENA primary metagenome ERZ504482 (study PRJEB26092, sample SAMD00036237) | human gut metagenome | host: Homo sapiens | study: EMG produced TPA metagenomics assembly of...
ACGCCAAAAGGTACAAATTCTTTCAGCGTCGTACAACTTTAACCATTAATTTTTAAAAATCGATATTCTCGTTCTCCTGTAAAAATGTCTACCAGCTCACGGGTCACGTTTAAGCGGATATTTTGGGAGAAGAGATTTAGGGAAATATTATGTTCCCCATCGACAACCTTAAAATTATAACAGGCTATGGCCCGGATTGTTCTTGATCAATACCGAAAGCTCATTGATAGTCGGCTCGTCCAAAATCATGGATCGGGACCGTGATACTGATTTTTCTCGATCAGCTTGTCTTTCTCGTCTTGCAAAAGGTTGACGGTACCAATCTTGAAGTCCAGTTTTATTGGGGGTCCCAGCGGCTAGGCTCTACACGGGCTGTGATCAAGAGATACATCCCTATTTTACCATACTTGCTGTATTCGATATAATCCTGTCCGAAAAGAGGGATCTCGCCACTACCCGTGAAATCCTCGATCTTCAAGATTCCGTAAGGCTTTCCGTTCTTGGTCATTCCTTCCCGGAAACCGGTGACGATACCACCTAATAAAACCTCCCGGCCTTGTAAGGTTTCCCGCTCGTTAAGTTCTACCATGCCGGTATTACATACATACTTTAATATGATACGGTATTCATCCAACGGGTGGGCGGATAGGTAAATACCGACCAACTCCTTCTCTTTATTTAGGCGTTCGAGATCGCTCCAACGCTCGCATTGCGGGATCTCCGGTTTAGCGATGGCGATCAAGGCGTCTCCACCGAATAAAGAGTTGACTGCCGTGCTCTTATCCATCTGGTATTTGTTACCATAGCGAACCAAGGTATCCAAGAACAATTCCCCTTTTCCACTGTCGGTGAAGAACTGCTCACGCAGGATACCGAAGTTATCGAACGCTCCGGCCAAAGCCATGGACTCTATGTTTTCTTATTGCAAGCGGTCAAGTTCACCCGTTCTACGAAATCGAAGATACTCTTGTACGGGCCGTTCTTCTTGCGTTCCTCTATGATATTTTGTACGGCTGACTCACCTACGCCTTTCACGGCGCCTAGCCCGAAGCGGATGTTCTTGTTCTTATCTACGCTGAACTTCAAGATAGACTCGTTCACGTCCGGTCCCAATACTTGAATACCCATCGCTTTACATTCATCCATGAACTTCGTGATATCCGTGATATTGGATAAGCTTCGGCTCAAGACGGCGGCCATATACTCGGACGGGAAGTTCGCTTTCAAGTAAGCGGTCTGATAAGCCACCCATGAGTAACAAGTAGCGTGACTCTTATTGAATGCGTATGAGGCGAACTTCTCCCAGTCGGACCAGATCTTGTTTAAAGTTTCCTCTTTATAGCCGTTGGCTTGACCACCAGCCATAAATTTAGACTTCAAATGGTTCATCTTCTCGATCAACTTCTTACCCATCGCCTTACGTAAGGCATCACTCTCACCACGCGTGAAGTTAGCGAGCAAACGGGATAGAAGCATGACCTGCTCCTGATAGACCGTAATACCGTACGTATCTTTTAGGTAGCGTTCCATGACGGGAATGTCGTACTTGATCTCTTCCTTACCCTGTTTACGGGCGATAAAAGAAGGGATGTAATCCATTGGACCCGGGCGATACAGGGCGTTCATGGCGATCAAGTCCTCGAATTTAGAAGGTTGCAACTCCTTCAAATACTTTTGCATACCGGCGGACTCGAACTGGAATGTACCGGTTGTCTTTCCGTCGCAATACAATTTATAAGTCTTGGGGTCCTCCAGACTGATATGGTCGATATCCAGATCATGTCCGGTAGTCAGTTTCACGTTCTCGATCGCTTCCTTGATGATGGACAAGGTCTTCAAGCCCAAGAAGTCCATCTTGATCAATCCGGTTTCCTCGATCACGGAACCCTCGTATTGGGTAACCAGCATCTCCTCGCCGGTATCCTTGTCTTTCGCCGTACTGACAGGTACGACATCCGATATATCATAACGTCCGATAATGACACCGCAGGCGTGTACACCCGTGTTACGGACGTTGCCTTCCAGCATCTGGGCGTATTTCAAGGTATCCCGTGCCAGCGGATCATTTCCGTTAGCCGCCTCTTTTAGTTCCGGCACATACTTGATGGCGTCGCCCAATTTGAACTTCTTCATGTCAGGGATCTTATCCGGAACCAATTTGGCTAACCGGTTCGATTCGGATAACGGTAATTTCTGTACCCGGGCGACATCCTTGATAGCGGACTTGGTAGCCATCGTACCATAAGTAATGATATGAGCCACACGCTCGGCACCGTATTTCTCCGTTACCCAGCGTAAGACCTCGCCACGGCCATCATCATCGAAGTCGGTATCGATATCGGGGAGGGAGATACGGTCCGGATTCAAGAAACGCTCGAACAGGAGGTCATATTTGATCGGATCGATCTTGGTGATCCCTAAGCAATAAGCTACGGCAGATCCGGCGGCCGAACCACGTCCCGGTCCTACGGATACGCCGAGTTCCTCACGAGCGGCACGGATGAAATCTTGCACGATCAAGAAGTAGCCGGGGAAACCCATGGTCTTCATGATATGTAACTCGAAGTTCAGACGCTCCTTTACTTCATCGTTCAAGGGGTCTCCGTAAAGCTCCTTGGCTCCATCGTATGTCAATTTCGCCAAATAGTCGGCTTCCAGCTTGATGCGGTATAGTTTGTCGTATCCACCTAATTTCTTGATTTTGGAGTGCGCCTCTTCCTCGCTTAATACGACATTACCGTTCTCGTCTCGGGTGAATTCCTCAAATAAATCATGCTCTGTTAATTTCTGACGGTAGGACTCCTCGGTACCGAACTCCTCGGGAATGGCGAAAGTCGGCATGATAGGACCGCTGTCGATGGAGTAGAATTCTATTTTGTCGGCTATCTCGAGCGTATTACTCAAAGCTTCGGGGATATCGGCGAAGATGGTGTTCATCTCGGCGGTTGTCTTCATCCATTCTTGCTTGGAGTAGCGCATACGCTTGGGGTCGTCCAAGTCTTTGCCGGTACTAAGGCAGATCAGGCGGTCGTGAGCCTCAGCGTCGTCGGCATTGACTGAAATGGACGTCGTTGGTGGCGATTAGCTTGATATTATGTTTGTGAGCAAGTTCGATCAGTACCTTGTTCACCTCTTGTTGATGCGGGAAAATCGTGCAATCGGCGTTGGGGTCGTGTGTCTCGTGCCGTTGCATCTCAAGGTAATAGTCTTCTCCGAATAAGTTTTTGAACCATTTGATAGACTCCTCGGCCTTATCAATTCGTCCGTGCATGATATGCTGTGGGATCTCTCCACCTAAACAGGCGGAGCAGATGATCAGATCCTTATGATATTTCTCCAACAATTCCTTGTCAATACGCGGACGTCCGTAGAATCCTTCCGTCCATGAGAGGGATACCATCTTGATCAGGTTCTTGTATCCGTTCTTATTTTTGGCCAGAACGATCAAGTGCCAGCCGCTACGGTCGTCTTGCGAGGCCAGCTTGCTATGCCTTCCGTTGCGAGCGCAATAACATTCGCACCCGATGATCGGCTTGAAGATGGAAGCTTTCGCTTCGGCGATTTGTTTTTGTAGTTCCGTTATCCTTTGTTGTTCCTCATCGGTTGGAGCATCCTTGGTCAGCAGCGGTTTTAGTTCTTTCTCGGAGTCCTTGATGATCCCGAGAGGTTTACTGTTCTTTTTGCTAACCTTATTGAAAAACTCCTTGATACCGAACATAACGCCATGGTCTGTTACGGCGATCGCACGCATTCCGTCTTTGTACGCTTTGTCGATCAACGCGTCGATGGATGCCTGTCCGTCCAGCAAGGAATACTGGGTATGTACGTGTAAATGAATAAACGGTTCCATATATATTAATGTATAGTCTGGTGCATATTGAAATGAGTGCATAAAGGTAGGAAATATTTTTTAGTACGATGAGAGATTGTTTTGCTTTTTAAAAAAACACGATACGTCTTTTTTCGGTAAATCACGTACATGTTTTTTGGAAAAAGACGTACGTGTTTTTCTGAAGGATATAATGAGGTTATAATATGTGTGATTCTATAGAATCTATATGTTATATAAACAGATGTTGTATTGATATTTTGCTTGATATAAGCCGTATATCGTGACAGGAGGTTTTCGTGAGGTGCTCGAACTAGCGGATGGAAGATAGTTATGAATGGCGTTTTTCTGTGTGAAAAGCCGTTTTATACTGTACTTATGCTTGGAAAAAGCGAATCTCAGGGAGTTCTGTTTACAAAATGTCATTTTGCTAGAACAAAGGAAACTAATATTCCGATCTATCGCAAAAGGTGATCTTACTTTTGTTGATTATTGGATGGTGTATTTACTAATGTACGCATGTACATTAAAATAATAAAAGAGAAAAATGATTGATTTAAACGATCGTTTTAATTAGTCATTTGCAAAGGTACGCGTTTCTTTGACTTCTGCAACCCTTCCGGGCTATTTTTTTACATCCCTTATTCGCTTTCTTATCAATAGGATAGCCTATCCTTTACGAAACAAGCTCTTCCTTCCACAAACTTCCCTTTGTACCTCTCGAAAAACGCAAGATCTAAACGATCGTTTAGATCTTGCGTTTTTAAAGGAGGAAAAAGAGAGGTTCGTCTGCCGAATCGGTTGTTTCTATTCTATTGATAAGAAAGCCGATAAGGGGCAAAAAAAGTAGCAAGGAAGGGTTGCAAGTGTCAAAGAAACGCGTACCTTTGCAAAAGACTAATCTAAACGATCGTTTTCACCGTTCATTTTCATGTATATAATATAATGTACGTGCGTACATTGAATAAAGGCTTACTAAAAACTCTTCCTACAATAAATAACATATTCAATATAAACTGCCCTGTTTGGGCTCTCCAAGTGAATAACTAACGGCTTGTCGAGTGAATAACTTACGGCTATACCTAGTGAATAACTTACGGCTTGGGAAGTGAATAACTAACCACTTACAAACCTTTTTTCCTACCGTTGACCAAAGGAATTTCCTATCACCACAATGCCCATTATAAGGTCTTTACAATAGGCATTGTAACACCTTTATAATGCCCATTGTAAGCCGCTTATAACTGCGATCATTAGAACGCTCAAAAAGGACACTGATAATCAATACATTAAAAACGCCATTACCTTATCCAGAAAACACGTACGACTTTTACAAAAAACACGTACATGTTTTCTCGGAAACACGTACGTGTTTTTCCAGAAGCAAATTCCGGTCAAAAGCAATAAAGATTCTGATAAAGCCATTATCTTTGCTTCAAAATCAATATACAACCACGATGAGACACTTAAAGTACTTGGCTTTTGTAGCATGTCTGGGAAGTCTTTCCCCGGCCTTCGCACAAAACGCCTCTAAAAGCTTGACAATCGATGACCTAGTCACTTGGCAACGAATCACGGACCGGGAGATCTCGGACAACGGAAAATGGGTAGCTTGCAAGATGGAACCTTGGGAGGGGGATGCTGTGGTGAGTTTATATGCGGCCCAAGGGCAAGAGACCGCCACTTTTCTCCGGCCGATAAGTTCGCGTTCTCCGCGTTCCTCGGGTTATCTGGTTGTCACGCAAACACCCGGAAAGTCTACGGTAGATTCCCTGAAAGTATTGAAGACGAAAGAGGACAAGATGCCGATGAACACCTTGGTAATCTATTCCGTCGCCGGTAAAAAGGAGACGATAGACTCCCTCAAAACCTTCAAATTAGCGGACGAGGCAGATTGGATCGCTTATCAAAGGGGCCGGAAGGACTCCACTTTGTACGTCCGTTCGCTGGATGGAAGCAAGACCTTCCAGTTCCCGACCGTAACGGATTTCCAATTCGCCAAGAAAAGCGGTATGCTATATTACACGAGCGCGGCGGAAGGAGAAGCAGGTATATTCACCTTGAATCCGGAGAAAGGAAGTCCGGCGCTCATCAAAGAGGGAAAAGGCGTATTCAAACAAACCACGTTCGACGAGAAAGGAGAACGGCTGGCTTTCTTATATTGCGCCGACAAAGATTCTTCTTACAAAGCGTTAAGCTTATGGCTATCCGAACATAACGCTCCCGCGAAAGAAATCGCCACCCGTGGAAACAGGGCTTTCCCCCGCTGAATGGGTAATCAATGAGAACGGGATGCTTCAATTCTCGAAATCCGCTTCCCGTCTGTTCTTCGGTACCTCACCGGAGCCGAGGCAAAAAGACACGACCCAACTAGCCGAGAATCGTCCGAACGTACAGGTTTGGAGTTGGGATGAGCCCGTACAATATACCGTACAGAATTATAACAAGGAAAAAGACTTAAGGAAAAGCTATCAAGCGGTTTATAATCTGGGCAACGGCTCTATCTTCCAATTGGCGAATGAGGAATTACCGAATATCCAATTGGGTAATGAGGGTGACGCACCCTTGGCGCTCCTTTCCACTTCCCGTCCCTATTCTTTGTCTTCCATGTGGGAGGCCCGCACACGCAGCGACTATTATACCGTATCGTTGGATAACGGGGGAGCGCAAGCAAATCGCCCAAGCGGATTATGGCCGTTTCCGCCTCTCCCCACAAGGTAAATATGCATATTGGTATGGCGAGACGGATAGCTGCTGGTACACGATCGCCTTGGCGGAAGGTAAGCATACGCCTAACCACTCCGGAAAGCTTTCCGGCTTGGGACGAGGAGAACGACGTTCCCGATTATCCTTATGCGCATGGAGCCGCCGGCTGGACCGCGAACGATCAAAATCTCTTGATCTATGATCGTTACGACATCTGGAAATTCGATCCGACCGCAGCCACCCCACCGATCAACCTGACCGTGAACGGAAGGAAGGAGAAACTTTCCTACCGCTTGGAACAACTGGATAAAGAGGCTCGCTTTATCGACCTCGGCAAACCGCAATTATTAAAAGGATTCAACGAGGCCACAAAAGGATACGGATTCTACAACGCACGCCTCTCTGCTCCTGCCGCCCGAAGACTTTGCTGGCGGGTAATTATATGCTGCGATCTATCAACAAGGCGAAGAATACGGATGACGTGATCTATACGATGGAAACCTTCCAGCAATACCCGGATATCCACTATTCGACCTTGGCGTTCAAGAAATCCGTGCAATTGACGCATGGAGACAAACAGCAGGAAGGTTTTATCTGGGGTACCGCCGAGTTGGTATCATGGATTTCCTTGGACGGCCGTCCACTGGAAGGTGTCGTTTATAAGCCGGCGAATTTTGATCCGAACAAGAAGTACCCGATGATGGTAAACTTCTACGAGCGGAATTCGGAGACTTTATATAATTACCGTATGCCGGAACCGCATCGTTCTACGATCGATTATCACTTATACAATAGCAACGAATATGTCATCTTCAACCCGGACATTCGCTATGTAGATGGTTATCCGGGAGAAAGCTGCTATAACTGCTTGATGCCGGGTATCACCATGATGATCGCCAAAGGATATATCGACGAAAAAGGGGATCGGTGCGCAAGGACATAGCTGGGGAGGTTACCAAGTAGCTTATTTAGCGACTCGCACGAATTTATTCTCCGCTATCGAGTCTGGGGCGCCTGTCGTAAATATGTTTAGCGCTTATGGCGGTATCCGTTGGGGTTCCGGCATGGCCCGCTCTTTCCAATACGAGCATACACAAAGCCGTTTAGGAGCTACGCCATGGAGTTCTCCACTTCGTTATCTGGAAAACTCGCCGTTGTTCACGATGGACTAAGGTGCAGACCCCAATATTGATCATGCACAACGATGCCGACGGCCATGTGCCTTGGTACCAAGGTATCGAGTATTTCGTTGCCATGAAACGGTTAGGTAAACCTTGCTGGTTACTGAATTATACAGGCGAACCGCATTGGCCGATGCATATGGCAAACCGCATCGATTTCCAACGCCGCATGTTCCAATTCTTCAACCATTACCTAAAGAACGATAAAATGCCTAAATGGATGTCCGAAGGCGTACCTGCCGTAGAGCAACCATTTGAGTTGGGGTATTGATCAGACAATCTTATAAGAGATTATGGCCAAAGCGATAGTTATACCATAAGCTTTAGCCATAATCTCTTTTTCCATTTAAACAGGAGATCTTTTGAAATAAATACGTATATTTGCCAATAACATAAAAACAAAAGATATGAGAACGACAAAAACCAGACCAACTAGAAATGTTTCGTCGCCCAAGATGGCTAAACACAACATTTCCAACCAAAGGAAAAGCGATAGCCAACCTTTCAGTCCTATGAATGAGAAAGATTTATTTCTAGCCCATTCCAGACAATCCATGGCAGCATATATATCCAAATATCTCATCGAATGAAAATACATCAACGAGATGTTGTAGAAGTCAATTATCTATTTCCTAATGGAATAACCAAACCTCACATGGCTATCGTCATCTCAAACGATGATTTGCAAGCAGCTGTAAGATTTCTTTTACCTAGCTATGATAATCTTCCAAAAAACTATAATCCACAATATACATTTCCTTTAGAAGACTCTATGCTAAACAAAAAAGCTTAACAAATGAAAGCTTCGTTATTTGCCAATTAATAGGAGGTTACACAAAAGCGAGACGTTGTGAGAATATGCAGCCATGTAAAAGCCGAGCCTTTCAACTTGATTGATTGAAAAAATTCAAGAAAGTCATATTCTAGAACGTCATACGAAACTCGGTACGGACACCAGGCAAGGAATCAACGGTTAAATCGCCGCCATGCAATCGCATTATGCGGTGGGAGATACTGAGACCGATGCCGCTACCACCGGACTTCGTAGAGAAAAAAGGCGTAAAAATAGCAGACAATAGTTCCGGAGAAATGCCGGGGCCATTGTCTGTTATAGTTATATATACCCTACCATCAGCCTCCAAGGCTTCTACGGAGACGATGGCATCCGCTTGCCCCTCTATCGCCTGTAATGCGTTACGGATCAAGTTAATCAGAGCCAGCACAATCAAGTTTTGGTCCGCATGTACCGTTAAAGCTTCCGCAGAGGAGAAACGAATACGGTCGCTACCCGCCTCGGCACACAACAACCGTTCCATCTTCCGAAATAAAGAGGTTATAGGCACCTCGGTTCTTCCGGCTCCGGAAGATGCGTCAGACGATGGTAGGAATCCAAGAAAGCGGATAGATTTTTCGCTTGCCCATGAATAACCTCCAAACCTTCCCGTAATTGCTCCGGAGTATATGTATCGGAATATTTCAACAGATCAGCAGATAAGGAACGGATTGGCGTAATCGAATTACGAATCTCATGCGTCAGTACCCGCAAGATGCTCTCGTAATACAAGCGCTTCTCTTCCATCTCATTCTGGTTTTGACTGAATAGGAGGATAATCCGATTCATTTCCGCATATAAGTCCTTTACAAAGGGATCATTCGTTTTATCCGGGTATCGCAAAGTTGTATTCCCATTACGAACCGACTCGAAGAAAATAGCGATCTTACGATTTGTACCGTTTATCCACTGGATTAGCAACAGAGTTATCAACAGGATAACACACAGACATACAAAGGATAAAAAGTAAGAAATACCGGTTATCAACAATACAGATCCAAGTAACGCAAAAATGTACGATTAAGGAAACGCTCCCTATAATCTTCAGGTATAAATTCCGGTTAACCATGGTTACTCTCCTTATAATCTACAACCCGTATTTCCGCATCTTATTATAAAGGGTCTGGCGGCTAATATCCAATTGTTGAGCCACAAGCGTCAGGTTCCCTTTCTTTTCTTTCAATACCTCGGCGATAAACTGCCGCTCCATATCCTCCAACGTACAAGGATGGGAGACTAGAGATTCTGCCACAGAGGAAATCTCTCTCTCATCTGATTCCGCACGACGTTCCAAGACGTGGGTAAGTGCTTGAATCAAATTCTCGTTATCCCAAGGTTTCACGATAAAGTCCGTGGCTCCCTTTTTAAGGGAAGATACAGCCAACTCGATATCCCCAAAAGCGGTTATCAAGATAACGGCCGGAGGATTCTTAAGCTCCAAGATACGATCCAACCAGAAAAGTCCTTCCCTCCGCCTTGCTTTCCAGTGCCGAAGTTCATATCCAGTAAAACCAAATCCACATCTCCATTCCGCAAAAGGGCAGGCAATAATACGGGGAGATGATACGGTAACGATCGTCTTAAACTCATGGGACAAGACCGTCCGCAGACTTCTCAATATCGCCTCATTGTCATCTACGACTATAATCTTCGCGTCACGCATTAAGCCTCCTCATTTTTTCGTACGCAAAGATACGATCTTTTCCCCGGGTCTCAGTGTCCAATATTTAGACAAATCCAGTTCTTTACGATCGTTTCCTCCGATTTATTTGCCATATTCCACGCAACCGGATAGCTTTGAACCAACAAACAGATAAAACCATGGAATCCATATCTCTAAAACTTATATTCCGTAGCTGGTGGCGAAACAAGACGTTCGCCGTCATTTCCTTATTGAGCCTGGCGGCAGGCATCACTTGTACCAACCTACTGATCTCATACGTCATTTATGAATCTAGGATAGAAGCCCATAATCCCAATAAGTCGCATATCATCTATATGGCACAAGACTCTCCCTTGACCTCCGGAGAGAAAGTATCTTTTATTAAAGGGCCGATCCCTGTGCAGCTAAAAGACCAATACCCGGAAGTTGAGGATTATTTACGACTGAACATAGAGAATGCCGCCTCCATCACGATAGGAGAAAAGCGCTTCGACCCAATCTCGATCGTCAGAGCTGATCCCTCCTTTCCTCGCTTTTTCCCTTACAAGGTAATGGCAGGAGATATAAACAAGGCATTAACCCAACCAAACGCAATTGCGTTGACCGAATACCAAGCGAAGATATTCTTCGGGAACGAGGATCCTATCGGTAAAACCTTCTTGGCAAAGTACGCTTATGAGAACGAGACGATTACCTACGAGGTCGCCGCCGTTATCAAAGAGTACCCTCAATCATTCTTGAAGTTCAACGCATTGGCAGGCACTACCTCCCAATTCAATGGCGGCCCTACCTTATTACTGGTAAACGATCTCTTCAACATCGATACGTTCACTCAAAAACTAAAGGATGATAAGGTACCTACTTTCAACGGAACCGGACAGTATTATTTCTATACCCTCCAAGAGAGTTATTTCCAAGAGCAAACCTATACACAAGAATACATCCCCTATATCCACCGAAACCAGAAAGACTTACTGTACGTTGGTTTGTTCTCGGCCATCCTAATCCTCGTGATCGCCTGTTTCAATTATGCCAACCTAAGTTTCTCCCGCATTTTGCAACAGGTAAAGATGATCTACACCCAGAAAGTGATGGGAGCATCGGCTGGGCAAATCCATCGCCAGCTATTCTTGGATACTTTCCTTACCGTGCTGATCGCTTTCTTTTTATCCTTATTACTTACACTGGATTTCCTGCCGGCTTTCAACCGGATCGTTTCCGGACGTATCTCCTTGGGATTTTTCTTCAGTGGACAGGTCTTACCTGTGATCGTGGCACTCATCCTAGCTCTATCCATTATCCCCTCATTATATATGAGCCATAAGATCAACTCCCTTTCCCATTCCGAGTATAAATCATTCACCACCGGTACCCGGAAGCGGACAATCATAGGCGGGCTCTCCATCTTACAATTCGCCATCTCAATAGCTCTGGTATTCGCCACGCTGATCGTACGGCAGCAACTAACGCTCACTCAGACAAGCGGTGAACGTTACCGGGATCTCATCGAAATAGCCGACTGGAGTGGGAACCATATACAGACCTTCTCTGAAGAGATCCGGCGTTATCCTTCCATAGAAGAGATGTGCCTTTCGAAAAGCGGGATCATACAGTTCAACTTGCGGACAATGGTCTTGAAAGACGAAAACGGAAACGAACTAAATTATACGCTAGGCCAATACGAAGGTGATAGTACTTTCCTAAAGGTTATGAAGATAAACATTCTTCAAGGACTCTCAGAGCGAGAGGCTCTAAAACAATACAGCACACCCGTCTATATTAACGAACAATACGCACGTTTGCTCGTGCCCAAAGGCGAGAATCCCGTGGGTAAGCCTGTCCGCCTTTACGACACTGAATTCGGGAAGATGGAAAAGGAGGGAGAACCGATAGCGATTATAGCAGGGATCGTGGAGAATCTATATACAGGAACCTTACGACAAGAGGTTTACCCTAGCTTGACCTACCTAACGCATACTCCCCCCTATAACCTCGTCCAAGTCCGACTGAAAAAGGAGCACAGAGCCGAGGCTCTAGCTTTACTAGCAACAAACCATGGGAAAAGATCAACCCCAACGTACCTTTCGAATATCAAGATATATACGAAGGAATTTATGTTATCTAACCGAAAAACGATCGAACTGGCACATTTGCTCATCATGTACTCGATCATCAGCCTCCTGCTAACCGCCTTCGGATTATTCGGCATGGCTCTCTATGCCATCCAGCAGCGTACGAAAGAAATCGGTATCCGTAAGGTAAACGGGGCTACGGCCGGGGAGATCTTGTATCTATTAAATCGTCGGTTTATCGGCTGGGTAGGGATCGCTTTCGCAATTGCCGTTCCTATCACGTGGTATTCGCTGAGTTGTTGGCTGGAGAATTTCGTATATCGGGTGGACATATCCATAGGAACATGCCTGCTGTCCGGCGGTATCGTATTGATGGTTACGCTACTGACCGTAAGCAGGCATAGTTATAAGGCGGCATCCGCAATCCGGTAAACACCTTGCGAAGCGAATAGCGAAGAGGAAATATTAAATTCTATTCGCCCATTGGCAATTTACTTAACTGAGATATCGCCTGTAAATTGGAATAATCGTATTGGTAAAGGCCATCATCGGCGATCATCATCAAGGTATTCTTGAAAGGGATTACGTCGTAACCCTCCATTCCGGCATAATGAACAAGCTGATTAGCCATCAAGGTCATAGGATCTTTCGCGTTGAAGACCTTTAACCCTTCGTCACAGAGGAATAAAGTACCGTTATCGATACCTAATCCTTTCGGACATTTCATGCCATAAGTAACCAGCAAGTTCGGTTGGTCTACATCACTCACGTCTATGAGCATCAGTTCATTGGTATTTTGCCCACAAGTATTTCCGGAATGCACGGTCACATACGCTAAGTCATCCTCCACGACAACCGGATCACAACCAAAGACATGACTTACGGAAGAACGATACTTAGGCGCTAGCGGATCTTCCAGCGAATAGATCAACATGCCGGTCGGAGTTCCCATGAACATCTTATCTTTATAGTTGAAAAGAGTCTCGACATCACGTTGCAACCAAATGTCGTTTGTCGTCAAGACAGGCTTGTCCCCAGAAAGGTCGAAAACGCACATGACATTCTGTTCTACCGTATATAAGTACTTACCATAAATAGAAAAACGAGCCATAGATCCGTTCACTCCCTGCGTGGAAGTACCCGGCGCCGCATCGTTCGCCATCAGATCACCGCCATAACTCGGATAATGGTAAATAGTTTCCTCCCGTTCCTTCGGTTCCCAACCGACCACGACACCTTTCGCTCTCGCTTCCTCCGAATAACACATATTATAATCGAACCCATAGCCATTCTCTATGGTCGGAAGCGCATAACGGAAAGCGTTCTCCACACGACCTTCCAATTCAGGTCTCTCCGGATCGGAGATATCGAACCAGACCAGATCCACATACGAATCCGCATACAATTTATCATCCTTGATCGAGAGATCCTCGTTACCGATCAACTCTACAAAGCCCGCTATCCGGGGAGATGCCGGATTCCTGTTATCCACGATATGGATGCCCTTATCCGGGGAAGAAATATACAGGTAATCCTTATAGAAACAGATCTTTCCCCGCTTGGTGATTGGCACCACCTCATCCGTCACCTTCACTGAATTCCGAAACTCGGAGATCGACATGAATACCGGTTCGTTGATAGCATACCGCACGACCTCCACTCTCACTCCATCATCCTTGCATCCCATTAAGACGCAAAGGCTAAAGGCAAACGCCCAATCAAAAAAGTTTCCGCATAATTATAATAGATTTAATCATTAAAAAGCATATCGTATACCTGCGCTCAACCCAAATCCCAACGGCTTGTCTGTACGAATACTAGCCGGTTGATCACAGTCGAAATAATGGGAGAAGCGAGGCTCGAAATAGAGACTCCAATCCCCATAGAAACGATAAGCGGCACCGACCGAGGCATTCACGGACCATTGCATACCGTGGATGCCCTCCTTTTTGCTCTTAGAGATAGTCGTTCCGTTTCCGGCGATATAACCGCTATACACGGCCTGCAAACCCTTCTCCATCATAAAGCCTCCGGAGAGATAGACATTCCATCGCTGATTCTTCCATACATAAACCACCAGATTCAAGGGAATACCCAGATAATGCAAAGACGATTTCACCTCTGACGGGCAATCCCCTGCCCCTCTTGAATGTAGTGGATAAATACGTATACATCAATCCACTTTCCACGGCTATACGCCGGCTCAAATCCTTCCGTACCGTAAAACCGAATGATATCGGAAGGGAGTAGCTAACGTCCGGATAAGATTCGAACGAACGATTATCCAAGAAGTTCTCATCCACCTTAGAACTCCGTAATACCGGGGCATTACGGAATGAGACCGTTTGAGGAGGCGTATTACCACTCTCCTTTTCATCATCGTCTTTATCCGGCTTATCCGGATCGGGGCTTCCTGCCGAATTATTCATATCTCCCGGAGAAGAAGCATCGCCATAACTCATATCCGTATTTAAAAAGCTATCTACATAACCACTAGAGCCAACGGCGGCGGCCAATAACCACTTGTTCCGTTTACTCTTCTTGGCTTTCTTTTTCAAAGAGGCTTTTCGTCGGGGACTCCGTTCGCCTTCCGGTAGAGGAAACCGTAGATTCACCTCGCTTAACGACTATGTCCGTCGAATCCTCGGACGCATCCTCCTTCACAGACGGTTCTTCTACGATAGCCGCAATCGCATCCTTCTCAATAATCTCGATAGTCTCACACTTCTCATCCTCCCGAATCGTTTTCCCTTTTTCCCCCTGGAACCGAAAAGTAGTCGGGAAAACGCTTTTACGTCCTTTTTTTTACCCATTTCATGCACTTTTCCGTCCATACGTTTCGTTTCACAGGCTCTACAGGTAAAACGGGATGCTCCGAAAGAATATTCATTTCCTCCGCTTTCTCCGATATCTCTTTCTGAAAGGGGCTCAATTCCTCCAATGGCATCTTCTCCGGGGAAGGTAGCAGCCAAATAACCAAGGCCAGCACTGCGGCGACGACCAAGCCTCCCGTCCACAACCAACCCCGTGGTCTCGCTCTCCGGTTCATCCGGGCCTCCACCTCATCCCAGCAGCCGGTATCTACCGGTAACCGGTGCTCTTCCAAAGCGCTGCCGCATATAGCCGCTGAAAATCATCCAGCCGTTCGTTATGATCCTTATCGTCCCGCATTTTCATGCCTTATTAAAGGATTGTACACTCTTTTGCAAAGCGTTCCTCGCCCGGATAAACTGGGAGCGGGAAGTCGCCTCCTGTACATGCAGCATCTCGGCGATCTCGCTATGCGTATATCCCTCTATCGCATATAAGTTGAAGACCGTACGATATCCCGACGGCAATTGGGCCACGCAAGCCAACAAGTCGTCCGCCGATAAACGGTCCAATACGGAATAGTTGATATCTTCCAAACTGTCGTCATAGCCGTCCAGACCTACACTTAGCCTCGTGTTCTCTGAAGACCGGAGATATTCAAGAGCCGTAGTGACAAAGATCCGCCGTATCCATCCCCCGAAAGCCCCGGAGCCGGAATACGACCGGATCTTCGTAAATATCTTCACGAACCCGTCCTGCAGAAGATCACGGGCCGTCTCCCTGTCACCCACGTAACGCATGCAAACACTCATCATAGCAGGAGCATATTGCTCGTACAATTCCTTACGAGCCCATGATTCGCCTCGCATACATCCATCGATTAACAGTTGTTCATCCATAAGTACTTATGCTCTCTATTATATGGATGAAATAGGTATCCTAAAAGTTGCATCTTATTCAAAAAAAAGTTACCTTCACATCAAAAATAGGAGGAGAGTGTATGAGACGAGGATTATTTATATTCATGGCATGGATATGTGTCGTTGGAATCCAGGCACAGTCTGACTTTTCGTTTATTTTAAATAAAGAAGGTAAAATCAT
>ENA-OPYU01000471-OPYU01000471.1-human-gut-metagenome-genome-assembly--contig:-NODE-471-length-16164-cov-2.381618_pt1 | contig 16164 bp, 19 predicted proteins | sample MGYA00242637_ERZ504482 | MGnify/ENA primary metagenome ERZ504482 (study PRJEB26092, sample SAMD00036237) | human gut metagenome | host: Homo sapiens | study: EMG produced TPA metagenomics assembly of...
GTCACCGGTGCCTCCATGAGCGAGGAAATGGTCCGGAGCTGCTGGATGAGGGCTCCGCCTACTACTTGTCAAACCCTTCGACGAGAATGTCCTTGCCAGCCGGGTGCTCAAGTCGCCCACGGCCACCAGAAGCGGCTTATCACGGCCAGCGTGGACAGCGACGAGCTGAAGGTCACGGACATTCTGCATCAGATCGGCGTCCCTGCCCACATCAAAGGCTACCAGTTCCTGCGGGATGCCATCCTGCTCACCATGAACGAGCCGGAGTATATCAACGCCGTGACCAAGCGTCTGTACCCGGAAATCGCCAAGAAAAACGGCACCACCGCCAGCCGGGTGGAGCGCGCCATCCGCCACGCCATCGAGGTGGCATGGGACCGGGGCGATGTGGATACCCTCAACAGCTACTTCGGTTATACCATCCATAACCTGCGCGGAAAACCCACCAACTCGGAGTTCATTGCAATGATAGCTGATAAGATGCGGCTGGACAAACGGCAGAGAGTGGGCTGATTTTTTTCATAGAATCCGCCGTCGTTCATATTCTGATAAGAGCAAACCAAACAGACAAAGGAGGTTTTGCTCTTGAAGCTTGCAGAATATCTCGCACGGCGCAGGCGGGCCAGAGTTGCGGCCGTGATGCTGTTCGCCCTCATTATGGGGTTTGTATCTGCTGCGCCGCCGGTCGTCACCGGATGTCAGGCGCAGGATCTTACCCCGGCACCGGACACTTCGATGCTCTCCCCCGCCGTTTCGGCTCTGGCACAGGAGCAGCAGGAGCCTGCTGCCCAGCCGCTGCCGGAAAAGTGGGTCTGCCTGACCTTTGACGACGGCCCCAGCAAGACCACACCGGATGTGCTCAGCGCGCTGAACGCGGCCGGAGTGCACGCCACATTTTTTGTGGTGGCTACCGGTTACAACGAGAAGTATCTGCCCCTGCTCACCGAAGCGGTCAGCGCCGGGCACCAGATCGCGCTGCACTCTGCTTCCCACGAGTACAGCGATATCTACCGCAGCAGCGACGCTTATTGGGAGGACATTGCCCTTTTAAAGGAGCGCATTGCGCCCTATGTGGATGCCGAGAGCATCCGGTATCTACGGTTTCCGGGCGGCAGCACCAACACCGTCAGTCGGCGCTACGGCGGCAAAGGCCTGATGAAGCAGCTGAAAGCCGAAGTAGAGCAGAAAGGCTGGCATTGGGTGGACTGGAACGTGTGCGCCGAGGATGCCGTGGGCGGGCACCCAAGCGCGGGCACCATTTACCGCAATGTGGTGCACGAGACCGGGCAGCAGACGAACTGCATCGTATTGATGCACGATTCTTCCTCCACACACACCACCGCCGAAGCACTGCCGGACATTATCCGGTGGTATGCAGACAGCGGCTACACCTTTCTGACGGTGGCCGAAGCGCTGCCGCTGGGGTGATGCTCCTTACAGCCACTTTTCCATGCAGCGCCCCAGCAGCACCCCGCCGGATGCCAGCGCCGCCAGCCAGAGCCAGCCTGCACCGCCGGTGACTACCCACCCTGCCGCCATGATGGCGGCAAAGGTGCACACCGGCGGCAGCACGATACGCGCGATGCGCAGCAGCTTTTCCCGCCGGGAGGGAAGCCCGGTGTCAAGCTGCTCGGGATGCACGGCATCGCAGCAGATTTCATCCCGGTACTTGCCCGGGTTTCGGTAAGCTTTATACGGAATGCCATCCAGCGAAAACTCCGGGTACATTCCTTCTTTTGTCAGGCTGAGCTGCATCCCGTGTTCCTCTGCATACGCCTGCAAGGCCGCGGCAAACTCCTGCGGCGTGTTGATGCTGCCCTGCGGGATAAAGAAAAAGGTGTTTCTGATGCTGCACCTGCGCCAGCGTGCGGTAATCCTGCACCCAGCCGCAGAAAAAGTTCTGCGGCTGCGCAGGGTCCTCCATCCGGGTCAGGCAGGCATCCACATCCAGCGACGCCGCAGACGGGTCCTGCCGGGCCAGTTCGGCGCAAAACCGCGCCGCCCCTTCCAGCTGCTTTGCGCGCTGTTCCAGTGCGGTCTGCTGCTCCCGCAGAATATTCCCCAGCGGTGCATCGCCCGCCAGCACGGACCGGATGACCGGAAGCGGCACATCCAGCATCCGCAGCATCCGGATGAACCGGAGAGTGCGGATGTCCTGTTCCGTGTAATCACGGTAGTCGTTGCCAGGCAGCCGGGCGGGATTCAGAAGTCCTTCTTTTTCATAGAAGCGGATATTGGGGGCAGACACCCCGCTCTGTTTCGAAGCCTGTTTGATGTTCATTTGCTTCACCTCCGCACTCACATTACACCTTAAAGACGGTTGAAGGTCAAGCTTTTTGCGCCAAAAATAAAATATCCGCAGTATTTCCGCTGGTCTTTGCAAACCGGGAAGCTCTGCGGATAGTTTTTTCAGGCACAGAACTTACTGCTCAGCCTGGCAGAACAGTGCAAAGGTGCGGTAAGCCATGTACAGGTCGGTCTTATGGATGACCTCGAAGGGCGAGTGCATGGACAGCACCGGCACGCCGATGTCCAGCACCGGGATGCCGCGGTTGGCCACGTACTTGGCAATGGTGCCGCCGCCGCCAAGGTCCAGACGGCCCAGCTCACCGATCTGCCATGCCACGCCGTTGGCATCCAGCAGGCGGGTGATATCCCCTACCAGCTCAGCGGAAGCATCGCTGGCAGAGCTCTTGCCGCGGCTGCCGGTGTACTTGAAGAAGGCCACGCCGCGGCCTGCGTAAGTACCGTTCTGCGGCTCGAAGGCATTTGCCCAGGAGGGGTCGTAGGCAGCGGTCACATCGGCGGAGAGACACACGCTGTTCTGGAAGGCAAGGATGTCGTCCTGACCAGCGGCGCGGCACAGCAGCTGCATAAAGTGGAATACATACATGCTCTGCATGCCGGTCACACCGTCAGAGCCGATCTCTTCCTTATCGGTCAGCACGCAGACGGTGGTGTGCACAGGATCTTTCGTCTCGATCTCGGCCATAAGGGCGGGGTATGCGTCCACCCGGTCATCGTTACCGTAGCCGCCCACCATGGAGCGGTCAAAGCCCACGTCCCGGGCCTTATGGGCGGGCACCACCTCGATCTCAGCGCGGGTGAAGTCCCGCTCGGTGATGCCGTACTTTTCGTGCAGCAGCATCAGGGTGTTCAGCTTGACGGCCTCCTTGATGTCGGCATCCTCCACAGCGTCGGAGCCGATGAGCACGTTCAGCTCTTCGGCCTTGATGCCCTCGCTGAGCTTGCGGTCGTTCTGCTCGGCACCCAGATGGGGCAGCAGGTCGGTGATGCAGAACACGGGGTCGTTCTCGTCCTCACCCACTGCAAAGGACACGCTGGAGCCATCGGCACGGGTGAACACGCCGTGGATGGCCAGCGGCATGGTGCCCCACTGGTACTTGCGGATGCCGCCGTAATAGTGGGTCTTGAAGTAGCTGAGGTGGTTTGCTTCGTACAGCGGGTTCGGGCGCAGGTCCAAACGGGGGCTGTCGATGTGGGCGATCACCAGACGGAAGCCCTCCTCAAACGATTTCCGGCCGATGGTAGCGGCCACCACCGCCTTGTGCTCCTGCACAAAGTAGATCTTCTGGCCGGGGGCATAGGTCTTTTTCGGCTCAAACTTTTCGTAACCGGCCTCCAGCAGCAGCTTTTCGCTGGCGGCGGCAGCTTCGCGCTCGGTCTTGGCAGCGTTCAGGAAGGCTTTGTAGCCTTCGGCAAATGCTGCAGCCTTCTCCTTCACGTCGGCGCTCTTGTCGGCAGCGTACTCCGGCTTGTAAAGCAGCTGTTCGGCAGCCTGCTTTGCGGTAAGTTTCTCGCTCATGTTCCTTATCTCCTCTCAGCTTTCTGCATAGATACGCTGATACCGCGCATAGCAGGAAGTGATCCTTTTTTACGTAGTGGTTCATCTGGTTATAGGGAAAGCCCTGCAGCGTTTCGCCGTCTGCGGAGTGCTCTTCCATCTGTAAAAGAGCATCTACCGTGCCCCACCCGCTGTGATAAGCGGCAGCGGCAGTGGCAACATCGCCGTTGTAGCGCTCCATGCACAGGTGCAGGTAATAGCATCCGAACCGGATGCTGGTCTCCGGGTCGTAGAGATTTGCAAAGAGCAGTCCTTCGTCCGGTGCGATCTTGCTGCGCAGCCAGATAAAGGTCTCCTCGGTCATCTGCATCAGACCCCGGGCATCCACAGTGGAGGTGGCCTGCGGGTCAAAGCCGCTTTCGGTGCGGATGAAGGCATCCACCAGAAGCGGGTCAAGGCCGTAAGTCTCCGCCCACTGGTCCACCAGCACTTCGTACTTGCGGGGGTATAAAAGCCGTTCTGCCCTGCCCCACAAGTTGGGCACCAGCACAAACAGCAGGATCAGTGCCATGCCCAGCAGGAACAGCCTGCGGCTGCGCATTTTTTTCGCGGCGGCGTGCCTTCTGGGCGCGGAGAGCGCGGCGGATGCGGGCCGTCTCCGGGTCGTACTGCGGTGCAGGATCTTGTTCGTTATATCGTTTGTTCAAAGTTCTTTTCCCGCACCTCCTTCTGCCAGAAGCTTTGTGCAGAGCTGCTCTGCCGCAGCCTGCAGATGTGCAAGGCTGGAATCGTTGCGCAGCACATAGTCTGCCTGCGCGGTGAGGGTGCTTTCCGGTGTCTGGGCGTTCAGGCGGCGGGCGGCCATCTCGGCCGAGATGCCGTCCCGGGCCACGATGCGGGCCACACTGGTCTCAAACGGTGCCGTGATCACGCACAGGCGGTCACACTCGGCCTGCGCCGCAGTCCCCACGATGACCGCGCCATCCAGCACGAACAGCGGTGCACCGGCATCCTGTGCTGCCTGCTTTGCCGCACGGATGCGGCGCACGATCTCCGGGTGGGTCAGGCTGTCCAGCGCCGCCTTGCCTTCCGGGGTGGCAAAGGCGCGGTCAGCCAGCAGGCGGCGGTCCAATGTGCCGTCTGCTTTTAAAATGTCTGCGCCGAACCGCTGGGCCAGCCGGGGCAGCAGCGGCGAACCCGGAAGCAGGATCTCTCGGGAGAGCTGGTCGGCGTCGGCCAGCGGGATGCCCCGGGCCGCGAACACTGCCGTGACCGTCGATTTGCCGCAGCCGCTGCGTCCGGTGATACCCAGTGTCATCGTAGCTTTATCACCCGGAACGCGGCCGCGCGGATGAGGCGGTTATAGACAGCCATGGACAGGCCGTCTTTCTGGGGGCAGCGGGCGTAGACCACGGCATCGCCCTGCTCATCCAGCGCACGCAGGGAGCGGAAGATGTGCTTTGCCTGGTCGGCTCCGTCGCCCTCCCGGCCATACTCCACGCAGGGCACACCCAGCTTTTCCGCCTCGCCGGTAAAGCAGAGGCCAGCTGGGGTTCTCGGCGGCGTGGGCATCCACATAGGCTTTGAACTGTTCGAAGGTGCCGTCCAGAAGGGTCACATCCGCCTTGGGGGGCCGTAGTGCTTATACTTCATGCCGGGGCTGCGGACGACCGCGCCCTCCGGCAGCTTCTCGAGGATGGCCTTGGAAACTTCCACTTCCTCGCCCAGCGCACGCTCGAGGTCCTCCAGCGTGATGTGGCCGGGCACGGAAGAGGGTGGGCTTTTGCGCCCACCACCGACACGACGGTGGACTCCACGCCCCAAGTCGCACTCGCCGCCGTCCAGAATGAGGGGCAGCCGGCCATCCATATCGGTAAAGACGTCCTGTGCGTTGGTGGGGCTGGGCTTGCCGGAGAGGTTGGCCGACGGGGCCGCAAAGGCGCAGCCGCTGGCTTCAATGACAGCCCGTGCCACCGGGTGGCTGGGCATCCGGATGCCCACGGTGTCCAGACCGGCACAGCACTCCGCTGCCACCTCCGGGCCGCGGGGCATGATGATGGTCAGCGGGCCGGGACAGAATGCCGCCATCAGCAGCTGGGCGCGTTCCGGCACTTCGCTGACGAGGCCGTGCAGCATCTCAGGGCCTGTAACGTGGACGATGAGGGGATTGTCCTGCGGACGTCCCTTCGCCACAAAAATCTTGCTCACGGCCTCGCCGTTGCGGGCATCGGCCGCGATGCCGTAGACTGTCTCGGTAGGCAGGGCTACCAGCTCGCCCTGCCGCAGAAGCTCGGCTGCGCGGGCAATGCCCTCCGTGTCAGCCGGGCGGACTTCAGTATTGATACTCATACGAATCATCGCTCTTTTCTTCTGTAAAGCAATTATTCTTTACAGCTTTTTCGTGCGCATTTCACGCATATTTATGTGTTTAACTTCTGCAGTTTCTCGGCCTGCTCACGGGTGGCGAGGGCGTCGATGATGTCGTCCAGATTGCCGTCCATGATCTTGTCGAGATTGTGTACCGTCAGGCCGATCCGGTGGTCGGTGCAGCGATCCTGCGGGAAGTTATAGGTGCGTATCTTCTCGCTGCGATCCCCTGTTCCCACCTGACCGGCGCGGTCAGCGTTGATGGCGTCCTGCTGCTCCTTCTGCTTCTGGGCCAGCAGGCGGCTGCGCAGGATCTCCAGCGCCTTGTCCTTGTTCTGGAACTGGCTGCGCTCGTTCTGGCACTCGACCACGGTTCCGGTTGGGATGTGGGTGATGCGGATAGCGCTGGACGTCTTGTTGATGTGCTGGCCGCCCGCACCCGAAGAGCGGAAGGTGTCGATGCGCAGATCTTTCATGTCCAGCGCAAAGTCCACCTCTTCGGCCTGCGGCATCACGGCCACGGTGGCCGTCGAAGTGTGGATGCGGCCCTGCGTCTCCGTCTCGGGTACACGCTGCACCCGGTGGACGCCGCTCTCGTACTTGAGGCGGTTGTAGGCGCCTCTGCCATTGACCGCAAAGACAGCTTCCTGGTTCCGCCGAGTTCCGTCTCGTTGAGGTTCAGCAGCTCCATCTCCCAGCCCCGGCTCTGGACGTACATGGTGTACATCCGCACGAGGCTGTGGGCGAACAGCGCAGCTTCCTCGCCGCCGGCACCGGCGCGTATCTCCATGATGACGCTTTTCTCGTCGTTTGCGTCCTTCGGCAGCAGCAAAATTTTGAGATTATTTTCCAGCTCTGCCACATCCTGACTTTTTTCGCTCAGTTCCTGCTGTACCATAGCCTTAAAGTCCGCGTCGAGGGGCTCGTCCCCTTCCAGCAGGGCTTTTGCCTGTGCCAGGTGGTCCTGCGCAGTGGTGAGGGCGTGGTAAGCGTCCACCACCGGCTGTGCTTCATGGTACTCCTGCATCAGGCGGCGGAACTGCGCCGGGTCGGCGGCAGTTTCGGGCTGGTTGAGACGGATAGAAAGTTCTTCGAACCGGCGGCAGACGGCCTCCATTTGGGAAGTCAGATTCGGCATATCAGGCAGTTCTCCTTACAAAACAGTTTCTGAATGTGCTGTGCCGCTGGGCTATTCCTGGCCCGGTTTGATGACCATTTTTGATGTTCTTCTCGATCTTCGCCCGGGGCAGCATGACCTCGCGGCCACAGCCCGTGCAGCGGATCTTGAAATCCATGCCCACCCGCAGCACCTCGAAGCTTGCTGCTCCGCAGGGGTGCTGTTTGCGGGTGAGGATGGTATCGCCTACAGCAATGTCCATAGCTCTGCTTCTCCCTTCTGCCTGCCCAAAACAGCAGGCGGTGTGTGCGCAAAGTCCGGCGTGCCGGTTTGCTGCGCATACAGATATAGTATAATGCAAAGCCGCACAAAATGCAAAATATCCGCCCCATGCGGATGCATAAGTTTTAACAGAAAGGCCGCTGCCGTTTCCAAGCACGGCCTAAAAGCAGAGAAAGAGGAATGAAAGATGATGCAAGCTTACCGTACCGAAGGCAACTACCGTTCTGCTGCGCGCCTGTCCCCCGCTGAACTGCGCGCCGCCATGGCAAACCGCGAGATCCTGCAGGCCACTGCTCTGGCCTTTGATACCCAGCGCCAGCTGCGGTTCGAGATCGGCGGGGTGAGGGCCGTGATGCCCTTTGCCCAGTGCGCCGATGGTGCCGCAAACGGCACCGTGCGGGACATTGCGGTGCTGACGAGGGTGGGCCGTCCCACCTGCTTTGTGATCGAGGCGCTGGACACCGACGAGAACGGTCAGCCCTTCTACCGGCTCTCCCGCGCGCTGGCGCAGCAGATGTGCAAGGCCGACTATCTGGACACCCTGCAGCCCGGCGATATCCTGCCCTGCACCGTGACCCATATCGAGCCGTTTGGCGCGTTCTGTGATGTGGGCTGCGGCATCAGTGCCCTGCTGCCCATCGACTGCATGTCGGTGAGCCGCATCTCCTCCCCCGCCGACCGGGTGAGCGTGGGCCAGCAGATCTTGTGCGCCGTCAAGAACCGGGATGTACAGGGCCGCTTTGTGCTGACCATCCGGGAACTGCTGGGCACATGGGAGGAAAATGCGGCCGGGTTCACCGTGGGTGAGACCGTGGTGGGCATCGTGCGCAGTGTGGAGGAATACGGCACCTTTATCGAGATCGCGCCCAACCTCGCGGGCCTTGCCGAGAGCTGCACCGACCTTGTGCCCGGGCAGGCGGTGAGCGTCTACATCAAGAACATTCTGCCGGAAAAAATGAAGATCAAGCTGGTGATCGTGAACCACGCCCTGAGCCAGCGCCACCGGTTCGAGCTGAAGTATTTCATCACCGAGGGCCATCTGGACCACTGGGTGTACTCCACGCCGGAAAGCCCCAAGCGCATTGAGACAGATTTTGCCGCTGCGGCTTGCAATCCGGCGTGAAAGCCTTTATACTATAAAGAAAAGGAATGCAAGGGGGATGTATGGAACGATGGCCGCCAATGATGCTTTTACTGCCGGTGTACGTCCCGGCGGGTTGACCAGCAGCACCGAGATCCGGCTGCTGCTGTGCTATCTGGTCAAAAATGCCGGACCCATTACCCGGCAGGAGATCGAAAACGCCCTGATGGAAGAAGCGCTGGTGAACTATTTCGAGATCGGCTCGTGTCTGGACGATATCACCAGGCAGCAGCTCGTCACCCTGACAAAGGGCAGCTACACCATCACCGAGAAGGGCCGCAAAGTGGCGCAGGAGCTTGCCTACGACCTGCCCCGCAGTGTGCGGGAACGCGCTGTGGCCGCTGTGCTGCGCTGCCAGACATGGGCCCGCAAGGAAGCCAAGTACAGTGCCAGCATTACCGAAAAAGAAGACGGCCACTGCACCATCCGCTGCACGGTGAAAGGGCTGGACAGTGAGCTGTTCTGTCTGGATCTCGGCACACCGGACCGGCTGACCGCCGAGCTGGTAAAAACAGTCTCCTCAAGGGCAACGAGATCTACCAAATGCTCATCAATAAGCTGACCGAAGAAGAAAAGTGAACAAATAAAGAGGGAGGCACCCGCGCGGCGCTTCCCTCTTCTGTTTTGTAGCGGTCAGATCAGGATGCAGATGAGCCCGGTGCAGCCCTCATTGATGACCCGTTCCAGCGTTTCCTGCAGGCGGGTGCGGGCCTCCTGCGGCATGTGCAGCAGCTTGTTCTGCAGCCCTTCGTTCACCAGCTCGTGCAGGCTCTTGCCAAAGATGTTGGATTCCCACAGCTTTTCCGGATCGTCCTCAAAGCCGGCCAGCAGGCTGCGGGCAAGGTCCTCGCTCTGCTTTTCGGTGCCCACGATGGGGGCTGATCTCGGTGTGGATGGTGGCCTTCATCATCTGGATGGAGGGCGCGCAGGCTTCCAGCCGCACGCCGTAGTTCGTGCCCTGCCGCACGATCTGGGGCTGTTCCAGTTTCAGCTCGCTGACCGTGGGCATCACGATGCCATAGCCGGTGGCTTCCACCTGCTCAAGGGCGCTGCGCACCTTCTCGTACTCCCGTTTGGCCTTTGCCAGCTCCATGATGCAGGGCATCAGGCCCGCTTCGTCGCCAATGGCAAGGCCGGTCTGCTCGCTCAGCACCTGATAGAAAATTTCCGGCTTCAGCTCCACCGTGATGCGCACACTGCCGTTTGCAAGGTCGATGCCGCTGATGGCCGAGCGCTGCACCGCGTCACATTCCAGCGCAGGTGCGTCTGTTCCGGAGGGTACATCCTTCATGCGGGAGACCTTTGCCGCCAGCTGCATGGCCGCATCGTACACCTGCGTTTGCAGCCAGTGGCCATTTTCCAGCATCGTGACCCAGCGCGGCAGGGCAAAATCCAGCTCCTGCACCGGGAACTCGTACAGCACCTGCCGCAGGATGCTGCCGAGTGCCTCCGCGTCCAGATCCACGCAGCTCACCGGCAGAACGGTGTGGTCGTAGTCCCGGGCCATGCCCTCGGCCAGCTGCTTCGTCTCCGGCGCATCCGGGTGGGTGCTGTTGAGCAGGATGATGTAGGGCTTGCCCAGCGCATCCAGTTCTTCCACGATGCGCTTCTCGGTTCTGGCATAGCCCTCCCGCGGGATGTCGCTCACAGAGCCGTCGGTGGTGACCACGATGCCGATGGTGGAATGTTCGCAGATCACCTTGCGGGTGCCGGTCTCGGCGGCAAGGTCGAAGGGCACCTCGTGGTCGAACCACGGGCTTTTGACCATGCGGGGCTTGTCGTTCTCCTCGTGGCCCATAGCCCCCTCCACCATGTAACCCACGCAGTCGATGAGCCGCACCCGGCACTCGCCGCCGCCCTCCAACTGCAGGGGCACGGCTGCTTCCGGGATGAATTTTGGTTCCGTGGTCATGATGGTGCGTCCCGCTGCCGACTGGGGCAGCTCGTCCCGGGCACGCTCCCGCGCAGCCGCCGGGCCGATGGCGGGCAGCACCAGCTGTTCCATGAAACGCTTGATAAAGGTGGATTTGCCGCTGCGCACCGGGCCAACCACCCCAATGTAGATATCTCCGCCGGTGCGTGCGCCGATCTCGCGGCAGATGCTCTTCTGTTCCTGATTTGCCAAATTGCTCTCCCCTTCCCGTTTGCGCTGTGCACCGGACAGGATTCCGGTCCGCTTGTTGTAATCGTATGAAACAGGGCGGGGCATTATGCCGGAACGATTTTGAATGCCCTCCGCTCTTCTCTGGGCATATTCCAGCGGAAAATTTATTTTATAATTGCATTCAGGAAATCTGCGGATTTTCCTGAATTGCTTTTTACACAGATGGGGTCGTAGAGGGAAACAGCATTTACAGCGCCGCTTTCTGCGAAAGCGCGGCGCTGTGGAATAGGCTTTTTCGTTTGCTTTCAGCATGCTGAACCCTCTCAGGCTCACATTCGTTCGCCAGCTCCCCCGAAAGGGGGAGCCTTTTTTGCAGTAACGGCGCAGTTTCCAGATAAAATGCAAGCCTTGCGGATGCGTCAGAAGCTCCCCCTTTCGGGGGAGCTGGCAAATCCGAAGGATTTGACTGAGAGGGTGAGTCCACCATTCTAAACCATCCAACAAAAAGAGAGCTGCCGTGCAAAATGCACAGCAGCTCTCGGTATGATCTCTATAAAATTACGGGGTCAGACGGTTGGGGCCGCGGAACAGGAACTCGGCATCCTTGATGGTCAGGCCGCACAGCAGCATGGTCAGGCGGTCGATGCCCAGACCGAAACCGCCGTGGGGCGGGCAGCCGTACTGGAAGAACTCCAGATAGAACTTGACATCATCGGCCAGGACCCTTCTCCTCTGCCTGCTTCTTCAGCACGTCGTAGCGATGCTCACGCTGTGCGCCGGTGGTGATCTCCACGCCGCGCCAGATGAGGTCGTAGCCCTGCGGCACGCCGTTCTCGTCGCGCATGTGGTAGAAAGCACGCTTCTCAGCGGAGTAGTCGGTGATGAACAGGAACTCGTGGCCGTAGTGCTTCTTGACCCAGTCGTAGCTCAGGCGCTCGGCCTCGGTGGTCAGGTCGCCCTTCTCGCTCTCATCGACCGTGTAGCCGAACTCCTCTTCCAGACCCTTGTACAGGTCGGCCAGCTTGACCACAGGGAACGGCGTGGTGGGGACGACGACTTCCAGACCAAACAGCTCCTTGATCTGCTCGCCGTACTGCTCTTTGACGGCCTTCAGACCGGCAGTCAGAAGCTCTTCCTCCATCTTCATGACGTCCTTGTAAGAGGTGATGTAGCTGAACTCAAGGTCGAAGCCGGAGAACTCGGTGGAGTGCTTGTTGGTGTAGCTCTTCTCGGCGCGGAACACAGGGCCGGTCTCGAAGATGCGCTCAAAGCCTGCAGCCATGGCCATCTGCTTGTAGAACTGAGGGCTTTGTGCCAGATAGGCGTTGCGGTCGAAGTAGTCCACCTTGAACACCTCAGAGCCGCTCTCGCTGGCAGCAGCGATCAGCTTGGGGGTGTGGATCTCGATGAAGTTACGGTCCAGCAGGAACTTGCGCATGGCGTTCACAAAGCAGCTCTGTGCCTTGAACATAAGCTGGTTCTCGTCGGTGCGCAGGTCGATCCAGCGGTAATCGATGCGCTGATCGATGCTGGAGCGCTCCACAGCCTTCTTTTTCTTGGTGGCTGCGATCTCCTTGCGGACGATGGGCAGAGCGTTGGCGATGCTCTCGATCTCGATGCTCTCGGGGATCATCTCCACGCCGCCCATCTTGACGTAGTCGTTCTCCACCACCTTGCCGGTGACGGTGATGACGGAATCCGGGGTGAGCTGATCGATGGTATCCACCAGATCGGGGTGATCTTCCTTTTCCACCGTGATCTGCAGCTTGCCGGTAATATCCTTCAGCACGATAAAGGCCATATACTTGCTGTTGCGCAGGTTCTCGATAAAGCCCTGCACCTTGACCGTGCCGCCGATGGCCTTTTGAGCCTCGTTGATATAGGTGCGTTCCATAATACAGGAATCCTCCTTTGACGTCTTGTGTACTGTTTTATTATACGCTTTTCCGGGGATAAATCAAGAGATATGGCGATTTAGAATGGCCTCCGCTGCGCTCTGGCCATCTTCTGCGGAAGAATTATTTTTATTTTGTGTTTGTCGCGGCCTGCGGGCCGCTCCAAGCACCTTTTCACAAATCAGGACAAATCAGCAAAAAATGCAGTTTCTGGTCACAGCCCCTCCGTGAAAAAACAGTTCTGGAAAATCCGCAGATTTTCCAGAACTGCAAACATAAAATCTTTTTCCGCTGAAAATATTCGGGTTGCGGCACGCGGCGGCTATTCTTAATGGTTCTCTTTGCCTGTTTCTTCGTGCAGAGTGCCGGTGCCGCCCTCCACCACGCCGTCGTGCTTAAGCACCGCGGCAATGGTGCCAAAGAAGCATTTCACATCCAGCCCAAAGCTCAGATGCTCCACATACCAGCCGTCCAGCTTGGCCTTCTCCGCAATTTCCAGCTCATCGCGGCCGTGGATCTGTGCCCAGCCGGTCAGGCCCGGGCGCACATCGTTTGCATGGTACTTGTCGCGCTCTGCCAGCAGATCATACTGGTTCCACAAAGCAGGCCGCGGGCCGATGACCGCCATATCACCTACAAAGATGTTCCACAGCTGGGGCAGCTCGTCCAGACTGGTCTTGCGCAGGAAATGACCCATGCGGGTGATATACTGGTCCGGGTCGTGCAGCAGATGGGTGGGCATATCGTGGGGCGTGTCGATGCGCATGGTGCGGAACTTTAAAAGTAAAAGTGCCTTTTTGCCAATGCCCACACGCTTCTGTTTGAAGAACACCGGGCCGGGCGAGTCCAGCTTGATGGCGACGGCCAGAATGAGAAAAAAGCCAGGACAGGCAGATCATGCCCGCACAGCGACAGCACCACCGCCAGCAGGCGCTTGATTCCATTGCGATACATGGGTTTCCTCCATTTTCCGATTCAAAGTAGCAGTTCCAGTATAACAGTATGGGCCGGAACTTTGCAATTGCATCCGCCGCCTGCCGCCGATACTTTTATGCTTTGGCTGCGTTCTGCCGGCTTTGTGGCCAAAAAGTGACCGGTTTTGTCTCTTGTTTTGCAGCGTGGCCCGGGGTAAGATAAAGAAAATGAGAAGTCCACTCCCCCAGTCTCGCTTTCGCTCGACAGTCCCCTCGGAGATGGAGCCTTTGGCAAAACCTCTCACTTTGAGAGAGGTGGCACGCCGAAAGGCGTGACGGAGAGGGCAAGGATGCTACAAGGAGGTCCCCTATGATCCAGCGTTTCCGTTTTGGCCAGCCCCTGCCCACCGACAGTGTGGTGCAGGAGATCCCAGTTTCCGCCGGGCCGGTGCCCTTTCTCACAGCCGAAGAAGACGGCTGGGCCTACCGGATGGCCCCGGATGCCATCGTGTACGGTCTGGGCGAAATGCCCCGCGGCATCAACAAGCGCGGCTGGCACTACGTGACCAACAACACCGATGAAGCCCGCCACAGCGAGGATAAGCTTTCCTACTATGGTGCGCACAATTTTCTGCTCATTGACGGCGGCGCAGGCCGTGAATGCTTTGGTGTGTTCATCGATTTCCCGGGCAAAGTGCGTTACGATATCGGCTACACCGAATACGATGCCCTGCGCTTTGCCACCGAAGAGCCGGATCATGAGCTTTACATCATCACCGGCGACGACCTGAACGATATCAGCCGCCAGTTCCGGCAGCTCATCGGCCGCAGCTATATCCCACCCAAGTGGGCCTTTGGTCTGGCACAGAGCCGCTTTGGCTACAAGACCACTGAGGACGTGCGGGAGGTGGCCCGCCAGTACAAAGAGAACGATCTGCCGCTGGATATGATCTGCATGGACATCGATTACATGCAGGACTACGCGGATGTGATATCCGTACCTTATATGTTTGATGACCAGCAGCAGCTTCTGGATTATTTGAACAGCGACACAGGAAAAGAACTGATGAAACCGTGTTTCCGATATGGGAATCACCACGGTGGGAAGCTGGACCAGATCCTTCCGTAAGATCACCAATTCCGAAAAACCCTGTGAGCAAACCGGAGGATTTAAAGGGTATGGTCCTCAGAGTACCCAATAATGCACTGTATGTGGAATTCTTTGGTGCCTGCGGTGCGGTGACAACACCCATGAACTTCAGTGAGGTTTATAATGCGCTTCAGTTAAATACTCTGGACGGACAGGAAAATCCGGTGGATGTTCCCTTCTCCAACAAGTTCTATGAAGTACAGAAATACATCTCCGGAACAGACCATATGGCAGACGCATGGCTGGTAGGGATCAACAGCGAAGTTTTCAAAGGTTTATCCGAGAAACAGCAGGATGCCATCACAAAGGCCGGTGAGGAAGTACAGCAGTGGAATGTTGATTTTATGGAAAAAGAAGATGAGACTGCCCTGCAGACCCTGCTTGACAACGGCATGGAGTACAATGACATTTCCGACGAAGGTCGTGAGGAATTCGTTAAAGTATCCCAGTCCTGCTACGATAAGTTCAAAGAACTGATCGATGACGATGAGCTGTTCGACGCTACGGCAAAATTCTGCGGTAAAAACTAAGAAAATGGTGGAGGTGTTCTTATGGAACGAAAGAAAACAGCCCTGTCCAGATTCTTTGATGTGATCGACGGAGTGGAGAATGCAGTCCTTGCCGTTATGGTGGTGGGCATGATATTCACGATCCTGGTGCAGATCATCGGGCGTGTCATCGGACATCCTTTTCCCTGGACAGAGGAGACCAGCAGGTATCTCTTCCTGTGGATGATGTTCGTGGCACTGGCGGCAGGCTTTAACCAGGCGGAATCTTCCCGTGTCACCCTGTTTGTGGCAAAGGGACCCAAATGGCTTAGAAAGTTCAGCGAAATATTATATGCGGTGATAGTGACTCTGTTTTTCGGCTTCATGATCATTTACGGATGGGAAGTCGTGCAGCAGCAGATCATGATGAAGGGATAACCCTGTAGTGCACAGTACAACCGGAACCTGTTTTTTCCACACAGTAGTCAAGCAGCCCGTCCACTGCTGCCGCGTTCGAAAAATCAATGATTGCATCTGCCTTGATATCACACTTTTCAATACTTTCAAATACGGGATAATCATTCGCAATTCCAGTATAGGCATCTATTCCTGCTGCCATCTCAACATTCGGGTCTTCTTTTACTATTTTACTGATAACTTGTCCCATTTTCCCATTACAGCCATGCATAATCAAATTTTGTCATATTCGTTTCCTCCCTGTTCACAGTTATTTATATTATAAAATAACACTAAAAAAGAGAGTTTGCAAAAACAAACTCTCCTGCCTGTACATTCTTTTGCATAAAATCACTGTTCACAGCGATCTATAAAATCCCAAAATCTTTCATCGCTTTCTTTAGCGTTTCCGTATGTGCCTCTGTAAGCTCCGTCAACGGCATAC
>ENA-OPYU01000472-OPYU01000472.1-human-gut-metagenome-genome-assembly--contig:-NODE-472-length-16142-cov-3.540306_pt1 | contig 16142 bp, 26 predicted proteins | sample MGYA00242637_ERZ504482 | MGnify/ENA primary metagenome ERZ504482 (study PRJEB26092, sample SAMD00036237) | human gut metagenome | host: Homo sapiens | study: EMG produced TPA metagenomics assembly of...
ACAATTTACACCATATTATTGTAAACCTTAAATTTTCTGATTATTTTACGAATTTTATCTGTAATTCGGTGAATTTTGCATGGGCTTGTTAAAAAATTGACTTTTAAAATGTCAATGGGAATCCGCCTTTTTTCCCCATAAAAAGCCTTTTTATAACATATGAACAAAACCTTTGTTCTTTATCAAATTATGTAAATCACATTCTTCCACACACATTTTTGTGGATAATGTGGATAACTTAGTGTATAACTTTACTTTTCCACTGTTTCAAGGGTTTTTCCATGTGGATAATTTTGAGGACAAATTGTGGGTAATTCTACATACTTCGACTTTTTTGTATATAATTTACAATCGTGAATATTCTGACAACTTCCGCCCCGAATCCTTCGTTTTCCTGTCAATAATTTGCGTAATTTTGCGGGTTACATTTTATCTCCTTTTTATGTAACCTAAAATCCAAAAAAAAGAACTACAGTACCAAAACATATGAAGAACATGAATACTGTTCTCCATATGCTTTCAATACTATAGTTCTTTCTTAATTTTTTAAAATTACATTGTGCTTTTTGTTTTACCTTCCTTCTCCCAGCGGAAGTGATTCTGGTATGGATTCAGGGGCTTGTTGCGTGTAGGCAGTGAGCTGCTCCGGACTGTTGGACAGTTCAATTTCCCGGATGAGCCCCAGGTCTTTGTCTGTGAAAATACGGATAAAATTTTTCTTCGTATTGTCTGTGTATATATAATAGGAAGTTCCCTGTTCTTCTTCCTGGGTTTCCAGGGGAATCCCATCCAGCAATAGCTTCATGTTTTCTTCTGTCATTCCCAGTGTAATTCCTTTTCCTATAGTAATGGGAACCTTTACCACATCAAAATCACCGGAAATTTTAGTTACAAAGGCATGCTTTGCGGAAACTGTCTGATTGCTGTAAGTTTTTCACCACTGCATACAAAACCGTACCTTCCTGTTCCAGAGTAACATACCCATGCCGTCCTGCTTTTACATAAGAATCTGAGCCTTCTTCCTGGATTTTCCACCCATTCTTCACAAATTCTGATACAGGCGCCGGAATCTCATACATTTCTCTTCCATAAGAGACAATATAATCCGCCGGATTTTCCGTAAGTTTCTGAGGCGTTTCATAGGCGGTCACTTCTTCCGAGGTTTCCCTGCTGATTTCCTCTTCTTCTGAAACCGGCTCCCTGTAATTTTTCAGCACTGCTTTTTGCAAAATTTCCTCCTCTGTGTCAAAAACCAGTTCTGCCTTCTTATACATTCCAAATTCATAGGTCACATAAAGCTCTTCCTTTTCACTGTATTCATCTGTTGGGGTTCCGTAGGCCTCTGTTACCTGAGTTAATGATGATTTTCCAAGAGTAATGCCTCCTGGAAGCTGACAGACGCTTCCGTCTTTTTCATAAGTCAGCGTGATTCCCCCTACATAGCAGTCCATCACCTGGGTTTCCTTTCCCTCCAGATTCACCAAATCCACTGTAAGCTGCTTTTCTCCCTGTTTTAAAACTTCTCCTTCAATATAAGAATCTGTCTCCAACATAGCTTTTTGTTTCTCTTCAGGATATTCCCATCCCTGTCTAATCCATTCCTGAATTCTGGATGGAAGGCTTTTTACTTCTCCATCTATAGCAAATTGAAAATCATATAAATTTCCGGAAATTTCCACCGGATATTCCTGGATTTCCTCTTCTTTGGCATCAGTCTCTTCCTCTTTTGGAAACGGTACAGGCTCTTCTTCCTGTCCCCGGCATCCTCCACAGCCCCAAAGAGCTGCAGCAAGAAGCAATAGCATCCACTTCTTCTTCAAATAAACATCCCCTTCCTGGATTTTTGCACATCCTATTTCTAAGTTTTCCCTACATAGAGAAATCTTAACACAAAGAACCGTAGTTTTCCAAGAAAATACGCATACCCTTCATTTTTTCATAAACTGTAAAAAGATTTCAAATGTCCAAGGAGTTTCTCTTGAAAGCCTTTTTATCAAAAAAACGTCACCTTGTCATCCTGGGTCTGATTTTGCTTCTGTGTTTTGGGATTTCTGTTTTTTGTCTGCGACATCCTTTTTCTCAAGATGCCAGATTCCAGCGTTTTACAGACCGGATTGCCCTGGAAGAGCTCTCTTCCAATACCCTGAATCTGCATTATACTCTGGCGTATCCACAGGATTACGGTATAAAAGATTACACCATCAGTCTTGGAACCATGGAGCCTGATGTACTGAAACAAAGCGGTAAACAACTAGCCGCTCTGCTAAAAAAAGCTGGAAGATTTCTCTTATGAAAATTTATCTTCCGAAAACCGCATGATTTACGATATGCTCCGGCTGGATTTTTCCCTGCAGCTTTCTGCCGCTGATTTCTATCTTCTCCAGGAACCCCTTGGACCCAATCTTGGGATTCAGGCTCAGCTCCCTGCTCTTTTGGCTGAATATACCTTCCGTGTTCCCCAGGATATACAAGACTATTTTTCTCTTCTGACCTGTATTCCTGAATATTTCAACAGCATCCTGGAATTTGAAAAAGAAAATCTGCTCAGGGACTTTTTATGAATGACACCTGTGCCAAAGGCATTATTCAGCAGTGTACTGCCTTTTCTTCTCAAAAAGAAGAAAATTTCCTGGATGTCATGTTTGAAGAACAGCTTGCAGACCTGAAACAGCAGAAGGTCATCACCCAAAAACAGGCTGACTCTTATAATCTAGCTCAAAAAGCATTTTAAAAAAATGTGTATTTCCTGCCTATGAGAATCTGGCAGAAGGTTTGGAGAAGCCTTTGCGGTACAGGCAAAAAATTTGGGAGGTCTCTGCCATCTTCCCAATGGCGCCCAGTATTATGAGTATCTCCTGAAAAATAATGTGGGAGATTTCCGTCCGATTCCAGAGATTCAGCAACGGCTTATGGAACAGCTAAAAGCGGATACCATGGCAATCCAAAATCTCCTTCAGCAAGACCCGTCTCTGTTTTCCAAGTCTGCAAAGCTGACCCAGAACGCAACCTATTCTCCTCAGGAAATGCTTTCTTATTTGAACAAAACCATGACCCGGGATTTTCCTTCTCTGAAAGCCCCTGATTATGAGGTAAAAACAGTTCCAAAAGCAATGGAGGACTTTTCAAGCCCTGCTTTTTATCTCACTCCACCCTTAGATACTTTGTCACCAAATGCTATTTACATCAATGGCGCCAGTCAGGTCTCTGAAGCAGAACTCTTCACCACTCTGGCTCATGAAGGATTTCCCGGACATTTGTATCAGACCTTATATTTTGGCAGACAACAGCCCTCCCTTATTCGGGAATTTCTGGGATGCAGCGGCTATGTGGAAGGTTGGGCTACCTATGTGGAATCCATGGCTTACGGGTACGGAGCAGAATTTTTGAACATTTCTCCCCAGGTGATGGAACTTTTAAACCGAAACCGTTCTATAAGTCTGTGCCTGTACTCCATCCTGGATATTGGAATTCATTATCAGGGCTGGACCCTCCAGGATGTTACCAACACCCTCTCCTCCTTTGGTATTGCTTCCCAGGAAATATGCCAGGAAATTTTCCAGTACATTGTGGAAAATCCTACTAATTACTTAAAGTATTACCTTGGTTTCTTAAACTTCACAGACCTTCGCACCACAGTGGAAAACAAAAAAGGAACCGACTTCCAGCTAAAGGATTTTCATCAGAAAATCCTGGAAATCGGTCCCGCACCCTTCCCGGTGGTAAAAAAATATCTTCTTTTCCAATATGAAACTCCATGATATCAATCAACTAAGAGCTGGGATACAAAATAATAATCAAAAATATTTATACAGTTCCAGCTCTTATTTCTTCTGATAGGAATCAAAAAACGTCCTCAAATTCAGCAGGGATTTCACAAGAATTTCCTGCTCCTGCTCATTTAAATCCTTCACCAGCGCCTGAATCATGCCTTCGTGAAATTTCCTGTGATGCCTGTTTGCTGCTTTTCCTTTCTCCGTAAGAGAAATAAGAACTACCCTTCGATCTTCTTCACTTCTTACCCGGTGTACATAACCTTTTTTCACCAGGTTATTCATGGCAATGGTCAGTGTTCCAACTGTCACAGATAGCAGCTTGGCTACGGATGACATATTTTTGGAGCCTTCCTCCCCAATGGCTTCCATAATATGCATATCGTTCACTGAAATATCCTGAAACTCTGAAGTAATCAACGCTTTTTCTTCTATATCCATAATCTCCTGGAACAACTTTACCAAAACATCATGAAAGACTTCAAAATGCTCCATTTCATCACCCCTTTTCCCATTCTGATTCCTTTATTATAGCTGATTTTCCCTGGAAAGACAATGAGATTTTTTGATACCCAAAACAAAAGAGCCATCGCAACGCGACAGCTCTTCCATAATTTTCTGATTTCTTATTTTACAATCATTTCTCCGTAGCATTCTCTTGCAGGAGCCAGAGCATTTGCTTCGTCTGTATCAATGTGTGCTGCTGTTGCGTAAGAAGCACTTACACGAACTACTACATCACCAAAAGTAAGGCTTCTTCCGTTTGGAGATTCAATAGCCAGTTCTACAATCTGTTTGTCAGCAACGCCTGCTTTTTCAGCGTCTTCCGGAGTCATATGTACGTGACGTTTTGCAGCGATAACGCCTTCTGTCAGTTCTACTTCACCTGCAGGTCCTACTAATTTACAAGCGCCGGAACCTGCGATATCTCCAGACTCACGAATAGGAGCAGTTACACCGATGCTTCTTGCATCTGTAAGAGAAATTTCAACCTGTGTATCTTTTCTCACTGGTCCTAAAACAGACATTTTCAGGCTGCTCTTTGGTCCAACTACTTCTACTTTTTCTTCACAGGCAAACTGTCCTGGCTGGCTTAACAATTTTTTTCACTGTTAATTCATGGCCTGCTCCAAAAAGGATTTCCAGATGTTCCTGAGATAAATGCAGATGTCTTGCAGATGTTTCAACTAATACTTTCATTTTAAGTTCCTCCACTTTTGAGATAATTTTCACTACTTCTAATTATAGCTTTTTCCCAAGGCTTGTCAATGTTAATTTTTCTCTGACAGCCGGTTCTTCAAATAGTCATATTCTTCCATAATACTTCGGGTAATCTCATCCTCCCCAAAGGCATTGTCCGGATGATAAATCCGAAACAGGGCATTATAACGTTTCTTCAGCTCCTCTGTGGTCTTAATCCCTTTAAAATAATGAATGTGAAACTCTGAATCGTCGGTATCCTGTCCCTTATATCCATCTTCAAAGGCAGACCACTGGTAATCTGGACGCTTATAAAAGCTTTTCCAGTTCTGTGAATTTCCCATATAAAACTTCCAAATCCAGCTACAGACAGATTCCAGCACTACCATGACCATAGCCACTCCGGCTGCCGGCACATAAAACAATCCTCCTGCCACAGCCATAGTAAGGATGATTGCCGGAATTCCCGGACCATTTCCACGAATTTCAAGTAAAATCTCAACCACTGCCCCCATGGAGATTACCACCGCGGACAAAATGCAGACAAAAGAAACAACTGTACCGCAGACCTTCAGAAAAAATCTGAAGACACCGAATCAGGGTGAACAGCAGTACAGTCGGAATTGCCAACACAATCTTTAAAATAAGCACCAAAACTTTCCAAAACATTCTGTTATCTGTTTTTTTCATATTTTACCTTCTGTTCTGTTAAAATGTGTTCCCTCAAAAACAGTTTACCACATTCCAGAAAATTTTCACAGGCTATTTTTTCAGGAGCAGTGGTCACTGGTGTGAAATTGTTTCAGGTTCCCGATTTTTGCCCGCCTCTGCTCCAGAATCTCTTCAATTTCTTTCAAAGAAATTCCTGATTCCACCAGCATCACAATGAGATGATACAGCAAGTCGCACACCTCATTAGCTGTGTCTTCCGGAATTCCGTTTTTCGCAGCAATAATTACTTCGCTGCATTCTTCCCCGCATTTTTTCAAAATCTTATCCAGCCCCTGTTCAAACAAATAACAGGTATAGGAACCTTCCTGTTTCTTCTCTTTTCTCTCAAGAGCCACCTGATACAACCCTTCCATCACATCCATCATAGTTCTCTCTCCTTCCATACTTCCCTGAAAAAACAACTGTGAGCCCCTGTGTGACAGGCTGCTCCTTTCTGAACAACTGTAATCAGCAGTGTATCCTGATCACAGTCTCCCTTTATGTCAACTACCTTCTGCACATGTCCGGAGGTTCCTCCTTTGTTCCAAAGCTCCTGTCTGGAACGACTGTAAAACCAGGTATATCCGGTTTCCAGTGTCTTTTTGAAGCTCTCCTGGTTCATGTAAGCCAGCATCAGCACTTCACCGGTATCTTTTTCCTGTACAATAGCCGGAAGCAGCTCACTTTTCTTAAAATACTCTTCTATATTTATCATTTCTTTCACCTTCTCACCGGAATCTCATGTTCAGCCAGATGCTCCTTTACCTCTTCTACCGTCAGTTCCCGAAAATGAAAGAGAGAAGCCGCCAGAGCCGCATCTGCTCCGGTTTCTTCAAACACCTGGGAAAAATGCTCCAGCCTGCCGCATCCTCCGCTGGCAATTACCGGAATACTCACCACACTGCACACTGCTCTTAAAAGCTCCAAATCGAATCCTTCTCTGCATCCGTCTGTATCCATGGAAGTCAGCAAAATTTCCCCTGCTCCCAGTTCCTGACACTTCTTCGCCCATTCTACAGTATCAAGCCCTGTATCCTTTCTTCCTCCATGTACCACCACTTTGAATCTTCCTTTTTTCATCACGTTTGGCGTCAATAGCAGCCACCACGCACTGGCTTCCAAAGATTTCTGCTGCCTGGGAAATCAGCTCTGGATTCTTCACTGCTGCGGAATTCACAGACACCTTGTCTGCCCCTGCTCTTAAAATTTCCCTGAAATCCTCTACACTTCCAATACCGCCGCCTACGGTCAGGGGGACAAATACATGCTCTGCTGTCTTTCGCACTACATCTACCATGGTGCGCCGCCCCTCATGGGTGGCAGTAATATCCAAAAAGCAGATTTCGTCTGCTCCCTGCCGGTCATACTCCATGGCACATTCCACCGGATCTCCTACCTCCCTGATTCCCACAAAATTTACTCCTTTTACCACCTTGCCATCCCGCACATCCAGACAAGGAATAATTCTCTTTGCAAGCATGTCACCCACCTGCCTTTTCTATGGCTTCCTTTAAATCCAGCTTTCCAGAATAAAGGGCTTTGCCGCAGATACAGCCATACAGCCCCAGGTCCCGGCACGCCTTTATATCCTCCAGGGAGCGCACCCCTCCGCTGGCAATAATATTACAGGACACTGTATGATTTAAGTGCTCCAACTGTTCCAGATTCACCCCTTCTAAGGTTCCGTCTCTGGAAATATCTGTATAAATCATGGTGTTCACACCAGCCTGTTCCATCTCCATAGCCAGCTCCAGATAATATACGGAGCTGTTTTCCATCCATCCTTCTGTAGCTACCATACCGTTTCTGGCGTCAATCCCAACAGCAATCCGGCTGCCAAACTCTTTTACTGCTTCTTTTACCAGTCCTGGATTTTTCACTGCCGCAGAGCCCAGGATAATTCTGGAAATTCCCTGAGAGAGATACCATTCTATGGTTTTCATATCCCGGATGCCTCCTCCAAGTTCTACCTTCATCCCAGATTCTGCCGCTACTTTTACAAAAATATCCTGGTTTACCGGACAGGCTTCCTTGGCTCCATTCAAGTCTACCATGTGAATCCACCGGGCTCCCGCCCTGGCAAAAGTCTCTGCTGTCTCAAACGGATCCTCTGCCACCTTGCAGGCAGTGTTATAATCTCCCTTCACCAGCCGGACACAGGCTTTATCTTTCATATCAATTGCAGGTAATATAATCATTTCTCCACCAACCTTGCGAAATTCTCCAACATCTTCAGTCCTCTTGCTCCACGTTTTTTCCGGATGATACTGAGTTCCATACACCAGTCCCTTATGCACCAGCGCCGGTATCCGCTCCCCATACTCTGTATAGCAGGAAATATAGTCATCCTGTGTATCTGCCCGGAAAGAATGTACAAAATATACATAGGTATGTTCCTCTATTCCTTCGGTCATGGCACAGGGATGCAGAATTCTCAGATCGTTCCAACCCATGTGCGGGATTTTAAGATTTTTCGCATCTATGGGCACCACACGCCCGGGAAGCAATCCCAGCCCACTGGTCTCTCCAAATTCACAACTGCTTTCAAACAGTAGCTGCATTCCCAGACAGATTCCAAGAAGCGGCTTTTTTGCTGCTTCCATGCAAATGACTGACGCCATGTCCTTTTCCTTCAGTTTTTCCATGGCATCTGGAAAAGCTCCAACACCTGGCAAAATCAGCCCATCTGCCTTTTGAATGGTTTCCCTGTCTTTTGCCACACAGTTTTCCACTCCCAGAAAATCCAGGGCATTTTTCACACTAAACAGATTTCCTGCACCGTAATCAATTACTGCAATCATCACAACACTCCTTTCGAGGAAAGAATCCCCTCCCCTGTCCTGGTTACTGCCTCTTTTAATGCATGTGCAAAAGCCTTAAACAGAGCCTCAATTTTATGGTGGTCATTCTCCCCATACAGGGTTTTCAGATGCAGGGTCAGGCCTGCCTGAAAGGCCAGCGCCCGGAAAAAATTCTTTTACCATACAGCAATCCAGGGTTCCCACAGATGGATTGGCGTATTCAGTGTCAAAAACCAGAAAAGCTCTTCCGCTTACATCCAAAAGCGCAGAACCCCAAAGTCTCATCCATAGGAATATAGAAGCTTCCGTAGCGCCTGATTCCCCCTTTGTCCTCTAATGCCTGATGAAGGGCCATTCCCATGACAATTCCCAAGTCTTCAATACTATGATGACAATCCACCTCCAGATCTCCCTTCATGGCAAGCTGAATATCAAATCCTCCATGTACACACAGGGCCTGCATCATATGGTCAAAAAGCCTACGCCACAGGAGCCCTCATACCTTCCCTCTCCATCCAGATTCCAAGATAAGGAAATCTGAGTTTCTTTTGTATTTCTCTCAATCTCTCCCATTCTCATGAAAACCACCCCCATATATTAAGAAAGCAATCTATCCAGCGCCAGAACCAGTTCCCGGTTCTCTTCCCTGGAACCTGCTGTGATTCGCAGATATCCCTTCATATACCTTATGGAAATCCCTGCTTTCTGCAAATTTTCAAAAATCTCCTTTGCCCCCTGTACTTTCATATAAACAAAGTTTGTACTGGTGGCATAGACTTTTTCTATCTCTTGCTTACTGGCTTCCAGCTTCTTTAATTTCTCATATAAGTCCTCTCTGGAGCTGCGGACTTTTTTTCTATACATTCTCTGAGATAGTCAGGGTGATTCAAAAGCACACAGCCTGCTGCCTGAGTCATGGCATTTACATTATAAGGAGATTTCACTCCCCTTAAAATCCTGGTAAGTTTCTCATTTGCCGCCGCAAATCCCAGTCGTATAGCCGCCATTCCAAAGGCCTTGGAAAAAGTTTTCAGCACAATAAGATTTTCAAAGTTTCAATCTCAGACAGTACGGAGCCTTCTGCAAAATCCATATAAGCCTCATCTACCACAACCAGGGCGTCTATCTGCTCCACCATCTGCAAAATATCTTCCTTCTTTGCCAGAAGAGAGGTAGGATTACAGGGATTGGAGAAAATTACAACCTTTGCCTTTGTTTCCCTTGCCTTCTCTATGATTTCCTGCAAAGAAAGCGCCATATCTTCTCCTTTTCCCATTATTTCTACTCTTGCGCCTATGGCTCTTCCATAAAACTCATACATGGAAAAAATCCGGTGCAATGGTAAGCATGGTATCTCCTTTTTCCAGAAAATTCAAAAGAATCAGGGAAATCAGTTCATCCGAACCATTCCCCGCTGTGAGAAGTTCTGGTTTAATCTGAAAAAAACTGCCGAATTTTTTCGCACAGCTTCTGTGCCATGGGATCTGGGTAACGTTGGAAATCAAGTTCTGATACTGCTTTCCCTACTTCTTCCCGAATGGAATCCGGCAAATCCAGAAAGCTCTCGTTAGCATCCAGCCGGATTCTAAAAGTCCCCGTTACCGGCTCATACACTTCCATATTTTTTAACCGCTCTGGTATTTTGTACATCTTTCCACGCCCTTTCTATCCCCTGTTTTTCACATCTGCTTCTACCTTTTGAATGAACTCCTCTATCTCTGCTTTTCTTAATTTCATACTGGCAATGTTTACAATTAACCGGGCGCTTACAGGACAGATATCTTCCAGGACCTCCAGCCCGTTTTCCTTAAGCGTTGTGCCTGTCTCCACAATATCCACAATGGCATCTGCCAGTCCCAAAACAGGCGCCAGTTCCACAGAGCCCTCTATTTTCACCAGATTAATATCCATGTTCTTACTTTCAAAAAAACTCTTTGCCACATTCATATATTTACTGGCAATGGTTCTTGTGTGATAACCACGGTACACATCCGTACCCTTTACCGAAGCCAGGGCAAATCTGCATTTTCCAAAGCCCAAATCTGCGATTTCGTAAAAGGTACCTCCCTTTTCCATAATGGTGTCTTTCCCCACCACGCCCATATCACAGACTCCGGTTTCCACATAGGTCACCACATCTGCCGCCTTTGCCAGAACCAATTCCAGACTGCCATCCCCAATGGGAAAAATCAGTTTTCTTCCTTTTTCTCTTACACTGGTGCAGTCATATCCTATACGTTCCAGCATTTCTACAGTTTTCTCTTCCAGCCGCCCTTTAGTCAGGGCTATTCTAATTGGTCTCATATTCTCTGATTTCCTCCCCTATAACATGTACCTGCGGGATTCCTTTTTCCCTGGCATATTCCAGGGTTTCCTCCAGGGTATCAAAAACACTGTTCTCTGATAAAATCCCCTGTTCCTCCAACTGTTTCCTATAATGGACACTGGCAGGCACATGAGCCAGGTTTTGGGCAAAAACCAGAATCTCCGGTACAGACTCCGGCGCCGGACTTACGGTCTGGCTGGCTAAATCTACATTAATCCCAAATCCAATGGAGCCATAATCCTCTCCAAACTGCCCCAGCAGGTTATCATACCGCCCTCCAGAGAGAATCTGCTCCCCGATTCCATTGCAATACCCCCTGAAAATAATTCCTGTATAATATTCCGCCAGATTCACCAGCCCCAAATCAATCATCACCTTATCTCCAAGTCCTAACTCCTGAAGATATTCATATATATTTTTCAGATAATCCAGACACTCCCTGGCTCCGTTTTCATCAAACAGCTCATAAGCCTTCTCAAAAACTTCCTCTCCTCCAAACAGTCCTGGCAGCTTCCGAAGCGCCCGGGCAGCCTTGTTCTCCTTCGCCTTACCAAGAATATCTGTAAGACTTGCATAATTCTTCTGCTCAATAAGAAACCGGATTTCTTCCTTAGTATCCTCATCTGCATCCAGACTGTCCATAATGGCCTTAAAATATCCAATATGGCAAAGTTCCAGTCTGTAACCGCCCTGACTGATTTTTTCCAGACTTCTGGCAGCCAGCTCAATGACTTCCAAATCACTTCTCACAGTGGAACCGCCAATGAGTTCAATGCCCACCTGGTTGATTTCCACACTCTTGCTCTTCCTCTGAGGAAAGCCCCGGTAAATATTCCGGTTATAATAAATACGGATAGGCTTTGGCATACCCTTTAATCTGGTGGCAGTAAGCCGGGCAACAGGTACTGTGCAGTCCGGGCACAGCACCATGAGTCTGCCTTTGGCATCCGTGAGTTTATACATGGTCTCTTTTGGCAGGTACTTGGCAGCTTTCCCAAACACATCATAAAACTCCAGCGCCGGTGTCATAACTCTGCGATACCCCTGAGTGTCAAACAAATCCTTAAAGTTTTCGTCACCTGGGAACGCTGGTCACATTCACTGAAAAGCAAGTCCCTGGTTCCATCTGGTGTAATCTTATCGTAATATCTCATATCCCTGTCCCCTTCGCTTTAGCGTGCTACCATATTAGCATTACGCATTACATTTTGTCAACCGCTTTTTTACAGCATAATCCCAGCAAGAAAAACACTTACTCCTATTCCTGCCACAGTAGCCGCCAGGGCTCCCGGTATGGTATAGCGGGTCTTATGTACTTTTGCTGCAATAAAATACACAGAAACCGTATAAAAAATAGTTTCTGTGCATGACATCATAATGGACGCAATCAGTCCGATTCTGGAATCTGTGCCAAACTCCCGGAAAATATCCAGCACAAGTCCTGTAGCTGCGCTGGAAGAAAACATCCGTACAATAGTAAGAGGCACCAAATCCGCCGGAAATCCTATGGGGTCCGTAAGCTGTCCCAGCACCTTTCCAAGCATCTCCAGAAAACCGGAGGCTCTCAGCACGCCTACTGCCACCATAAGACCAATAAGGGTAGGCAAAATTCCTACCACTGTCCTTAGTCCGTCTTTGGCACCTTTTACAAATTCTTCGTACACCTTACATTTCATAAGGATTCCAAAACCTACAATATAGAATAAAATAAGAGGGATACTGATTTCTGACAAAAACATTAAAATCTGCACGGTATCACCCATGGGCTTTTTATATGTTTATGCCTCCCCTCCTAAATGATATGTTACTTTTCTATGTTCTTATCGCGAATAAACTCCTGAATCAGATTTTCAAAGGCTTTTCCATATTTTTCATATTTACTGTTTCCCACACCGTTAATTGCCAGCATTTCCTCCCGGTTCACTGGCAGATATGTACTCATTTCCCGCAAAGTCTTATCTGAAAAGATAATATAAGGGGGGATATGGGCTTTCTGCGCCATTTGATAGCGATATTGCCGAAGAATTTCAAACAATTCCGGATATTTCACATCTTCCACTGCCCGTTTCTTCTGAGCTTTTTGTTTGGTTTCTGCATTTTTCCTGCTCTTTTGGCAGCTTCAAAAACACCTGTGCGCTGTCCTTTTCCTGCAGAAATTCTCTGCCCTTTTCCCCCAGTTTTAACACCGGATAGTCTCCCGGTGTGAGCCACAAATATTCTTTTACCAGCAAATCATTTAAAATCTGACGAAGGCGCACAATGGTTCTGTCCTTTAACACTCCATAATAAGGATTCTCCTGAAGCCTGAACTGCCTCACTTTTGCGCTGTCTGAGCCATGTACCGCATCAATCACAGCCTGGATGCCATACCTCTGTCCACTGGAAAGGGTCATGTTCAGAATTCCGGCTGCTTCTTCTGTCACATCCACATCCTGAAATTCTGTAAGACAGTTTCTGCAATTTCCGCAGTAATTTCCTCCATATTCTCCAAAATACCTAAGAATATAATCTCTGAGGCACTCATTTGTGAAACAATAGAATGTCATTTTCCGAAGGCGCTCATAGTTCCGTTCCCGGATTACTTCCTGCTCTTCTCTTCCCAGTTCTTCATTGCTTACCTGCTGCTCAATGAGAAATTCATTCATTTTCACATCCTGGCCGCCATAATAAAGAATACACTCTCCCGGCTCCCCATCTCTGCCTGCTCTTCCTGCCTCCTGATAATAGCTTTCAATATCCTTTGGCATATTATAATGAATGACAAACCGCACATTGGACTTATCAATTCCCATGCCAAAGGCATTGGTTGCCACCATAATAGGAGCTGCATCATAAATAAAATCTTCCTGGTTCTGCTTTTTCTCTTCCTCCGAAAGCCCGGCGTGATACCGCACGACCGGATATCCTGCCTGCACCAGTTCCTGGTGAACTTCCTCTACTGTTTTTCTGGTATTGCAGTAAATAATACCGCTTTTCTCTGAATTTCTTCTCAGATATTCTAACAAAGCTTCTGTCTTATTTTTCGGCTTCTCCACTGCAAAATACAGATTTTTCCGGTCATACCCCGTCACCAGTACATCCGGATTTTTCAGCCCTAAAATGCACAAAATATCTTCCTTTACTGCTTTCGTTGCTGTTGCGGTATAGGCTGCCAGAACAGGACGCATGGGAAGCTGCTGAATAAAATCTACGATTTTTAAATAGCTTGGACGGAAATCCTGTCCCCACTGGGAAATACAGTGGGCTTCATCCACAGCCACCATAGAAATGGGAACCTCCTGTGCCAGAGCCAGAAAAGACTCTGTCATAAGCCGCTCCGGCGCAGCGTAAATAATCTTGTAACGCCCCTGGCGGGCAAATTCCATTGCTTTTCTAAATTGCCCCTCTGTGAGCGAACTGTTAATATAAGCCGCATGAATTCCCGCTGCATTTAATGCACTCACCTGATCTTTCATAAGAGAAATCAAAGGTGAAACCACAATGGTGATTCCAGGAAACAACAATGCAGGAACCTGAAAGCAAATAGATTTTCCTGCCCCTGTAGGCATAATTCCCAGCACATCCCGCCCTGAAAGAGTGCTGTCCACCAGACGTTCCTGACCCTGACGGAATGTGGTATAACCAAACGTCTCTTTTAAAACCTGATATTTATCCATTGTTATTCTCTATGAAGCCCTGCCTCATATACTCCTCTCTCAATAGCCTTCGCAGAATTAAATCTTGTTTCAAATTTTATCATTTCAAAAGTATTTTACAAGTTCAGACAAAAAAGCGGAGCCTGGAAAAGCCCCGTTTTTCATATTTTTTCATCCTCTTATTTTCCTATCTCTTCTGTTGTAAGTTCTGCCTTCTGTGGTGTTCCTGTAACGATTGCCTTATAGTTCCTTCCATCATAGGAATACTCTTTGGTATAGGTTCCGTTTCTTTGAAGCTCCTCTGTGATATCAAACTCTTCCTCACCAATGGTCAGTCCCAGTCTGCCGCTGTCTGCATGATAAACCAGGGTTACATAATATTCTCCGTTTTCTCCATATCCATGTACCACACGTATTTCTGTTCCGTCTTCTGTATAGGTGACGGTTTCTTTTGGCGTAGATGCTTCTTTATCAATGGTTAAATTCTCATACCAGATAATAAGCTGGTTGGTAGCATTTTGTACAATGTCCCCATTTGTCGCCGCTACTACACCTACAGATAAGGAAAAAATCAAGGTAACACAGGCCGCTGCTCCTACAAAGGTTTTCCGTTTGATTCTGGAATACTTTTTTTCGGTTCTTTCATGGTAATAACCTCCCTTACTGACTCCCTGGAAGGCTGGAGCCCGCGGCAGATTTCTTGGTATTTTTCTTTTGGAAATGATTTATTCATAATATCCAGCCTCCTCTAACTGCTTTTTCAGTTTCCTTCGCGCCCGGTCAAGCTGTGTCTGAATGGTAGAAGGATTTCGCCCCAGAATTCCGGCTATTTCTGCCACTGAATATTCCTCATAATAATACAGATAAACCGGCATCCTATACTTTCTTGGCAATTCGAAAACCGCTTCCAGAATCAGTTCTCTCTGTTCCTTTTCCCTGGTATTCTCCGTAAAATCATCTGGAATTTCTCCCTGTTCCCCAAAGGTTTCCAGATAATCTGTCTTCATTTTTTCCAGGAAGAGGCAAAGAGCCTTTTACATTCATTAGCTGTTACCTTTAAAAGCCAGTATTTTCCATGTTCCAGACTCTCAAACTCCGGTTTTCTGGTATATAATTTCATAAAAACAGTCTGCATAATATCCTCTGCATCCTGGGGGTTCCTGCAGTCATGAAGAGCCAGACGATAAACCATATCGCTGTACTCTATGACAAGCTCTACAAACTTTGTTTCATCCACAATTCTCTCTCCGTAAGCACATGTTGTTGGTTTCCTAAAAGGCCTTTCACTTATAATACCTTTGTCATGGATGAAAAATCTCACTTTTCCTTACAGATTTTCAATTTTTTTCTCAATCCAGCCTTTGTTTCCTCTTCCTTTAAAAAATCCGAAATTAAGAATCTGATTCTCTTTTGAACTTACAGAAACCATAAATTGAATCCGAAACACAAAATCTTCCGCCTCAAAAATAGTAAAAGGGTGTTCCTCCACTGCCATCACCTGCATGGTTCCTCTGCGAAAGCAGGGATATTGTCCGGCAAATCCCTTCTCTTCCAGAATATGAATCATTTCCTTCCGCTGTCTTTTAATTTTTTCATTCATTTCTTTTCCATAATCTCTTCTGGGATATTCATTGGAAGCTTCACAAACCTTCCGGTAAAATCACCTGATAAAACACCAGCCCCGTTCTTCCCTGCCAGG
>ENA-OPYU01000473-OPYU01000473.1-human-gut-metagenome-genome-assembly--contig:-NODE-473-length-16107-cov-2.922653_pt1 | contig 16107 bp, 21 predicted proteins | sample MGYA00242637_ERZ504482 | MGnify/ENA primary metagenome ERZ504482 (study PRJEB26092, sample SAMD00036237) | human gut metagenome | host: Homo sapiens | study: EMG produced TPA metagenomics assembly of...
AGCCAGCGGCGCAAAGGCATCGGCATCGGCCTGCACCAGCGCCTCCAGCTCTTTGCGCAGGGCATCGGCCTTTGTGTTCAGTGCCTGAATGTCTGCTTCCGCGGCGGCATATTTCTTTTTGCCGGTGGTCAGGTTGCCCACCATATTGCCCAGCGCTACACCGGCAGCACCCACCAGCGCCGCCGTTCCGCCGCCGCCCGGCGTGGGTGCTTTGCTGGCCAGCTCTGCGAGAAATTTCTCACAGCTCAGCTTAGTCATTTCCATTTGTAAATACCCCTCTCTGTTACATAGGCATCCAGCCGCTGGTCGTGCTCGTCTACGGCAGCATGTTCCACCCGCTGTGCCTCAAATGCAATGCCGATCTTCACCGCGTTTTTGCAGCGGGAAGATACCGGTCGTAATAGCCCTTGCCCATGCCGACCCGGAAGCAGTCTGCATCAAAAGCCGTGCAGGGCACAAGGACCAGATCCAGCGCTTCCGGCAGCAGAATCTCCGACCGGCTCAGGATGGGGGTGCGGATGCCGTACTGTCCCATCTCCCAGCCGTCCGGGCCGGGCACAGCGGCTGTAAGGGAATACGCCTCGCCGCACACCGGATAGGCCAGCGTTTTGCCTTGCGCCTGCGCCTTTTCCGCAAGGGCAGAAAGGTCGGCTTCGGAACCAAACGCTGCGTATAGCAGGATGGTCTGCGCATTCTGCACGGCAGCCAGCTGCCAGAGGAATGCGCACAAAGCGGCATTTGCAGCCTTGCGTTCTTCCGGGCCGAGAGCCTTGCGTGCGGCACGGCCCGCTTTGCGCTGGGTCTGCTTTGCTTCACTGACCGTCACCAGAGAACACCTCGCTTCATCTGAAGGTTGACTGACTTGAAAAAATACAAAAACGACACTGCATTTTTATACAAGTATAATAAACACTTCAGACGAAAAAAGCAAGCCTTTTGGCAAAATGGAAGTTGAAGATTCTACAGCTTTCTGCTATGATAAAAGAAAGCAATTCGGTTCGTGCGCGGAGCAGGGTGGCTTGAAGAGATCCACAGATCCGGGGCTTTCTCCGGAAATTGAGAGGGGTAGAATATTATGTACAATGAAATGATGGACACCATCGGTCTGGTCAATACCGTTGATCCGGAGTTGGCCGCAGCCATGGATCGCGAGCTGAACCGTCAGCGCCAGAACATTGAACTGATCGCCAGTGAGAATATCGTCTCTCCCGCCGTCATGGCCGCAATGGGCAGCATCCTGACCAACAAGTACGCCGAGGGCCTGCCCGGCAAGCGCTACTATGGCGGCTGTGTCTATGTGGACGAGGTGGAGAACATTGCCATCGAGCGTGCCTGCAAGCTGTTCGGCGCGAAATATGCCAATGTTCAGCCCCACTCCGGTGCACAGGCCAATCTGGCAGTTTATTTTGCTCTGCTGGATCTGGGCGATACTGTCATGGGCATGGACCTGTCTCAGGGCGGCCATCTGACCCACGGTTCTCCGGTGAACATGTCCGGCAAGAACTATAACTTTGTCTCTTACGGTGTCAATGCCGACGGCGTGATCGACTATGCTGAGCTGGAAAAAGCAGGTTAAGAAGGTGCGCCCCAAGCTGATCGTGGCCGGTGCGTCTGCATATCCCCGTGCCATCGATTTGAGAAGATCGCTGAGATTGCCCACGGCTATGGTGCATATCTGATGGTGGATATGGCCCACATTGCCGGTCTGGTGGCAGGCGGCTATCACCAGAGCCCTGTGCCGTATGCTGATGTTGTTACCACCACCACCCACAAGACCCTGCGCGGCCCCCCGCGGCGGTCTGATCCTGACCAACAATCCCATTCTTGCAAAGCGCATCAATTCTGCCGTGTTCCCCGGCACCCAGGGCGGCCCGCTGGAGCATGTGATCGCCGCAAAAGCTGTCTGCTTTGGTGAAGCACTGAAGCCGGAGTTCAAGGAATATGCCCGCAAGATTGTGGAGAATGCACAGGCTCTGGCAGCAGAGCTGCAGGCACGCGGTGTCAAGCTGGTATCCGGCGGCACCGACAACCACCTCATGCTGATCGACCTGCGTGACGAGGAGTGCACCGGCAAGGAGCTGGAAGCACGTCTGGACAGCGTGCACATCACCGCCAATAAGAACACTGTCCCCGGCGAGACCCGCAGCCCGTTCGTGACTTCTGGCGTGCGTCTGGGCACCCCGGCTGTTACCACCCGCGGCATGGGCGTGGCCGAGATGAAGGTGATCGCCGACTGCATCGCCGATTGCATCTGGCACTACGACGAGAAGAAGGACGAGATCAGTGACCGTGTGCTGAAGCTGACCCGGGATTTCCCTCTGTATCAGTAAATATCGCATTGTTTGAAAGAGGAAGCGCCTTCGGGTGCTTTCTCTTCCTTTTTTTGCCGGGTTTGTGTTACCATAAACGCAAAGACAAAAGGAGAAATGACCATGAAGCGTACAGGGCTGTTACATCTATATTACGGTGATGGCAAGGGCAAGACCACCGCTGCCATGGGCCTTGCTTTGCGGGCCATGGGCAGCGGAAAGCGGGTGGTGATCCTGCAGTTCCTCAAAGGCGGCAAAAGCGGCGAGGTGCCGCTGCTGGAACAGCTGGGTGCAAAGGTGTACCGCGGCAAGGCGGGGCAGAAATTCGTGTTCCAGATGAACGAAGCGGAAAAGGAAGCCACCCGCCAGCTGCAGAATGCGAACCTCACAGCTGCCATGGCCGACCCTGCCGACCTGCTGATTTTGGACGAAGCGGGCAGCGCATGGGAACTGGATATGGTGGATAAAGCCCTGTTGCAAAAGGCTGTGCTGGAACGCCCGGCAGAGCAGGAATGCGTGCTTACTGCCCATGCTGCGCCGCAGTGGATGCTGGATGCCGCCGACTATGCCACGGAGATGAAGTGCCACCGCCACCCTTACCAGAGGGGAATTTCCGCCCGGAAAGGCATTGAATACTGACCACGGCAGCAGGATACCGGGTGCATGAGTGAAAAAACGCAAAAAACCGGGGATGGGGTATTTTTCATCTTGCATTTAGCCCACTGGTGTGATATGATGAAGACAAGAAATCATGCGTGCATTTTCTGAGCAGACCCACCACAGAACAGGGAACCGCTCCGCACCGCTGCCGGGCAGTTCCCGACGGCGTTTTGTTTGAAACTACGGTTAGCGCTTCCTAACAGATTCTGCGTCAACGGGCCGATGCGCGCAGAAGATCTGGAGGGAATAAAATGATTGAAACGATCGTAAAAGTAGATGGTATGATGTGCGGCATGTGCGAGAGCCATGTCAACGAAGCCGTGCGCAAGGCCTTCCCGGAGGTAAAAAAGGGGTGTCGTCCTCGCAGGCAAAAGCCCAGACGGTGATCCACTCGGAACAGCCGCTGGACGAGCAGAAGCTGCGGGATGCCATCAATGCAACCGGCTATGAGGTCAAGGGCGTAAGCAGTGCACCTTACGAGAAAAAAGGCTTTTTCTCGTTTTTGAAAAAGTAAGCAAACCTTAACACACATAAGGGAGGCGTATCTGGATGAGGATTCTGGTTTACGGTGCGGGCGTTTTTGGGCTGCGAGCTGGCCCATGTGCTGATGCAGAACAAAAAGAACGTTGTCACGCTGCTTGCACGCGGAGAGTGGAAGGAAATGATCGACCAGAAGGGTTTGGTCATCCGCCACTGGGTGCAGCGCAAGACCACAACGGAACGGATCAAAACCGTGGACACTCTTGCCCCGGATGATTATTATGATCTCATCTTTGTGGTCGTGCAGGCGGGCCAGCTGCCGGATGTGCTTCCTGTGCTCAAGGCCAACAAGAGCCAGTATTTTGTGTTTGTGGGCAACAACCCGCAGGCAAAGCAGGTGCTGGAATTCATGCAGCGCCCGGCGGATAAGATCGCATTCGGCTTTCAGGGCACGGCAGGCCGCCGTGAACACGACCATGTGGTCAGTGTGTACGCCAGTGCCGGCATGACGGTGGGCGGTGCCACAACTCCGCTTTCTGGCACCTTCCGAACCCGGCTCAAGACCGCCTTTGACGGTGCAAAATACAAGCTGACCTTCTATGGCGATATGGATGAATGGCTCAAGTGCCACATTGCATTCGTTCTGCCGGCGTGCTATGTGTGCTATGCCTGCAACGGCGATCTGCACCGGGCCACCAAGCAGCAGCGCGGCGCCATTCTGGATGCCGCCTATGAAGCCTGCCTGATGCTCAAGGATGCGGGCATCCCGGTGAACGATGCCAACAACACCGATAATTTCCAGCCCGGCACATCGGCCCGCCGTAAGATGGAAGCGATGGTGTTTACCATGACAAAAACATCGCTGGGCAGATTGTGCGTTTCGGATCACGCCATGCACGCAGTGTCCGAAATGAAGTATCTGGACGAAGCGTTCGATGCTCTGCGCAGGCAGACCGGCACGGCAATGCCCATGTGGGAAAAGCTGCGCAATGAAATGCCCTCGTGGGATAGCCTGCAGCAGAACCGGAAAGCAGCAAAATAAAACAAAAAAGAAGCAAAGGCACTGCCGCTCCTGTTTTGGGTGCGGCAGTGCCTTTTTGTTTGGGTCTCATTTATTCCAGAAGTCCTGCAGGGCAGCGGCCAGTTCTTCGCAGCTGCGCAGATAGCGGATATGCCGCCAGTGAGGAGGGAACAGCCGGATGTATTCCTGCTGGGCAAACCGGTCGTCCAGCAAAAGCACCGCACCTCTGTCTTCCGGCGTGCGGATCACGCGCCCTGCGGCCTGCAGTACCTTGTTCATGCCGGGATAGCGGTAGGCATAATCAAATCCAAAGCCGTTCTGTGCGTCATAATAACGGCGCAGCATTTCCTGCTGCGGATTTACCTGCGGCAGGCCCACACCCACAATGGCGCACCCGATCAGGCGGCTGCCTGCAAGATCAACTCCCTCACCAAAGATACCGCCCATCACGCCAAAACCCAGAAGTGTTTCGGCCGGGTCCGGCACAAACTGAGCCAGAAATTCAGCCCGAGCGGCATCATCCAGACGGCTTTCCTGCACAAGGGTGCGAATGCCCGGGTAACGTGCTGCAAAATCTTCGTGTACCTGCCGCAGATATGCGTAGCTTGGGAAAAAAGGCAAAGTAGTTTCCCGTTCTGGCCTGCACCAGCTGGGCCAGTGCATCCGAAACTGCCTGCACGCTGGCTTCGCGGTCGCGGTAGCGGGTAGAAATATTCGGCAGGCAATACAGCCCCAGATTTTCAGCCGGAAAGGGACTGTCCAGTGCGACGGCACGTGCATCGCTGCAGCCCAGAACACTGCGGTAGAACGAGGGCGGAGCCAGTGTTGCACTGAACAGCGCTGCGCTGCGCCCTGCGGCAAGGCTGGCATCCACAAAAGGTGCCGGGTCCAGACACAGCAGCTGCAATTCAAGCTCTCTGCCGCGCGCGGTAAGCTGAGTGACAAAGTGGCTGTCGTATCGTTCAGCAGCACGGGCGATGTCCTGTACAGCAAAATAAAGCTCCAGCAACTGTGCATGTACTTCGGCATCCGGGTTCGCTTCCAGCCAGTCCTGCAAAGGTGCCTGTACGGCCCGCAGCGGACTGAGCAGGGCAGAGGGCGGCTCCTGCAAAAATACAGTACTGTCCTGTGCATACAGCGGTTCGGGCAGTTTCCAGTGCGGGGGACAGTGGTTTTCAGGCAAAAGACTGGTCTGTGCCGGGTCTGCGGCATCGGTCTGGCTGCTGTGCCGGGGTGCAAGCTGTATGCAGGCTTTCCGGGCTTCCAGCAGGGCTTTGTCTGCTTTGGTCAGAGCGGTCTTTAAAGCACTTTTGCCCTTGCCCAATGCGCGTTTTGCCTCGGTCAGGCTGCTTTTACAAAAGCGTGCAGAATACATTGCTCTGGCTCTGTCGGGCAGATTATGTGCTTCATCGACCCAAAAAACACCAGTCGCCGGAAGAATCAAAGAACCGCTTTCAGGTGCACCACCGGATCGAACAGGTAATTGTAATCCCCAATGACCACATCGCACCACTCGCTCAGGTCTAGCCCCAGCTCAAAGGGACACACCGAAAAAACGCTTTGCCGCCCCGGCCAGCGCTGCGCGGTCAAAGCTGCCGGTACCGTCCAGCAGAGCTGTCAGTGCATCCTTGATGCGGTCGTAGTAGCCGTTGGCGTAGGGACAAAGCTCCGGCAGGCAGGCGGGATGTCCCTCTGCGTCCGGATGCAGGCAGACCTTTTCCTTGGCGGTCAGCGTCACACTGCGCAGAGCAAGCTCTGGCTGGGCCGTATGCAGCCGGGTCAAGGCATCCTCGGCGGCAGTCTGGGTCGTGTTGCGGGCCGTGAGATAGAACAGCTTTTCTCCGTTGCCTTCGCCCATGGCTTTCAGCGCGGGGAAAAGCGCGCTCATGGTCTTGCCAATGCCGGTAGGAGCCTGACAGAACAGCCGCGTACCGCCCTTGCAGTCGGCGGTCTTGCCAGCGCGGCAGGCGCGGTAGATCTCGCCCGCCATAGCCCGCTGTCCGGGCCGGTACTGCGCAAACGGGAACTGCAGTGCCGCAAGGCTCTGAGTACGCTTTACATCCCACTCTATCCGGCGCTGCGCCCACGGAGCATACTGGCACAATAATTTGTCAAGAAATTCATCCAGCTCCTGCTGCGTAAAGCGGCGGATAAAGCGGATGATCTGATCGGTGTCTATCTGATAATAAGTCAGCCGGACGTTCAGTTCCGGCAGGCTTTGCTGTGCGGCATAAATGGCACCGTACACCATGCCCTGTGCCCAGTGGCAGGGGTTCATATCCTCAGTGATCTCTTCCGGCGGCACAGCGGTGGTCTTGATCTCGTCAATGACTACCGTGCCAGTCTCATCGGTAAAGATGCCGTCAGCCCGGCCCTCAAGGGTAAAGTGATGTCCTCTGCCTGCCGCTCTACGGAGAGAAATACCTCAGCCTGATAGCCGTCTCCGGCAGCTTTTTGCAATTTGCGATGGATGTGGGCACCTTCCAGTGCACGGTCAAACCCCGTAAACCGGCTGTCAATGCTGCCGGTCCGCAGCAGAAATTCCACCAGCTGCCGGATGGGCAGATGAACCGTTGCCAAAGCATTTCACCTCCGCTTTTGGGATACACTGACGAACCGGTAATTTCTCTTCAGACACGATTCGGACATTCCATCGCCCGCCCTATTGCCTCACGGCAACAGGGTCCCACCCCAGCGGACGGTCTTCAGAAAAGCTCCCGGTTCGTCGACACAAACTGATTATTTCAGGCCGAACATCTCCATGCATTCTGCTGCCGCTTCATCCACTTTGCCAAAATCCACCGCTGCACGGTAATAGGTCTCCAACTCATCGTGGCAGCTCTTGGCCTGTGCCATCAGGGCACTGGCCTGTTCCAGCAGTTCGGCGGCAGCACGCTCGTTAAAGCGCAGCCGTGCCCGGTACGCTGCCAGATTTTCCCTGTCAAGGAAGCGGGTGCACCGCACAGCCTGCACACTGGGCAGATGCACCGGATGCCAGCGATTATCCGTCAGGAAGGCAAGCTTCAGCTCCGGGATCAGGATATGGTCGATCTTATCCTCCGGGTGCATGGCGCATGGACAGGTAATAATGTGGTAGCCCCGCGTCAGGGCTTCGGCGCGAATCAGCTCCAGCAGCAGGCGGGACACTGCGCCGTAATCATCCCGGAACACGATAAACTTATCCGCCAATGCCTGTGCAGTGCCCTGATAAAACATTTCACCCTTGGGGGTGACGGCGGAAAGCAGGCGCAGCTCTTCGCTGCCAATGCCTTCCGTGCGCGGCATCACCCGGGTGCACAGCCGTTTGACATAACGGCGCACCTTGTCGAAATTGGCGCTGCAGGCTTCGGCGCGGCGGCTGTCCAGCAAAAGGCTGCCTGCCGATGCAATATATCGTGCAGCGCGGCTGCGCAGCAGAGCGTTGCGGGCAAACAGCGCCTTGACCTCATCGGTGCACTGGTGCAGCTTTCTGCATCGATAGTGTGGTACAAACTCACCACCACTTCGTCCGCACCGGGAGCATCCGGCTCCACCACATTGGGGCGCAGTGGCATCCACGATGGCCCTGTGCTGCCCGGGCAGGATCACGCCGTCCAGACTGTCCGGGTCGCTGGCACAGTGGATGCGCTGCGTCAGTTCGCCGCGCTGTTCGGCAGCACGGGCAAGCCGCTTCATCAGGGTGGATTTGCCGCAGCCCGGCCCGCTTTTGATCAGGTACATCTGCATACCGGGTTCGTGGCGCAGCGGTTCAAAATAGCCCTTGAAACCGGCAGGCGTTGTGGCAGCCCAGAAAGAAATCAATGGAATCATGTCGTGCAGTTTCCATAATCGAACACCTCTCCTTTTTGTTTTAGAGTATGCAAAAGGAAGGTGTTTGGTTCTTGCAGCGGGAATGATTCAGTCTTTATGATAGGTATGTTTGCACACCGTTTCAATGTTGTCCCGCAGGGCAGTAAAATCAGCAAAGGCTGCAGGCTTGTTCTGCGGGCTGCGCAGCAGAGCGGCAGGGTGGAAGGTACCCATGAACAGGATGCCGCCCTTTTCGTACAGCTGGCCATGCTCCTTGGTCACGGAGAAATCCTTTCGGATCATCCGCTGGGCGGCAATGCGGCCAAGGCAGACCACGATCTTTGGCTTCAGCAGGCGGAACTGCTCCCGCAGCCAGGGCATACAGGCTTCGCTCTCAGCAGGCTGGGGGTCACGGTTCTGCGGCGGGCGGCACTTGACGATGTTTGCAATATAGCAGTTCTTCGTGCGGTCAAGGTCGATGGCAAACAGATATTTGTCCAGCAGCTGGCCGCTGCGCCCCACAAAGGGCAGACCCTGCTCATCCTCATTCTGGCCGGGGCCTTCGCCCACAAACAGAACTTCGGCATCTTCCACACCCTGACCGAACACTACATTGGTGCGGGTCTTGCACAGCTCGCAGCGGGTGCAGGCAAGACAGCTTGATCTTAATGTTTCCCAATCCATGGCGGCTTGATCTCCTCTTGAAACGGTATGATACTTAGTTCACAAATCGGAACAGCTTTTCTCCTAAAATAATAGTACAAATCTAGGATGGTACGATGCATTGCATGAAATGACGAATCCACTCAATGCCTCTTTTAGTATACGACTTTTCGGCAACATCATCAATACAGTGGCCGACAATCTTTTTAATGACATGCTCATCCACACCGGCTTTCTTTGCCGTGGTGACGAACTGAACACGACCATCATGAGGACGATGCGGGGGGCAAGGCCTGAAGCATTCACGACGAATGCGTTGCCCTTTCTGTGTGTATTTTGGCTGGCGACTCAACGATACCACAGGACGATTCACTCGTTATGGATGTGGAGAAATCAAACGATAAAACGTTTCTTTATCAAAAGAATAAACAAAGAGTATCTTCGCATGTTGATTTTAAATCAATCTGCAGCGGCGATTGAAAACGATTACACATGCAGATTTCAAAGCACTTATACAAATTGTATCCGCTTTCTCTTTGCAGAGCGCGGCTGGATGTGTTATAATCAAAATAGTTTTCTGCGATGCATTTTCAGGCGGTAGTGCCGGACGGCAGCGCGGGAGAAACCGGATAGCGGGAGAGTGGAACTTTTGGAGTTGGAACAGGCAAAAAAGCGCGTGGAAGAATTGCGCGCTGTGATCGAGAAAAACAATCGGCTTTACTATGACCAGGATGCCCCGGAGCTTGAAGATTTTGAGTATGATGCTCTGACCCGGGAACTGAAAGAATTGGAAGCGCAGTTTCCGCAGCTGGTCACGGCATCGTCGCCTACCCAGAAGGTAGGCGGCACGGCCAGCAGCAAGCTGCCCAAGGTGACCCATGCGGTAAAAATGGAAAGCCTGCTGGATGCATTTTCGTATGATGAGCTGCGGGATTTTGACCGCCGCGTGCGGGAAGCCGGCATAGAGCCGGAGTATGTGGTGGAGATCAAGATCGATGGCCTTTCCTGCAGTCTGGAATACGAAAACGGTGAGCTGGTTCGTGCCTCTACCCGCGGCGATGGCGTGGTGGGCGAGGACGTGACTGCCAATGTCCGCGCCATTCGCAGCATTCCCAAAAAGTTGAAGGATGCACCTGAATTTCTGGAAGTGCGCGGTGAAGTATATATGCCGCATGGCGCGTTCCAGAAGCTGTGTGCAGAGCAGGAGCTGCAGGGCGCAGCGCCCTTTAAAAATCCGCGCAATGCGGCTGCCGGTTCGCTGCGCCAGAAGGATGCAAAGATCACCGGAAGCCGGGGCCTTTCTATCTTTGTTTTCAATGTGCAGCAGATCCGCGGCAAAACGCTTACCAAACATGCCGAAAGCCTGGATTACCTCAAGAGCCTTGGCCTGCCGGTCTCGCCGCGCTATCATATCGTGCATGACATTGAGCAGGCCATTGCCGAGATCGAGCAGATCGGCCAGAACCGTGCCAAACTGGATTTTGATATGGATGGTGCAGTAATCAAGCTGAACGATTTTGCACAGCGCGATTTGATGGGTTCCACCAACAAATTCCCACGCTGGGCAATTGCGTTTAAGTATCCGCCAGAGGTAAAGGAGACAACGCTGCGCAGCATTGAGGTCGCAGTTGGCCGCACCGGTGTTCTTACCCCCGACGGCCTGCTTTGACCCTGTCTTTCTGGCGGGTACTACCGTTGCCCGCGCGACCCTGCACAATGAGGATTTTATCCATCAGTTCGGCCTTTGCATCGGCGATACCATTCAGGTGCGCAAGGCGGGTGATATCATCCCGGAAGTGATCGGTGTTACCAATCACGCAGAGGATGCACAGCCCTATGAGATGCCCACGGTCTGCCCCTCCTGCGGTGCGCCAGTCGTTCATCTGGAGGATGAAGCAGCTCTGCGCTGTGTTAACCCCGAGTGCCCGGCACAGGCACTGCGCAATATCATCCATTTTGCTTCCCGCGATGCAATGGATATCGAGGGCCTTGGCACAGCAGTTGCCACCCAGCTGGTGGAGAAGGACATGGTGCACTCCGCAGCGGATATCTACACGCTGACACGGGAACAGCTGCTGACGCTGGATAAGTTCAAGGAGAAGAGCGCCGATAACCTGCTGAACGCCATCGAGGCTTCCAAGCAGAACAATCTGGATAAGCTCCTGTTCGGCTTTGGCATCCGCAACATTGGCGATAAAGCTGCAGCCCTGCTGGCAGAGCATTTCGGTACGCTGCAGGCTGTCCGGGAAGCAAGTGCAGAGCAGATCAGCGAGATCGATGGGTTTGGTGGCGTAATGGCGCAGAGCGTCGTGGAATTCTTTGCAAAAGAGGGAACGACCGACCTTGTCCATCGTCTGGCCGATGCCGGATTGAATATGCAGTGGAAGGGCGAACCGAAAGGTGATAAGCTGGCAGGGAAAACGCTGGTGGTCACCGGCACGCTGGAAACTCTTTCCCGCAATGAGGCGGAAGCACTGATCGTGAAAAAGCGGTGGTAAGGCCAGCGGTTCTGTTTCAAAGAAAACCGGCCTATGTCGTGGCAGGCACGGCAGCAGGCTCCAAACTGACCAAGGCGCAGGCGCTTGGCATCCCGGTGCTGACCGAGGCAGAATTTCTGGCAATGATCAGCGACGAAAACATCTGATAAAATCCGTTCCAATGGATATCCCCGCAGTTTTGTGCTGCGGGGATATTTTTCATGTCCGCAGGTTCTATCCGGCAGGGACAGGCATATACTCATAGCAGGCAATGAGCCTGAAAAAGGAGAGGACAGTGTGGATGAGTATTATCGGGCGATACGCCTGCTTCCCTCATGGCTGGCCGGGCCATTGGGACAGCTGCCAGCACAGACGGCAGCGCAGATCCATGAACTTCGGTTCCGGACAGGCTGTGGTGCTTTTGTTACACTGTCGGGTCGGCAGCTCCCGCTGCAGGACCTGCCGGAGTGCCCGCTGCAGCTGAGGGAGTGTGTATTGGATCAGTTTCAGATCGAAGAGATCTTTCACACCCTGTGCGGCGGCGCGGTACATGCACACCAGACGGAGCTTGCGCATGGATTTCTGACCACACCCTCCGGCTGCCGGGTGGGTGTGGCAGGACGCTATGTGGATCGCGACGGCCAGACGGTTCTGCAGCAGGTGCAGGGGTTGAACCTGCGCATTGCAAGGGCGGTTCCGGTACAGCTGCCGGACGAACTTCTGGTGCAACTGAAAAAGCATTTTATTGGGATGCTTTTGGTCGGCGAACCGGACAGCGGCAAGACGACGCTTCTGCGTCAGATCGCACGAGAACTGGCCGGGATGCAGCGGCGAGCCTGCGTGGTGGACGAGCGCTGCGAGATCTTTCCGCCGGGTGATTCCGAGAAGATGCCGCCGCTGGATCTGCTGTCCGGCATCCCTAAGGAACGGGCTGTGCAGATGGCACTGCGCACGCTTTCGCCGCAGGTTATTTTGCTGGACGAGCTGGGCACGCTTGCCGAAACTGCAGCGCTGGAACAGGGCTTTTACAGCGGGGTGGACTTTGTTGCAAGCGTCCATGCCGCAAGCGTAGAAGAAGCCGCCCGGCGGCCGCAGGTGCAGGCGCTGCAGCGGCATGGAATGCTGCGTGTATTTGTACTGCTGCACGGCTGCACAACGCCGGGAAAAGTCCGGCGGGTCTGCACGGTATGATGCGGCTTTTCCATTGGGCAGCGGCTGCACTGCTCCTGCTGTGCGGGTGGCTGACCGGCTCTGCATTTCAGGCCAGAACAGAGCAGCATATCCTGCAGTTGCAGCGCACCGTGGAGCTGCTGCAGCGCATCCGGCAGGAGATCGCTTACCGCAGGCTGGATCTGGAACAGCTGCAGCGGTGTCTCGTGCAGGAAAAGCTGTTGGAAAGCGATGCAGCACCTAAACTGCAGGAAATTCCGGCACCGGAAAGATTTGATGATGCGGAACGCCTTGCTTTGAGCAGTGCTTTGCCGGCCTTGGCCAAAGCGAAGCGGCACAGGAATGCGAACGACTGGATTATTACTCTGCCCGTTTTGAAGCATTCCTGCACCAGGCGCAGCAGAAAGCGGCATCCGGGCAAGGCTTACCGTGCAGGCTTGGCCTTGCAGCCGGCGCGGTGGCAGCACTGATTCTTTTGTAGTGGCAGGAGGACGAAAACTTGGAGATCGACCTTGTGTTCAAAATTGCAGCGATCGGTATTATCGTGGCTGTCCTGAACCAGCTGCTGATCCGTTCCGGCCGGGAGGATCAGGCCATGATGACGACCCTTGCGGGTCTTGTGGTAGTGCTTTCCATCCTTGTCAAGCAGATCAGCGCACTGTTCGTTACCATCAAGTCGCTGTTTGCACTATGAGTACATCTTTTTCCATTCTGGGGGCAGTGGTCGTCTTTGCAGCGGCGCAGCTTCTGCTGCGGAAGGATGCACCGGCCTATGCGTTTCTGCTGTCCGTTGGCGCAGCATTGTTTGTGCTGCTGCAGCTTGGAGTGGCGGTGCAGGAGCTGCTTCGGAATGTACTGGCTTTCAGCCGCCGGGTGGACGGGCCTGCATTTGCCTGTCTGCTGCGCTGTGCCGGAATTTTGCTGCTGACCGATTACGCGCGGACCCTGTGCGAAGAAGCTGGTGCGGACACTTTGGCATGGTGCGCCGGGTTTGCGGGCCGATGTTTGGTTCTGGCGGCAGCATTTCCTCTGCTGGAAGAGATCTGCCAGAAGATCTGGGGGCTTGCCGCATGATAAAAAAATTCCTGCAAAAAGCGGCAGCGTTTGTATTGTGCACCGTATGCTTTCTGGCTTTTGCACCTGATGCCGCTGCGGCACAGCTGCAGGGCCTGCCCGGACAGGAGCTTTGGCAGCCTTATCTGGAAAAAGCTCCGCAAAGTGCAGAGTCCTTTGCCAAAGATCCGCTCAAATCTCTGCTCGCGCTCCTGCCGGGATCACCGGCAGAGATGATCCGGCAGATGGCACACTGCTATGCGGATGTTCTGCTGTTTTTACTGTTGCTGATCGTGCTTTCATTTCTGGTGGGAGGAGCAGCCGACAGCGCCTTGTTGGAGCTGGCTGCGGCTGTGGGCTGCGGCACTCTTTTGTGGGGAGATCTGATCAGCCTTGCACAGCTGATCTGTGAGCGGATGGAGGGGTGGAAAAACTACCTTCTGGGTTTTCTTCCGGTGTACAGCGGTGTGCTCGCTGCCGGTGGAGAGGTGAATGCCAGCACAGCGGCAAGCGGTCTGCTGCTGACCGGACTGTGCTTTCTGGCACAGGGTACGGTGCTTGTGGTCAGTCCGCTGCTGCAGAGCTACCTTGCGGTAAGCATGGCGTGCTGCATCAGCACCCAGCAGGGGCTTTCGGAAACGTGCCGTGCCATGGGCGCTTTGCTGCGCAGGGGGCTTGTCTGGGCTGGGCGGATTTTTGCAGTGCTGTTAGGGCTGCAAAGAGCGGTAACAGTTCAGCTGGACCGTTCTGCACTGCGGTTGGGCCAGCTGCTTACCGGCGGCGTGCCGGTGATCGGGCAGGCTCTGAGCGATACGGCAGAAGCATTTCTTGCCGGGATGCAGCTGCTCAAAAGCAGTCTGGGTTTTGCGGCACTTGCCGTGATCGGGGCCGAATTTCTGCCACTGTATCTGCAGCTTCTGCTCCATTTGCTATTCCTTGCAGGATGCAGGCTTCTGTGCGGCCTTGCGGAGAACCGGCGCTGTCAGGCGCTGTTTGACTGCATGGCCGAAGCGGTAAAATGCATGGCAGCAGTAACGGCACTGTTTTTTGAACTGCTGACGGTAGGTGTGGGGCTTCTGATGATGACGGGAGGCGGATAGGAAATGCACGCATTTCAGACGGCGGCATCAGCGTTCTGCATTGCCTGTATCTGTGCGGAGATCACGACGCTGCTGGCGGGCGCAGGCTGGGCGGGCAGATGCATAAAAGCCGTTGCCGGGCTATATATTCTAGTGATCCTGTTCCGGCTGGCCCCGCAGATGAAGCTGGAACTGAAAAGTGCAGCGGCGGCTGCTCCGGCAGCGGTCAGCATCCAGAGTACGGAGACATCGCTCTTGCAGGGAACGCAGGAACGGCTGGAAGCGGATCTTTGCGCAGAGTGTGAGCGGCGCTTTGGTACAAAGGTGAAACTGGAGATCACACTGACCCGGACAGAACAGACCGTTCGGGCAGAAAAGGTGCTTGTGATCCTCCCGGCGGCGTGCACATCCGCAGAGCAGAGCCGGATCGCGGCATATCTGCAGCAGGAGCTTGGCATGGCACCGATACTGGAAGTACAGGAGGACACCGAATGAAAGAAGCAGGGGGCATTTCGTTCGGAGATTCCGTGAAAGATTTTGCCCGGAAATGTAAAGGGAAACAGGGCAGAGCAAGGCTTGCTGCGGCAGTAGGCGTTCTGGCAATGCTGCTGATCCTGCTGTCGGAACTTTTTCCGCAGAACACGGCAGCGGGCAGCACAAAAAATCACAAAGTCTGCCCAGAGCAGCACGGAATATCAGGCACAGCTGGAGAACCGGCTGGAACATCTGATCTCACAGATGAGAGGTGCTGGCAAAACGACCGTGATGGTCACGCTGGAGACTGGGGAAGAAGCCATTTATGCGCTGGATACACAGTCCGGAGAAATGCAGTCCCAGCAGACCCATGTCCTGCTGGAAGATGGTTCAGCCCTGACCGAAACGGTATGTCTGCCGCAGGTGTGCGGTGTGGCCGTGCTGTGCGAGGGCGGCGGAGACATCCGCGTTGCTGCCCGGATCACCGAACTGGTAAGCGCACTGCTGGATCTGCCATCCAACCGCATTTGTGTGGAACAGCGCAAGGGCTGAGACCCTGCAGCTTTTATAAGGAGGAACGATTTATGAGAGCACTTTCCAGAAATACCCGCAGGGCCACAGCTGTTACATTGGCTGCCGCATTGGTGATCGCCGTATACTTGAACTGGCAGTACGCCCGCAGCGATGTGCCCACGAGCTGCCGGACAATGCTGCAATGGTCGCGGCAGACGGCTGAGATGTCCCGGTACAGGCGCAGACGGTTCTGGATGAGCTGCCCAGCAGAGGCCGAAGCGGTGTCCAGCAGCCACAAAAATCTGATGGTGAAGCGCAGCTTGTAAGCGTGCCAGTGACAGCGGTGCAAAGTTTTTTCGAGCAGGCTCGGCTCAAGCGGCAGAAGGCCCACGATGAGGCGATGGATTCCATCAAGAAAA
>ENA-OPYU01000474-OPYU01000474.1-human-gut-metagenome-genome-assembly--contig:-NODE-474-length-16075-cov-6.244482_pt1 | contig 16075 bp, 19 predicted proteins | sample MGYA00242637_ERZ504482 | MGnify/ENA primary metagenome ERZ504482 (study PRJEB26092, sample SAMD00036237) | human gut metagenome | host: Homo sapiens | study: EMG produced TPA metagenomics assembly of...
TGGGACTGAATGCAGGTCATGACCTTAGTCTGGTAAATCTGAAATATATGCATACGCATATTCCTTGGCTGGACGAGGTGTCTATCGGTCATGCATTGATAAGCGATGCGCTTTATATGGGATTAAAACAAACTATTGAAGAATATAAAAATTGTCTTCGTTCATGATGAATATCACTTTATTGGCTGCACAGGCGGCTTTGGCGGGTACCCTTGCCGGGGGTAACCCCACATTGACACCCGTTTCGGGGGAGGCTCAGATGAACCTTTGGGATATGGCGGTAAAAGGCGGATGGATCATGCTTGTGCTGGCTCTGCTGTCCGTTGCGTGTTTTTATATCTTTTTTGAACGTCTTGCTTACATTCGCAAGGCTGGTAAGGAAGACCCTTTGTTTATGGAACGTATCCGGGATTATATTCGTACCGGAGAGGTGAAATCGGCCATCAATTATTGCCGTATTACTAATACGCCTTCTGCCCGGATGATTGAAAAAGGGATTTCGCGTATGGGACGTCCCGTCGCCGATGTGCAGGCAGCCATAGAGAATGCCGGAAACATTGAAGTGGCAAAATTGGAAAATGGCTTCCCCGTCATCGCTACGGTTTCGGGTGGTGCTCCCATGCTTGGCTTTTTAGGAACAGTGACTGGTATGGTGCGCGCTTTTTGGGAGATGGCCAATGCCGGAAATAATATTGATATTACATTGCTGTCAGGAGGTATCTACGAGGCGATGATTACTACTGTAGGTGGTCTTATAGTAGGTATTGCAGCCATGTTTGCTTATAATTATCTGGTGGTACGTGTGGATAAGGTAGTTGGCCAGATGGAAGCCCGTACCATGGATTTTATGGATCTGCTGAATGAACCGGTTCAAAAATAAAATATATGGCGTTAAAAAGAAGACAAAAATATCACCCAATTTCAGTATGGCGTCTATGACAGACCTCATATTCCTGTTGCTGATATTTTTCATGATTACCTCTACTATGGTGTCACCCAATGCCATTAAGGTATTGCTTCCGCAAGGCAGGCAGCAGACTTCGGCGAAACCACTTACACGGGTAATTATAGACAAGAATCTGAACTTCTATACCGCTTTCGGTAATGAAGATGAAATGCCGATAGACTTGGAAGAACTGCCCGCATTCCTGCAAAGGTGTGCCGAGAAAGAACCCGATATGTATGTGGCCCTTTATGCGGATGAGGTTGTGCCTTACCGTGAAATAGTAAGGGTACTGAACATTGCTAATGAAAATCACTTCAAGATGGTGTTGGCTACACGTCCGCCTGAGAAGAAACGTTAAGCTGTAAGCATGAAGAAAAATAAGATAACAGGACTGATTGGTACGGCTGTACTGCATATTCTTCTCCTAATCCTGCTGTTGGTGATTGCTATCCGTCGCCCTCAGGCTCAGGAAGAAGGGGGTGTCCCTGTTATGCTGGGAAATACGGAACTTTCTCAAGGAAATGCCGATCCTTATACGCTGACGGATGTGGATATAATGAATGAGCCCGAGGCTCCGGCTCCCGATGTATCCGAACCCGAAATGGTTTCTCCCGTCGAAACAAAAGAGGAAATCATCACGCAAACAGAAGAGGAAACGGTGACAGTCCCCAAAAAGGAACCTAAAAGAGAAATTCCTAAAAAAGAAAAGCCCAAGAAGGAGACTCCTAAAAAGGACGTACCGAAAAAGGAGACGGTAAAGCCGAAAGAGAAGACTGAGGCCGAGAAGCGTGCTGAAGCAGAAAAAGCAGCGGCTGAGAAGAAAGCGGCAGCCGAAAGAGCGGCAGCGGAAGCGGCGGCGAAGAAGATAGCCGGTGCTTTCGGAAAAGGAACTCAAATGGGAAATAAAGGAACCGGTACTACAGGCTTCGGTTTGGAGGGTAGCCCGACGGGAAACTCTTCGGAAGGGAAATCCAGCGGAGTGGGCGGTTACGGAACATTTGACCTCAATGGACGTTCTTTGGGTAGTGGCGGTTTGCCGATGCCTGTCTATAATGTGCAGGATGAGGGACGGGTGGTAGTGACTATTACCGTAAATCCCGCAGGACAGGTGATAAGTACTAGTATCAACAAACGTACCAATACAGTAAACGCTTCGTTGCGGAAGGCGGCGGAAGAGGCTGCCCGTAAGGCACGCTTTAACCAAGTGGACGGAGTGAATAACCAGACAGGTACTATTACATATTACTTTAAACTGAAGTAGCTTATGAAAACAATTTATGTATTTTTGGCAGAAGGCTTCGAGGAAGTGGAGGCACTGACCCCGGTAGATGTGTTGAGACGTGCAGGTTTGCCTGTAAAGACCGTTTCTATAACAGGTGTGCTGACCGTAAACGGTGCGCATGGTGTTCCGGTAGTAGCCGATATGGTGTTTGAAGAAGTAAAAGAAGAGGATGCGGAAATGATTGTATTGCCCGGCGGTCTGCCTGGAGCGACAAATCTGGATGCTCACGAAGGTTTGGGCAAGTTAATTATGACATTTGCTGAAGCGGGACGTCCGTTGTCTGCCATCTGTGCCGCTCCGTTGGTATATGGAAAGCGTGGTTTGTTGAAAGGTAAGAAAGTAACTTGCTATCCGGGATTTGAGAAGTATCTGGAAGGTGCTGAGTATACTGCCGCTTTGGTAGAGAAAGACGGTAATTTTATTACTGGTAAAGGTCCCGGTGCCGCTATGGCATTCTCATTTGCTATTGCTGGGAAATATGTCGGTGCGGAAAAGGTGGCAGAATTGAAGCAAGGGATGATGATTGCAGAATGAACAGGCATGTCATTATAGTTGCGGGAGGCAAAGGGTTGCGTATGGGGGGAGATATTCCCAAACAGTTTTTGCCTGTGGGAGGCAAGCCTGTGTTGATGCGTACCATAGAGGCTTTTTACGCTTTTGATTCTTCTATACATATTATATTAGTTCTTCCGGTGAGCCAGCGGGCTTACTGGAAAGATCTTTGTGAAACGCATCATTTTGCTTTGCGTCATGATATTGCCGATGGGGGCGAGACCCGTTTCCATTCTGTAAAGAATGGATTGGCATACGTGAGGGGAGAAGGCTTGGTAGGTGTTCATGATGGCGTGCGTCCTTTTGTTTCCCGGGAAGTGATAGCCGGATGTTATGAGGCGGCGCAGACTAAGCAAGCGGTCATTCCTGTAATTGATGTGGTGGAAACCGTGCGTCATCTTACGAAGCCGGGAAGTGAAACGGTTCCGCGTAATGACTATAAACTGGTTCAGACTCCTCAGGTCTTTGAAGTGCAGTTGTTGAAAGAGGCATATCAACAGGAATATACGGATGCCTTTACTGATGATGCTTCTGTAGTGGAGGCGATGGGCAGGGAGGTCTGTCTGGTACAGGGAAATAGAGAAAATATTAAATTAACCACCCCTTTTGATTTGAAAATAGCGGAAGTCTTAATTTGAAATGTTCGATATCACTACGCGTGACATAAAATATTTGCAAGGAGTAGGCCCGCAGCGTGCAACCGTCTTGAACAAGGAATTAAATCTGTTTTCCTTGCATGATTTGTTGTACTATTTTCCATATAAATATGTAGACCGCAGCCGCCTTTATTATATTCATGAAATAGACGGCAATATGCCTTATATCCAGTTGAAAGGCGAAATCCTCAGTTTTGAGACTTTTGGTGAGGGAAGACAGCGCAGACTTGTCGGTCATTTTTTCTGATGGTACGGGCATCATTGATTTAGTCTGGTTTCAAGGAATTAAATATCTGTTAGAGCACTATAAAACCAAGACAGAGTATATTGTCTTTGGTAAACCAACCGTATTCAATGGTCGTATCAATGTGGCTCATCCCGATATGGATCCTTCAGGCGAACTTACCTTATCTACGATGGGGTTGCAGCCTTATTATAACACAACGGAAAGGATGAAGCGCGGTTTCTTGAACTCTCATGGGCTGGAGAGGTTAATGAAGAATGCGCTTGCCCTGCTACAGGAACCTCTTGCTGAAACATTGCCTCCTCAGTTAGTAGAGGAGCATCATTTAATGTCTTTGGATGAGGCCATCCGTAATATTCATTTCCCCAAGAATCCCGAATTGCTGCGGAAGGCCCAATATCGTTTGAAGTTTGAAGAGCTGTTCTATGTGCAGCTCAATATTCTACGTTACAGTAAAGACAGGCAGCGTAAATATCGGGGCCTGCGTTTTGAACGGGTGGGTGAGATCTTTAATACTTTTTATTCACAGAATCTTCCTTTTGAACTGACCGGAGCGCAAAAACGGGTGATAAAGGAGATAAGAAAAGATATGGGAAGCGGACGGCAGATGAACCGTTTGCTGCAAGGTGACGTGGGAAGTGGGAAAACATTGGTGGCCTTGATGTCCATGCTCATCGCACTGGATAATGGCTATCAGGCATGTATGATGGCTCCTACAGAGATTCTTGCCGCCCAACATTATGAAACTATTCGGAAATTCCTGTTTGGCATGGATGTGCGCGTGGAACTTTTAATGGGATCTGTCAAAGGAAAGAAGCGTGAGAAGATATTGAGGGATTTACTGACGGGGGATGTTCAGATTCTTATAGGCACGCATGCCGTTTTGGAAGATACTGTGGGCTTTTCTTCTTTGGGAATGGTGGTTATAGACGAACAACATCGTTTCGGGGTGGCTCAGCGTGCCAAGTTATGGAGTAAGAATGTTTGTCCACCTCATGTGCTGGTCATGACGGCTACCCCTATTCCCCGTACCTTGGCTATGACACTGTATGGTGATCTTGATGTATCAGTTATTGACGAATTGCCGCCGGGCCGTAAACCCATCCAGACTATCCATCAGTTTGACAATCGTCGCGCCAGTCTTTATGCCTCCATTCGCAAACAGATAGAAGAAGGGCGGCAAATCTATATTGTTTATCCTTTGATAAAAGAGAGTGAGAAAATGGATATCAAGAATCTGGAAGAGGGGTATGAACTGATTTGTGCGGAATTTCCCGATTGCCAGGTCAGCAAGGTGCATGGTAAGATGAAACCGGCGGAGAAAGATGCCGAGATGCAGCGTTTTGTCAGTGGTGATACTCAGATTATGGTAGCCACTACAGTGATTGAGGTCGGGGTGAATGTCCCTAACGCCTCGGTAATGGTCATTGAAAACGCCGAACGTTTCGGACTTTCACAATTGCATCAGTTACGTGGCCGTGTGGGGCGTGGCGCCGACCAGTCTTATTGTATTCTGGTCACCACTTACAAACTGACCGAAGAAACTCGCAAGCGGCTTGAAATAATGGTACAGACCAATGATGGTTTCGAGATAGCGGAAGCCGATTTGAAGTTGCGCGGTCCCGGTGACTTAGAGGGAACCCAGCAGAGTGGTGTCGCTTTTGACTTGAAGATAGCCGATATTGCCCGTGACGGTCAATTATTGCAATATGTCCGTGATGTGGCAAATCGTATTGTAGATGAAGACCCCACAGGGACTCGTCCGGAAAATGCTATTCTTTGGCGGCAATTGCAAGCATTGCGTAAAACAAATATAAATTGGGCGGCTATTTCTTAGTTTATGTTACTACATTGTTAAAAATAAAGATATATGTTGCATAACATATTTGCGATGTTTTCTCCCTGTTTATAGAGGTTACAGGGTATTTACCGGGATTTTGTATATAACTTATATAAAAAAATGAGTTAAAGAAGTACCTTGTTTCTCAAGGAAAATCTCTATCTTTGGGAGAATTTTTTGAAAAGAAGCACAGTATTAACCTTAAATGAACCGAATATTATGATGGAAAAAACGCTGGTTATTTTGAAACCTTGTACTCTGCAGAGGGGGTTGGTAGGTGAGATTACTAATAGATTTGAAAGGAAAGGTCTGCGTTTAGCCGGAATGAAAATGGTTCAGTTAACGGATGAAGTGCTTAGCGAACATTACGCTCATTTAAGTTCAAAGCCGTTCTTTCAGCGCGTGAAAGATGCAATGATGGTTTGTCCTGTTATTGTATGTTGCTTTGAAGGTGTGGACGCAGTTCAAGTAGTGAGAACATTAACCGGTCCTACTAACGGACGTCTGGCGGCTCCTGGAACTATCCGTGGAGATTACAGCATGAGCTTTCAGGAGAATATAGTTCATGCTTCCGATTCGCCGGAAACCGCTGAAGTGGAACTTAAACGATTTTTTAAACCAGATGAGATATTCGAGTATAAACAAGCTGTGTTCGGCTCCCTTTATGCTAATGACGAATATTAAAAGAAAAACCAAAAAAATCGGATGATTTTGAAATGTGTTAAAGTAGTCGCAGCGGCAGCCTTCGCCCTAGTCAGCCTGAATGTGTCAGGACAGGATCTGTTGGCACGCCAGGCACCTATCGACCGAAAATTGAAAGCAGTAGATTCTGTTGCATTGATTCGTCAGATAAAGGCGGAAAAGTCAGCTTATCCTGCATATAGTCTCTATCCTAATTGGAGTAACGAGCGTGTACACGCTTATGGTAATACTGTTACTATTCCTGATACATTCCGTATTGATATGACCGGTTTCCGTATGCCGACAGAACACACAAAAATAACTTCTAAATTTGGTCCCCGTCGTCGTCGTATGCACAATGGATTGGATATAAAAGTATATATAGGTGATACGATCCGTGCAGCTTTCAGTGGAAAGGTGCGTATGGTGAAGTATGAACGTCGCGGATATGGAAAATATGTAGTGATTCGTCACGAGAATGGGTTGGAGACTGTCTATGGTCACTTGTCAAAGCAGATTGTGGATGAGAATCAGTATGTAGAAGCAGGAGAACCTATCGGATTGGGTGGAAATACCGGGCGTTCTACTGGATCACATCTTCATTTTGAAACCCGTTTCTTGGGACAGGCCATTAATCCGGCACTTTTATTTGATTTTGAAAAACAGGATATTGTAGCCGATTCTTATTTGTTTAGAAAAGATAATAACAGATACCAGCGTAACACGAATAGTAAGAACGTGAATTTGTTGGCTTCATCAGATGGTACTATCCGTTACCATAAGGTAAGAAGTGGAGATACATTGAGCCGCATTGCACAGAAAACAGGTACATCTATTGATGCTTTATGCAAGTTGAACCATATTACCCGTAGAACTATTCTTCGTCCGGGACAAGTGTTAAGATGTTCTTAAGCTTTAGTTAATTAAGAAATACAAAATAGGGCGGGAAAGAGTATTCTTTTCCGCCTTTTTGTTTACGCTTAAGCAGAAAAATGCGTAACTTTGCCGTCTAATCATAGAGTGTGATGAAAGATACGAAACAACAATTTGAACATGTAATAGCTGTCTGCCGTGATTTGTTTGCGGAAAAAACTGCACGATTACGGCGCAGCATGGCGTATCATGCGCCCTTCATCTGTTACCGATCAGATATTTATCAAGGCAAACCGCATCCGTAGTATTGAAATCAAAGGGGTGACGATGGTAGATGAAGGTATCCGTTCGGAGTTTATCGCTATTGTGAATTATGGAATAATCGGCCTGATCCAATTGGAGCTGGGATATGCTGATACGGATGATATGACTGAAGAACGTGCTTTGGAATTGTATGACCGGTATGCCAAACAGGCATTGGAACTGATGCTGGCCAAGAATCATGATTATGACGAAGCATGGCGCAGCATGCGTGTCAGTTCGTATACTGATTTGATTTTGATGAAAATCTATCGTACCAAGCAGATTGAAGGTCACGATGGAGCCACATTGGTATCAGAGGGCATTGATGCCAACTATATGGATATGATTAATTATTCTGTATTCGGATTGATCAAGTTGGAATTTGGAGAGTAAACAGTTACATAGTATCATTGGAATCTGGACAAATGCCTGCCGCTTTTTGCTGGCGGTAGTATTTATATTTTCCGGTTTTGTCAAAGCGGTAGATCCGCTGGGTACCCAATATAAAATTCAGGATTATTTGGAGGCTTTCGGTTGGGCTGCTTCGGTGCCTGCCTTTCTTCCGTTTCTGGCGTCTATATTGCAGGCAATGGTTGAGTTTTGTTTAGGAGTATATCTTTTGTTTGGTATCCGCAGAAGAATGACAACCTTGTTTGTTGTGCTTATCATGGGGGTGATGACTCCGCTCACTTTATGGTTGGCTCTTTCCAATCCGATATCGGATTGTGGATGTTTCGGCGATGCTGTGACTTTGACTAATTGGGAAACTTTTGGGAAGAATGTATTTTTGTTGATAGCTGCGGCTTCCGTTTTTAAATGGGGAAACCGTATAACTCCTTTGGTGACCAAACGTTTCGATTGGTTGGTGGCTATGTATGCGTTTCTCTATATTTCGGGGATGACTTTGTATTGTTACCATGAATTGCCTGTCTTTGATTTCCGCCCTTATCATATCGGGGCAGATATACGTAAAGGGATGGAAATTCCGGAAGGAGCGAAGCCTACTGTTTATGAAACTCGTTTTATTCTTCAAAAAAATGGAGTGGAGAAAGAATTTACATTAGAAAATTATCCCGATAGCACATGGACTTTTGTAGATTCCCAAACGATAGTGAAGGAACAAGGATACGAACCGCCTATTCATGACTTTTCTATTATTCGTCAAGAAGATGGGGAAGATATAACCGATGAAGTACTGGATGATGATAATTATACTTTTCTGTTGGTGGCGCATCAGCTGAGCCAGGCGGATGATAGTACCATTGACCTGATAAATGAACTGTATGATTATAGTGTGGAGCATGGATATCAATTCTATTGTCTTACTTCATCACCCGATAGTGACATTGAAGACTGGCAGGAGCGTACGGGAGCCGAGTATCCTTTTTGCCTGATGGATGACATTACACTGAAAACCATGATACGCTCTAATCCTGGACTGATGTTGCTGAAGAACGGAGTAGTTATAAACAAGTGGAGTGTGAATAGTCTGCCTGATGAATATGTGCTGACCGACAGGCTGGAAAAATTGCCCTTGGCACAAATCAATGAAAAGACTTTCAGTCATAAAGTGGTGCTGGTATTGGCATGGTTTGTCTTCCCGTTGTTGTTTTTCAGCATGGTGGATGTCATTTGGGAGCATTTTCATAGGAAAAAGAAATTGAAAGAGAATCGAACAAAATAATTTCATTAACCCTTTAATAAAATAAACAAAATGAGAAAAAACATTGTTGCAGGAAACTGGAAAATGAACAAGAACCTTCAGGAAGGTATTGCTCTGGCAAAAGAATTGAATGAAGCTTTGGCTGTTGACAAACCTAATTGTGATGTAGTAATCTGTACTCCGTTTATTCACTTGGCTTCTGTTACTCCTATTGTTGACAAAGCTGTAATTGGTGTAGGTGCAGAAAACTGTGCAGATAAAGTATCAGGTGCATATACCGGTGAGGTTTCTGCTGAAATGGTTGCTTCTACAGGTGCTGAATATGTAATCCTGGGTCACTCAGAACGTCGTGCTTACTATCACGAAACAGTAGAAATTCTGGAAGAAAAAGTTAAATTGGCTTTGGCTAATAATTTGAAGCCGATCTTCTGCATCGGTGAGGTATTGGAAGAGCGTGAAGCTAACAAACAAAATGAAGTGGTTGCTGCTCAGTTGGCATCGGTATTCTCTTTGTCTGCTGAAGATTTTAGTAAGATTATCCTGGCTTACGAACCGGTTTGGGCTATTGGTACAGGTAAGACTGCTACTGCTGAACAGGCTCAGGAAATCCACGCGTTTATCCGTTCTTTGATTGCTGACAAGTATGGTAAAGAAGTTGCTGATAATACTTCAATCCTTTATGGTGGCAGCTGCAAGCCTTCTAATGCTAAAGAATTGTTTGCTAACCCTGATGTAGACGGTGGTTTGATTGGTGGTGCTGCTTTGAAAGTTGTTGATTTCAAAGGCATTATCGATGCATTCAAATAATTAATTTCATCACAGATTACTCAAGCTTACACAGATAAAGAATCATAAAATCGTCTGTGGGAATCTGAGTAATCTGTGATGATTTACCTAAATTCATAAAACGACATGAGATACATTTTTATCCTACTCTTTTTAAGTCTCGGACTTTCCGCCTTGGCACAGCAGAACATAGTAGAAAGCTTGCAACGTAACCGTGCCGGAGAAGGTACTGTAACCATCCATCAAGATCCTAAAATAACAGGCTTGATTGGTAGTATCTATACAGGGAATGTTACGGGAGGTGAGCAGAAAATGTTGAAAGCCAGAGGGTATCGGGTTCAGGTCTATGCAGGAAATAATTCGCGTGTGGCTCGTAATGAAGCTAATAACGTGGCTACCAAGGTGAAAGAAGAGTTTCCCGATATGCCTGTCTATGCCTATTTCCAGCCGCCTCGTTGGCTGTGTCGTGTAGGTGATTTCCGCAGTATTGAGGAAGCGGATGCCGCTATGCGCCGTCTGAAGGCTACCGGTGTTTTTAAAGAAGTATCTATTGTTCGTGAACAAATTAATATTCCCCTGGACTAATAACATGGAAGAACTATTGCATCCCGAATGGTCAGCAGAGAAAATTGAACAGTTGAAAGGCCATTATCAGAGTATTTTATCGCTATTGGGTGAAGATGTAGAAAGAGAAGGATTGCTGAAAACTCCTGAGCGCGTAGCCAAAGCTATGCTGACATTGACACGCGGTTATGAACAAGATCCGCATGCCATTTTATTGGGAGCAAAATTCAAAGAAGAATATAGTCAGATGGTTATCGTGAAAGATATTGATTTCTTCTCTTTGTGCGAACACCATATGCTTCCGTTCTATGGAAAGGCACATGTTGCTTATATTCCCAATGGTTATATCACCGGTTTGAGTAAGATTGCCCGGGTAGTTGATGTGTTTTCTCATCGGTTGCAGGTACAGGAACGTATGACATTGCAAATAAAAGAATGTATTCAGGAAACTTTGAATCCGCTGGGAGTGATGGTAGTGGTCGAAGCCAAGCACATGTGCATGCAGATGCGCGGGGTAGAGAAACAAAATGCCATTACTACTACTTCTGATTTCACAGGTGCGTTTAATCAAGCCAAAACACGTGAGGAATTTATGGATTTGATACGGCATAACCGGTAAGGAGTTATGCCTCCTTTATTTTAATACTACCCGGTCTCCGGCACGCTTGGCCATAATTTTTTGTAATTCACTTAATTCTTTAAAGTGGGCCATGACTTCAAGGCATTTATCGGCATTGGCTGCTACTTCAGGCTTGTTCAATGCTTGCAGCGTATATTTCATATCTTCTTCTAAAATGGCAAGTTTGAAGTCGATAAGTTGGTGTGGTACTAGTTCGTGTAAGCGTTCTTCATCTTTGACCATCGCTTGTGAATTGCTTTTACTCAATTGGTAACGATCATTTATCATATCTGCTGCCAGCTTGCTGATTGTAGGGTCGGGATGAGCCAGAAAATAACGCTCTGCCGTGAAGTTGGAGTCATGCAGATGAGCTTCTGCCTCTGCTAGTATTTTCCGGTGCAACGGATTATGGAACTGTAATTCATCCTGTTTCAAATCCATGGAAATATATTCTATCACAGTGAGCGGAGTTTCCGTATTTTCTTCCGTTTCTACATAGCACATGACTTTCTCTCCGTGGCGTATCAAAGTTTGAAGCAGTAACTGTTCTTTTACATAAAAAACGTACTTTTCCCGTCCTTCTTGGGGAATATACGATTGATACCCCGCTTCTGCTTCTGCAGGAGGAAACGGAGGGGTAACATCATCATCTACTTCTATGGGGGGCCATATCGGCAGGAGGTATGCTGCCGGCAGGAAAAGGTGCATCGGCAGAAGGCAGAGAGCCGATAGTGGCGGATGCGTCTTTTTCTTTCTTGATTTGTTCCAGATAGTTATCATCCCGTTGAAGCAGATGCTTTTTGATCTCGTCTAAAATAATTTGCTCGTTTACGTTCAAGAGGGTAGCACATTCTGTCAAGCAGGTATATCGAATTACTTTATCCGGAATCAGTCCGATACTTCGTGCCATGTCCGATATCAATCCGGCCCGTTTGATGGGGTCCCCTTGTGCATCCTTTTAGTAAAAGGTTGGTCTTGAAACGGATAAAGTTCTCTTCGTGATCATCAATGTATTTTCTGAATTCCGTGGCATTGTGTTTTCTGGAAAAACTATCGGGATCATCTCCGTCAGGCAGAAGCAGCACTTTGATATTCATGCCTTCTGCAAGTAACATATCGATACCTCGGATGCTTGCTTTTATACCGGCTTCGTCACCATCATATAATAGGGTGATATTGGAGGTGAAGCGGTGTAGCAACCGGATTTGTTGTTCGCTCAATGCTGTACCCGAGTTGGCCACTACATTCTCCAGCCCGCATTGGTGCATGGCAATTACATCGGTGTATCCTTCTACCATGTAAACACAGTCGGCTTTTACAATGGCAGCTTTAGCCTGATAAATGCCATATAGTTCTTTTCGTTTACTGAAAATTTCGGATTCGGGCGAATTGACGTATTTTTGGTTTACTCCCTTGGTGCGGCTGTCCAGTACACGTCCACCGAAGCCAAGCACTTTTCCGCTGATGTTAAACCATGGAAATATCACACGTCCCCAAAAACGGTCGCGTAAACTGCCATCTTCTTTTTCGTAACATAGTCCGGTCTTGAGCAGAAATTCTTTTTTATATCCTTTTCGCATGGCTTCTTGTGCCAATGCGTCAGAAGCGGTAGTGCTGTATCCCAATTGGAATTTCTTGACAATATCGTCACGAATGCCCCGTTGGCGGAAATAAGACATGGCAATGGCTTTTCCGTCAGCGTGGTTGTAGAGGATGTTTTGAAAATAATCGCGGGCAAACTCATTGACTACAAAGAGACTTTCCCGTATATTTTGTACTTGTTTCTCCTCATCGGTCAATTCGCGTTCCTTTATTTCTATATTGTATTTTTTGGCCAGCCAGCGTAGTGCTTCGGGATAGGTCATCTGTTCGTGTTCCATAACGAAATGGACAGCATTTCCACCTTTTCCACAGGCGAAGCATTTACATAATCCTTTGGCCGGTGATACATAGAATGAAGGGGTTTTGTCATCATGGAATGGACAAAGTCCGACAAAATTCACACCGCGTTTCCGCAGAGTGACAAACTCGGATACCACATCTACAATTTGTGCGGCATCCAGTATCCGGTCTATGGTGGGTTGGTCTATCATTGCGAGTGCGAAGATACAAAAAAAATCATCGCCAAGGGCGAACCCGGCGATGTTTTTAACGGAATATTGTAATCAGAATTATTTAATATTAGGATTCAGCTTGTTCCATTCGGAAACCGGAGGAAGTACTCCCATCGCAATCACTTCATCACGCAAAGCACAAAGGTGTGCATAACTTTTTTCTAATGCGGCTTCTTCTTCGGGCGTGCCTTTCACTTCTTTTAAGTGGCAGCCATCCTTAGCGATAGAAGTTTCCCAGGCCATCATGATATGGTCGAACTTACCATTGGATACGTAAGTACCTGCAGGCCAGCGGAATGGCTTTCCTCCCATGGCGGCGGCAATCATTTCGATAGAAACATATGACGGGCTTTGGAAAGAAGAGCGGCCGCGCAGGTTGATGATGTTTGCACCGCCTTTAGTTACTTTTTGTTGTATTTCAGTCCATTGTTCTTTTGTCAAAGCATCAGTGCCGATGATATCAAGTAATGCTTTTCCGTTTACTTTAGCGGTAGAAGCATAAACAGCCATCTGCTCACCATGACCGCCATACGTGCGGCAGTTTTCTACATTATCCATGGCGATGCCGAAATGCTTGGACAATTCGCTGCGCAAGCGTGTAGAGTCAAGAGCGGCAAGAGTTGTAACTTGTGATGGTTTCAGGCCTGAATATAATAAGGTGATCAGACCGGTAATATCAGCCGGATTGAAAATAACCACGATATGTTTTACGTCCGGACAATAGGCCTTTACATTTTTTCCGAATTCTTCAGCGATGGCTGCGTTTCCTTTCAGCAAGTCCTCACGGGTCATGCCGGCTTTACGTGCCGCACCACCTGAGTTTACAATATATTTAGCATCGGTCAAAGCTTCCTTGATATCGGAAGTGAAAGTGATGTTCATGCCTTCGAAACCACAATGGTATAGTTCTTCTGCCACACCTTCCAGACCGGGAGCGTATGGGTCATACAAACAAATATTGGGAGTAAGGCCCATCATAATAGCAGTTTGAGCCATGTTCGAGCCAATCATTCCGGCAGCACCTACGATTGTCAGCTTTTCATTCGTTACAAATTCCATAATTCTTTTATTTAAAGTTTGTATAATATAAACGCTTTTGTGGGAGAGGATGTTCTCTCTTCCGGGTACAAATTTACAAAACCTTTTATTAAGGTGTTTATTCTAAAAAATTATATGGGATAATAGAAAGTTATCTCATATAATCATCCTAGGATGGTGAATTTCAGAATGCCTGTCAATCAAGATGTTAAACAGTATTTATTCAAACAGGTTTGTGGATGGAACAAATAATGATATGATCTGTTATGTATTTATGTTTATATAACTTTTTAATGCATCTACATATTCTTCAAAAGCTTCAAGCCCTTTTTGTGTAATCTTACAAATGGTACAAGGCATTTTTCCTTTAAATGTCTTGATGACTTCTACATAGTCAGCCTTGTTTAGCTTGTCTATTTGCACACTCAGATTACCTGCCGTTGCTCCTGTCTGTTGTTTCAGATAGCTGAACTCGGCTTCTTCCACTGAAACCAGTATGGACATCACGGCAAGTCTCAGTTCGGAATGTAGTAATGGATTCAATTCTTTGAACATAGGCGCAAAGTTACGACTTTTTTTTGTTTACGGGCAGCATGATTCAACACATGTCCCGGAATAACCATCATAAAAATAAAGACAGGAGCGAAGATTAATATCTGGTTTAGACCTGGATAAAAAAGGCATCCGATGGAGCTTAACGCTCCCAGTGTGCCGCAAATAGTGACAGTTTTATAACCTATCACCAGACCTGTTAGTGTAGTTCCCATGCCCATCAGCAGAAGGACCATGAATAGGATGGGAAGTTGCCAGAAAAACATGGCGAGCATGGATATCAGAAAGCCGGTTATGCCGAATACCAACCAAATATAATTGATTACTTTGTCCAAATGAGTCTTGATACCCGGCTGCTGATTACGTGTGGAAAGGTAAGTTCCTGTTCCTGCGATGATGGGGAGTAAGAACCATAGGTATTGCCAATAATAATTCCGGGTAGTTACTACCAGAAACCAGACCAGTAGGCTGACAAAGATAGTGGTATATCCCCAAAAAAGGAACGGCATGCCACAATTGGTTTCTAGCCTGATTTTTTGTATTCTGAATCATTTGAGCGATGAGTTCCAAACTCTCTTTCTCATTCAATTTTCTTTCTTCCATACTGTTTTTTTCTTTTTAGTTTGTGATTAATTAATATTTGATGCTTTTCTCTATGGCTGTCATCAGCAAGCTGATTCCCCAGCCTGCTATCACCCATAGTACCCACCAGTAGTGTGGACTGGTAAACCAGTTTATAGCTATAAGAAACAGGTTTATTACCACATAATAGACTAATGACCAAGTGAGCCAATTCCAAAAATGACGGGCTCTTTGCCGGCATACTACTTCGATTTGTTCCTGAGTGGAACGGTTTTTTTGTTGTTCTGATTTGTTTTCATAGCTTTATTTCTTATTATAGTGATATAAAGTCGGTGGTTTGTGCTATATTTTCAGTGGCAAATCTCGGAATAGCTAGTGTGGCGCATGCCAGGATAGTGGCACGTTTCTTGTGAAATGTTGTGTTTGTTTTCATTGTTATGATGTTTTATAGGTTGAATGATAAAAGTTTATTTTACTTAATTGCTTTACAAATATAATATAGTTTATAATATAAACCAAATTTTCATAGAACTTTTTTCAAATAATAACTGTCAAGTGTGTATGTGTGGTAGAGGGGGAAGTGCAAAATATGTAGTCTTCTTTATGGATTTTACATTCAGACTTTTGTTGGCACGTGCTTGAACAAGGAAATTCTTCTCTGCTTTTCCTTCCTAAAGTTTTTCAAGAGTGGTAGCATTGGCATCTGTTTTTGCTAACTCAGTTGTGTGTGCTGCGTACATCGTCCTGTGTTTTCCCGTAGCTGTCTTCCCTTCCCTGTCC
>ENA-OPYU01000475-OPYU01000475.1-human-gut-metagenome-genome-assembly--contig:-NODE-475-length-16056-cov-3.053864_pt1 | contig 16056 bp, 22 predicted proteins | sample MGYA00242637_ERZ504482 | MGnify/ENA primary metagenome ERZ504482 (study PRJEB26092, sample SAMD00036237) | human gut metagenome | host: Homo sapiens | study: EMG produced TPA metagenomics assembly of...
ATCATAGTATGAGACCGTCAAAAATGCAATACCAAAAATGCGCCAGCCCTTAGATAAGGTACTGGCGCATAGTTTTCAACGCATTCTTTTCCAGCCTGCTGACCTGGGCCTGGGATATCCGTATCTCCTTTGCAACTTCCATCTGCGTTCTCCCCTGAAAGAACCGAAGCTTGATAATATAACGTTCCCGTTCATCAAGATGCTTCATTGCTTCCTCCAGTGACAGATCTCCACCCAATTTTTCTTCTTTATTCGTCTGATCACTCAATTGATCCATCACATACAATGCATCTCCACCATCATTATAGACCGGTTCCTGCAGACTCATCGGTATCTGGATTGCATCCAAAGCAAACATAATATCCTCTTTGGAGATGCCAATTTCTGTCGCAATTTCCTGCACCGTCGGTTCTTTCTGGTTCTTCTTTCTGTAACTTTCCCTTGCATAGATTGCTTTATATGCCGTATCTCTGAGTGACCGGCTGACACGAATGGAATTGTTATCTCTCATGTACCTTCTGATCTCTCCAATGATCATTGGTACTGCATAGGTGGAAAATTTTACCTCTAATTCTGTGTTAAAATTATTAACCGCCTTAATCAGTCCGATACACCCAATCTGGAACAGATCATCCGGGTTCTCCCCGCTTGCCCCAAATCGTCTTATCACGCTCAGGACAAGTCGTAAATTTCCTTTAATGTACTCTTCTTTCGCTTCCCGGTCTCCTTCTTTGATACGTACAAACAAAGCTTCCTTCTCCTCTTCATTCAGGATAGGAAGCTTTGCCGTATTCACACCACATATTTCTACCTTTCCCTGTGCCATTACAGACCTCCTGTCAGAATCTCATCCATCAGTTTCTATTAAGATGATGCTCCTTATCGCACAGGCTTATGCGGTTTCTTATCAAATAAAAAAATTTTACTCCTTGACATCTGGCAGATTCCGCGTTATCTATCCCACTTATCTGCCAGATTCTGGATCTGGGTCTCGAACTTGGCCATATCTTTATTCGCCAGGCCTTCATTCTTATACACAACGTTCAGCAAACGCTTTGCAGCTGCCACCAGACGATTAAATGCGGATGCACTCTTAAGCTTACTCGGTTTCTCATCTGATTTTTTCGGAATCTTCTGTCCGATCGTTATAATCTCATTTGCTGCGAGATCTACCGTTCCACCTGAATATGGTGCGAATGCCGGACAACCGAATGTATCTTCTACCAATTTTGCAAAATGATCTGTCACTGTATCTTCCCCATGCACAACCATTACGCGGTCCGGTATTTTTTCAAATCCCCGGATCCAGTCCAAAAGACCATTCATATCTGCATGTCCGCTGATTCCTTTCAATACCTCGATCCTGGCATTGACCGTGATATTCTCTCCAAACAGCTTTACACTCTCTGCACCCTCAATCAGTTTTCTTCCAAGCGTTCCGACTGCCTGATATCCCACAAAACAGATCGTGCATTCCGGACGCCACAGATTGTGCTTCAAATGATGCCGGATCCGTCCTGCTTCGCACATACCGGATGCAGACAGGATAACTTTCGGTTTTGTATCAAAGTTGATCTGTCTGGACTCATCACTGGTAATCGTCGTCTTCAGCCCCCGGAACAGCAGAGGATTGATCCCCTGATTTACCAATTCCATTGCTTCCTCATCAAAACATCCTTTGACATTTTTATTAAACACATTCGTAGCTTCGATTGCAAGCGGACTGTCCACATATACTTCAAATCCCGGAAATTCCGGAAGCAGATTCTTTTCTTTGATCTCACGGATAAAGTACAAAATCTCCTGCGTACGTCCAACCGCAAAAGAAGGAATCACCACATTGTCCGCCTTTTTTGGAATGTCTCTCTCAAAATCCTTGTAAACTCTCCCACATAATCTGGAATATCCTCACCATGTGTACGGTCTCCGTATGTAGATTCGATCACCAGATAGTCTGCCTCTTTTCACTAACTGGGGATCTTTAATGATCGGCTGATTGACATTTCCCACATCTCCGGAAAATACAACCTTCTTTGAGACATCTCCTTCGGTTATCCATACTTCAATGCTTGCCGATCCAAGCAGATGCCCCACATCATTGAATCTTACTTCAATTCCGTCACACAACGTAATCTTCTGTCCGTAATCTACCGGTGCCAGAAGCTTCGTTGCGGCATCTGCGTCTGCAACCGTATAAATCGGTTCGTATTCCGGTTCTCCGCTTCTTCTTGCCTTCCTGTTTCTCCATTCCGCTTCAAATTCCTGAATATGAGCGCTGTCACGAAGCATAATATCACAAAGATCTGCCGTTGCAAATGTGGTGATGATCTCCCCGGAAAATCCTTTTTTTTTCACCAGAAGCGGAATATTTCCGGAATGATCAATATGTGCATGTGTCAGAAGAATGTAATCTACATCTCCCGGTGCAACCGGAAGTTCCTGATTCTCGTAAAGATCCGGTCCCTGCTCCATTCCACAGTCAATCAAGATATTCTTTCCGCATGCTTCAAGAAGATGACAGCTTCCAGTCACTTCATGGGCTGCTCCGAAAAAAACTAAGCCTCATATGACCAACCCCTTTTTCTTTTTATTGTAGCACATTTTCAGGAATACTTCACCATTTCCCGGCGCAATCTTTGCATAATCTTTTTCTCTAATCTGGATATGTAAGACTGGGAAATACCAAGCATATCTGCCACCTCTTTCTGTGTCTTTTCTTCTCCGTCGGCTGTCCCCAGACCGAACCTCATCCGGATGATCATCTGTTCCCTTCCTGACAGGCGGCTGATTGCTTTGATCAGTACTTTCTTCTCTGCATCATTTTCCAGATCCTTATAGACAGCATCTTCCTCTGTTCCCAAAATGTCCGACAACAGCAGTTCATTTCCATCCCAGTCGACGTTTAAAGGCTCATCAATCGACACTTCCATCTTGGTCTTACTATTTCTCCTCAGATACATCAGAATCTCATTTTCAATACATCTGGATGCATACGTTGCAAGTTTGATATTCTTATCTGGATCAAACGTATTAATTGCTTTTATCAACCCAATTGTACCTATAGAAATCAAATCCTCAACTCCTACTCCGGTATTATCAAATTTCTTTGCAATATACACAACCAGACGAAGATTGTGTTCAATCAGCATTTTTCTTGCCTGTTCATCATTCTCTGTCCCCAGTCCCCGTATTGCTTTTCTTTCTTCCTCTGTTTCCAATGGTGCCGGAAGAATATCTGATCCTCCTATATAATGAATGTCTTTTTTGGTCCGAAAAAAATGAGAGACCGGAAATCCGGAATAACTTTCAATTTAAACTGATGTGGAACTGCCACTTTTATCACCATTTTTCTTTCCTCCTGTCAATATATCTGGATTGATAATCATCTGATAATTTTCTGAACCTAATTCTTCTTCACTTACTGCCACTAATGGATGTTCCACATTTATCTTGTTTCCATCCCGTATGATCTGCATCTTATCCAGCCGGAACGCCGGCATCACACCCTCTTTTTTTCCCGATGGAATGATAAGAAATATATCTGAATCGTTCCGGTTTCTTTTCCTCTGTCAGTCTTCTTACAGATGCTCTGTCTATAATACTGACAGGATCATTACTGATCGTATCACTCAATGTATTCCCTGTATCTATCAGTCCTCTCAGTCTGTCATTTTTTCTCCAAAAACACTTCGACTTCACAGTAACGATTTCCTTTCTCTGAAAAGAATAAAATGATTTTCCAGATTACCGACACGAGGTAGTAACTGATTACAGCCAGTAAAAAGAACATACTTCCCCGCCTTATATACTGTTGAACGAACTGGAACACACCTCCCAGCAGAAATGACTCTATATACAAGAGCACCCATCCTCTGAACAATTCCCGGCCCATTTATTCCAAGGCCGGCCTTCATCATTACTACATTAATGACTCCATGAAATACTACAAATCTTAATACCGGTGTTTTCCTGAATATGACAATTGCAATACATGTCATCGCGGCTCCAGTTGCTGCTCCTGCAAAAACCCTTCCATACCCCGCCGGACAGGCAAGTAATTTCTTCAGAAGGATCAAAAGAATCGCATCCATTGTAAAATTCACCATAAAAAACACATCTACATATAATTCATAGTACACATCAGGCCTTCTTTCTCTTTCCGTGCACAGAAATAAATTTGTTGTTTTAAACAAGTAACATTATATAAATTTTTTCAAAAGGATTTTGTCAGATACTGTATGTGATTCCGTTTTTCGTTCGACAGCTCTCGTAACCCTGCGAACATATTAGTAAAACTAAGATACACAAAAAAAGACCGTATACAAGTCAGCTCACGCCAACCTGTGTACGATCTTTCTTATAGTAATGTATGTAAGAGAAACTGCCTGCGGCATATTCTCTGTATTCTAAGTAGTACTATTCTTTATATGATTACTTTTTTAAAGAAATCAGGAATTTTAATTGACTGTTCTTTCACCTTGCTTGTAGGTGTTCTAGGTGTATCCAGTGTAGGAGTGGTTCCACCCATTGGACGTCTTGTTGCAGTTCCCGTTGTCTCTCTCTGTGTTGTTGTTCCGAAATCAAGTCTCGGTGATACCGGACGTTCTGCCTGCGGTGTACGTACTGCCTGCTGCTGTCCATACATTGCACTGCTCTGACGTACTGGTCTCTCATATGCAGATGCATGTCCTTGCTGACCATGTGGCATCGCAGATGTTCTTCCTTGATTTTCCAGTCTTGATTTTAATTTTGAAGCACTTCCGCCAACATTATGAAGTCCTGTAGCAATTACAGTAATTGTAGCTTCGTCTGCTCTGGAATCATCATACATTGCACCAAAAATGATGTTCGCATCTTCTCCGGCAAGTTCTTGTACATATTCTGCTGCATCGGATGCATCCATAAGTGTGATATCACCAGATACATTGATGATGACATGAGATGCTCCGGCAATAGTTGTCTCCAGAAGCGGACTGGCAACAGCCTGTTTTACAGCTTCCAGTGCTTTATCATCACCACGTCCCTGACCGATACCAATGTGGGCAATTCCCTTATCTGTCATAACTGTCTGTACATCTGCGAAGTCAAGGTTAATCAGTGAAGGTACATTGATCAGGTCTGTGATTCCCTGAATACCCTGCTGTAACACTTCGTCAGCTTTCTTCAAAGCTTCCGGCATTGTTGTACGTCTGTCTACAACTTCCAGCAGCTTATCATTCGGGATTACGATCAGTGTATCTACACTTTCTTTTAATTTTTCAATTCCTGCAAGGGCATTATTCATACGTGTCTTTGACTCAAAAGCGGAAAGGCTTTGTTACAACACCAACTGTTAATGCTCCCTGTTCTTTTGCAATGCGGGCAACAACCGGTGTAGCACCTGTTCCTGTTCCGCCGCCCATACCACAAGTTACAAATACCATGTCAGCACCTTTCAGTGCTGCTGATACTTCTTCTGCACTTTCTTCTGCAGCTTTCTCACCAATCTCTGGTCTTGCACCAGCTCCCAGACCTTTTGTGATCTTATCACCGATCTGCATCAATGTCGGAGCTTTACACAGCTGAAGTGCCTGTTTATCTGTATTGATCGCTATAAATTCAACACCGGCAATCTGCTCATCAATCATTCGGTTTACTGCGTTATTACCGCCTCCACCGACTCCAACAACAATTATTTTTGCTGCTGCTTCTGATTCATTTGTTTTAATTTCTAGCAAGGGTTTCTCCTCCTTTGTTATCCTTATTATATATTATACATCCCATTGATAGAGCAAGTGAGATGAACTCAGTTTGCTATATATAGTATATAATATAGACTTTCGTGTAAAATATCAATAGAATTTCTCTAATTTTTCTAATTTTCTTGTGAAATTTCTTTCATCTCAAAAGTAATCGTAGTGTTATTCTCTGAATAGGTCTCCAAATGCAGGATTCCCTCTTTATCACCAAGCTTTTTTAAGATCGGCTTGATCTGAGCAATCTGTTCACCAGATACCTGGCTTCCCAGACAGGCACTTACATTTCCAAATTTCATATAGATCTGCTGCTGTTTTACCGTCACATTTTCCGGATATATCCCATATTTCTGACTTTCTGCACATGCTTCCAGTATTTCATTAAATTTTGTCTGATTTGATGTTCGGATCTGCTTATACAGTTTGCCTGATTTTATCTTCACTCCCTCTACAACCGGTATCTGCGCATCTTTTACTGAAGATTGTTTTACCACAAGTCCACTCTGATCAAAATAACTATAGGTTGTTCCGGTTTTCACGCACCCGGTAATTGCCTTTTCTTTTACCGTAATCTGCAGTGTCCACGGATTTTCATTCTGACTTTTAAAGAATCCAGACATTTCGGTACGGTCCTTTTCCCATAGAATATTTTGCAACTACATATAAAGAATTATCCGACAGCTTATCATTCTGTACGCAATTCACAATCTCCTGACTGTCACAGTACTCATTTCCGCTTACTTCTATTTCTTGAATATAGAACAGCAAAATACCTCCGATAATGATGATTGCTGCTGCCAGCAGCAGAACAATCACTGCATATACATGATGCTTTTTTCCATTCTTCTTGTTCCCTTGTTTTTCTTTGGCCTCTGGTTTCCCATATATGATTCAAACTTCCTTTCATCCACATGTATATTATTTTACCAAACATGACACATTCAACACAAGCCCCATTTCAAAAAGCAGGAACATACCGAAGTTCCTCCATAACTGATGAATGGCAATGTAATTCCCGTATTCGGTATGGTATTTGTCACAACCGCAATATTAAGAATTACCTGTATCATCATGTGTGCCATTGCGCCGGATGCGATCAAAGCTCCCTCCAGATCGGGTGCATGAGATGCAATAATCAAAAAAGCGCCATATCAGGATGAAAAATAATAACATTACAAATACTGCCCCGATCAATCCCATTTCCTCACAGATAATAGAAAATATCATATCATTCTGCGCTTCCGGTACAAATCCGAGTTTCTGGATACTGCTTCCAAGTCCCCTGCCAAACAATCCTCCTGATCCGATTGCATACAGCCCCTGAAGTGTCTGATAGCCTTTCTCATATTTTTCCGGATGCTGCCAGATCTGCAGCCGTTCAAGCCGGTAACTTTCCATAGCAAGAAATATCCCCATAAATGCACACCCCAGACACACCATCCACGCAAATTGCCCATACTTCGGACTTGCGACAAATACCAGGATGACTGCTATTCCCAGAATAATAACCGCTGTGCTCAAATTGCTCGCCCCAACCAGACCTACAATTGGCAGCACACTGATAACAATCTTGCAGACTGTTGAAAATTTCCACATTTTTTCTGCATTTCTTAGTATGATATATGTCAGGAACAGAATCACCGCAACCTTTGCAAATTCCGATGGCTGAAAAGAAAATGGTCCAAAAGACAACCATCTTTTGGACCCATTGTATTCTTCTCCGAACAACATTACCAGTACTCCGAGCAAAATAGATAACAGATATCCCGGAACTGCCCACTTTTTCCAGATATGATAGTCTATATTCGCTATACACCACATACCCATAATCCCGAGAAGCGTTGCAAATACCTGTTTTTTCAGATAATAAAACGTATCCTGGAATTTTATCTCTCCATTATATGCACTTGTGCTGTAGAGAATCACAAGACCAGTTACGATAATGATTGCCAGTACTAATATCAGAACTCTGTCACAATTTTTTCTGTTCCGTTTGTTCTGACTGCCACGAATACTTCAACTCGTTCACTCCTTATAAGGAATTTACAATCTCTTTGAACTTCTCTCCGCGTACTTCGTAACTTGGGAACATATCCCAGCTTGCACATGCCGGTGAAAGCAGAACCGCTTCTCCCTCTTTTGCAATCTTCGCTGCCGTGAGCACTGCTTCTTCAAATGAATCTACAAACATATAATCAGTAAATCCGCACTTTTCAGCGTCAGCAGCAATTTTTTCTCTGGTATCCCCAAGAAGAATCAGTTTTTTTACTTTTCCGTCAAAACTTTCTATCCACTCTGTATATTCAGAGCCTTTATCATATCCGCCGCCGATCAGAACAGTCGGACGCTTCATTGCCTGGATTCCTTTGATCGCAGCATCCGGATTGGTTCCTTTTGAATCGTTATAATATGTAACTCCATTCTTCTCTGTTACATATTCAATACGATGCTCCACACCCCCAAACGCTTTCACACTTTCACGGATCACTCCTACAGGAACTCCGTAAACTGCTGCCATCGCACATGCCGCCATAACATTCTCGTGATTATGTGTTCCAAGAATCTGCAGTTCATCTACATGGCAGATCGTCTCTTTTACACCTTCATAATTGTAGATGATATTTCCCTCTTCCAGATATATTCCCTCTTCCAGTTTACGCTGACTGCTGAAATATAGAACTCTGGCTTTTACTTCATTGCCAAATTCCCTTGTCAGTTTGTCTTCATAATTCAGGATACAGTAGTCTTCTTCTGTCTGATTCTTTGCAATATTCTTCTTTGCATTCACATACGCTTCCATCGTATGATGCCGGTTCAGATGATCCGGTGTAAAATTAAGAATTGCACTGACCCTCGGACGGAATTCAACAATACTTTCCAACTGGAAACTGCTCATCTCCGCAACCGTAATCGAATTCTCTGTCATATCTTCTACTGCAGTTGTGTACGGTGTTCCAATGTTTCCAACAACAAATACATCATCCTGATAATTCTTCATAATCTCACCAAGAAGTGTAGTTGTAGTCGTCTTGCCGTTCGTTCCTGTAATAGCAAGAACATCGCCTTTTCCAAACTGATAAGCAAGCTCCACCTCTCCGATAACCGTAATTCCCTGCTTACGCATCTTTTCGATCACCGGAAGGTCTGTCGGAACTCCCGGACTTAATACAGTCATATCAAGTTCTGCAAGGATTTCTTCAGGAAACTCACCGATTATGATCTTTGCATTGCTGTCTGCACCGGACTGCTGTCTTACTTTTTCTTCCATAAGCTGCTTATTTCCATCATACAGTACGACTTCCGCTCCCTGTCTTTCCAGAATCTTTCCAGCTCCGATTCCACTGATCCCAAGACCAAATACAAGTACCTTTTTTTCCTTTTACTTCCATGTTATCCTCCTACATAGCCATCAGTGCGATCAGGCATAAAATTGCTGTGATAATCGAAAATACTGCAACAACTCTTGTCTCTGACCATCCGCACAGTTCAAAATGATGATGTATCGGCGCCATCTTAAAGATTCTTTTACCGCCGGTCTTTTTAAAATATGTTACCTGGATCATAACGGATAATACTTCTACCAGATAGATAAATCCAACAATGATGATGAAAATCGGCATCTGGAGCATGTATGCTGCGGATGCTACAAATCCTCCCAGCGCCAGGGAACCCGTATCCCCCATAAACACACTTGCCGGATATACATTAAACAGCAGAAATCCAAGGAGTGCTCCCACCACCGCACAGGTAATCGGCTCAATTCCGCATTTTGTTCCAATTGCGACAACCGTAAAGAATGTTGCAACCAAAACCGTAACACTGGATGCCAGGCCGTCCAGTCCATCTGTAAAATTCACACCATTTACGGTTCCGATCACTACAAAGAACATCAATGGAATTGCCAGCCATCCAATGTTCAGATATCTTCCCCCACTCAAAAGGAATCAGCATTGTAAGTGGAACCCCTGCAAATTTCACCATATAAATGCAAAGATTGCTGTTACCACGATCTGAAGTGCCATCTTCTGCTTTGGATATAATCCGTCCGAACGTTCATTACAACTTCAGATAATCATCCAAAATCCGAATCAGACCAAATCCAAGTGTCAAAAACAGGATCGGAATGATCTTCGGATAACGTCCGATATAAATAACGGAAGTGATCACAACCGCCAACAGGATCATTACGCCTCCCATCGTCGGAGTTCCTGCTTTCTTCAAATGAGACTGCACTCCATCTTCTCTCTCCGTCTGATCCATCTTAAGTCTTCTGAGTACAGGTATCACAAGAGGACCAAGAATCACACTTAACACAAATGAAATCAATACCGGAATAAACACCTTATAATCCATAATCCACCTCTTTAATTCTTTTGTTATTCAGTTAATCTCTAACTTTACCTAGTATACTGCATTTCCAATTGTTTTTCAATGCCAAGATAAGGCAATATATTTTCGAAAATATTACCGATTACCGGAGCTGCGATCGTACCTCCGTAATAGATTCCCTGCGGATCATAGATCACACACATTCCCAGGATCTCCGGATCATCTGCCGGGGCAAATCCCACAAAAGAAGATATGTACTTGTTCGCACTTCTCGGTAATGTCTGGGAGGTCGCCGTCTTGCCTCCGATTCTGTATCCTTCCACATACGCATTCTTTCCGGATCCTTCAGAAACGACACTTTCCAGAAGTATCCTCATAGTCTCAGATGTCTTTTCCGAAACAATATGCTTTTTTTCACTATAGTGAAATTCTTTCGTTACTTTCCCGTCTTCATTCAGGATCTCCGTTCCAAAGTGCGGCGTCACTCTCTTTCCCCCATTGATCAGTGCACTTACTGTCGCTGCAAGCTGGATTGGTGTAATCTGGAACGACTGTCCAAAACTGATCGTAGCCAGTTCTACCTGTCCGATATTTTCCTTTTTATGCATGATCGTCCCTGCTTCTCCCGGGATATCTACCCCCGTCAGATTCATCAGACCAAACTTATGAAAATAATCGCAAAATCTATCGACTCCGATACGAAGTCCCAGTTCTATAAATACCGGATTGCATGAATTCTGTATGCCCTGCACAAAGTTCTCCGTACCATGCCCTCCCACCTTATGACAGCGTATTCTGCGGTCTTCTACCATTTTTCGATATCCGGGACATTGAAACTGATCTGTAAGACGGACTACCCCTTCTTCCAGACCTGCAGATGCTGTAATGATCTTAAATGTGCTCCCCGGCTCATAGGTATCGTTGATACATCCGTTTCTCCACATCTGATTCAGAGCATCCTGCTTCTGCTCATCCGTCATATTTTCATCCGACTCTTCTTCCGTATTCAGCTCAAACGGCCGGTTCAGATTGAATTCCGGAACGTTTACCATCGCATATATTTCCCCGTTCTGAGGATTCATAAGAAGAATTGCCGTTTTTTCCGCCTGCTTTTCCTGCCGCACTTTTTCCGCCATCTGCATAGCATACTTCTGCATATTATAATCCAGACTGATCTTTAATGTATTCCCTGCCACTGGCTCTTTTCTGTCTTCTGCGACACCATCCAGTTCGATTCCTCTTGCATCTGTTGTTGTCAGGATCTTACCGTCAACACCTTTCAGATATTTATCATATTTTACCTCAAGTCCGATGATTCCCTGATTGTCAGCTCCGGTAAACCCCAATACTTTAGAGGCAAGCGCATCATATGGATAAAATCTTTTAAAATCTTCATCTACTTTTACTCCTGCCATCCCCAGATTTCGGATCTTATCTCCCGCTTTTTTTATCCACATTTGATTTTATCCTTTCTATGGATGATATCTTTTCCACACGTTTGCGCACCTCACTGCTATTCATTTCAAGAAGTTCCGATAAGTTATCAATGACTGTTTCCGCTTCCCTGATCTGACTATGGATCACAGAAATTGTACATACCGTCCGGTTTGTTGCCAAAACTTTCCCATTCCTGTCAAGGATTTCTCCTCTCGCAGCCTTAATGTCACGTTCCCTCTCATGCAGATCTTCCGCTTTTTTCTGATAATATTCTGCATCAAATACCATAAGATAGGTCAGTCTTCCGATCAAAACAAATATCATCGCAAAGGCTCCGGCGAATACCACCAGTATTTTTCTTTTATGAAATGTTTTGTTTTTTCCATAATAAAAAAGTCCTCATAGAAGTTTTTCTTATAATTTATGAAAACTTCTATGAGGTTATGAATTCCATATACTTTTACAGCTATTCCTGTGCTGTCTGTGTTGTTGTCTCTTCTGCGGATGTTTCTATAGTATCAGACGCACCGTCTTTTTTCTCTATTCCAAGATAAGGAAATATATCTGTCATGATCTGTGATGCAAGCTGTGTTGCATAACCACTGTTTGCCTGAACAGCCGAGTTTGGCTCATCAATGACAACATACACCATAACCTGTGGATTTTCCTGTGGTGCATATCCGATGAAAGAAACAAGATATTTTCCATTTCCACGAGGCAGCTTCTCGGCTGTACCGGTCTTACCTCCGACAGCATACCCCTCTACCGCCGCACTCGCACCGGTTCCTTCCTCAACAACTCCCAGCATATAATCCTTAATGATATCACTGGTCTCTTTTGAAATTGTTTTCTTAACCAGCACCGGATCTTTGTTCTCTGTAACATTTCCATTTTCATCCTGAATCTGCTTTACAACATGCGGCTCATAATAATTGCCTCCATTGAGCAGCGAACAGAAAGATGCAGCCATCTGAGTCATTGTAACATTAAAATTCTGCCCAAATGCATTTGTCGCCAGACTGGCCGGATCCATAGTCGCCGGTGTATACAACAGTCCGCTCGTCTCTCCCTCTCCCGGAAGATCGATTCCTGTATATTCTCCGAACCCAAACAATCTTTGATACCTGCAGAATTCTTCTGTTCCGATACTTGCACCGATCTGCATCAGTGCAACGTTGCACGAATTCTCCAAAGCCTGTTTCAACGTCTCCGGCCCGTGTCCTGATCTGTTACTACAGTGAATGTCATGATCTCCCACGTGCAATACACCGCCGCAGACATAATTCTCATTTCCTGTAAGATCTCCAAGTTCAAGACCTGCCGATATGGTAAATGGTTTGAATGTCGATCCCGGTTCATACGTATTGCTGACACAATAATTATTCCAAAGATCATTCAGTATATTCAGCTTTTCTTTATCCGTCATCTTTTTCAGCTGTGCTTTTGTATAATACTTTGTCAGATCTCTTGGATGATTCAGATCATAATTCGGATACGAAGCTTCTGCAAGAATCTCTCCATTCTGAGGATTCATCACGATCACTCCGGTATTCTTACTTCCTTCTCCCTCTGTCTCTTCATCCTTGTGTTCTTCGTTAAATGCAAGTATATGCTGTTCTACAATACTCTGCACCTGAAGATCAATTGTTGATACAACAGTGCTTCCATTATCCGGTTCCTTCACAGTTCTTTCAAATCCAGAACTTTCATCCAGATACCCATACTCCCTGCCATCTGTTCCATTCAGAATGGAATTATATGATGCCTCTATTCCATTACTTCCTACATTTCCATTCGTTGTAAATCCGATTACATCACTTGCCAGTGTTTTATACGGATATTGCCTTGTATAATCTTCCTCCAGCCATACGCCCTGCACATTAGGATTATGCTTCGTATCTGCTGTAATCTTCTCAAATTCCTGAGCCTTTGCATAGCTGACTCCTTTTTTCAGGACAATATACCGGCTGTTCGGATTCTTCTTCACCTGAGTACGGATTGCTTTCTTCTTCAAACTGAAGCACTCTGCCAATACTTTTACTGTCGGATTCATATACTTTTTGTTACTTGTTATCACTTTGGCATCGACTACAACATTATATACTCTCTCACTTGTCGCAAGTTTCGTACCGTTACGGTCTACGATATCTCCACGTTTAAATGGAATCGTACGGTTATTATACTGTTGTTGATCCAGCACGACTTTGGTATATTTTTCTCCTTTCGAAGCATTGATATAAGTAATCCACCCTATCAAGAAAACAAAAGCTAGTATGATTACTCCAAAGAGCATTACTAGCTTTCTCTGCATAAGGCCTGAAATTTTTTCTTAAAGAAATTTTTCTTCTTTCTTGCCATATTTCCACCTATTTCTTATTCTTGTCTGACTGAGCAAGTACACCATTTTCCGGAATATTTTCATACTGTTTTACATAGTCTGAAGCAGGATTATCATATTCCACGATCTGATCAGCCGCAGCATATGTCATGCCAAGTTGATTGATCGCTCTTTCCCGGATCTCGTCAAGATTGACAGAATCCACTACTGCGTTATATTTTGTCGTATTTTCCTCTTTCAGATCCGCCAGTTCTTCCTGTAATGCAGTGACATGTTTGGATCTTCGAGTCAGTTCCGACTGTAAGCGTACATAATTAACGCACAATAACAGCACAACAGTTGCTGCAACTGCGAGAAAAATCACATAAGCTGCATTCATATGCAGTGCACGATTTCTGTTCTTCTGCACCTGTCTGCTTACTTTCTTTTTTGGTTTTGCAGATGATTTTCTTCTTCGCGGTTCATATTCCGGCTTGGTAACTATATTACCATACATATAAGCCTGTCTGCTTCCATACTGCATGGAACGATATCCACCGGACTGGCGTCTATCGCTTGCATAAGATCTTCTTGCTGCCATCTACGCCACTCCTTTCTATCTGATCACATATCATTCTTCATTAAGAACGCTCAAATATTCTGAGTTTCGCACTTTTTAGAACGACTGTTATACTCTAATTCTTCTTCACTTGGAAGAATCGGCTTTCTGGTAACAACACGCCCTTTAGAAACATTGCCACATACACACACAGGAAAATCCGGAGGGCAGGTGCATGGATTCTCATTTTTCTTAAATGCACTCTTTACAATCCGGTCTTCCAGCGAATGGAATGTAATAATACACAATCTTCCACCCGGGTTTAGTATTTCAATCATGTCATCCAGAGAATTTTTCAATACTTCTAATTCTCTGTTCAGTTCAATCCGAATAGCCTGAAATGTTCTCTTTGCAGGATGTCCGGATTTTTTGCTGATATTTCATTGGTATTGAAGCTCTGATAATCTCTGTCAGCTGCCCCCGTTTGTTTTCAATCGGACTTTTTTCCCGCGTGCCGCCACGATATGTTTTGCATATTTTTTGAAACTTATCCTCCCCGTAGTCTCTGATCACGCGGTACAAATCCATCTCTGAGTAATCATTGACGATGTCTCTGGCAGTCATCTTCTGACGTCTGTCCATTCTCATATCCAGAGGTGCATCTTCGCGATAGGAAAATCCCCGATCTGCCGTATCTAACTGATAAGAAGATACGCCCAGATCAAGTACGATTCCATCGACCTTGTCAATTCCCTGTTCTTGAAGCTTCGACTTCATATCACAATAATTGCTTCGGATTATTGTGACCTTCTCCCGAAGTCTTTTAATCGGATGCCTGCAGCTTCGATTGCTGCTTCATCCTGGTCTATTCCTATAATACTCCCTTTTTCACCGAGACGCCTGCACACCTCGTATGCATGTCCGCCTCCACCAAGCGTTCCGTCTACATAGATACCATCCGGCTTGATGTTTAATCCTTCAATTGTCTCATTCAGTAATACTGATTTGTGTTCGAATCCCATATCTTCTCCCTCTAGATACTGAATCCGTTTTCTTCCATATCAGATGCAATATCTTCAATGTTAAGTTCCACTTCAGCATTCTTTTCATCCCATCTTGCCTTATCCCAGATCTCGGCACGCTTCCCCATACCGATGAATACAACTTCTTTATCCAGATGTGCAAATGTACGCAGTACAGAAGGGATTAGAGTTCTGCCTTGCTTATCAAGGTCGCCGTCCGCTGCACTTCCCTGAAAGAAATATGCAAACGCACGTGCCTTTTTTGTCAGTGGTGGTTGGCAATGCATTAGTTTTTCTTCAAAAGTGTTCCATTCTGCTTCCGGATATACGTACAGACAATTCTCCATTCCTTTTGTAATGACGAAATGCTCCCCTAAATCGTCACGAAACTTGGCCGGAATGATCAGCCGCCCTTTGGCATCAATATTATGACTGTACTCTCCTTTCAGCATAGAATTCTCCTTTTCCCGGTGGTATCTTCTGAAGTTCTTCCGGTAAAATCAGTTATTCTTCCTTTCCGGCTTCATCCATTTTCATACCACTTTGTTCCACTTTTCACCACTTTCTACCACTTGAACCCATTGTAAACTACTTTTTTACTGTTTTCAAGCCTTTTAGGGAAATTAAGAGAATTTTAAGGCAAAAAAATAGTGAACA